>Ga0307439_1000100_pt1 | contig 59628 bp, 51 predicted proteins | sample SalMarWE160490MG_FD_202142 | JGI IMG/M metagenome (GOLD analysis project Ga0307439, IMG submission 202142) | Salt marsh sediment microbial communities from the Plum Island Ecosystem LTER, Massachusetts, United States - WE1604-90 | ecosystem: Environmental > Aquatic > Marine > Intertidal zone >... | reverse complement strand
TGGGAGCGGGTTTACAATACCATCCGGCCTCACCAGGCCCTGGGCTACCGGACGCCTCTCCAGGCCGTCCTACAATTCCAGCAACAGGAGGTAACATAGTGTCACCAATGTACTGGACGAGTACAAATCCTTGCTGGCAGCCCTTGTTCCTGCTACGATGGGGGCAGGGCCATGGCCGACGTGAATGTTGTCGTAACCTTTGATCTAGACCGTGGGCTCATGGAGCGCATCCGGGAGGCCGATTCCCGCTTGCGGGTATCCGTCCTCAGCCTGGCCCAGCGTCGGCTCTTCCGTGGTGGCAGACCTGTCTGGCGCCGTTCCAGCGAGATGGCAAAGGGGATGGAAGAGAGCGAGGAGGATGCGCGGCGCAGCTTGGACGAGGCCCTAGCGGAAGCCGAGGTTCTGCTCACTCTCTCCACCATGCCTGCTGACCTCCCGTCGCGCGCGCCCCGCCTCAAGTGGATACAGCTCACCAGCGCTGGCGCCGACCGCTTGGTGAACCGCGAGCTCTTCCAAAGCGGCATCGCCGTCACCACCGCCGGTGGCATTCACGTCACCCCCATCGGCGAGTACGTCCTGGGGATGATGATCATGCTGGCAAAGGGTTGGCCCCACCTCTTTCGGGCTCAGGAGAAGCGGGAGTGGGCCCGCCTTACCCCCCAGGAGTTGGAGGGCAGGACGGTGGGCGTGGTAGGATTGGGCAACGTCGGCCAGGAGGTGGCGCGCCTGGCCAAGCTTTTGGGCATGCGAGTACTGGGCGTGCGTCGCTCGGGGGCACCCTTGGAGAGCGGCGAGTATCTGGTCGACGAGATATTCAGCCCCCTGGACCTCCTGCGCGTCCTCTCCCAGAGCGACTATGTGGTGCTGGCCCTTCCCTTGACTGAAGAGACGCACCACCTCATGGGCGAGCTGGCCTTCCAGGCCATGAAGCCCTCGGCCTATCTGATCAATGTTTCTCCCGGGGCGGTGGTGGACGAGACGGCACTGGTGCGGGCTCTCAAGGTAGGGTTGATCGCCGGGGCTGGCCTGGACGTTTTCGAGAGCGAGCCTCTGCCGCCAGAAAGCGAGCTGTGGAGGCTGCGCAACGTGATCATCAGTCCCCACATTGCCGGCGAGACCCCCCACTACAACGAGGGGGCGGTGGCGCTCTTCTGCGATAACATCCGCCGCTATCTGGCCGATGAGCCGTTGCTGAACCTGGTGGACCCTCAGCGGGGGTACTAACCGGACCTATCGCTGCTTGCGGGAGGCCCTGCTCCTGGCAGCCGCCGCGGGCTTCGCCGCTGCTTTTCCCTTGGCAGTGGGCTTCTTGCCGGCAGCCGTCTTCCCTCTGGCAGGGGTGCTGGGCTTGGCTTTCGCTCTGGCGGCGGGCGCTTCCGCCTTCGCTGGCCTCTTGCCCCTGGTCACTGCTTCCTCTTCCACTCGCTCGGCTAGCTCGATGCTGGCGATGGAGGCCACGGTATCGCCAGGGCCTACGCCCATAAGGGTAACGCCCATGGTGGCCCGCCCCTGTACGGCAATGCTGTCCACGTCGGTGCGGATGACGATCCCGTCCTCGGAGATGATCATCAGTTGTTGCTTCGAATTGATGGTGCGGGCCGCCACCAACTGACCCCGCCTCTCGTTGACCGTGAACGTCCTGACGCCGAGGCCGCCTCGCCCCTGAGTAGGGTACTCCTCGAAGGTTGTGCGCTTCCCGTAGCCCTTGCTGCTCACCACCAGCAGTTGCTGGTCGGGACGAGCGATCTCCATTCCCACCACCCGGTCGCCCTTCGCCAGGCGAATGCCCCGCACGCCGCCGCTCTGGCGGGAGGCCGATCGCAGCTGACGCACCGGGAAGCGCAAGGCCTGACCGGTGGCGGTGACCAGAACGGCGTGATCATCGCCGCGCGCTAGCTGGGCAGCTACCAGGGCGTCGCCCGGCTCCAGGTCCATGGTGATGAGGCCGTTGCGGCGTACCGCGGCGAATTCGCTCAGGGCCGTCTTCTTCACCTCGCCCAGTTCGGTGGCCAGCACCAGAAACTCCTGATCGCCGCCGTCGGTGGTCACCACTGCCGTCACCCGCTCATCCTGCTCTAGGTAGATGATATTGATGAGGGGGATGCCCCTCGCCTGGCGGGATTCATCAGGTAGCTCATAGGTCTTGACCTGATACACACGGCCGCGGTCCGTGAAGAACAAGAGGCTCTGGTGGGTATCGGCCACCATGATGTGACGGACGGCATCGCCCTCCCGCCTGGCCACACCGATCTTGCCGCGGCCGCCTCGCCCCTGTGCTCGGTAGATCTCCAGCGGGACACGCTTGATGTAGCCGCGGGTCGATAGGGTTACCACCGTCTCCTGGTGGGGTATGAGGTCCTCTTCGCTGAAATCCACCGCTTCCTGCTCGATGATCTGCGTGCGCCGTTCGTCGCCGTACTTCTTCTTGACCTGCAGCGTCTCCTCCTTGATCAGGTAGTCGATCTTGAGGGGATTGGCCAGCAGGTCTTCCAGGTAGGCGATCTGCTTGATGATCTCAGCGTACTCGTCCTGGATCTTCTGGCGTTCTAGGCGAGCCAGACGGCGCAGCTGCATGTCCAGCACTGCCTGGGCCTGGCGGTCGCTCAGGCGGAAGGGAGCGCGCATCAGCCGCTCCTTGGCCTTTTCCGCCGATTGCGAGCGGCGGATGGTCTGAATGACCTGGTCCAGATGATCCAGGGCCACCAGCAGCCCCTGGAGGATGTGCTCTCGCTCCTGGGCCTTCTTCAGCTCGAAGAGGGAGCGGCGGCGAATCACCTCCCGCCGGTGGTTGATGAAACAGTCCAGAATCCTCTTGAGGCCGACGGTTCGGGGTTGGGCATCCACCAGGGCCAGCATGTTGACGGCGAAGGTAGACTGCATCGCCGTGTGCTTGTAGAGGCTGTTCAATACCTGGCGGGCCTGCCCCTCTCGCTTGAGCTCGATGACGACGCGGATGCCGTGGCGGTCCGATTCGTCCCGCAGGTCGGCGATGCCCTCAATGCGGCGCCCCTTGGTCAGTTCGGCGATCTTCTCCACCAGGGAGGCCTTGTTGACCTGATAGGGCAGCTCGGTGATGACGATCCGGTAGCGGCCACCCTTGGCCGTCTCCTCGATGTGGGTGCAGGCCCGCACGATGATCCGCCCCTTGCCGTCGTAGGCGGCCCTGATGGCGTCTTGCTTCTCGTATTGGGGGCCTTCGCCGCGCTGGCCATCGCTGGGCTGCTTCCTCACCCGCTCGTAGCGGAAGATGACGCCGCCGGTGGGGAAATCGGGCCCCTTGACGATCTCCGTCAGGTCGCTGGTGGAGGCCTCCGGCTTGTCGATGAGGTGGGCGATGGCGTCGCAGACCTCGCCCAGGTTGTGGGGTGGGATGTTGGTGGCCATGCCCACTGCGATACCCGACGCACCGTTGACCAGCAGGTTGGGCAGCCGCGAGGGCAATACCTTGGGCTCCTGGAGGGAGTCATCGAAGTTGGGGATGAAGTCCACCGTGTCGCGGTCGATGTCGGCTAGCGTCTCCTCGGCGATGGCAGCCAGGCGGGCCTCGGTGTAGCGCATGGCCGCCGGCGGGTCGTTGTCCACGCTGCCAAAGTTCCCCTGGCCGTCGACCAGGGGATAGCGCAGGGAGAAGTCCTGGGCCAGGCGCACCATCGCTTCGTACACGGGGGCGTCGCCGTGAGGGTGGTACTTGCCCAACACCTCGCCCACAATGCGGGCGCTCTTCTTGTAGTGAGAGCCCGGCCGCAGGGCTAGCTCGGACATGGCGTAGAGGATACGCCGCTGCACTGGCTTGAGGCCGTCGCGGATGTCCGGCAGGGCCCGCGCCACGATAACGCTCATGGCGTAGTCGAGGTAGGAGGCCCGCATCTCCTCCTCGATCTTTGTGGGGCGGACGCTTCCGGACGGTGTGTCGATAACCATGCTCTCCCTACTCGGTCAGGGCGACGTCGGTCTGCCGCAGGCGGCGGGCCAGCGTGCGCAGGATCTGCGCCGCCATGTCGGGCCTACTCTTCAGCTCGGCGAGGAAGTCCCAGCGGCTCATGACCAGGCACTCGCCGTCCTCCAGGGCGCGGATGCTGGCGGTACGGGGATAGCCGTCTAGCAGGGCCGTCTCCCCGAAGAAATCTCCCGGCCCCAGGGTGGCGAGGACGGTCTCCTTGGGGCCGCCCAGGTTCTTCACCACCTCCACTTGGCCCGAGGAGACGATGTAAAAGCCCGCCGCCTCCTCGCCCTCTTTCAGGACTACGTCTCCCGCTCGGTACTGCCTGGGGTAGAGGTCCCTAGTGAGGCGTTTGAGCTCTGCCGAGCCGAACCCGGCAAACAGGGGAGCATTCGCTAGCATCTCTTCCTTGCCCATGACCACAGCTCCTTCCTGAAGTCGCGGTAGCGGATCGTCACGCTGTGCTACTGGGCTACTTCACACAGCTTGAACTGCTCTTGTAACCCCTTCAAGGCGACTCAAGCTCTCTCTGTGAAGGCGAAGCCCTTGCTAACCAGACGGGTCAACACGCGGCAAACATCTGCGCGTGTTTACCTCTCCAAGAATACCATCTATCTGAGGAAGGGGAAAGATGCCTACGTGCCTTACTGAATGAGGCGGCGGCGCATGGAGACGAGGGCCAGGTAATAGAAGACAGCGGCTACTACCGCTATCCAGGCCAGGTCGCCCAGATGGCCCAGGTTGAGGTGGCCTTGCACTAGGCCGCGGTAGATGTCCACTACGTGGGTGGCCGGCACGAACCAGGCGGCCACCTGTAGCTCCTCCGGCAGCCTCTCCAGTGGGAAGAAGACGCCGCCCAGCCAGAACTGGGGCGTTACAAATAGAGCGAAAAAGTAGTTGAGGGAGCTGATGGAGCGGGCGACGGAGGTGTAGGACAGAGAGATGCTGGCGAACATGAAGCTTGAGATGTAGGCCATGACAGGCACCAGCAGCGCTAGCGGCGAATCCAGCAGGCCGAAGGCGGCTGAGACCGCCAGTATGTAGACACTGCTGATGAAGCCCCGAGTAGCCCCCCACAGGATCTCGCCAGTAATCACGTCTTCGATGCTCACCGGCGTGGCGATGATGGCATGGTAGGTCCTTTGATTCTCCATGCGGAAGAAGGAGCCCCAACCGCATTCGCCCGCGGCTGCCCACATGGGGAAGACCGCCAGAATACCGGGGGCGATGAAGTCGATATAGCGTTGGTCGCCGGGCAGCTCCGAGCGAGTTATCAGCCCTCCCAGGCCTAGGCCCAGGGCAAGAAGGGTGATGAGCGGCTCCGCCAGCGGCCATATGGCCTCCGCTTTCCACAGGCGCAGGTAAACGTCGCGGTTGCGCTGCCACACACGATAGGCTCGGTAGGAGACATCGGGGAGACGGATGCCGAGACCAGGCACGGCGATAGTCATTCGACGAGCCCTCTTCCCGTCAGGCGCAGGAAGACGTCCTCCAGGTTGGCCTGGCGGTAGGCCACCCTCTCGCTGTCGAGGATCAGATCGGCCATCTGTGCTCGGCCGTCGGGGGTGCGGGCGTAGATGTAGAGAATATCCTCCACCTCCTCCACCGTCAGGCCGGGCTGGGACGCCATCTCGGCCTGAATCCTCCCCCGCTGCGGGCCGCTTGCGTGCACTTCCGCTACCTCTCGTCCAGCGTACTGCTCTACCAGTTCCGCCGGCGAGCCCTCCACCAGGATGCGCCCCTGATGCATGATGACCAGGCGGTCGCAGAGGTGGGCGGCCTCCTCCATGTAGTGGGTGCAGAGGAGCATGGTCACTCCCTGCTCCCTGAGATAGCGCAACTTCTGCCAAACCAGGTGGCGGGCCTGTGGGTCGAGGCCGGTGGTCGGCTCGTCCAGCACCAGGATCTTGGGCTGGTTGATCAGACCGCGGGCGACGGTGAGCCGCCGCTTGAGGCCGGTGGAGAGGGCCCAGATGGGCTCGTTCTGCTTCTCCACTAGCTGGAACAGAGCCAGGCTCTCGTCTATGCGCTGATTGGCTAGCTGCCTGGGCATGTCGAAATAGCGGGCATATACCACCAGGTTCTGGCGCACAGAGAGGTCAGGGTCCAGGTTGTCCTCCTGAGGCACTACGCCCAGGGTCGACTTGATTCGGCGTGGCTCTCGCCGCACGTCTATGCCGTCCACCACTAGCGCGCCCTCGGTCACGGGCGATACGCAGGAGATCATGCGCACGGTGGTGGTCTTGCCGGCGCCGTTCGGCCCCAGGAAGCCAAAGCACTCCCCTCTACGCACCGAGAAGTCGATGCCGTCCACGGCGGTGAAACCGTCATAGCGCTTGACCAGGTTGCGAGCGCGGATTATCTCAGTCATGGGTTAAGATGGGATAGCAGCCGTCTTGCCCTAGGCAGGCCTAAGCGATGATAGCAAAGCCAGCTTGGCAGGGGCAAGAAAAGGGCCGAGGCTGCTCTTCCGCCTGCGCCTCGGCCACCAAGCTCCTTCGCCAGCGTCGCTTCGCCTACCCTTCTTCCTCCTCCTCTTCCTCGCTGGCGGCGAACTGGTAGAGGGTGACATCGACTTCGGGACCCTTGCTGCGGGTGTCCCAGTCCTCCGCGTCCTCTTCCTCCTCGAAGCTCCCCTCTTCCTCTTCCACATCGCGGCGCACCAAGCCCTCCCTGGTGTAGGGGCGGAAGGCGTCGCCGGCCGTGGGCGGGAAGGAGAGCTTGCCCGCCTGGCTGGGGTGCTGGAAGGTCTCCTTGATGATCACCCGGATGTCGTCTTGGTTAAGAGTGGCGATGGCAGCGGCGTATTGGTTGCCCCCCTCCATCAGCTTGATCAGGCGCATGCCCAGCTTGGGCTCCACTTCTCCCAGGTATTCCCCTTGGCTGCTCTCTACCAGCAGGGTGTTGTTCTGACGGCGCAGGAACACCTGATCCCCTGCCGTCATGCGGGCGGCAACCTCGGTGGCCGGTCGCGTCAGGGCAGTTATGCCTGTCTTACCCGTCTCCGCTATGAACATCTGGGGAGCGAGCTTCTGGCCTCCCTCTGCTTGGGCAGCTGCTCCCTCGCTCAGGGTGGCTAGACGAGCTAGGTTCTTCTGTGCGATGGAGTTGAGGGCGTCAATCTTCAGGGTCTTACTGTACGCTTCCCGCGCTTCTGAGTAGCGGCCAAGCTCCGTCAGGGCCTTCCCCAACCGATTGTAAGCATCCACATCGTTGGGGAAGACAGCGATGATCGCTCGGTTGACGGCTGCAGCTTCCTGCCACTGGCCCTGCATGGCCAGTTGGATAGCCTGCTGGGTCCGCTGCCGCCGAAACAGCCTCGTCCTGTCGTCCGCTGTGAACACCATATTCGTCAAATCACCTCACAGTGCCGCGCATTTTAGAGGTTTCTCCAACCTTTTGCAAGTCCCCCTGCCAGCGTCTCGGAGAGCATTGGCGACCACTGCCGCCGCGCATCTCCTTTAAAGACGCTAGGTCAAGCCAGACGTTACGCCATCGATCAAGAAAGCCTCTGGAGCTATCCAAGCTTCCCTCAAGGTGTGGCCAACCGACTTACCTAAGAACGCTCATCTGGCCAGATAGTTACTCCACCTCGGCGAAGGGCTGTCATTTCCCGCCTGCGCGGGTCCCTGCAGCTCGCTGGAAGAATGTCTTGTCCTGGGGAGACGCGATTATCAGACGAAGGGGATCTCAGAGATGCTCTCGGCTGCGCCCATTCACCGTCTGCCACCTGGTCGGGGTGGGCAGATTCGAACTGCCGACCTCACGGTCCCGAACCGTGCGCTCTAGCCTGACTGAGCTACACCCCGCCAAACCTCCTCCAACCGACCAAACCGGTGGATTCTCATTCTAGCAAATGCGGCTCAGGGTGTCGAGGTCTGAAGCGTTCGGCGATGGTGGGGTAAGGGTGACAGGGTGGAGGCCTACCGGATGAAGTACCTGGGGGAGGCCGATAGCGAAAAAGAAAGCCAAGGCAAGAGCAGCCAGGCCTTTGTGTCTATCTTGAGCGATGCAGGGAAACGAGCGATAGCTGCTTAGCGAACCCGGGGCGTATGAAGAGCCCCGTCGCTGATCGGCTCGTCGATGTATAGATCGCCATTCCGGATCTTGATGTTGAACCCACAGGTGGGGTTAGTGCACGCCCAGGCCTTGTAATGGATGGGCGCCCCCTGGCTCCCAAAATCGGACAGAGGAACCAGGTCACCGGTTTGGCACTTTTGACACTTGGGGAAACCGTTTACCACTACCACGAGACTCCTCCCAACCGAACGTAATCGCCAGGCAGTATAGCAGAGCACCGTTGCCCTGGCAAGCCGCAGGGCGGCGCTTATTGGCAAGTGGCCGAAAATTTTGAAAAAGCGGCCTCGCTTCGAATCTGAGTCAAGGCGTGAGCGTTATTGAATGTGGAGGCGGTTGATGTGGGGCGACGAATACTAGCGCCTACTAGAAGGCTCCTCCCCTGAGAGGCTGGCCTGCCCCGCGGCAGGTCAGCCTCTCCCTTTCTGGCAGCCTAAAGGCTTGCTTCCCGCCTCACCAGCCACCACTCTAGGCTGTCGGCCAGGGCCAGCCAGGAGGCCTCGATGATGTCGGTGGAGCTGCCCACCGTCGTCCAGTGGTGCTCGCCGTCGGTGGACTCGATGAGCACCCGCACGTAGGCGGCGGTGCCGCCGGCGCTATTGATGATGCGCACCTTGTAGTCCACGAGCTTGATCGCCCCCAGGGTGGGGTAGAACTGGACCAGGGCCTTGCGGACGGCGGTGTCCAGGGCATTCACTGGCCCGTTCCCTTCGGCGGCCGTATGGATGACCTCGTCGCCCACCCGCACCTTGACCATCGCCTCCGCCAGCATCTCCCGCTCATCCTCCTCCCCAGGGCGGGGGTGGCGGCGCTCCACTACCATGAAGTCGTCCAGCTCGAAGGGGGCCTGGTATCCTGGCCGATTGCGCCTGGCCAGGAGCTCAAACGAGGCCTCCGCCCCTTCGTACTGGTAGCCGCGGCTCTCCATCAGCTTGACCACGCCCAAGAGGTGGCGCACCTCTTCCTTGCTCAAAGAAATGTCGACCCCTTGCTCCTTGAGCTTGGCCCGGATGTTGCGCTGGCCGGCCAGCTCCGACACCAGGATGCGGGGGTCGTTGCCTACCAGGGCGGGGTCTATGTGCTGGTAGGACTCTTCGTGCTTGAGCAGGGCAGCCACGTGCAGCCCCGCCTTGTGGGCGAAGGCGGCAGTGCCTACATAGGGCTGGCGTGGCTGAGGGGGGAGGTTAGCGATCTCGCTGACGTAGCGGGAGACCTCTGTGAGTCTGGCGAGTTGCTCATCGCTGACGCAGTCGATACCCATCTTGAGCTTAAGGTTGGCGATGACGCTGATCATGTCGGCGTTGCCGCAGCCGTCGCCGTAGCCGTTGATGCAGCCCTGCACCTGGGCCACCCCCATCTCGACGGCCGCCAGGCTGTTGGCCACCGCCAGCTCGCCGGCGTTGTGGGCATGGATGCCCAGGGGCGTGTCGACGGCATCCATCGCCGCCATCATGGGCTCTCTCAGGCGAGAGGTGATGGTGCCGCCGTTGGTGTCGCACATGATTATGCAGTCCACGCCGGCCTCGGCTGCCGACTGGAGGCACTGGAGGGTGTAGCGGGGGTCGGAGTAGAAGCCGTCGAAGTAGTGCTCGGCGTCCAGGAAGACGATGAGGTCGTGCGACTTGAGGTAGCGGACGGAGTCGGAGATCATCTCCAGGTTCTCATCCAGGGTGGTCTCCAAGACCTGGCGCACCTGCATGTCGCTGGCCTTGCCCACCAGGGTGGCCACCGGCGTCCGGGCGTCGACCAGGGCGCGGATGTTGGGGTCCTTGTCCGCTTTGCCGCCGGCGCGACGGGTGGAGCCGAAGGCGGCCAGCTTGGCGTGGGAGAGGTTGAGCGACCGGGCCCGCACGAAGAACTCGGCGTCCTTGGGGTTGGAGCCCGGCCAGCCCCCCTCGATGTAGTGCACGCCCAGCTCGTCCAGCTTGCGGGCGATCTTCAGCTTGTCTTCGGCGGAGAGCGATATGCCCTCCATCTGCGTGCCATCTCGAAGGGTGGTATCGTATAGTTCAACCCTGGTCATGTGCGCTCACCTCCAACCGCTTCCTCCACGCGCTTCCCTTTTTCCCTGCCAGCCCTCACACCAACCCCGCCACCAGGTCACCCATCTCAGATGTGCTCAGGCCCATGCGGCCGGCGTTCAGCGACTTGATCTTGCCGCTGCTCAGGGCCTTGATGATCGCCTGTTCGGCGCGATCGGCTGCTTCCTCCTCCCCGAGCTCAGCGAGCATCATCTGGACGGCGGCGATGGCTGCCAGGGGGCAGATGACGTTCTGGCCCGTGTACTTGGGCGCGCTGCCGCCAATAGGCTCGAACATGGAGACGCCCTGGGGGTTGATGTTGCCCCCCGCCGCCACGCCCATGCCACCCTGGATCATCGCCCCCAGGTCGGTGATGATATCGCCGAACATGTTGTCGACCACGATCACGTCGAACCACTCCGGGTTCTTGACAAACCACATGCAGCAGGCGTCGACGTGAGCGTACTCCCGCTTGATGTCGGGATAGTCGGCATCGCCCACCTCACAGAAGGCCCGCCACCAGGTATCGTGGACATGGGTCAGGACGTTGGTCTTGGCCACCAGATGGAGCTGCTTCATCTTGTTGCGCTTACGGGTTAGCTCGAAGGCATAGCGGATGGCGCGCTCGGCGCCGAAACGGGTGGTGCAGTGGATCTGGGTGGAGACCTCCTGCGGCGTGCCCTTGTACTGGACGCCGCCCATGCCTGTGTAGAGCCCCTCGGTGTTCTCGCGAACGACGACGAAGTCGATGTCTTCCGGGCCCTTGTCCTTCAGGGGGCAGTCCACGGCGGGATAGAGCTTCACTGGGCGAAGGTTGATGTACTGGTCCAGCTCAAAGCGGATGCGCAGCAGGATGCCCACCTCCAGGGGCCCCGGCGGCACGTCCGGGTGGCCGATGGCCCCCAGGTAGATGGCGTCGAAGCCCCGCAGCTCCTCGATGGCAGAATCAGGCAGAGCCTCGCCCGTCCGCAGGTAGCGCTCGCCGCCGAAGTCATAGGTGGTGATGTCGTAGCGAAAGCCGCAGGCCTGGGCGGCCGCTTCCAGCACCTTCAGGCCCTCGCGCACTACCTCCGAGCCCGTTCCGTCGCCAGGGATTACAGCTATTCGGTGCATTAGTGCCTTCCCTTCGAGGGTTCAGTCCTTCTGCTGAACGTGTGCTCCATTTGCTGGAAAGTGTAGCACAGGCGCTAGCCGTAGAGCGACGCCGATCACCGACCGCGATGCCGAAGCATATGACTACCTGGCCCTGGTGCGTCGGCGGCCGCGTCGGAGAAGTTTGGCTTGTTCTCTGCCCACCTCCCCGAACACCGCCCTGAAGGTGATCAGGCCGCCGGCAGCGAAGGCCAGAAATACGGGATAGGTGCGCCAGTTCTTGGCGTGCACGGGCCCCAGGCTGTAGACCAAAGTGGCCACGGCTGCTATCAACCCCGGGATGAACCAGACGGCCGCGAAGGCCGCGGCTACTCCTCGCACGAGCCTGTGCCTGATGCCGAAGCCGAGGTCGCCGACAAGAAGCCAGAGCAGGCCGCCAAAGCCCAGCAGCCCCAGCACCCGCTCGTACACCGTTGCCTCGCTGGTCTTCCAGAGGGTGAGGAACCCCTGAAGCGAGGTGAACAGCGTGCCCCGCACCGGCTCTTCTTCTTCCTCTTCCTGGTCCGCCCACTCGTAGAGCTCGTCCTCTACTTCCGTGCCCAACTTCCTCAGCCGGTCGAATGCCTGTTTGAACACGCTCATGCTGCTTCACCCCCGCTGGCCTTGCTCAGCGTTTCTCGGCTGCCAGCCTGCGCTTCGTGTACTCCACCAGCCCGCCCGCTCGCATCAGCTCCAGCATGAACTCGGGGTAGGGCTTGGCTTTGAACTCGCTGCCCCTGGTCAGGTTGCGGATGGTGCCCGTCTCCAGCTCCACGCCCAGCTCGTCGCCCGCCTCGCTGGCGTCGACGGCTTCGGCGCACTCCAGGATGGGCAGGCCCAGGTTGATGGCGTTGCGATAGAAGATGCGGGCGAAGCTCTTGGCGATCACGCAGCTCACGCCTGCCCCCTTGATGGCCAGCGGCGCGTGTTCCCGCGAGGAGCCACAGCCGAAGTTGGTCTCGGCCACGATCACGTCGCCCGGTCGCACCCGCTGGGCGAACTCACTGTCGATGTCCTCCATGCAGTGGGGGGCCAGCTCGTCCGCCGTGTTCAGGTTCAGGTAGCGCGCCGGGATGATGACGTCGGTGTCGACGTTCGAGCCGTACTTGTGGACTCTGCCGCGCAGGGTCATCGCCCTTCTCCTATAGCACGTACTGTGTGCCCACGCTGTTCTGGATGAAAGCGTCCGGCATCGCCCGGGCGATCGCGTGCACGGCTTTCCAGCCCGTGCAGTGCCCTGGAACCACCACCTGCAGCGCAGCCGCCTTCAGCTCCTCGACTGTCTGAGGGATGATCGCCTCGAAGAGCGGGCCGCTGAGGTGGAAGCCCCCTATCAGGGCGTACACGTTTTCTATCCCTGTCACGTTTCGAGCGTGCCTGATGATGTTGATGACCCCGGAATGGCTGCAACCCGTCAGAATTGCCAGCCCCTTGCCGCGGACGTGGAACACCAGGGACTGGTCGTCGTAGATCCAGGGGTCGGGCTGCCAGCGGCCGTCGACCAGGCTGTGGTGGATAGGGAAGCCCTTCTCGAAGTCGGTGGTTCTGGCTACCTGGCCGGTCACCAGCGCCCGATTGTCGAGCAGCAGCGATGGCTCCTTGCTCTCGATAAGCTCCGCGCCCTCCTGGAGCAGTGCTCCCCGGTCGGGCGGGGGCAACTTCACCTCCCGGCCGTCGGGAATAACGATCTTCCGCTGGAGGAAGGCGTCCGGATGGGCGATCAAAGGCAGTTTTCGCTTGCCCAGCCGCCGCAGGAGGCCGATTAGGGCACCGGTGTGGTCGGCGTGGCCGTGGCTGAGAACGATGGCTCGCACATCGGCCAGAGGGGTCTCCAGTATGTCTATGTTGTGAAGCACACCATCAGGGCTGAGGCCGGCGTCGAACAGGATCGATTCCCGGCGGCCGTCGGCTATCACTGTGACCAGCGCGCAGAAGCCGTGCTCGGCGATGAGCCTGCTCTGCTTCTCCCCCACGGTATCCCCCACGCTCGGCTGCTTGGCGACCTCGCCGCTGACCATCAGCAGGTCGACGTAGTTGTCCATGAGGATGGTGATCTCTACGCTATCCGCTTCCTTCAGGCCGACGCTGTTGGGTTGCATGCTCGACTCCTTCCAGGCTATTTGGGGGCGCTCTCTAGCACCTCTTCCGGCCCCGCCAGCCTTCCGGCGACGGCGCTCGCCGCCGCCACCGCTGGGTTAGCCAGGTACACCTCCGCCTTGGGGTGGCCCATGCGGCCAGGGAAGTTGCGATTGCTGGTGCTCACGCAGCGCTCGCCCTCGGCCAGGATGCCCATGTAGCCGCCCAGGCAGGGCCCGCAGGTGGGGGTGGAGACGGCGCAGCCCGCTTCGGCGAAGGTGGCGAGCAATCCCTCCTTGAGCGCCGCCAGGTAGACATCGTGGGTGACAGGGATAACGATGCAGCGTACGCGGGGGTGAACCTGGCGGCCGGCCATGATCTGGGCGGCCAGGCGCAGGTCGGATAGCCTGCCGTTGGTGCAGGAGCCGATGAAGACCTGATCGATCTCCACCCTTGGCGCCCGGCTCAGCGGCACGGCATTACCCGGCGAATGAGGCAGGGCGACGGTCGGCTCCAGCTCCCCCACGTCGTACTGGCGCACATCGGCGTACTCGGCGTCGCGGTCGGGCTCGTAGGCCTGCCAGTCACGGCGAGCGCGGGCCTCGACGTAGCCCAGCGTCGTGACATCGGGCACCATCAGGCCCGCCTTGGCGCCAGCCTCGATGGCCATGTTAGCCATGGTGAAGCGGCCCTCCATCGGAAGCTGGGAGATGGCCTCGCCCTGGAACTCCATGGCCGAGTACAAGGCGCCGTCGGTGCCGATGTCGGCGATGGTGTGGAGGATGATATCCTTGCCTCCTACCCAGGGCTTGAGCTGGCCGTGGTAGACGAGCTTGAGCGAGGGCGGCACCCGCATCCAGATATCGCCGGTGGCCATGGCGCAGGCGATGTCGGTGGAGCCCATGCCGGTGGCGAAGCAGCCGAGGGCGCCGTAGGTGCAGGTGTGGGAGTCGGCGCCCACCACCACCTCGCCGGGGAGGACCCAGCCGTGGTCGGGCAGGAGAGCGTGCTCGATGCCCCCCCGCCCCTGCTCGTAGTAAACGAGCCCTTGCTCAAGGGCGAACTCTTTCATCGCCTTGGCGTTCTCGGCGCTCCTGATGTCCTTGTTGGGGATGAAGTGGTCGGGGATCATGGCCACCCGCTGCGGGTCGAAGACGCTGCCCACGCCCAGCTTGCGGAACTGCTCGATGGCCAGGGGGGCCGTGACGTCGTTGGCCAGCACAAAGTCCACCCGGCAGTTGATCAGCTCGCCGGGCCGCACCTCTTGGCGGTCGCAGTGGGTGGCCAGGATCTTCTCGGCCAGGGTCATGCCCATGTCGAAAGCCTTTCTAGCCTAGAGGGGCCGCTCTAGGACGGCGTCCGCGTCGCCTGCTCTCGCCCCTGGGCTGAGAGCAGGCGGTTGAGGGCGTTCAGCAACGCCTTGGCCGAGGCGACCACGATGTCGGTGTCGCCGCTCCGACCCATGAAGGTCTGCTCGCCGCTCTCGATGCGCACCGTCACCTCGCCGAGGGCGTCGATGCCCTCGGTGATGCTCTTGATCGAGAACTCGGTCAGGACGTTGGGCACCCCTACCAGGCGATTGATGGCCTTGTAGGTGGCATCGACGGGGCCGGTGCCGGTGGTCGTGTCCACCAGCATCTGGCCGTCGGGGGCGATGAGGCGGACGGTGGCTGTGGGCATCAGGTGGTTGCCGCAGGAGACCTGGAGCAGGTCGAGATGATACAGTTCCTCGAAGGTGCGCCGCTCATCGGCCACCAGGGCCTCCAGGTCGCGGTCGTCGATCTCGCCCTTCTTATCGGCTAGCTCCTTGAAGGCCGTGAAAACGCGGTTGAGCTCCTCTTCACCGAGTTCGAAGCCCAGCTCCTCCAGGCGGGCCTTGACGCCGTGGCGGCCGGAGTTCTTGTTGAGCACCAGGATGCCGCCGCGGGGCAGGCCGACGTCGCGGGCGTCCATGATTTCGTAGGTCTCCAGCAGCTTGAGGATGCCATGCTGGTGAACGCCCGACTGGTGGCGGAAGGCATTGGCGCCCACGATGGCCTTGTTGGGCTGCACCCCCAGACCGGTGAGGTCGGATACCAGGTGGCTGGTCCGCATGAGGTGGATGGTATCGATGTTGGTCGAGAGCCCGATCAGGTCGTTGCGGGTCCTGATGGCCATCACGATCTCCTCTAGGGAGGCGTTGCCAGCCCGCTCGCCGATGCCGTTGATAGTGCACTCCACCTGACGGGCTCCGGCCCTGACGGCCGCCAGGCTGTTGGCTACCGCCAGGCCCAGGTCGTTGTGGCAGTGCACAGAGATCACCGCCTTGTGAATGTTGGGCACCTTCTCCAGAATGCTGCGGATGAAGGCCTCGAACTCGTAGGGGATGGCGTAGCCCACGGTGTCGGGGATGTTGACGGTGGTAGCGCCAGCGTCGATGCATTCCTCCAGCAGTTGATAGACGTAGTTGGGGTCGGAGCGGGTAGCATCCATGGGAGAGAACTCCACGTCGGGGCAGTACTTCGCTGCTCTGGCCACCATAGTGCGGCCCATCTCCCGCACCTCATCCTTGTTTTTCACCAGTTGATGCATGAGGTGGATGTCGGAGGCGGAGAGGAAGACGTGGATGCGCGGCTGAGCGGCGTGGCGAACCGCTTCCCAGCAGGCGTCCACGTCGCCAGGCACAGCGCGGGCCAGGCCAGCGATGACTGAGCCCCGCACCTCCTTGGCGATGGCGCTCACCGCTTGTAGGTCGCCCGGGGAGGAGGCGGGAAAGCCCGCCTCGATGATGTCCACCCGCAGGCGCTCTAAGGCGCGGGCGATCTCCAGCTTGTCCTTGGCGTTCAGGGCCACCCCCGGCGACTGCTCGCCGTCGCGGAGAGTGGTATCGAAAATGAGTACCTTGTCCTCAGCCATTTTGCTATTCCTCCTCATCCTTGATGATGCTCCCCCCGGGCCCTCTCCCGCCTATGGCGAGGAGGGCCGCCTAAGGATGAGGGTTGGTCTCGCTGCACTCCAGCCTGAAGGCTGAGAGGAAATCATCCTCCTCATCGGCTAAGATGCCTCCTGCTCCTTCAGCCCCCTCATGCCCCAGCCTTTAGGCTGGGGTATCATGAATCGCACCCGACCCCAACCTGAAGGTTGGGGCATCATCTTTGTTCATACCGCTCATACTTGTCCAATCGGTCCCACTGAGTGCGTATGTACTGGCCCACCGAGACCGCGGCGGGCTCCGGGACTACCTTGGCCGCATATCGATGCTGCCAAAAGTTGTCAACCCCGGCATCCAGCTTTAGGTCGGGGAAGCGCTGGAAGAGCCGTCGAGATGTTGCGCCCTTGAGCAGGTTCATAGCCTTAGACAGATGTGCCCTATCATCCACCGCGATCAGCAGATGGACATGGTCCACCATCGTCTCACATTCCATCAAGTTGATGCTCTTCTCCTTCGCCACCGCCAATATCAGTTCCCTGGCGGCTTCACCAACGTCCCCTTGCAGTAGCCACTTGCGCCCTTTCGTCGCAAACCAGACGTGGTAGAGAGCCATCCACACCCGCGCTTTGTCTCATGCCCCAGGCTTTAGCCTGGGGTATCATGAATCGCACCCGACCCCAACCTGAAGGTTGGGGCATCATCCCTTCATACTTGTCCGACCGACCTCATTCGGTGCGGATTTGGACGTTGGCCTCCTCATCGGCTAGGAAGCCTCCTGCTCCTTCAGCCCCCTCATCATCGCCCGCAGATCCTTGCCCACCCGCTCGACCTGGTGCTCGGCGTTCTGCTTGCGCAGGGCCAGGAAGCTGGGGCGCCCTGCCTGATTCTCCAGGATCCATTCCCGGGCGAAGCTGCCGTCCTGAACCTCCTTCAGGATTTGGCGCATGGTCTGGCGGACGCGTTCGTCGATGACCCGCGGCCCGCGAGTGTAGTCGCCGTACTCGGCGGTGTCGCTCACCGAGTAGCGCATGTAGTTCATGCCCCCCTCGTAGATCAGGTCCACGATGAGCTTCAGCTCATGCATGCACTCGAAGTAGGCGCTCTCCGGCTGGTATCCGGCCTCCACCAGCGTTCCGAAGGCAGCTTTCATGAGCGCGGTCACCCCTCCGCAGAGGATTACCTGCTCGCCGAAAAGGTCGGTCTCCGTCTCCTCGGCGAAGGTGGTCTCTAGAACGCCGATGCGGGTGCAGCCCAGGCCCTTGGCGTAGGCCAGGGCCACCTGCTTGGCCTTCTGGCTGGCGTCCTGATGGATGGCTACCAGGGCGGGCACACCGCTGCCCTGGCTGAACAGCTCGCGCACGCGGTGGCCCGGCCCCTTGGGGGCGATCATGGTCACGTCGATGTCCGCCGGCGGCAGGATCTGGTTGAAGTGAATGTTGAAACCGTGGGCAAACATGAGCATCTTGCCTGCCGTCAGCCCCTGCTCGACGCCTGAGTGGTAGACGGTGGGCTGCACCACGTCCGGCACTAGCATGACGATGATGTCCGCTTTCTTGGCCACATCGTCCGCGCTGGACACCGAAAAGCCGGCCTTCTCCGCCTGCTCCCGCATGGGGGTGCCAGGCAGTTCGGCGACCAGCACCTTGCAGCCGCTGTCTCTGAGGTTTTGGGCGTGGGCGTGTCCCTGGCTGCCGAAGCCGATGATGCCGATGGTGCGGTCCTTCAGCAGCGATAGGTCGGCGTCCTGGTCATAGTAAATCTTGGCCATGCCACAGCTCCTTCGTTCGGCTTGTCAGACTACTCAGACGAGTATGGCGGCTCGCCCTCCGGATAGCGATCGAACGGCTCTTCAACGAGCTCGTGAATGTCGGGAGTGGAGCTGGCGGCGCCGCGCACGAGGGCCACTCGCCCGGTGCGCACCATCTCCACCACGCCGTAGTTCTCAAGCAGGTCGAACATTGCGTCGATCTTGTCGTCAGGCCCGGTGACCTCGACGATCAGCGATTCCGGCCCGACATCGATGATATCGGCTCGGAAGATGTGCACGACCTCGATGATCAGGCTGCGGTTCTCCGCGGTAGCCTTCACCTTGATGAGAGCCAGCTCGCGGGAGACGATGTTTTCATCGGAGATGTCGCGAATCTCCACTATGTCCACCAGCTTGTCGAGCTGCTTGACTACCTGGTCGGCGTCGGTGTTGGCATCGACCACGAAAGTCATGCGGGACAGGCCCGGCGTGTCCGAGTGGCCCACCGCCAGGCTCTCGATATTGAAGCTCCGCTGCCGCCACTTGCTGGCGATGCGGTTGAGCACGCCCGGCTTGTCCTCCACCAGGGCGATGATGATGTGCTTGCGTAGCTCTTTCATGCGTGTGCCACCACCCTCTCTTCCTCGGATTTGGGTAGGTCCATTGTCTCTTGAAGTGCTGCCCCTGGCGGCACCATCGGGAAGATGTTCTCTTGCTCCTCTACCTGGAAGTCGATGACCACCGGCCCGGGGTGCTCCATGGCCCTGTAAACGGCCGATTCCACCATGTACTTGTCAGTGACCCTTATCCCCAGAATGTCGTAGGCCTCGGCGATCTTCACGAAGTCGGGGTTCTTCAGGGGCGTGGCCACCAGGTTGTCCTGGTAGAAGAGGGTCTGCCACTGGCGCACCATCCCCAGATGAGCGTTGTTGAGGATCGCGTACTTGATGGGCAGGTCGTTAGTGGAGACGGTGGCCAGGTCCTGCAGGGTCATCTGGAAGCCGCCGTCCCCGCAGATCGACCACACCAGCTCATCCGGCCGGGCTATCTGTACGCCGATGGCCGCCGGCACCTCGAACCCCATGGGGCCCAGTCCCCCGGCGGTGATCAGTGAGTTGGGCTTGTCGAACCAGAGGAGCTGGGCCGCCCACATCTGGTGCTGCCCCACCCCGGTGACCACCGTGCAGTCGCCCTTGGTGGCGTCGTATATCGTCTTGATAACGTACTGGGGCAACAGCTTGTCCGTCTCGCGGATGGTGATCGACGGATGCTTTCGCTTGAGTTCCTCCAGGTGGGCCAGCCACTCGTCCCGCTGGCCGCTCTCCACCCGCCGGTTCAGATCCTTGAGGGCGCTCTTGGCGTCGCTCTGCAGGGCCACCGTCGGCCGCACATTCTTGCCGATCTCCGCCGGGTCGATGTCGATGTGGATGACCTTAGCGTTCGGGGCAAAGTCGCGCAGGCGGCCGGTCACTCGGTCGTCGAAGCGCATGCCGATAGCTATCAGCAGGTCGCTTTCGCTGATGGCCACGTTGTTCCAGTACATGCCGTGCATACCGGGCATGCCCAGACACAAGGGATGAGAGCCGGGGAAGCTGCTGATGCCCAACAGGGTGGTGATGACGGGAATGTTCCCTTTCTCCGCTAGCTCCCTAAGCTCCTTGTAGGCCTGGGAGATGATCACCCCGTGGCCGGCCAGGATCAGCGGCTGCTTCGACTCGTTGATCAGCTCCGCAGCCTTGTCGATGTGCTCGCGGTCAGGGGGAGGCACGGGCCGGTAGCCGCGCATCTCTAGTTTGTCGGGGTAGACGAACTCCGCCTTCTGCTGGAAGACATCGCGGGGGATATCGATGAGCACTGGCCCCGGCCGCCCTGTGCCGGCGATGTGGAACGCCTCGCGAATGATTCGCGGCAGGTCCGCTGCGTCCAGCACCAGGTAGTTGTGCTTTGTGACGGGCAAGGTGATGCCGGTGATATCTGCCTCTTGGAAGCCGTCGCGGCCGATGAGTCCTCTTACCACCTCGCCGGTGAGGGCCACGATGGGTACGGAGTCCAGATAGGCGTTGGCGACGCCGGTGACGAGGTTCGTCGCCCCAGGGCCGGAGGTGGCGCAGCACACGCCTACCTTGCCCGAGGCCCTGGCATAGCCGTCGGCGGCGTGCGCGGCCACCTGCTCGTGCCGTACCAGGATGTGCTTGAGCTGGGGGTATTGGGGCAGGATGTCGTAGAAAGGTATGGTCGCCCCGCCTGGAATCCCGAAGAAGTGCTCCACACCCTCCTTCACCAAACATTCGCAGATCATCTGCGCTCCCGTGAGTTCCATCGCTTCTCCTCCCCTCTAGCGGCGGGCTCCTGCCGTAACCATGGCCAATCGCCCTACCAATCGCAGGGCCATCTCTTCGTCAATCCTTAAAGACGGCGCCCCTGCTGGCGCTCGTTACAGACTGGGCGTAGCGTTTTAGATAACCGCTATTGATCTTGGGCTGGAACTCGGGCAGAGCGGCCAGGCGCGCCTCGATCTCCCCCTGCCTGAGGCCGGTATCCAGGCGCTGGTTGTCGATATCGATGATCACCTCATCGCCGTCTTGGAGAGCGGCGATGGGGCCGCCAGCCGCTGCCTCCGGCGATACGTGGCCGATGGCGGCGCCGCGAGTGGCGCCCGAGAAGCGGCCATCGGTGATCAGGGCCACCTTGTCGTCTACCCCCATGCCCGAGATCATGGAGGTAGGGGAGAGCATCTCCGGCATGCCTGGGCCGCCCCTGGGCCCCTCGTAGCGTAGCACTAGGACGTCGCCTTCCTTGAACTCCTGGTTCATGATCGCCTCGACGCACTCATCCTCGGAGTCGAAACAGCGGGCTGGCCCGCGGTGGCTCATCATCTGGGGGGCCACCGCCGCCGACTTGACTACCGCCCCTTCCGGCGCCAGGCTGCCGAAGAGAACGGTCAGACCGCCCCTGGGAGAGTGGGGCTCGGCGAAGGGGAGGATCACGGTGCGGTCGTGCACCTCGGCGGCGGCGATGTTCTCGCCCACCGTCCTGCCCGTGACCGTGGGCACCTCCGTGTGCAAGACCGACTCTATCTCCTTCATGACGGCCGCAATGCCACCAGCCCGATGGAGGTCCTCCACGTGGTGAGGCCCCGCCGGGCTCAGGCGACACAACTGGGGCGTACCGGCGCTGATCTCGTTCACCATTTTCAGAGGGAAATCCGCCCCCGCCTCGTGGGCGATGGCTAGCAGGTGGAGTATGGAGTTCGTGCTCCCGCCCAGGGCCGTATCCACCGCCAGGGCGTTCCGAATGCCATCGCTGGTCACAATCTGTCGCGGCCGCAGGTCACACTCGAGGACCTCCATCACCTGGGCTCCCGCCTCCTTCGCCAGGCGAATGCGGGCAGAGTCCACGGCGGGGATGGTGCCGTTGCCGGGCAGGGCCAGCCCCAGGGCCTCCGTGGCGCAGTTCATGGTGTTGGCGGTGAACATGCCGGCGCAGGAGCCGCAGGTGGGACAGGCCACCTCCTCCAGCCGCCCCAACTCCTCCTCCGACAGATCCCCCTTGCTCACCAGGCCCACCGCCTGAAAGACGGTGGCCAGGTCCACTGCCTGGCCCTGCCACTGGCCGGCCAGCATCGGCCCACCGGAGACGAAGACGCAGGGCAGGTTCAGCCGCAGCGCTGCCATGAGCATTCCCGGCACGATCTTGTCGCAGTTAGTGACGAACACCAGGGCGTCGAAGGCGTGAGCTATGGCCATGCACTCCACGCCATCGGCGATGACCTCGCGGCTGGGCAGGCTGTAGCGCATGCCGATGTGGCCCATGGCGATGCCGTCGCCCACGCCGGGGACGTTCACCTCGAAAGGGGTGCCGCCAGCGCTGCGCACGCCGGCCTTGGCCGCTTCGGCGATCTGGCGCAGGTGGATGTGGCCGGGGATGATCTCGTTGTAGCTGTTGACGATACCGATGAAGGGTTGGTCCATCTCCTTGTCGGTGAGGCCCAGGGCCCGCAGCAGAGACCGGTGGGGCGCCCGTTCCACGCCCTTTTTCACCTTATTGCTTATCAAGACAGGCTTAGCAGCCGCTGCCATGGCTCATATTCCCCTTCAGGCCGGGGACCTGCCCCGACCGAAACAACCGATCCCGTCCCCCAAAGGGACGGGATCACGCAGGAATCCTCGTGGTACCACCCTTCTTCTCCGCCAGGTTGGCTCTCTGGCCACACTCCAAATACAAATCCCGCCCCAAAGGGATCCCGCTGGGGCGGGACGGTGCCACCCTTCTTCTCCAACTTGTCGGAGCCCTCCAGGCGCTTTAACGGGCGCTCCCGGCCAGACCTACGGTGTATACAGTGGATTCAGCCTGGCGGCTCGGGGGCGAGTTCGAGGCTCCTTTGCTGCCGGGCTCTCACCTTATCCCGGTTCTCTTGAGCAGGGAGAAACCTCTACTACTCCCCTTCGTCGCCTTTTCCACTTCAGTTGTGAGCGCCATTCTAGCAACGAAAATTGGCAGTGTCAAGAAATACTGTTCAATTCTTACCGTTCCAGTTCCTTTCGGAGCTTTTCGGGGGGCAAAGGGTATCGGCTTCTGCGGGCGGCGGCATCCTAATCCATCGAAATGAGGCTAGGTGACGGCGATGGCGGCCGCAACCAAGAAGAGACCCTGGAGCAAGATGGCTCCCGCTAGCAGGAGGTAGGAGGCCGCTCGCTCCCACTTGTGGACGGTCAGGCCGGCCGCCAGGCTGACCGCCAGCAGGGCGAGGGCGGTGGCGGGAATCTGCAGCACCTCCCGCTTGGGCCTGAGCTCGGTCTGGCTCAGGGGTGGGAAGGCCAGGTTCAGCTCGTCCGCGAGGCCAGGGTAGACGGCGAAGACGAAGCCGAAGAGGGCGACGTTGGCCAGCACCGCGATGAGAGCCAGGGCCTGGCCGTAGCGGTCTAGCCAGAAAGGGTGGATCGCCACCAGGGGGTGCTCAGCCCTTTGCCTTGGCGCCTCCTCCCCTACGGCTGTTTCAGAGTGCTGGAGGCGCTGCAGCTCCATGGTGAAGCGGATGCTGTTCTCGGGCGAGATGGCATAGGACCCGGACGGGGTGACGATGTAGATCAACTCCCAGGGCGAGTGATGGCAGGAGTAGAAGAGAACCTCGCCGATGGTCGGCACGCTGGCTCGCCCCACGTGATAGGCCCACCAGTTGACCCCTCGGATCTCGAGCAAGCGGGCCTCCCGACCGGGAACACACCGTTCGATTTGACTCAGTGGGATGAACTGGCGGATGAGTCCCCAGCGTATCGATAGACCCTTCTCGTCCAGAGCGTAGCTCATGGCAAAGCAGGCATAGGTCCAGTAGGCGAAGACGGCCGCCAGGGCGAGGAGGAGGAAAGCGCTCCCAAAAGCCAGGAACTTGGCCGCCGAGATAGCCCAGGAGCTGGCGAAAGCCATCAGCAGGGCCGCCAGGAGGAGCGCCAGCGCGACCATGGCGGCGCCGGTGGCTGTGCCGATCAGGCGGGTAGGACGGTAGATCACCGGGGCGACGATGCCTCCATCTCCTATCTGGCGATGTGACAGGCCGTGCACCAGTGGGCGTATTTGCCGTTCTTGCCGCGCTCCACGTCGAAGTAGAGGCGCTGGAGCTCAGCGGTGATCGGCCCTCGTTTGCCATCGCCCACAGGACGGTGGTCAACCTCGATCACCGGCGTCACGTGGGCCGCTGTGCCCGTCATGAAGCACTCGTCGGCCAGATAGAGCTCGCTGCGGTCGATGGGCCGCTCGATGGTCTCGATGCTCAGTTCCTCGCGGGCCAGGGTGATGACGGTGTCGCGGGTTATGCCCATCAGGATGTTGGACCAGGCAGGGGGGGTGATAAGGCGGCCGCCCTCGACGACGAAGATGTTCTCGCCGCTGCCCTCCGAGACGTGGCCGTCCTCGTTGAGCATTATGGCCTCGTCGTAGCCGTGCTCCACCGCCTCTGTCTTGGCCAGGGCCGAGTTAACGTAGATGCCGTTGACCTTGGCCCGAGCCGGGATGCTCGTATCCTCTATCCGCCGCCAGGAAGAGGTGCCGCAACGGGCCCCCTTCTCGATGTCCAGATAAGGGCCGAAGGGGATGATGAAGATCAGGAAGTCGTCCTCCAGGTCGTGCAGGCGCACGCCCAGCGCCTTCGCGCTCTTATAGGCGATGGGGCGAACGTAAACGTCCTCCTGATAGCCGCACATCTCCACCAGCCGCACGGTGATATCGCACAGCTCGTCAGTGCTGTAGGGGAGGTCGATCTTGAGGATACGACAGCTCTGGCGCAGTCGCCGGTAGTGGTCGGGCAGGCGGAAGATATAGGGCTGTTTTTCCTCTTCGTTCCAGTTGCCGCGGATCCCCTCGAATACAGCGGTGCCGTAGTTGAAGGCGTGGGTCATTACGCTGATCTTGGCCTCGGCCAGAGGGACGAACTGCTTGTGGAGGTAAGCATAGGGTGTGGCCATAGCAAAAGCGCTCCTTTCGAGGAGAGTTGGGCCTATTATAGCAGGTGGGGAGCGGGATACAAGCGGCGGTCGCAGGGCTACGGCACCCCGAGGGGGCGGAACTCGCCGGTCGCGGTGTTGTAGGCGAAGGGGACGAGAAAACCGCAGTCGGTGGTGAAATAGACCCAGGTGTCCCTCCGACTGCTCTCCACCCAGGTGCAGCCATCGCCCCTGTCTCCAATGAAATACCTGCCGTCGGGTCCCACCTCAACCTCCGACGGGGAGGGAGCCGTGGGGGTGGGCCACCACGTTGGGTCCATCGGGAACAACTCGGCGGTGGCGGGTGAGAAGCGCCACAAGAAGTGGTGGCAGAGAGATGATCGCAGCATCACCCACTGCTGGTCTTGGATGGTTGGCCTAGCGACTTCTTCATAGACGCAGCCATCGCCGCGGTCGGGGACGTAGTACTTGCCGTCGCCGTGCCGCTCAATGTCGAAAGGCGTCAGGGGCTGAGGTTGATAGACTGGGGCTTTGCGAACGTTGCCAATGTACTGCTCAGTCACATAGTAGGCAAGGTAGAAGTCTGCTTTGCAGTCGCTAAAGAGCACGATGATCGGACTGTCTCCGCCCTTCAGAGGGGTTAAGGCTAGCTGCTGCGTCCACGTGCAGCCGTCCCCTCGGTCAGGAATGTAGTACTTGCCTGCCTCATCACTCTTTAGCTGGTAAGGCTCAGCACCCTCAATGGGAGCGTCCGGCGGGCGAGGCGTAGGCACGGGCCGTGAGGGGGTGGGTGTGGGCGGCTGCTCAACTTCCTGGGCGACGTCTGTACCGCCGGGCAACTGAGTGGCAAAGTATCCACCTGCCGCTGCGGCCGCCGCGACAGCAACTACTACGGAGCCCACGATCACCCGCCACAGCAACCTAGCCATTCCCCGCTCGTCTCACTCGACCACCCCGAGAGTTCCCGTAAGGATGACCCTCTAGGCGCTTCCTCGGCACGCTCTAACCCTAGGCCGTCCGCCACGGCCTGTCAACACCTCCTCAACAGACGGCCCCAGAGATTTCCGCACGGTCTTTTCGGCCCTGTCGATGTTGACCCCAGTTGGCTGCGGGCGCTATCTTGGAGAAGGGTCTTTGCCACCACCTTGTAGAATGGTTCCTATGAGCGCTTGGTTTCCCCTCGGCGATTACGATCTTCTGGTCGTGAGCGATGGCGTCCTCCGCCTGGACGCGGGCTCCGTCTTCGGCGTCACGCCGCGGGTCATGTGGGAGCCTCTGGTGGGGCCCCTCGATGAGGAGCACCGCCTGGCCGTGGGTCTCAACTGTCTCCTGGTGCGTTCGCAGGGCAAGCTGATCCTGGTTGAGACGGGCGTGGGAAACAAGACGACCCGCGTCCCCGCTGGCGCTGGCGTTGCTCAGGCGGGAACTCTGCTGGAGGATATGGCCCGCCAGGGCATCCGGCCCGAGGATGTGGATATCGTCATCAACACCCACCTCCACTTCGACCACTGCGGCGGCAACACTGTCTACCACGACGGCAAGCTAGCCCTCACCTTTCCCCGCGCCCATTACTTCCTCCAGAAGGGCGAGTGGGAGGAGGCCAACCACCCCAACGAGCGCACGCGGGCCAGCTACCTTCCCGAGAACCTGGAGCCCCTGGCCGACAGCCGTCAACTGGAGCTGGTGGAGGGCGAGGCGGAGGTGATCAAAGGCGTGCGCATCCTGCCTGCCCCCGGCCACACCGCCGCTCATGCCATCGTGGAGGTTGCCTCCGCTGGCCAGACGGCTCTCTACATCGGCGACCTGGCCCAGCATCCGCTGATGCTGGAGCGCCTGGTCTGGATATCTTCCTTCGATGTGTTACCCTTGGTCTCGCTGGAGACCAAGAAGCGTGTCCTGGAACGGGCGATAGCCGAGAATGCTCTATTGATCTGTGTGCACTGCCCGCCACCGGGCCTTGGGCGCCTGCGAGTGGTGGAGGGCAAGCGGAAGTGGGAGGCGCTATGACCAGCGGCCAGGCCTCCACCCTGCGCCGCACCGCCCTCTACCCCCAGCACCTCGCTCTGGGCGGGCGGATGGTTCCCTTCGCCGGCTGGGAGATGCCCGTCCAATACAAGGGCATCGTCGAGGAGCACCACGCCGTTCGTCAGCGGGTCGGCCTGTTCGACGTCTCTCACATGGGCCGCCTGGAGGTGACCGGCCCCGATGCCGCCTCGTTCCTGCGCAGCCTGGTGACCTACGACATCGCCAGGCTGGAGGTGGGCAAAGGCCACTACGGCCTCGTCTGCCAGGAGGACGGTGGCATCCTGGATGACGTGTACGTCTTCCGCCTGGCCGACGAGCGCTTCCTGGTGGTGGTTAACTCCGCCAACGCTGACAAGATCCGCGATTGGGCTCAGCGGCACCTGGCTCGCTCGCTGCAGGCCACGGTGGAGGATCGCCAGGCGCAAACCGTGATGCTGGCCCTTCAAGGCCCTGATGCGCAGCGCTATCTGGCCCGCTTGGTGCCGTCCCTGGCCGAAGGCCTGCGACCGCGCCGTTGCGCTGAAATGTCGCTGGCGGGCGTCACCGTTTTCTTTTCCCGCACCGGTTACACGGGCGAGGACGGCATCGAGATCATCCTGCCATCCGCCGCTGGCGTTATCCTTTGGCAGTGGTTCGTGGAGCACGGCGTCCAGCCCTGCGGCCTGGGCGCCCGCGACAGCCTGCGCCTGGAGGCGGCCCTCCTCCTCTACGGAAACGACATCGATGCCACCACCAACCCCTTCGAGGCTGGCCTGGGCTGGGTGATGACCTTCGACGACGGCGTCGATTTCATCGGCCGGGAAGCGCTCCTGCGCATCCGCGAGGCCGGCGTCCAGCGTCACCTGGCCTGTCTGAAGGCCCTGGGCCAGGGCGTTATGCGAGCGGGCTACCCCATCCTGCGCTCGGGCCGCCGGGTGAGCGAGCTGACCAGCGGCGGCTTCTCGCCGACGCTGGGAGTGAGCATCGGCATGGCCTACCTGCCGCCGGAGTTGGCCGCCGTGGGCACGGAGCTGGATGTGGACGTGCGGGGCAGGCCCTTGCGGGTGGAGGTGGTGCAGCGGCCGTTCTACAAGCGGGGGAAGGCGGGCTAGCCGCCGAGGTGGGCTGGTTCATTTTTGGGGGGTAGGGGCTTTCAGACCGTCCCGCGGGTTGAAACCCGCGGCTTCCCAGAATCGAAAATCTGGTGCTGCGGGATTTATCCCGCAGGGTTAGGGAGTTCACCCACCGGTGGTGAACCAGTCATAGCGCCCACCTCGCATTGACTTGGCCTTCGCCCGACGCTAATCTTGGGCTTAATCAGTCAAGAGGAGGAGAGCCTTGCCTAGCCCTACCGACCGCCGCTACACCAAAGAGCACGAGTGGGTGCGCGTCGAGGATAACCTTGGCACCGTCGGCATCACCGACTACGCCCAGGACCAGCTTGGCGACATCGTCTACCTGGACCTGCCTTCGCCGGGGACGCAGGTCAAGCAGCTCGACAAGTTGGGCGAGATCGAGTCGGTGAAGGCCGTCTCCGACCTCTATTCGCCCGTCAGCGGCGAGGTGACGGAGGTCAACCAGGAGGTCATCGACAGGCCGGAGCTGGTGAACCAATCGCCCTACGAGGAGGGCTGGCTGGTGCGCGTGCGCTTGGCCGACCCCGCCGAGGTGGACAAGCTCCTCTCCGCCGAGCAGTACGACGAGCTCATCGCCGGGGAGGCGGGATAGGACATGTGCCATGCCCGAGATGATGTGGTGCTACGTGTATGTCGACGGACAATATGTTCGGAGCGAGCTGCGACGCGGTCACCAGTCTGACGAATTTGATCCGCGTAAGCCTGCCGTCTTTGTACGAAATCAACGCATCGCTGGCATTCAGCTGACTCCAACCCGGGTGTTCTACTATGACGCCGTTGACTCCGAGGCTGACGAAGCGGAGCAGGAGCGACAGAAGAAGTATTTTGACACCGTCCAAAGGCTGCCAGATACCCACGTGGTCTTGGGGGAAGTCCGCAAGGGAGTGAAGAGCAGGGAACAGAAGGGAGTTGATGTTCAGCTAGCAGTCGACGCCTTACGCGTGGCGACATCGGGTGTCATCAGAGCTGTAGCCCTTGTCACTGGAGATGCGGACTTTGCTCCGCTCGCACGAGCCATCCGTGAAGCTTTCTGCCATGTTCTAGTAATCGCCTTTCGGTCTTCTTTGTCTGACACTTTGGCCCGAGAGGCCGACCGGCTTCATGTGGTTGACGACGTGCCAAAGGATTGGGCACTTCCACCTCCGGAGCGCTTGTCGGAACCAATATGAATAGCCCACCCCTCCCTTACATCGCCAACACCGAGGCCGATCGCCAGGCCATGCTGGCCGCCATCGGCGTGGCCTCGGCCGAGGAGTTGTTCGCCGATATCCCGCCCGAATTTCGTATCGCCGAGCTGAACCTGCCGCCCGCTCTCTCGGAGCCGGAGCTGGTGCGCGAGCTGGCGGCCCTGGCCGAGCGCAACCGACCGGTCGACAGCACGCCTTGCTTCCTGGGTGGCGGTGCCTATCGTCACTTCATCCCCAGCGTGGTCAACGAGGTCATCGGCCGCAGCGAGTATGCCACCGCCTATACGCCCTACCAGGCGGAGATCAGCCAGGGCACCCTTCAGACCGCCTTCGAGTTCCAGTCGATGGTCTGCGAGCTGACGGCGATGGACGTGGCCAACGCCGGCATGTACGACGGCGCCAGCGCCCTAGCCGAGGCCTGCCTGACAGCCGCCAGCGTCACCGGCCGTCGGCGCATCGCTCTCCTTTCCACCGTTCACCCTCACCATCAGGCGGTGGTGCGTACCTACGCCTTCGGCCGCGACCTGGCGGTGGATGTGATGCCGCCGGACGGCCTGGCGCTCAGCGAGGAGCATGCCTGCCTGGCCGTGCAGCAGCCCAATTTCTTCGGGTATTTCCTGCCCGATGTCGAAGCCCTGGAGAGAGCAATTCACGAAGCGGGAGCCCTTTTCATTGTGTCTGTCGACCCCATATCGCTGGGCTTGTTCCGACCCCCCGGCCAGTACGGCGCCGATGTCGTGGTCGGCGACGGGCAGTCATTAGGCAGCCCCCTGAACTTCGGCGGACCCTATCTCGGCCTCTTCGCCTGTCGCCAGCAGTACCTGCGCCAGATGCCGGGCCGTATCGTCGGCCGCACCAGCGATGCCCAGGGGCGCACTGGCTACGTCCTCACCATCCAGACCCGCGAGCAGCATATCCGCCGCGAGAGGGCCACCTCCAACATCTGCACCAGCCAGCAGCTTGTTGCCCTGGCTGCCACCGTCTACCTGGCGGCCATGGGCAAGCAGGGCCTGCGCCAGGTCGCTGAGCTCTGCTACCACAAGGCCCACTACGCCGCTCAGGGCATCGCCCGGCTGTCCGGCTATTCCCTGGTTTTCGATGGGCTCTTCTTCAAGGAGTTCGTGGTGCGCTGCCCGCGGCCGCCGTCTGAGGTGAACCGCGCCCTGCTGGAGCGAGGCATCGTCGGCGGGTTGGACGTGAGCCAGTACGTGGAGAACGGCTTGCTCCTCTGCCTGACGGAGATGAACACGCGGGAGGAGATCGAGCGCCTGGTAGAGGCACTGGCGGAGATCGGAGGCAGCGAGTGAGCGATGGCCCCAGGCAGCCTGATATCGGCGCTCGCCTCACCTTCGACCTGAGCAAGCCCGGTCGCATGGCCTGCTCCCTGCCGCCCCGCGACGTCCCTGCGGCCGAGCTGCCGCCGCCGCAGTTCCTGCGCCGAGAGCTCAACCTGCCCGAGCTAAGCCAGGTCGACATCGTGCGCTACTTCCTGGCCCTCAGTCGCCTCAACTACAGTGTGGACAGCGGCTTCTACCCCCTCGGAAGCTGCACCATGAAGTACAACCCCAAGGTGCACGAGGAGCTGGCCTGCCTGCCCGGCTTTACCGGCCTCCACCCACTCCAGCCCCTGGAGACGGTGCAGGGTGCCCTGGCCCTGATGTACGACCTCCAGCGCTGGCTGGCCGAGGTCACCGGCCTGGATGCCGTGAGTCTGGCCCCGGCGGCCGGCGCTCAGGGTGAGCTTACGGGCATTCTGATGATCAAGGCCTACCTGGCCGACAGGGGCGAGGAGGCCCGCAGCCGCGTGCTCGTGCCCGATTCCGCCCACGGCACCAACCCGGCCACCGCCGCCATGGGCGGCTTCGAGGTGGTGACGGTAGCGTCGGATAGTCAGGGCAACACCGACATGCAGGCCCTGGCCTCGGCCCTGGACGATGGCGTGGCCGCCCTCATGCTCACCCTGCCCAACACCCTCGGCCTGTTCGAGCCCAACATCGGCCGCATCGCCGAGATGCTCCACCGCAAGGGGGCCCTTCTCTACGGCGACGGCGCCAACCTGAATGCCCTCCTGGGCCGCGCGCGCCTCGGCGACATGGGCTTCGACATCGTCCATCTGAACATGCACAAGACCTTTAGCACCCCCCACGGCGGCGGCGGCCCTGGCTCCGGGCCCGTGGTCGTCAGAAGTCATCTGGCCCCCTACCTGCCGACGCCGGTGGTCGACAAGGACGGCGACCGCTTCGTCCTGGCCGCGCCCGAGCGGAGCATCGGCAGGGTTGGCCTGTTCTACGGGCACTTTGGCGTGCTGGTGCGGGCCTACGCCTACCTCCGCACCCTGGGGGCCGAAGGCCTGCGTCAGGTGAGCGAGAACGCCGTCATCAACGCCAACTACGTCCTGGCTCGCTTGCGCCAGGCCTACCACCTGCCCTACGACCGCCGCTGCATGCACGAGGTGGTATTCTCAGGGAGCCGCCAGCGGGCGAAGGGCGTGCGCACCTGGGACATCGCCAAGCGCCTCATCGACTACGGCTTTCATCCGCCCACCGTTTACTTCCCCCTCATTGTGGACGAGGCGCTGATGATCGAGCCCACGGAGACGGAGAGCAAGGAGGCCCTGGACGCCTTCTGCGATGCCCTTCTGGCTATCGCCCGCGAGGCCCAGGAGGAGCCGCAGGTGGTGAAGGAAGCGCCTCACACTGCCCCCATCGGCCGCCTGGACGAGGCTACGGCTGCCCGTCGGCCGGTGCTGCGCTGGCGAAGGGAGGCCGGAGATGAATCGTAAGCCGACAGGGTGGCTATCGGGGATAGTGTTCGCCTTTGCCATCGCCGCCGTCTTCTCTCTCGCCGCCTGCGGTGGGGGAGGTGGGGACGAGCTAGACGCGATGATGCTCCAGGCGGATGATCTGCCCCAGGGCTTCTCCTACGACGTCACCAGCGATGTGCTTCCTGCGGCGGGTCTGGACGACCCTCAGCAGCGAACGGCGGGACTTCACCTGCGCTCGTTGCTGGAAGAGAGCCTGCAAGAGGAGGGGAAGACTGTCTGTATCGTAAGCGACCTTGAGCTCTACGCGAGCGCCGAGGATGCCGCCGCCAGACTGGCAGAGGAGCAGCAGACGATAGAGGCGATGGCCGCCTCCCTCCCGGCGGAGGAGGCCGTGCCAGAGAAGCTTGATCTGCCCGCCATCGGCGACGAGGCCGACGGCTTCTTCCTCTCGGCTCCTCGGGTGACCTTCTGTGGCTGGGAGGCCGTCCAGGCCGAGGTTGTCTCCCTGACATTTCGAAAGGATAGGCTGCTGGCCGATGTAAGGACCTACACCCTTGGCCAGGGCGCGTCGACTGACCAAGCCATCGAGCTGGCCAGGAAGCTCCTGGCCCGCATCGAGGCTGGCCTGGGTGAACAATAGACTGGGAGGTCATCATGAGCGATAATGCCTTGCCCGACCTGAACGTACCCCCGCGCATCCTTCTGGGTGCTGGGCCCTCTAACGTCCATCCCCGGGTCTATCAGGCCATGATGGCGCCGATCCTGGGCCATCTCGATCCCGACTTTCTCCGGATCATGGACGAGACCAAAGACCTGCTGCGGGCTGTTTTCCGCACCCGGAACGAGGAGACTATCGCCGTCTCTGGCACCGGCAGCGCCGGCATGGAGGCGGCCGTCGCTAATCTCATCGAGCCAGGCGAGCGGGCCGTCATCTGCATCAACGGCTTCTTCGGCGACCGCATCGCCGAGATGGCCTCCCGCTATGGGGCGGAGGTGACGCGGCTGGAGGCCGAATGGGGTCGCATCATCGAGCCGGAGGCGGTGGAGGCCGCGCTCAAGGCCGCCGGCCGCACCAAGCTGGTCGCAATCGTCCATGCCGAGACCAGCACCGGCGTCCACCAGCCCCTGGACGATATCGTCCGCCTGGCCCACGAGCACGGCGCCCTACTCCTGGTGGACGCTGTCACCTCCCTGGGGGGATGCGAGGTCGCGGTGGACGATTGGGGCATCGATGCCTGCCACAGCGCCTCTCAGAAGTGCCTCTCCTGCCCGCCGGGCATGGCCCCCCTGACCTTCAGTACTCGCGCCTCCGATGCTCTCCGCAGCCGCGAGACCAAGGTGCGCAGCTGGTACCTGGATATGACCCTCCTGGACAACTACTGGGGCGGCAAGCGGGCCTACCACCACACGGCACCGATGACTATGGTCTACGCCCTGCGCGAGGGCCTGCGGCTGGTGCTGGAAGAAGGGCTGGAGGCCCGACTGGGCCGTCATCAGCGCAACGGCCAGGCACTGTGGGCCGGACTAGAGGCTATGGGCCTGACCCTGCATGCCCAGGAGGGCTATCGCCTGCCTGTAATCACCACGGTGCGCATTCCCGAGGGCATCGAGGATGTGAAGCTGCGCCGCGCCCTTTTGTACGAGCACAATATCGAGATCGCCGGCGGGCTGGGGCCCCTGGCCGGCAAGGTATGGCGCATCGGTCTCATGGGTGTCGCTTCTTCGGCCGAGAACGTGCTGGCGGTGCTGGCCGCCCTGGAGCAGGAGCTATCCGCTCAGGGATTCCGTCTGGAGAAGGGCGCGGGGGTGGCTGCGGCCGATCGGGCGCTGGGCGCGGGCTAGCTCATTGACAACCCCCACTTGGAGCCGAAAACTTCCGTAGCTGCGGGGCTTCAGCCCTGCTCAGCCGAAGGCAGACCTAAAGGTCTGCAGCTACCCGCGGCACGGCAAGCTGGCCGAAGGGCAGCACCAGGATGGCGGGCTCTTTCCCACCATTCTTACGGCGGAAGTCCTCGGATAGAGTAGCCACCGTTTCGCCGATGTCCGGGCAGTGCTTCAGGTGAGCCCTCCTCGTCTGCTCGGGGCCCAGGGACGAATAGAGGTAGAGGTCGGCCTTGACCTGCACCATGGTCTGGCACTGTATCGCCCACTGCTCTAACTCAGCGAACCCTGGCTCCAGCACCATGTCCAGAAGTTCCCGGGGAGTCTGCCGCCAGGCAAGCATTTCGGCGTAGTGGGCCTGGCCCAGGCCGTCGGCGCATTCGGCGGCCAGAACGATAGCGCCGCCCTCCTTCACCGCCTGGGCGGCCACCGACATTCCCTTGACCGACTGGTAGAGATTGATGTCGGCTGGATAGCCCATGTTGGTGGACACCACGATGTCGTATCGCTGAGACAGCGGCTGCAGGTAGGCCCTCTCGGCGAAGGCGATGCCTGCATCGTGGGCCTGGATCATCTCACCGGCGAACACGCCCGTGACCTCCTTGCGCTCGTTCAGGGTGACGTTGACGATGAAGGCGGGCTGCGTAGCCAGAGCCACCCGTCGTATCTCCTCGAAGACGGGGTTGCCTTCCGTCTGGCACCAGGTGGCCCTGGGATGCGCAAGCATAGGGCCGCCGTGGTTGCTCATGATGATCTCGGCGCCAGCGATGCCTGGCAGGACGGCCTTGCCGCCGCCGGAATAGCCGGCGAAGATGTGGGGCTCCACGAAGCCGGTGAGGATCTTGATGTCGGCCCGCATGTAGTCGCCATTGATCCAGGTCTCTGCCCCGCGCTCGTTCTTGGAGAGGAAGGCCTGCTGCCCCTTGTCTCTGGCGTCGTGCTGAACGATGCGATAGCGGTCGATCACCTCCTGCCCCAGCATCGCTATCAGTTCCTCGCGAGTGTTGGGACGATGCATGCCGGTGGCGTTGATCAGGGCGACGTTCTCTTCGGGCACTCCCCTGGCAGTGAGTTCGGCCAGGATGGCAGGGAGGAGGATGTGGTTGGGCGTCGGGCGGGTGATATCGCTGAAGACGATGGCCACCCTGTGGGCGGGTCGCACCAGCTCCGCCAGGGGCGCCGAGCCGATAGGCTGGCGCAGGGCCTGGCGAATGGCCTGCTCCGGTCGGGCCAGGGCGGGCACGCGCTCGGGCAGGAGCACCTGGGCCTGATCCGGCAGCGCCACCTCCAGGCCCGGGCGTCCGTAGGGGAGGTGAACCTTCATGGTGCTCCCTAGTCTAGACGGCTGGCGGGGAGTAGTAAACAGCTTGCTAGATGGGCCAAGCCACGAACCCGACGAGGAATGGCGTTGGCCACTGCCAGTACGGTCAGGCTCTCGACAGGGAACCACCCGGCGGCGTCAGGAAGATCTAGCTGATCCACCTGTAGTACCGGCGCTTGCCACCTTCCTCCAGTGTAGAGCAGTATAAGGAATGGTAAATGGTCATCGAGGCGAAGTGGTCCCCTTTAGCAAATAGAAGAGATAGAAGGGATAGGAGGTGAGATATGGAGTTTTTCGTCTATGACTCATTAGCTTTTCAGAACTTTCTGGAAGCTAATCCCCATGAAGGGGCAGAAGTGAAATTCTTAAAATCAATAGTGAAAGAGGGAATGACGGTAGTTGATGTTGGAGCAAATATTGGAATTACTACAGTGACTATTGCTAAGAAAATTGGGGGAAAAGGTAAGGTTTATGCCTTTGAACCTCTTCGCGGATACTTCGATGTCTTAAAGAAAAACTTGTCTGCGAATGGGCTAAAGAATGTTAAGGCTTTTGAGTTAGCCTTAGTGGGTCGAGTGGGAAGAATTGACTTCTATGAAAATGAACTCTCCAGTTCCATTGTTTCCAGAGGGAGCACCAAGAAAACTATAGTTAGCGCTACTAGCTTAGATAATTTCTTAAGTGAACAAAATGTAGAGAGAATAGATTTGATTAACATGGATTGTGAAGGTTCAGAGTTGTTAGTTCTTAAAGGAGCTGAAAGAACCCTGCGAAAAAACAAAGTTAAGATATTCTGTGAAATTCACCCTGATGCTCTGGAAGAGCTAGGTCAATCAGTTGGAGATATCGTGGAATACCTTCAGAGACTGGGATTGGAAGTGCATAGTGTCTCTTTAGATGATCTGAAGATAGGGAGTGACTTTGAAGATTGTGAATACATCTATGCTTACTAGGAGTGAAAAATGGCAAAACGTCCCCATCCTACTGGCCGGCGCGCCTGCTGGCAAGGGAAGAAGCTACCCCCATCCCTCCGCCACCGCGAGCCACACGATGGCGTTGGGCAACAGCAGGCCGGCTGCTCCCGTTCGAGCAGCCGGCCTTGCACAGACGTTGGTCAGGCTTCCCTACGGCGTGCAGGACGTCCCCACGAACGGCTTGTACAGCAGGACGTCCAGCACGTTCACGGAGCTATCGCCGTTGAAGTCGTAGCGGGCGTCGTAGGCCCCGCCTAGCACCGGCTTGAACCAGAGAATGTCCAGGACGTTAGCCTCGGTATTCACGTTGAGGTCTACCGGCCAGACATCGTCGCCGTCGCAGGCTGGCCCAGGGCAACAGGTTGGGCCAGGGCACTGGCTGCCGTTCCAGTCGGGGCATGCGTCCGCGGGGTCGGTGCCCACTACGCCCTCGACTACAGTGGTGAAGCCGTCGCAGTCATCGTCCCCTGCAGGCGTATACCATAGCGTCGCCGTCGTCGCGCAGTAGTCGCAGGCGTCGCCCCAGTCGTCGCCGTCGTCATTGGCCTGGTCCTCATTCGTATCGCTCGGGCAGTTGTCACAGGCGTTGCCGTAGGAGTCGGAGTCGCCATTGGCCTGGTTCTCGTTGTCGGTGTTGGGGCAGTTGTCACAGGCGTCGCCGTGGCTGTCAGCGTCGGAGTTGGTCTGGCCCAGGTTCGCGACCATCGGGCAGTTGTCGTCGCCGTCCAGGACGGTGTCGTTGTCGTCGTCGGGGTCACCGGCGTCGCAGAGGCCGTCGGGCTCGTTGTCCGGGCCGTCGTCGGAGGTATCGGGCTGGCCCAGGACAGAGCAGTCGTCACAGGTGTCGGCGTCAACGTCCTGACAGACGAACTTATCTAGCGGGTCGGTGTCCGCGCCGTCGAGCACGGTGTCGTTGTCATCGTCGGGGTCACCGGCGTTGCAGTCCCCGTCGGAGTCCGTGTCGAGGCCGTCGTTGGAGACGTCCGGCTGACCGAGCACCGCGCAGTCGTCACAGGTGTCGGCGTCAACGTCCTGACAGACGAACTCATCTAGCGGGTCGTCGTCCGCGCCGTCGAGCACGGTGTCGTTGTCGGTGTCGTCATCGCAGGGGTCCGTGCCGGCAGTGTACTCGCCGAGGTTATCCAGCCCGTCGGTGTCAGCGTCATCTGTGGAGTCACGGGCCTGGGGCTGGTTTAGACAAGCGTTTGCCAGCTCAAAGCCGTCCGGCATCCCGTCGACGTCAGTGTCGGCTTCAGTCGGGTCTAGCCCATTCAAGAATTCGTCCAGAAGACTTGCTCCATCTCCGTCGGCGTCGTCTGTCGGCAGGGGGCTGTTCGAACCGAAGTACCATTTCTCAAAGCCGTCGAGCACCCCATCGTTATCTACGTCTCCGTCCGGGTCCGTGGCCAGGTCTTCGGCGATGTGGAGCATTGGCACGAAGCGCCACTCGGCCCAGATCGAATGCAGGCTGTCAAAGTGAGGGTCAGGAACGCCTCCGGAGGAGATGAATCCGCTCTGGCCCAGAGGCAAGATGCCCTCGCCAAGCACCACCGGCCCGGCCTCGATGATCTGCTCCCACGTACCGCGGTTACCGAGCAGCGTAGGCTCCCACTCGAGCTCCAAGCCCGGCAGCGCGTCAAGAGGATGTACGTAGGTCTCCTCGGGGCGAGGCGGGTCGGAGGGTATGCCGCCCAGCTCGACTATGGTGGCAGAGAAGGTATCGCGCACAGCGACGCGCCAGTCCGTTCCATTGAAGTAGTCGCCGCTGTATGCTTGCGCGTAGCGTCCGGCGGGGGTCCCCGCAGCGCTATCGATAGCGTGCTGGACCAGGTTTAGGGCTGCTAAGCCTGTGGGTGTACCCACATCGGTCCCCGAGAACTCATCCCCATAGATATCGCTGGCCAGATCGTCTATCAGCTCGACCAGAAAGTCCATCTCGCCGGCGGTAGTGGTCTCGGTCACTGGGTCGATGAAGTAGCGGCCGAACTCGGGGCTTCCGTTATGGGCCTCGAGGGCGGCCAGCACCGTGTCCACATCGTCATTGCCGCCATTTCCAACGCCATCGACGGCCTCACGGAGGCGCGGTATGAGGTACCGGCCCAACTTACCAATTGAGTCCAGGCCGGCGACGTCCTTGTTGAGCTGGCGCTGCTCGGCGCGGCTCCAGTCGCTGTCGGCGGCCACGCGCTCCACGACAAAGGTGCTCCGGTACTCGCGACCGAACCCAAGACCGTCATCGGCGGTGGCCGCCTTGTTGTTCCAGTTGCCGGTGTAACCCTGGCTAGGGTTTATCGCCTCCGGCATGGCCACGATCTCGTACACCTCAAACAGGTCACCAGGGGAGGGAGCAACACCCCAATCCTCTTCCAGCGTTAACGTATTGGCGGTGTTGCTGGCGATGCGGCGAGTCTGCTTGTATCCGGCGCCTCCGGTTATGGACACGATGTACTCGCTGCCCTTCTCAGTCGGATTGTCCATGCGGTAGTTGTAAGGAGGCGGCGAGAAATCCTTGCCACTGAAAGCGCCAGCATCGGTGAGTGTTTTGGCGGCGGCGCTATCCACAGTGCCGCCGACGACGACCAGCTCGCTAGCGACCGTGCCGTCCATGGGCAGCCGCGTGTCCGTCGGGGACACGCCCTGACGCACGCGCGAGAAGCCGCCGGACCAATAGCCGATATTGCCTATTTCTGGCCCCAGATCTGTGCCTATGCCGTTGAAGGCCAGGTTGTCGACGGCGTAGAAGTTGTGCGTGCTCGGCATCAGGCGCGTGGCGCTGCGAATGTCCAGGATGCTGTCGGCCCGCTGGAAGAGGGACCAGCCCAGCAAGCTGGTGGTCTCCTCCAGCCAGAAAACCCTTTCCCGCGAGATGACGACGATGTCGTTTCCCGACGTCACGGCGACATACTCGGAGGTATCGTCGGGTATCGTCGTCCAGGCGTCGTCGGGGTCGTCCAGCGTCAGGGTATGGTCGGTACTGGAGAGGATGGGCCGCATCTGCCCGGCGCCTTTGCCTCCGACGATGGCGACGTAGCCGCCGGAGAAATCATCGCCGCTAAAGGCGTCCGTATCGGTGAGGGAGGTGTCGGTCGCCGATCCCACCGTCCCGGCCACCTCGCCCTGGAAGGCCTGAACGGTTCGTGAGCCACCGTTCCCTGTTCGCTCGTGGGTGCGCCAGACGAGGACGCTAGTCGGGGGATCGTCGCCCTTGATCAAATCGGTGCGCTGGCTCATGGGCGTGGAGGTGCCCTCATCGTTGTAGCGCAGCGCATCAGTCTTCTCGAGGATCAGCTTGTCCAGATAGAAATCGTTGACCTTGAGCTGGGCCGTGGTACTGGTCCACCCCACGGTGTCGGTGTGGCCGATGATAACGAACGGCCCCCCAGTTATCTCCATGCCGATGGCCCCGATGCGGTGGTCAGCGCCCTCGGCGCTTCGGTTCTCAACGAAGTGCATGATAGATGGCACCTGGATGCCCATCTGGGGGAAGCCGCCTATCCAGGGGTTGTCCGTGTCGGAGCGGTTGCCGTCGATGATCCAGGCATAGCTCCCCATAGCCGGCCAAGCCCCCAGGCTGCGTGCGAATGCCTCGCGCTGAGCCTCGCGCTCACGCACCGGCTCCAGAGCCGCTTCGTAGTCGTAGTGTGGAAAGTCTGTGGCATAGGTAACCGGACTCTCCTCAGGCACAACGTGCTTAGCCAGGGGCCCACCGAAACCCGGCGTCGTCGGGTCAGGCACGGTCACCGGCGCCAGGGGATCGTTGAGGAAGTTCAGGTCGTCCCAGATCTCGTCGCCGGTGGCCGGGAGCTTGTCCAGCAGGCTGTTCAGTTCATCCAGACGTGACGCCTCATCGAAGCTTTCATCACCAAAGCTGCGAATCTGGAGCACGGCGATGGCCGTGGCCATCTCCGGCGTGAACTGGAAGCCGCCGTTGGGATGCTGAGGGTCCGCCCCACCGGGCGCCTTGTAATTGGGGTCAGCCTGATCGGAGATATTGGTGGCGTTCCCAAAGAGGTCATTACCCAAGCCAAGCAGGTTGCGAAACACAGTTACCTCCAAGGGTTGGGGAAGAGTGCCGGCGTAGATAGCGTCGATGGTGTCATTGACGCCATCGCAGTACGCCCAGATCAGCGCCTGGTCGGCGGCAGGGAACTTCGCGAACATGTTGTTCAGTTCAGAAGACGTATAGCCTTCCGTCCGCACCGCCAGATCGTCGTAGAAGGTCGACGGGTCAAGGGCGCCAAAGGCCTGGTAGAGGGTACCCCGCCCCACGCGACCCATAAGGATCAACTGGCCCAGGCGATCCTTAGCGACCTCGCGACCGTTCTCGCGGGCGAACTCGAGGTCCGTATCGGCGTAGATATGTGGCAGGCCGAAGGCCGGCTCACGAACCGTCACCGCCCCGGGGGAAGCGACCGTGACCTGGCTGCCTTGACCAATCAGGGCGATGGCCAGCACTAGGCCGAGCAGCAAGGAAAAGGGGATCAAACGTCGAGTACGCATGACAAACCTCCCGCACCAAAGTTGTCAGGTCGATTATACTCCCAGACGCCAGGGTTGGCAAGGGAAGACGCTACAGCCACCCCGTGGCCACCACGCACCACACGATGGCGTTGGGCAGCGTCAGGAAGGCTTACCTGCTCCACCGCCTCCTGGTGTACCACCCCCCAGCGACTTCGTTGCCGGCCAGATGATCTTCGTCGAAGGCGGGGCACCAAGCCACGTGTAGGGCTGCTCGCTCAGATATTGGAGCGGCTCTGGCCGCCGTCCACGTTGATGCAGGCGCCGGTCACCCAGCTTGCCCGCTCCGACACCAGGAAGACCACCACATTAGCCACCTCCTCGGCCGTGCCGAAGCGACCCATGGGGATGTTCTCCCGCACGAACTGGGCCATGCCCTCGGCGTCCTCCTGCTGGCGGCGCCACCAGGAGCCGCCGGGGTGGCTGATGCTGCCGGGAGCCACCGAGTTCACCCGAATATTGTGGGGAGCAAGCTCCAGGGCCATCATCTTGGCGTGGCTGATCATGGCCGCCTTCAGGGCGTTGTAGGTGGGGATGCCGCCCGACTCGCGGCCCCAGATGGAGGCGATGTGCACTATTGCGCCGCCGCCTGCTCGCTGCATATGGGGGATGACGAGCCGGGTGGCGCGGGCCGCCGTCAGAAAGATCGTCTGGAAAGTGGCCTGCCAGGCCTCGTCCGAATCGGAGGCCACCGAGCCGCCTACGTTGTTCACCAGGATATCGATGCGGCCGAAGGCGTCGGCAGTGGCTTGCACCAGTCGCTCCATGTCCTCGGCCTTGGTGGCGTCCGCCTCCACTGCCAGGGCGCGCACACCCTTGGCCTCGACTTCCTTCGCCGTTTGCGCCAGCCTCTCCTGGCCGCGGGCGCAGAGGGCTATGTCGCAGCCCTCCTCGGCCAGGCCCAGAGCAATAGCCCGGCCGATGCCACGACTGCCGCCGGTGACGATGGCTGCTTTGCCCTTCAATCCTAGATCCATGGCGATCTCTACCCTTCTCTAAGCCCTGGTTGCTCCAAATGGCAAAAGGGCAGGCGCGTCCGGCGCGGATAATACAACGGCCGTTGCCCTGATTGCAATGGCCCTGGGTTCGTTTGACACCATTTGTGGCCCTTGCTACGATACCTGACGCTGGAAGCGGCGATGGCCTATCAGATTATCAGGCTCTCTAAGCGCGACACTATCGCCCGCCTCGATTTGCGGCGTCCCGAGCAGGGGAATCGTATCGACGGCCAACTGCTGCAGGAGTTGGCGGCCGCCTGCACCGAGATAAACGACGACCCTCAGGTGCGAGTGGTCATCCTCAGCGGCGGGGACGCTTCTGTCTTTTCCCTCGGCTGGGATATGTCACTGCTGGCCGCCGAAGAGGAGCCAGCGCGCCGCCAGGAGTTCCTGAGCTATGCCTTCGATTGCTTGCCTCAGCTTTCGCGACCGGTCATCTGTGCTATCAACGGCGATGCCATCAGCGCTGGCCTGGAGCTGGCCCTGGCCTGCGACGTTCGTCTGGCCTGCGCCGAGGCCCATTTCGCCCTGCCTGAGACCTCCTGGGGCTTGATACCCATGGGCGGCGGCAGCCAGCGCCTGGCTCGCATCGTCGGGCGGGGCAAAGCCCTGGAGCTCATCCTCACGGCGGAGGCCATCGATGCCCAGGAGGCCCATCGCATCGGCCTGGTGAGCCGGGTGGTGCCCCGCGATAGGCTGATGGCCGAAGTGGAGGCCCTGGCCGAGCGCATCGCCGCTCGCGGACCGATTGCTGTGCGTTACGCTAAGGAAGCGGTGAGCAAGGGCCTGGACATGACCCTGGAGCAGGCTCTACGCTTCGAGACGGACTTGACGATAATCCTCCAAACCACCGAGGATCGAGCCGAGGGCGTGCGCGCCTTTCTGGATAAGCGGCCGCCGCAGTTCCACGGACGATAGGAGCGCGAAGGCAAGCAGCATGAACACCCAAGTCCTGATATACGAAAAGGACGGCGGCATCGCCTGGGTCACCCTAAACCGGCCCGAGGTCCTCAACGCCCTGAACATGGAGATGCGGGACGAGCTGTGGCAGGTTCTCCACGCCTTGCAGGATGACCCTGATGTGGCGGTGGCTATTTTCAAGGGGGCGGGAGAGCAAGCCTTCTCCGCCGGCGCCGATATCAGCGAGTTCGGCACAGCCCCGTCGGTGGTCGAAGCGCGGCGGGCGCGGCGGGAGCGCGACCTCTGGGGCTACATGCTGGCCATCGAGAAGCCCCTCATCGCTGCCATCCACGGCTTCGCCCTGGGGGCCGGCATCGAGCTGAGCATGTGCTGTGACCTGCGCATCGCCGCCGAGGACGCTCGCCTGGGCCTGCCGGAGGTGAGCCTAGCCTACATCCCTTCGGCCGGAGGGACCCAGCTCCTTCCCCGCACCGTTGGCCCAGGGCAGGCCATGGGGCTTATCCTGTCCGGCGATGCCATCGATGCCCAGGAGGCCCTGCGTATCGGCCTGGTGCAGCGAGTGGTGCCTCGCCAGCGCCTCTACGCCGAGGCCGAGGCCCTGGCCCGCCAGCTAATGGCGCGCGGACCGTTGGCTTTGCGATACGCCAAGGAGGCAGTGACCCAGGGTCTGGATCTGCCCCTGGGCGAGGGCTTGGCCCTGGAGGCCCGCCTGTCCCGCTTGGTTCTGGCCAGCCGCGACGCCCGCGAGGGGCTGAGGGCACAGCGAGAAGGCAGGGCGCCGCAATTCGTGGGGGCGTAGTAGCCACAAGTCAAAGGGAGGGGGGAGATGAATACCGCTGAATTCCTGACCATCAGCGCTTCCATCGTGCCTGAGCGCGAAGCGCTGGTCTGCAACGGCACCCGCCTCACCTACCTGCAAGTGCAGGAGCGGGTCAATCGCCTGGTCAACGCCTTCATAGACCTGGGAGTCGAGCGCGGTCAGAAGGTGGCCATCATGGCCCTCAACTCCCACCGGTACATCGAGACCTACTACGCCTGCGCCAAGCTGGGAGCAGTATTCGTCCCCCTCAACTATAGGGCCAAGCGGGAAGAGTTGATCTACATGGTGAACAATTCCGAGGCCTCGATACTCTTCGTGGGGGAGCGCTATCTGGAGCTCATCGCCTCTATACGGCCCGAGCTGAGGGGCATCCGCCACTTCATCTGCTACGACGCCCGCCCCCAGGGGATGCAGAACTACGAGGACATCATCGCCAGATACGAGCCCGAGGAAGTGTTCGTCGAGGTCGACGACAGCGACCTCACCGTCCTCCTGTACACCAGCGGCACTACCGCCCTGCCCAAGGGCGTCGCTCTCACCTACCTCAGCCTCTCAGTATACGTCACCAATACCGTCGAGCCCGCCAGCCCGGAGACGCACGATGTCATGATGCTGTCGGTGCCCGTCTACCACGTGGCGGGCGCCACGGCCATCATGTCATCCATCTGGGGAGGGCGTACCCTGGTGGTGTTGCCGCAGTTCGAACCCCACGCCTGGCTGGAGACGATTCAGCGGGAGCGTGTCACCCATACCTTCGTGGTGCCCACTATGCTCAAACGGGCCATGGACGAGCCCGACTTCAGCAAGTACGACATCAGTTCTCTCAAGCTTCTGGCCTACGGGGCCGCCCCCATGCCCTACGAGGTGATCCGCAAGGCGGTGGGTGTGTTTAAATGCGGCCTGATGAACGCCTATGGCCAGACAGAGAGCACCTCTACCATTACCTACCTTGGCCCCGAGGCTCACGTCATCGAGGGCACGGAGGAGGAGAAGGAGAGAAAGCTGGAGCGCCTGAAGTCGGTAGGCCAGCCCATGGAGGATGTGGAGATCGCCATCATGGATCCTCAGGGTAACATCGTGCCAGCCGGCCAGGAGGGGGAGATCGTGGCCAAGGGAGCCCGCCTGATGACCGGCTACTGGAAGCGCGAGGAGGAGACGGCCGAGGCCCTAGTCGAGGGCTGGCTGCACACCGGCGATGTCGGCTGGATGGACGAGGATGGCTATCTGTTCATCACCGGTCGCACCAAGGACCTGATCATCCGTGGCGGCGAGAACATCTCGCCCGGCGAGATCGAGACTGTCCTGCAGCAGCATCCCAAGATCGAAGATGCGGCTGTCATCGGCGTGCCCGACGTGGAGTGGGGTGAGGAGGTGAAGGCCATCGTCCAGCTCAAGCCAGGGAAGACGGCCACCGCCGCGGAGATCATTCACTACACCAGGAGCTGCCTGGCCAGCTTCAAGGCACCGAAAGACGTGACGTTTGTGGATGAGCTGCCCCGCAACTACCTGGGCAAGGTGCTGAAGACGGATCTGCGTAAGCTATACGGGACGCCCACGCCCGAGGCTCACGGTTGACCCTCGCTTGGGCGGACGCTATGATGGTGAACGATTTCACGCTGATGAACCGACATCTGGTATCTACTATGGCGGTGACCTTGGCATTGGAAGGAGTAGCGGATGGCCCCCTCCGTTCAATTTCCTGGTAACATATTCTTCTACCTCATACTTGTTTCTGTTCTCGCTTTCTTCGCCTATACCGTCTACGTTCGCATCGCCCTTCTCTTGGTAGGAAAACCCGACTGGCGCTTCGACCGCCTTTGGGAGCGGATAGTCTCCTTCGTTCCGCTGGTGTTGGCCATCTGGCGCGTGATTCGTCCCCGCTACTGGTACTCGGGCATTCTTCACCTGGCCATCTTCTGGGGCTTCCTCACCTTCCAGGTGAACACCATCAACTTCTTCCTGGAGGCCTTTCACGAGGATGCCGCCTTGCTCTCCTGGGCCGAGGGCTTCTACACTGGCTTCTTCCCGGTCATGCAGGTCTTCGAGGCCCTGGTGATCGTCGGCGTGGTCATGGCGGTGGCCAGGCGCCTGATCGCCAAGCCGTCCCGCCTCAGCCTCAACTGGGACGCCCTTCTCATCCTGGGCTTCATCGCCTTGCTCATGGTGACCGATCTGTTCGCCACCGGCTTCGCCATCGCCATCGACCCCTTCCCCCACCACAGTCGCGCCTTCATCTCCAACACCATCAAGGAAGGCGTCCTGGGAACGGACGTGGATGTCCTCAAAGCTTGGCACACCACCTTCTGGTATCTTCACCTGTTGATCTTCATGGGCTTCCTGGTCTGGGTTCCCTACTCTAAGCACCTGCACATATTCACTGCCGCCCCCAACGTCTTCTTCCGTCGCCTTCAGCCCACGGGTGTCCTCCAGCCCATCCCCGACCTGGAGACGCGGGAGGTGTTCGGTGTGGGGAGTATCCAGGACTACACCTGGAGGCAGCTCCTGGACGGCTACACCTGCACCGAGTGCGGCCGCTGCCAGGAGGCCTGTCCCGCCTATAACACCGAGAAGGAGCTATCGCCAAAGGAGATAGCTCATCAAATGCGCCAGCAGTTGCTGGTCAACGCATCGGACCTCTTGCCGATACCGGTACTGAACATCAATGTCACAGGCGAGCGCGGCGTACCACTGACGGAGGCCATGGGTTTCAACCCCGTATGGGATTGTCTGACCTGCGGCGCCTGCCAGTACGAGTGTCCGGTGTTCGTTGAGCACATCCAGGAGATCATTGACGTTCGCCGCTACCTGGTCATGGACGAGGCCCGCATGCCGGAGACGGCTCAGGCCACCCTCATGCAGCTAGAGCAGCGCGGTCACCCCTGGCGGGGCACCCCCCTTGCCCGCACAACATGGATCGAGGAGATGGGCGACGTGCCCATGTTCGACGGCAGCCAGGAGTACCTGTTCTGGGTGGGCTGCACCGGTGCCCTGTCGGAGCGAAACGTCTTGACCACCAAGGCCATCGCCAGGCTGCTAAACCAGGCCGGAGTTAGCTACGGCGTTCTGGGAGTCGAGGAGACCTGCTGCGGCGACCCCGCTCGCCGCTTGGGCAACGAGTACCTTTTCATGCTCCAGGCCCAGCAGAACATCGAGTTGTTCAAAGCTAAGGACGTCAAGAAGATCCTTACTAGTTGCCCCCACGGCTTCAACACCTTCAAGAACGAGTACCCTCAGTTCGACGGTCATTTCGAAGTGATTCATCACGCCGACTTCTTCGCTCAGCTCGTCAGGGATGGTAGGCTGAAGCCGCAGGAGGCTTTGGCCCAGAAGATCACTTACCACGATTCCTGCTACCTAGGCCGTCACAATAATCTGTACGAGGCGCCTCGCCGCATCATCGCTAGCCTGCCCGGTGCCGAGGCTGTCGAGATGGCTCGGACGCGGGCGCAGAGCTTCTGCTGCGGCGCTGGCGGTGGCCACATGTGGGTGGAAGAGAACCCAGGCAAGCGGGTGAACTACGAGCGCACCGAAGAGGCGACAGCCACAGGTGCCGAGATCGTCGCTACTGCTTGTCCCTTCTGCTTGCAGATGTTCGAGGACGGCATCGGCGCCGTGCCTGAAGCGGCCGAGCGCGAGATGAAGGTCTACGACGTGGTGGAACTGCTAGATATGGCGGTGGCCCCTGCGCCCGCCACTCCCGAGGCAGCCAAGGCCGACCCGCAGCAGGGTCAGGCCGCGGAGCCACCTCAGTGAGGGGTGGGCGAGTGGCTACCTCTGTGGCCCTTGTGGGTTTGACGGAGCAGGGCGTGCGCGGCGCCATCGAGATCATCGGCGGTTTGCTGTAGCGCCTGCCAGCAGGCGGGCTCAGCAATATTACAAATCTGGGCGACAAAACCGTGCCCCGCCCCAAGGCAGGCGGGGCTGAGGGAGGAGGTACATCATGATTCACATGATTTGCTGCGTCAAGCAGGTCCCCGACCCAGAGACGCCCGCTTCCCAGTTCAAGGTGGACGAGGCGACTAAGAAGGTATTGCCGGTGCCGGGCATTGATCCGGTGGCCGACGAGTTCGCTATCCTGGGGGTGGAGGCCGCTCTGCGCATCCGCGAGGCCGCGGGCGAGGCCAAGATCACTGTCCTTTGCCTGGGCCCCGACGCCGCTCGCGATGCCGTCAAGAAGGCCCTGGCCATGGGTGCCGATGAAGGCATACAGCTCACCGATAAGGCTTTCGAAGATGGCGACAGCTTCGCTACCGCTCGCGCTCTAGCAGCGGCCATCAAGAAGCTGGAGCCCTTCGATCTCGTCCTCTGTGGTCGCCAGGCGCCCGACTGGGACGTGGGCGTGACGCCTTCGGTCATCGCCGAACTGCTGGGCCTGCCCTGCATAACCGTTGCCAGGGAGGTAAAGGTCAGCGATGGCACCCTGCAGGTGGAAAGGGTGCTTTTGGATGGCTTTGAGACGGTGGAGGCCAGTCTTCCCGCCGTGGTTACCGTCAGCAACGAGCTGGGTGAGCCACGCTACCCCCAGCTGCGACAGATCATGGCGGCTGCCAAGAAGCCGGTGGCCGTCTGGTCGGTGGCCGATCTGGGCCTGGACCCGTCGCAGGTGGGTGTCGCCGGCTCTCTTCTCTCTTTGGACCGCCTGTACGTGCCTGTGCACGAGGCCAAATGCGAGTTCATCGAGGGAGAGACCATGGACGAAGCCGCCGAGAAGATGGCCGCCAAGCTTCGGGAAGCGAAGCTCATCTAGGGGCCTGCCTGCCGGCAGGCAGACCGGAGCAAGGAGAGATGCACGATGGCTAACGAAAGTGGAGTACTGGTTGTTGCGGAAGTGGCCGAGGGTGCCCTGGCCGCCATCAGCTCGGAGATTCTGGGCGCCGCTCGGCGGCTGGCCGACGAGCTAGGCCAGCCCGTCCAGGCAGCCCTTCTGGGACAGGGAGTGGAGCCCCTGGCCCAGGGGTTGGTCGCCGCGGGGGCGGATAAGGTCTACGTAGTGGACGAACCCATCCTGGCGGAGTACCAGAGCGACGCCTTTGTCCCGGCGGCCGAAAAGGTCTGTCGCGAAGCCAATCCGTCCATCGTCCTTCTGGGCCAGACCGACATCGGACGTGACTTGGCCCCTCGCCTGGCCTTTCGCTTGGAGACAGCGGTGGCCATGGACTGCCTCGATCTGGCCATCAGCGACAGCCGTCTGGTGATGACCCGCGCCTGCTATGGGGGCAACGCCAATGCCCAGCATACCTGTAATACCATGCCCCAGATGGCTACCGTCAGGGTCAAGTCGCAGGAGCCTCTAGCGCCGGACACCTCTCGCCAAGGGGAGGTGAGCAAGGTAGCTGCCGACATTGATCCCTCCGCTGTGCGCACCAAGATCACCGGTAGGCGCAAGGAGGAGGCAGAGGGCATACGCCTGGAGGACGCCGAGGTGATCGTGGGCGGAGGCCGTGGTATGGGCAGCACCGAGGCATTCCAGACGCTGGAGGAACTGGCCGACCTGATGAAGGGCGCGGTAGGCGCCACCCGCGCTGCCTGCGACATGGGCTGGTATCCAATACCAAAGCAAATAGGACTCACCGGCAAAGTGGTCAGCCCAACCCTCTACATAGCAGTGGCTATTTCAGGTGCTAGCCAGCACATGGCTGGCCTCAGTGGGGCCAAGAACATCATCGCCATCAACAAAGACCCCGAGGCCGGCATCTTCCGTTACTGTCGCTACGGCATTGTGGGCGACTGGAAGACGGTTGTTCCGCCCTTCTTGAACAAGGTTCGCCAACTAAAAGCAGGATAGGGTTTTCTTTCGCAAACAGAAGGGGCATGAGCCCGCAGAGGCCCGGGCCCATGCCCCTTTTGGTTTGACCTTCAGCAGGAACCGTTACCACGATCAAGGATCGCTTACCTGGCGGTAGGCGCGTCGGTTTCCCTTATAACCGATTTCTTGTAACATGGACATGGTTATGTTTGTGATAGGTCTCACCGGAGGCATTGGCAGCGGCAAGTCCACCGTTTCGGACATGCTGCGCGCCAAGGGTGCAGCTACCGTCTACGCCGACCAGATAGGCCACGAGGTCTATCGGCCGGGCGCTGCAGTATGGGAGCAGGTAGTAGCCGCATTCGGCCGTCAGGTGGTGGACGATGACGGCCAGATCGACCGCCGCAAGCTGGGCCAGGTAGTGTTCAGCGACTCCGAGGCTCGCCGGCGCCTGGACGCTATCACTCACCCACCCATGGAGCAGATGATGGCCGAGAGGCTGGAGGAATTGCGACGGCAAGGCACCAGAGTGGCGGTGCTGGAGGCCGCTATCCTCATCGAGGCTGGCTGGGCTCACCTGGCGGACGAGGTCTGGGTGACGGTAGCTTCGCCCGAGGTGGCTGCTCAGCGGTCGATGGAGCGCAGCGGCCTTAGTCAGGAGCAGGCAGAGGCCCGCATTGCCGCGCAGCTCTCCAACGAAGAGCGGCTGAAGCAAGCCCAGGTGGTCATCGATACCAATTGCTCCCTGGCGGAGGTGGCTCAGCGGGTTGATGAGCTCTGGGATGACCTGATTGGCCGATTGGCTGCTAAGGCGACATAGCAATCGCCTCCCAGCAGGCAAGGGAGTAGCGAAGGAATATGGAGACCCCGTCCGAGCACACAGAGTACAGACAGTACGCCATCGAGGAGTATGTCCTAAGCGAGGAGCCATTCTACCTGCCCCTGAAGGATGAGGTGGAGCTATTCACCGCTGCCTTCCACCAGAATATACCGGTGCTCCTTAAGGGCCCCACCGGCTGTGGCAAGACTCGTTTCATCGAGTACATGGCCTACCGGCTCGACCGGCCCCTGACCGTTGTCAAGGATGTCAGCAGGCAATCGCAGGAGCCTGCCCACCACGGCCTGCCCCTGGTGACCGTGGCCTGCCACGAGGACCTAACGGCCAGCGACTTGGTAGGGCGCTATCTCCTGGAGGGGGAGTCCACCCGCTGGATCGATGGGCCCTTGACTCGCGCCGTCAAGGCCGGTGCCATCTGCTACATGGACGAGGTCGTCGAGGCGCGCAAGGATACCACTGTCCTCATCCATCCCCTTACCGACCACCGCCGTATCTTGCCCGTCGAGAAGCTGGGGCAGATAGTGGAGGCCCGCGACGGCTTCCTGCTGGTCATCTCCTACAACCCCGGCTACCAGAGCGCTCTCAAGGACCTGAAGCACAGCACTCGCCAGCGATTCATGGCCATTGAGTTCGGCTACCCGTCACGAGAGCTGGAGGCTCGCATCATCCAGCATGAAGCCAACGTCCCTGGCTCCCTGGCCCTGGAGCTGGCCAAGCTGGGCGAGAAGGTGCGCCACCTCAAGGAGCACGGCCTGGCCGAAGGGGTGAGCACCCGTTTGCTCATCTACGCTGGCAGGCTCGTACAGAAGGGCATATCCCCTCGCCGCGCTTGTCAGGTGGCAGTGGTCTGGGCCCTCACCGATGACAGCGAGGTGCAACGCAGCATAGAAGAGGTGGTGTCCTCTATCTTTGAGTAGGTCCTCTCTACGTCGCCTGATAGGCCGGTTCGAGAAGGAACTGGCCCCCTTCTCCACCGCCCTGGCAGAAGAGTTCCGCCGCAGCGCCGAGGCGGCATGCAATCTGCTGGAACCGGAGGAGGTGACCTTGTGGGCCGAGGATGGCCTGGAACTGGCCCGCCATTCCTGGCGCTCCTGGGAGGCAGCCAGCGAGTACTTCCGAGCCACGCCCCAGGTGCTGCCCCTAACGGGATTCGCCGCCTTACAGCAGTGGGCTCGGCAGGGACTAGACCTGGCGGAGCTGTCGTCATCCCTGGCCGCCGCTTACTTCCGCGCCGGCCCGGATACCCTGCCTCATCTCTCTCTGTCCCAGATAGACGATTGGGTGATCCTGGGGCGGCACCTCTACAAGGGCACCTGGCGGTCGTCCTCCCTGGCCGTGCAGTTCTTCGACATGAGCCCAGCCCTCCTGTCCGAGCTCTCTCTGGACGAGACCAGGGCCCTGGTGCGATTCGTGGACGTTCTGGCCGAGCGCTCCTACGACCTGGCCACCCACTGCCTGTCGATGGCGCCCACGTCCCTATCGCCCCTGCCCCGGCAGGACCGTGAGGCCTTCATACGTTTCGCCGAGGTGCTGGCCTACACCGGCTGGGCTGATGCCCGCGCCTATCTGGAGAAGGGCCCCATTCTCCTCAGTCACATCCAGGCTTCCCAGCGGCCGCGCTTCCTCAACCTTACCCGCGAGGTGGCTCGCCAGGAGGGTCGCCAGGCTTTCACCTTCTTCACCGAGGGAGCGCGTGCTCTCAGTCAGGTTGAAGGCGACATTCACCCTTACCTGCTTTCACTGGCCGAGGACCTGGCCTCCCGCTCGCCAGTGGCGGCCATGGAGTTCGTCAGAAGCCTGCCCCAGGTACTGGTTCGCATTAGCGTGGACGATCTGCACCACTGGCACGCCTTCGGCCTGGCCCTGTTGGAAGCCAGCATTGAGGGTGGCACGGCCTTCTTCCGCCTGGAGTCCAGCAAGAGCGATGAGATTCTGGAGTCCCTGTCCTCGCGGGTGGAGCTCAGCAGGGTGGCGGAAGTCCTGCGAATGTACTGTAAGGCCCTGACCGGCAGCAATGTGTCCATTCACTCTGCTGACGCCCTTGCCGAGAAGAATATCGGCTGGGTGGCCAGCGAGCGCCCTTCCACTGAGGGCACCTCCATTTATCTGCCGCCGGCGGTGGACGAATGTGAGGACAAGGCGCAGAACTTCGCCGTCTACAAAGTATACGCTACCCATCAGGCAGGCCACCTGGAGTTCGGCAGCTTTGACTTCCTCTTCGAGCGGCCAGCGCGCATTTTCCCCGACCAACGCCACGACCTGGAAAGGCAGCGGGGCGGGCCCAAAAAGGCTATGACCGACATCGAGCGCTTCTTCGACCTGTTCGACGACCGTCGCCTGGCGTCCGACCTGTTCGCCGTCGTGGAGGATGCCCGCATCGACCGTCTGGTAGTCCAGGAATACTGTGGCATTCGCTCCATCTATCGGCACATCCAGGACAGGGAGCTGGAGAAGCGGCCGCAGCCGGACGATCTGCCCCTGCGTCAGGCCTTCCTGGAGAACCTGACCCTGGCTAGCCTGGAGGGCTTCCAGCGTATGCGCTGGCCCGCGACCATGATCGGCCTCCTGCGCAACGCCCTTGGCCTCCTGCGAGCCGTCCAGCAGCCTCAGGCCACCGTCGAGGACTCCGCCGAAGCCACTGCCCGCCTCTACCGCCTGGCCCAGAACATCCCCAACATCGTCAGCGACCTCGACAGGGAGTGGCAACGCATGGAGGAAGAGATAGAGCTGCCTCAGGATCTGGACGCTCTGGGCCAGGCCACGTTCCAGATCATGGAGAGCGGCCAGGAGCTGCCCTATGAGAGCCCCCAGCCGGTGGAGTTTCGGGGCGAGTTCAAGCCGGAGCTGGTTCAGCTCCTCATGCGCCTGCGCCAGGAGAAAGAAAGCAGGCAGACCCAGACAGCGCCTCAGCCGCTGTCGCCGGAGCAGTTGCAGCAGCTCCTGGAGAAGAGTGTGGAGATAACCCTCAGCGAGCTGGCCGAGGGTGACCTCTCCGAAAGCTCTGCTCTCTTCCTGGCCAACCTTCTGAAGGAGACCACCCCCCAGCGGCCCGAGAAGCGCTTGCCCTATCACGAAGGGCGGCTTCCGCCGGGCATGCCCAGCGAGGGCGAAGAGGGCGAGCTGCCGCCCGAGCCCAGCTACTCCTACTATGACGAGTGGGACTTCCGGGCCAGCGACTACAAGCCCCGCTGGTGCCGGGTGGCCGAGTATTCTCTGTCCGAGGGCGGGGCTCAGTTCTTCGAGGAGACCCTCATGAAGCACGCCAGCCTCGTGGCCCAGACCCGCCGTCAGTTCGAGCTCTTGCGGCCGGAGCTCTTCCGCAAGATCAAGCGCCTCCTGGATGGCGAGGAGTTCGACCTGGACGCTGTGGTGGAGTTCCTGGTGGAGCGCCACAGCGGCCACCAGCCCACGGGCAAGGTCTACTGGCGGCGCAACAAGGTGGAGAGGGACGTCGCGGTGGCTTTCCTCCTGGATATGAGTGCCTCCACCGATGAGGAGATCATGAAGCACGAGCGCCGCTACGGTCAGGACGATTTCGGCGATGACCCCCGCCGCTACTTCTCGTGGTGGATGTCGCGCCGCGCCCAGGACATGCTGACCCCGCCCAAGCGGATCATCGACCTGGAGAAGGAGAGCACCGTCCTCCTCATCAAGGCCCTGGAGACCATCGGCGATATCTACGGCATCTACGGCTTCTCGGGATACGGCCGGGAGAACGTGGAGTTCTACGTCATCAAGGACCTAGAGGAGCCCTTCAGCGAGCGGATCAAGCGGCGCATCGACAAGATCGCCCCCGTGCGCTCCACCCGCATGGGGCCGGCCATCCGCCACGCCATCACCAAGCTGGACGCCCACGACGCCAAGGTGCGTATCCTCTTCCTGGTGTCCGATGGCCGCCCCCAGGACCACGGCTACGGCCGCGACCGCACCGAGAAGGAGTACGCCATCCACGACACCCACGTGGCCCTGCAGGAGGCCAAGCGCAAGGGAATCATCCCCTTCTGCCTTACGGTCGACCGCTACGGCCACGACTACCTGGGGCAGATGTGCGACGACATCGGCTACGCCGTGGTGGCCGACATCGAGTCCCTCCCCTCCCGCATCACCACCCTGTACAGGCGGCTCACGGAGTAGGACGCGACGGGGGCGCCGGGGCCTAGGGACCGACCGGTCGCATCCCCGCGGCTATCTCCTTCACGGCGTCCACGTCCACCTCTTCGGTCAGGAGGGCGTATCCGGGAGGGGGGCCGCCCGGGCCGACAGCGGTCATGGCCGCCCCCAGGCTCACTTCCGCGCTGAAGGGGCTTTGGGTGCCGGCGGGGGGCCTCGTCAAGGGCGCATACAGGGTCCCCTCTAGGTCTCCGAAGGCCGTTGTCTCGGGCCCGATTCCCTGCTGGCTGGCGAGCCTGGTAATGGCGGCTCCAAGGGAGACCCCCAGGCTGCCTTGCATCAGCCTCACGGACGCTCCCTCTTCGGGGTTTGTGAAGGTGGCGTCAACTTCTCCTGGCCACTGGTCCGGAGGAGGCGTAGCGGCACCGGGTGCGAACTCGAAAAGCCGGGCCCCCAACTCCTCCAGTTGGAACCCCTCCGGCAGGAAGGTGGGACAGAAGACAGGAAACCAGACCTGTCCCTGGGCTTCGAGGAACCGCTCGGTGGAGTCAGCGGCGCATGTTACCATCGCTTCTGGGGAGGGGCTGGCCGCAGCGGCCGGCGTGGGAGTCTCCACCGCCGGCGGCGTTGGAGTCTCTGCCAGGGGAGTGACCGCCCCTGGGCTGGCAGCGGGCGACGTTGCAGGGCTCGGCTCCGGCGCGGCTTCCTCCTCGCACGCGCCTGCCAGGAGCGCCAGTCCGAGCAGCATTAGCAACAGTACTCTACGCATTGGACCTCTCCTTTCCCTTTGCCCGATCGCCGGAGCTCCGCGCCAGCAGAGCCCGCCGCAGGACCGCCAGCGCCGTGGTGACGGCTCGCCGTTTGATGGCCGCCCGGCTCTGGGCGAAGGTGTAGCTGATCGCCTGGGGCACCCGCCCGTCGTCCAGGGCGATGTGGACAGTGCCCACCGGCTTCCCGCCTGGCGGCGGGTCGGGGCCGGCCACGCCCGTGATGCCGATGCCGAAGTCGGCGCCCAGCCGCTCGCGGGCGGCGCGGGCCATGTCCCGGGCCACCTCCTGGCTCACCACCCCGTGCTGGCGGACAAGCTCTTCGTTCACCCCCAGGGCTATCTTCATCCCGGCCGTGTAGGCGACGAAGCCGCCCTTGAAGTAGCTCGAGCTGCCCGCCACGTCGGTGATGGTGCTGGCCAGCAGCCCGCCCGTGCACGACTCCATCGTGGCCACGCTCAGACCTCGCTCTCGCAGCATCGACCCCACGGCTGCCTCCAGCGTCTCGTCGTCGGCGCCCCAGATGGTCTTGCCCAGGATGCCTCGCGCCTCCTCCTCCATGGGCGCGATGAGGCGCTGGGCCTCTTCGTGGCTGGCGGCCTTGGCGGTGATGCGTAAATGCACGCCGTCGGCCTTGGCGTAGACAGCCAGGCTGGGATTGGTGGAGCGGAGCAGGGGGCCGGCCATCTCGTCGACACTTCCTTCACCGATGCCCATCGTCTTCAGCGTGCGGGAGACGATAACCCCGCCCGTCATCAGCTTGGCCAGCCTGGGGGCCACCTCCTTCTCCCACATGCGCTCCATCTCTACCGGCGGGCCGGGCATGGCCACCAGAATCCGCCCCTCGCGCTCCACCCACCAGCCGGGGGCGGTGCCCCGCGGGTTAGCGATCGGACGGGCCGAGGGGATGAGGGTGGCCTGCTTGACGTTGCGCTCGGGCATGACGAGGCCGCGGCTGGCGAAGAAGGCGCGAAGCTGGGCCTCCAGCTCCCCGTCCACCGATAGGGGCTCGTTCAGGACGGCAGCAATGGCCTCGCGGGTCAGGTCGTCCTCGGTGGGGCCGAGTCCGCCCGTGGCGAGGATGAGGTCGGAGCGCTCCCAGGCGCGGCGGATGGCCTCGCTGAGGCGGTCCAGGTTGTCGCCCACCTGGGTCATCCAGTAGAGGTCGATGCCCAAGGCAGGCAGGCGAGAGGCGATGTACTGGGCGTTGGTGTCCAGGATCTCACCCAGGAGGATCTCGGTGCCAATGGAGACAATCTCGGCTCTCATGGAAGCAGCGCCAGGATAGGCCAAGGCGATCGCCTCGTCAAGACGGCGAGCACATGGTAGCATGGAGCGGAGGTCATACAGTGACGAAACGAGCTGGCAACCGCCGATCGGCGCTCTTCCTCTTAGCGGCTAGCGGAGTAAGCCTCAGCGCTTTTGGCCTACCCCTCCTGCTGTCTCCCCTGAAGTGGGCCAAGAGGCTTCGCTGGCAGGTGCCGGAGGATACAGACCTGGCGGTCTACTTGGGGCGCTCGCTGGGAGCGGTGGCGGTGGCCCTGAGCCTCGGCGGCCTCTGGGCCGCTCGCGACCCCTGGCGGCATCGCATCGTCTTCCAGATAGCTGCGGCGGCCGCCGTCTTGCTGGCGGGCGTGCACGTCAGGGGGGCGATAGAGGGAAAGCAGCCCTGGACCGAGACGGCGGAGATACCCGTCTGGGCTGCCATGGCCATCGGTGCCATTGCCTGCTACCCGGAAGAGCCCGAAGAATAGGCCCGCAGCACCAGCCGCTCTCTTTCGCCTCTCTGTAAGCGGGGCACCGCAGCTAATCTGTCCCGCCGGGCGCAGAGCGTCAGGTCCTGTCCGAAGCCCAGAGCGAGGAGGTCGCGGCCGTGGGCCGTCTCCCGCAGGGCTGTCTCGTCCCGTCCTCGCTGGGCACGATAGTGCTCCAGAGCGGCTCGGGTTTCGTCCGTTAGTTCCAGGGCGGTCGGCCGGCGTCGGCCTTGCTCGACGATGGCGTCCACAATGGACCCGGCGCCCAGGGCGTCCTCCGCAGCGAATGAGCTGCCGCCCTCCTCCCCGGCGCAGACGACGGCGATACCCAGCCCTCGTGCTGTCGCCTCCCTCCAGGCCGCCGAGGCCACGGCGGTAGCATTCAGCAGACAGCCGACCAGCACCAGCGGCGCGCCGGCAGCCGCCAGGACGGCCCTGGTGCCGTTGCTGGTGCAGAGGATGACCCGTTGGCCCTTCAGGTCGAGGGCACTGAACTCAGAGGGCGAGTTGCCGTAGTCGAACCCTGGCGGTGGCAGGCCGCCCTCCTCGCCACACAGCAGGTAGTCCGGCAGCTCCTCATGCAGACTGTGCGCCTCCTCGATGGTGGGGGCCAGCAGCACCTCCTGGGCTCCTCGCTCCAGCATGGTGACGATGGTGGAAGAGGCCCGCAGGACATCCACCACAATGCAAACCTGGCCGGAGAGGTCGGTCAAAAGGGCTGGAACGAGGGCCACATCCAGCCTCACCATGTGCTCCTTTCGCCTTGACGCTGCCCGTCGCCACCTATAATATGCGGCGGAAAGGGGAGACGCCAACTGAGCGGTCTCCTGTCTTGAGGGGTTGAGCTATGTTCTTTGCTAAGCTGGGAGAGGCTATTCAACGCAACCATAGCTTCCTCTGCGTTGGCCTCGACCCCGATCCAGCCCGCCTGCCCGAGAGGGACGTAGCGGCGTTCAACCGCGCCATTATCGAGGCCACCGCCGACCTCGTCTGCGTCTATAAGCCCAACCTGGCCTTCTACGAGGCCCTGGGCCCCCAGGGAATGGAGGCGCTGCAGCGGACGGTTGAGGCCATTCCCGAGGGCATCCCGGTCATCGCTGATGCCAAGCGGGGCGATATCGGCTCGACGGCAGAGGCCTACGCCCGCGCCCTGTTCGACGCCTACGGTTTCGATGCGGTCACCGTGAATCCCTATCTGGGCGGCGACGCCCTCTCGCCCTTTCTGGAGCGGGTCGATAAGGGGGTGTTCGTGCTCTGCCGCACCTCCAACCCCGGCGGTGCTGACCTTCAGGACCGCTTGATAGCGGCTGATGGCGATGCTCACCCCCTGTACGAGGTGGTGGCTGGCCTGGCCCGCGACAAGTGGAACGTCCATGGCAACGTGGGGCTGGTGGTAGGAGCTACCTACCCCCAGGAGTTGGGGCGAATCCGCCAGCTATGTCCTGACATGACCTTTCTTCTGCCAGGCGTGGGCGCCCAGGGCGCCGACGTGGCGGCGGCCGTTCGCAACGCCTTGGACGAAGGAGGCGGCGGGTTTATCATAACCTCGTCCCGCCAGATCCTCTACGCATCGTCGGGCAGGGACTACGCCCAGGCCGCTCGACGGGCGGCCCAGGCCCTCCGTGACGAGATCAACCGCCAGCGGGAGGCCGCCCTGGCATCTCGTCCAGGGCGGGGAGGGCAGGCGTGAGGTGACGGACTTTGGTGCTGGAGATACGTCTGGGTGATGTGGTTCGCCTGCGCAAGATGCACCCCTGTGGCAGCTTCGAATGGGAGGTAGTGCGCCTGGGGGCTGACATCGGCATACGCTGTCTGAAGTGCAATCGGCGGGTACTTCTGGACCGCAGCATCTTTCGCAAACGATTCAAAGCCTTCGTAGCGCGTGGGAAGGAGGAGACACCTGCGGGCCCGCCCGCCTCTACGCCCGAAGGATACTGATGCAAGAAGGGCAGCTCCTACGGCCGCGCTCGGACATCGTGCAGGCGGGCTCTCTTCTAGAGAACCGTCGCTTTGTCTCCCTCTGCCTTGCTCGTTTCCTCTCCTCGACAGCCCAGCACGCCATCTACTTCGGTCTCCTCATCGTGGTGGTGGAGCGCACCGGCTCCAGCATCCACAGCGGCCTTCTCATCTTCTGTTTCCTCCTGCCCGGCGTCCTGACGGGGCTCTACGCCGGGGTGGTGGCCGACCGCTCGCCCAAGCGGTTGGTGATGTTCCTCAGCCAAGCCCTGCGGGCGGCAGCCTGTGTGGCCTTCTTCCTCTGGGGCGATAGCGTCTGGCGGCTGTATGCTATAATCCTCGGCTTCGCCACAGTGGCTCAGTTCAACTCTCCTGCCGAGTCGGCGGCCGTTCCGGCCATAGTCCCCTACGAGCGGCTGGCCTCTGCCAATGCTCTCTTGAACCTGACGTCGATACTGGCTCAGGGCGCGGGCATGCTGGTTCTGGCGCCCCTGTTCATGAAGACGGTGGGCGAGGAGCCCCTGTTCATCGTGGCAGCCCTGCTCTTTGCCGGCGCCGCCTTCGTCGTCACCTCCCTGTCGGGCTTGGAGGCAGGGGCGAGGCATGGAGAGCGGCCGGTGGTGCCCGGCGGTGGTCTGACCGAGGAGTTCAGGAAAGCCTGGCGAACTATCCTCTACGATAGCAAGGTCTGCTCCGCTGTGGTTCAGCTCACCCTGGCCACTACGGCCATCCTGGTGCTGGCCACCCTCCTGCCTCACTACCTGAGCGAGGTGCTGGGTACGCGGGTGGACAATGCTGCCTTCGTCTTCGCTCCCGCCGCCATCGGACTCTTTGCCGGGCTGCGGCTGGCGCCCTGGCTTGGTCAGCGAATTGGCAACGCCCAGGTAGTGACGACGGGCTTCGTTCTCTTCCTGGTCTGCCTGGCGAGCCTGGGGTTTGTGGAGGAGTTCGCCGGCCTGATGAGGGACCAGGCCACCACCTTCACTGACGCTATAGAGTGGACGGGGCTCTCTCTGGATGCAACCGTGGCCATGGGTCTGTCCATACCCCTGGGCTTCGCCTACTCGCTGGTGGGCGTGGCGGCGCGGGCTGTGCTCCATGAACGGGCGCCCGCCGACATGCTGGGTCGCATCTTCGCCATGCAAATGGTCTTGGGCAGCCTGGCGGCCATCATTCCCTTGTTCATCGTGGGTGGCCTGGCGGAGCTGGTCAGCGCCAGGGTCGTCATCATCCTGGTCACAGCAGCGGTGCTGGCGTTGGCCATCTACAGCCATCTGTGGGTTCGTCGCCAGGTGGAGGCCCTGGCCAGGGCGGTGTGATGGATAGGGCAGGAGAGGAAGCCGAGATCCTGGCGACTCCCGCAACGGGTGCCCTCCTGGCCGATCGGCGGTTCGCTGCCCTGTGGCTGAACCAGGCGCTGGGGCAGACCGCCCAATACGCCCTCCTGTTCACTCTCCTTCTTGTAGTCCTCGATCTCACCGGGTCTTCCATCCATACGACCCTGTTGGTCCTCTCCTTCATCCTGCCCTCCGTGCTTTTGGGCATGCCGGTGGCGGTATTGCTCGACCGCTGGCGCAAGGAGAGTGTGCTGCT
>Ga0307439_1000087_pt1 | contig 62845 bp, 57 predicted proteins | sample SalMarWE160490MG_FD_202142 | JGI IMG/M metagenome (GOLD analysis project Ga0307439, IMG submission 202142) | Salt marsh sediment microbial communities from the Plum Island Ecosystem LTER, Massachusetts, United States - WE1604-90 | ecosystem: Environmental > Aquatic > Marine > Intertidal zone >... | reverse complement strand
TGGGTATAATTCAATCCTTTTTCTTCCAGAAGTTGCAACAACTCCTCCTGGCTGGATATTGTCTTAGAAGATATCAATTCTTTGATTGCAAGTAGTCTTTCCGTTCTGTTTCCCATTTGAATAATTATTCAATTATTATGCAAAAATATGCAATTATTCGCAAATAACAATGCCGGGTAAGCAAAATATTTATACTTTTGCGCGAAATAAAAATTTATAGCAAAACATTGTATGGATAAATCCATTCATAAGGTTGTCGTATTGGGCTCCGGTGCGTTAAAAATTGGAGAAGCCGGTGAGTTTGATTATTCCGGATCACAAGCATTGAAAGCTTTGCGGGAGGAAGGAGTCGAAACTGTTCTGATCAATCCGAATATCGCAACAGTTCAGACTTCGGAAGGAATCGCCGATACGATTTATTTTTTACCGGTAACCCATTATTTTGTTGAGAGAATCCTCGAGAAGGAACAACCCGATGGAATACTTCTCTCTTTTGGAGGTCAGACAGCACTGAATTGTGGAATAGAATTGTTCAAATCCGGAGCATTGGAAAAAAACAATGTCAGTGTTTTAGGTACTCCTATTCAGGCTATTATGGATACCGAAGACCGTGATCTCTTTGTGAAAAAACTAAATGAGATCCATGTTAACACCATTCAAAGTATTGCTGTTACATCTGTTGAGGATGCATTAGAAGCTGCTGAAAATCTTGGGTATCCTGTAATTATCAGGGCCGCTTATACACTTGGAGGACAAGGTTCCGGCTTTTGTGACAATCCGAATGAAATGAAAAAGCTTGCCGGTAAAGCATTTTCCTATACCCGGCAAATCCTTGTTGAAAAATCCCTGAAAGGATGGAAAGAAGTTGAATATGAAGTAGTACGTGATAAATATGACAATTGTATAACGGTCTGCAATATGGAAAACTTTGATCCTCTCGGAATACATACCGGAGAGAGTATCGTTGTTGCTCCATCACAAACTCTTACCAATTCAGAATATCATTTACTTCGTCAACTGGCTATAAAAATTATTCGTCATATTGGCATTATCGGCGAATGCAATATACAATATGCACTGGACCCGAATTCTGAAGATTACAGAGTCATTGAAGTAAACGCACGCCTGTCCCGGTCGAGTGCCCTGGCTTCTAAGGCAACAGGGTATCCCCTTGCATTTGTTGCTGCCAAGCTCGGCTTGGGATATGGATTGCAGGAACTTAAAAACTCCATTACAAAAACCACCTCTGCATTTTTTGAACCTGCTCTTGATTATATTGTATGCAAAATCCCCCGGTGGGATCTGAATAAGTTCATAGGAGTTGAAAAGTATATAGGAAGCAGTATGAAAAGTGTTGGGGAGGTAATGGCCATTGGACGATCTTTTGAAGAAGTCATTCAAAAAGGATTGCGGATGATCGGCCAGGGAATGCATGGTTTCGTAGGGAACCAGGATCTTGAAGTTGATGATATTGATAATGAATTACTGAATCCGACAGATTCAAGGATATTTGTTATTGCATTAGCATTTGAAAAAGGATATACCGTTGATCAGATATTCAACCTGACAAAAATTGACAGATGGTTCTTATACAAACTTAAGAGTATTCTTGACGAAAAAGTTATTCTTGAGAAATACGATACTCTGGATAAACTTCCGTTAAGTAGCTTAAAAAGAGCCAAAGAAATGGGGTTTTCGGACTTTCAGATTGCCCGTTGCATTTTTAAAAATTCGAACGAATACATTGAAACTGACCTCCTGAAGGTCAGAGATTTCAGAATAAAAAATGGTGTTGTTCCTTATGTGAAGCAGATCGATACTTTAGCAGCAGAGTATCCCGCACAAACAAATTATCTCTACCTTACCTATGGAGGGAATTGTCACGATCTTGTTTTCGATGATAAGGATAAATCAGTTATTGTGCTTGGTTCAGGAGCTTATCGTATCGGAAGCAGTGTTGAATTTGACTGGTGTAGTGTGAATGCTCTGAGTACAGTCAATAAAGCAGGTTACCGTTCAGTAATGATCAACTACAATCCGGAGACTGTCAGCACAGATTACGATATGTGTGATAGATTGTATTTTGATGAACTCACTTTTGAAAGAGTGCTGGACATAGTTGATCTGGAAAATCCTAAGGGAGTTATTATTTCTGTGGGCGGCCAGATTCCAAACAACCTTGCAATACGGCTTCACAACAGAAAAGTAAAAATACTTGGTACAGCACCTGAATATATTGACAATGCTGAAAACAGGCATAAATTTTCCAGTCTTCTGGATGATCTGAAAATTGATCAACCGCGGTGGAAAGAACTTACCAACATTGATGATATTTATAAATTCGTTGATGAAGTCGATTTTCCCGTGCTTATCAGACCTTCTTATGTCCTTTCGGGAGCAGCTATGAACGTAGTCTCCAACAAAGATGAAATGGAGCATTTCTTAAATCTTGCTGCAAAAGTATCAAAACAATATCCTGTCGTCGTATCGGAATTTATTCAACAAGCCAAGGAAATTGAAATAGATGCCGTTGCCAGGGATGGTGAACTGGTTGCATATGCTATAAGTGAACATGTAGAGTTTGCAGGAGTCCATTCGGGCGATGCCACCATGGTCTTCCCGGCACAAAAGATCTATTTTGAGACACTTCGCAGAATTAAAAAGATAAGCCGGCAAATTGCCAGGGCCTTGCATATTACCGGCCCCTTTAACATGCAATTCCTGGCAAAAGATAACGATATAAAAGTTATAGAATGCAATTTGCGGGCTTCGCGCAGTTTCCCTTTTGTTTCAAAAGTGCTGAAAACAAATTTTATTGACCTCGCCACACGTGTGATGCTGGGTTTGGAGGTTCAAAAACCGAATTCAAATATCTTCGATATTGATTACATCGGTGTCAAAGCCCCTCAATTTTCATTCTCCAGGCTTTCAAAGGCAGATCCCGTTTTAGGAGTAGATATGTCATCAACAGGAGAGGTCGGTTGTATCGGGGATGATTTTTATGAAGCAATTTTAAAAGCCATGCTCTCTGTCGGGTATACTATCCCGGAAAAAAATATATTGTTATCCACAGGACCTACCCGCTCAAAAGTTGAACTACTGATTAGTTGCAGATTATTGATAGAAAAGGACTATAGCCTGTTTGCCACACGAGGCACAGCACAATTTCTCGAAATGAACGGTATTGAATGCACAACGCTTGCCTGGCCCGATGAAGATAAGAAACCGAATACCATGGATTATTTACGTGAAGGTTTTATCGACCTTGTTATAAACATCCCAAAAGATCTGACCTCCACTGAATTAAGCAATGACTATAGTATTCGAAGAGGTGCTGTCGATTTCAACATCCCGCTTATTACTAACGCAAGACTTGCAAGTGCCTTTCTTACAGGTATTTGTAAACTAGATTACAAAGATATTAAAGTGAAAAGCTGGGCTGAATATAAAATTGACTCAGAAATAAAATAAAAATCACTAACTTAATAAATAAATACCTTACAATTTTCTATGGAAAAATCGAAGAAAAATACCACTATATACAATTACATATTCTATGCTGTATTGATCATTTTTTTGGCTGTAATAGCTTTTCAACTCTACTACATGAATAACAAAATATACACCACAAACATATTGCTTGGAAGACTCATTGTTGCCGAAAAACAGAAATCATCCCCTGATATTAAGTATGGGCCGAACGATATCATAATAGGCCAAAAAGATGCTCCGGTTGATATTTTTATTTTTTCGAGTTATCGTTGCAGGTATTGTCAAGAGTTCTTTAATACTACATTTCCTTTGCTCAAAAAGGAATATGTTGACGAAGGATTAGCCAAAATGATCATAAAAAATATTGGATCTACATCCGACTCAATCTCTTTACTGGCAGTTAAAGCAGCTTACTGTGCCTATGCTGAGGGACATTTTTTTGAACTTCATATGAAACTTCTGGAACAGTATGACGTACTCAATGAAACAGTTTTGAGCAAGTGGATGAGTGATCTGAATATAGACTCAGCCAAATTTAAAGACTGTCTTAATAACAAAAAACTGGATGAACTGATCTCTGAAAACAGAAAAGTAGCACGAGCCGTTGGAGTAAGAGGAACTCCCTCTTTTGTCATTGGTGAGAATGTGCTTAAAGGTCAACATCCATTAGAAAAATTCAGGGAATTGATTGAAGTGGAAAAAGAACTATGTGAATAACTTAAGTTTTGCATTTGAATTTCTCATTATATTTTTAAATCTTAACCTAATATTATTAAGCTTATGAAAACTTTACGACTAATTGGAAAATTGTTTGGAATTTCATTGATTATTCTTGGATTTAACTCATCTTGTAAGAAAGATAAAGATGATGATGGTGAAGTTATTACTTGTACTGTTGATCTGCGCCAGTATGGTCTCGGAATTGAAACTTACACGTTTTCTGAAGATGATCCGGAAACATGGGAATTCTTTGACGAGGACTTTGATAACTGGGATGATGTTAAGGATTATATTAACTATATGGATGCATATTATGATTTTGTAAATTGTAACTAATAGTTTAAAAGGGGGTAACGCCCCTTTTTTTGTGCTTTATTTGAATTATGGAAGATCAGAAGAAGACTTTTTCTTACAAACTTGTCTCTTTAATGCACAAGTTTGTTAACAAACTTGGGAGAAATCTTAGCAAAGCCGCACAAGAACTGAATTACCTGAAATTTAAAATGGATTTCGGTGAACGGGACGATGATATCTATATAGTCACCTATCCAAAGTCAGGCACAACATTGATGCAAATGCTTTTATACCAGCTTACCACAAATGGTGAAGTGAATTTTAAACACATTTATGAAGTTTCTCCATGGATCAGGAACGATTCATTTAAAAAACGCAAACCCCGTCTTGATCTTCCGTCACCCCGGCTGATAAAAAGCCACGATCCTTACGAATATTATGACAAAGCCACGAAAGGAAGATTCATTTTTATTTTTCGTGATGGAATGGATGTGGCAGTTTCTTTGTATCATCAAAGAAAAAACTACGGTATTCCAAACCTTGAGTTTGACAAATTTTTTAAAAGCTTCATGACCACGACAAAGAACAACTGGTTTGCATTCAACAGAAAATGGCTCGAAAACAAAAACAAACTTCCTATTCTCTATATAACTTATGAAGAGTTTACTTCAAATTTTTATGAATCTTTGAAAAAGGTGGCAGCATTTTGCAACATCAAAGTGGCAGAAAAAGATCTTCCGAGAATAAAGAAACGCTGTAGTTTTGAATTTATGAAAAAACACGAAGACAAATTCGGGGAACAACCGCCCGAACCAAAACCTCAATTTGTATATGACCAGTTTATCCGTAAAGGAAAATCCGGTGAAGGAAAAAACATCCTGACTGATAAACAGAAAAAAGAGTTCGTTGCCAAATACCGACAGACAATACTTAGATTTGAATCTCTTTTTAAAAAGACTTCTCTTAAAAAGAACTTATCATAAAATATTGTACTCTAATTATTTAGATTATGTCATTCAAATGGTTAGATATAGCCAAAGAGATACAATCTGTTGCTCAGGCGGGTCTTGAGTACAGTCAAAATCAATACGATATCGATCGTTACAGGCAGCTGAGAGAATTGAGTGTGAAAATAATTCATGAATACAGCAATGCTCCGATGGAGCAAATCCGGAATTTGTTTGCAAGTGAAAAAGGGTATCAGACCCCAAAGGTTGATGTCAGGGGTGTGGTTTTTCGTAAAGGAAGAATTCTGATGGTCCGTGAAAAAATTGACGGGTATTGGACACTGCCCGGTGGCTGGGCAGATATTGGATACAGCCCTTTTGAAAATGCTGCAAAAGAAGTGTTCGAAGAAGCCGGATTGAACGTTAAGCCAATCCGTTTGCTGGCTGTTTTTGATAAATTAAAACATGCTCATCCCCCGGATGCTTACCATGTATATAAGTTATTCATCCTGTGTTTGGATTCAGGCGGGAGAATAAAATCCGGTACGGAAACACTGGATGTAAACTGGTTTGCCCGGAATGAGATCCCTCCTCTTTCGCAACCAAGAATTACAAAAGAACAAATACAAATTATGTTTGAATACTTTTATAACCCTCAAAAAGATATTCTTTGTGATTGAAATTTGAGTTTCACGAATAAACAATTCAGTTTTTGCATTGTAGTATTCGTATCTTTGCTGATATTGTAAAACATATTAATTTTTTAAGAATGTTTGGTTTTCATCTTCTGATACGAATCCTATTTATCTTATTGCCTTTTTGTTTTTCAGTGGCAACAATAGCTCAGGACACCCTTCTGTCAATTCTGAAAGAGGAATTGGAAAGGGAAGTCTCTGAACTTGGTAAACAGAAGAATCCTCCCTATTACATTGATTACAGAGTAGATGAAATGGAATCATTTACTATCCGGACATCTTTTGGCAGCCTGGTAGAAAAAAACAACAACATAGGTCGTTTGCTTACAACCACTGTTCGTGTAGGAGATTATCATTTTGATAATACCCATGAATTTACCGGGGAATTGTCTAATCCCTACCTGAATACTCCATATTCATCTCCCATGCCATTGGAAGATGAGCCCTCTGCCATCAAACAAATCCTTTGGAGAACAACAGATCAGGCTTATAAGAATGCACTCAGTGCATTTGCCGGAGCACAAACAAGGAATACAAATCCTGAAAAAGACAACGCTCTCGCTGATTTCTCATCGGAAAGTCCGAATTCCTATTATGAACCTCCATTCCCTTATAATGAACCTGAATTCTATGCCAATGAATGGATCAGCAGGTTAAAAGAATATACCATGCTTTTTAATGATGATTCCCTGATTTTTCATTGCGAAGCTTCTTTCCAATTTGTGAAAAACAGAAAATATTTTATTTCATCAGAAAACTGTCAAATTGTTCAGAATCAATCCTATGCCAGACTATACTTTATGGCCAGTATAAAACACGAGACCGGGAATGTTTTCCCGCTGACAAAATCCTTTACTGCTTTTACACCTGCTGAACTTCCGGATCATGATACCATTTTAAAAGATATAGAAAGTCTATACCTGAAACTTCAGGAATTAAAATCTTCGCCCATGGCAGAGCCGTATGCCGGACCGGCCATATTATCTTCTGAAGCTGCAGGAGTATTTTTTCATGAAATATTCGGACACAGGATTGAGGGACACCGTTTGGAACAAGCCAGTGATGCCCAGACTTTTAAGGATAAAATAGAAAATAAAGTCCTTCCTGAAAGTTTCCAGGTAATTTCTGATCCGACCCTATTTCATTTTCACGGGCAGGATTTAATTGGTGCATACAAATATGATGATCAGGGAGTCGAAGCTCAGAAAGTGGTTGTCGTTGAAAACGGGAAATTAAAACAATTTCTTATGTCACGCCGCCCCATAAAAGGATTTCTTAATTCTTCGGGCCATGGAAGAGCACAAGCCGGTTTTGCTCCGGTGTCACGTCAATCGAATCTGATCATTGAAAGCAACAATGCATACACTGAAAATGAACTCCGTAAACAATTAATTAAAGAATGCAAAAAGCAGAATAAAAACTACGGGTATTATTTTAAGGAAGTTATTGGAGGATTAACTGTCACTGACCGATACAATACAAACATGTTCAATATAAAGCCTGTTGAAGTTTACAGAATATATATTGATGGCAGACCCGATGAACTTGTTTCGGGAGTTGAACTAATAGGCACTCCCTTAACTATGTTTTCAAATATTGTATCAGCAGGTAATGAACAAAAGGTATTCACGGGTTTTTGCGGAGCTGAATCTGGTCATGTGCCTGTAACAGCCATTTCCCCGGCTTTGTTTGTAAGAAAGATTGAAACACAAAAAATCCCTGAATTCGATAGTAAACTTCCCATACTTTCTAGTCCATAGACATAAATAAAAAAATGAAATCACTTATTTTAAGTATCAAAATATCAATATTTTATCATAAAATAAAAATTCTATTTTTTGTATTATTTCTCTTTGTAACATCTTTAGGTTATAGCCGGACCTCATCAGACAGCATTATTTTTACGGCAATGAGAGATGAGTTAAAACGAAATGCCGAATACCTCTGCGATGAGAAATATGAAAAACCCTTCTTCATTGCGTATACAATTGCCGATGTGCAAAATACTTATATTAATGCTACTCTTGGAGCAATTTACACTTCCGAAACCAGATCGTATAAAGATTGGCAGGTAAGAGTAATGGTTGGAGATTATGATATTAATGATGAGAATTTCAGTTATGATCAGCCACAGGAAATCGTTTTCAGGCCAAGTATTGAAATGCCTGTTGATAATGACTATGAAGGAATCAGGAGATCATTATGGCTTACTACCAATAACGTATACAATTCTGCTGCTCAAACATATAAGGTAAAAATGGATTTGATCGATCACAAACAGTTAAAGGAATCTGATCTTCAAATCCCCGATTTCAGTCATGCCCCGGTAGTAAATATGAATGTGCAATCTCCGGAAATATCTTATGATGCCGGATACATTAACAACCTTACAAAAGAATTGTCCAGACTATTTTATCAATATCCTGAAATTTATTATTCTGACGTAGGTTGTAATATTTTTCTTTCAACTGTATATTTTATTAACAGCGAAGGTACAGAGGTAAAATTTCCATACAACTTAGCCTCATTAGTTATACAGGCTGGTACGATGACTGATGACAGTGAAAGAATTCACCGGAAAATTGCATACACCTGCAACGCTCCTGATGAATTCCCCGATTTGCAAAACATCTCGAAGGATATTAAAATCATGATTGATGATCTTCTGATGCTGAGGAAAGCCAGGCGACTGGAAGAAGACTATACCGGTCCCGTACTGGTTCTAAATGAAGCTGTTGCAAATACGTTCGAAACTGTTTTGTTCACAGGTTTTGATCAATTGATCGCTAACCGAGAATCGTTGCAAAGCAGCAGTCAGATGAACCTTTATTATGATAAGAGCGACAATGGCCTTGAATCAAGAATTGATAAATTAATTCTTTCCAGGGATATTACAATAACAGCAGAAGCTCAACTTAATGAGTTCGATGGAATTCCTTTGCTCGGAAGTTTTCATGTAGATGCTGAAGGTGTCATTCCACCGGAAAAACTTGTGCTTGTGGAAAACGGAATACTCAAAACTTTACTCAATGGACGAACTCCTTCAAGAAATGTCCCGGAGTCGAACGGTCATATGCGCTTTGATTATGGATTCGGGGGCTTGGTTAAGCAGGTTTGTCCCGGCGTAATTAAAGTTGCAAGCTCCAATCCCACTACTCTGAAAGAATTAAAAGAAAAATTGATTCAAAAAGCCAGGGAAGAAGGGCTTGAATATGGAATTATTATTAAATCACTTGAGGTAGGAGGTTCAATAAAACCTATAAATATAATCAGAGTATCGATGGAATCCGGTCATGAAGAAATTGTGCGCTCGGCCAGAATTAAACCTCCTTCAATAAACAACTTGAAAAGACATCTGGGTATATCAGACAATTTTCTTGTTCATAACACGATTTTGCCAGGTTCTTCAGGCAGGAATTCCACATCATATGTCACAGGTATGCCTGTTAGTTTCATTGTCCCCGATGCAATATTGCTGGAAGATATCGAACTGGAATCTGTTCGTCAACCACTTACAAGTCTGTTGCCTTTTATTGAAAATCCTGTAGGATTAGACAGTTTCAAAACAATAGATAATAAATAAAGCTGGCAAATTTCTAATGATTGTATACTATTGCTATATGATTAGCCGTTGAGTAAAAGAATAAAACAATTAAACTATGACACCAAATATATCTGCCGTTATTTTCGATTTCAATGGCACTTTGTTTAACGATACTGATTTTCATAATCGTGCCTGGCAGAATTTTGCTGAAAAATACCACAAAACATTCTCATTCCGTGAATTGGAACATCATGTTCATGGATCCACAAACAAAGAAATTCTTAACTATCTTTTTCAAAATGAATTGAGCCCGGCTGAAATTATTTCTTTTTCAGAAGAAAAAGAAATAATATATCGCAGTATTTGCCACAAATATCCCGAACAATGTGTTTTTGCCCCCGGTGCCGAAGAGTATCTGAACAGATTGAAGAGATTGGGAATCGCACGTACTATTGCAACTGCTTCATACCTGAAAAATGTTGAAATGTATTTCGATATGTTTGCTTTGGATCGTTGGTTTGAAAAAGGTAATATCATTTACGATTCCGGAGTGTTTCGGGGAAAACCTAATCCTGATATGTTCCTGGCGGCAGCTGAAAAAATAAATATTCCAATCCATGAATGTCTTGTAATCGAAGATTCAATCAGTGGGGTTCTGGCGGCATTCAATGCAGGAAGCAAAAAAATCATTGCTTTTAGCAATGATGACCATCCCGGTAAATTTTCCCAGTTCGATTTTGTTGATCAAATTGTTACTGACTTCAGGCAGATTGACATGTTTACTATTAAACAAAGAATTCATCATCAAATGAATTAATTATATGAATGAACTGATTAATTGAAACAATTGAACAGACTATATTATCAACCATCATTTAACCAGTTCACCGATTCATCAATTCATCATGAATTCATCGGGCATTTGAAACAAATTCAACACCCCCTTTACACAACACATTAAATTCTCTTTACCGCAAGTTTTTAATCATTTACCGATATCTTTCCTCTATTAGCAGAAATCATTTTCCAATAAATGAATTCCTGGCTTTACTTTGATGCAATAAAAACCAAAATCATGGAAACAAAACAACACATTTGTCCTGTATGGGTAGGTTATTTTATGCTTAGCCCATTACGCAGCATACTGCAAAACCCGGAAAAATTGCTGAATTCCTATATTAACAAGGGAATGAATATCCTTGAAATAGGTCCGGCAATGGGTTTTTTTAGCATCCCGATGGCGAAAATGACCGGTCCGAACGGAAAAGTAATTTGCGTGGATATTCAGAAAAATATGTTAAAAAAACTGGACATACGTGCCCAAAGTAAGCAAGTAAATAGCATCATTGAAACACGCCTGGCAAACAATCATTCTTTTCACATAAATGATCTTGAAAAGAAAATTGATTTTACCCTGTTGGCTTATGTAGTTCATGAAGTTCCCGATCAGAAGGTTCTTTTTAATGAAGTTGCCAACACCATGAAAAAACATGCTAAAGTATTATTTATTGAACCAAGAATGCATGTGAAGGAAAAAGACTGGCTGGAAAGTCTAAGAATTGCCCGGGAAAATGGCTTTGAATTGAGTAAATCATTACCAATTTCAAGAAGCAGAGCATTTGAACTTATAAAAATCTAATGAATCATTTCATAAGATCATTAAAAAGGCAGATGTTATGATTTCGATACCGGTTACAGAATTTCAGAAGCTTATGCCAAAGCAGGCAAATCTCTCGCAAGATACCTGGATAAAATTAAGTAGTCAGAAACACAACAGGATCAGGATTTTGGCCATCGGATCTTTTGTTTTGTTTTCAGACTACTGAATTTCTTGATTGTGAATTTTCGGTGGCCTCTTGCTCTTTGCCTTGATTAGAACTTTGAGACACAAAAAATGTGCTATCCATATCCATGAGCTTTGATAAGGCCTATAAAAACAATAATCCAAATGAACCTTTATTTATAAATTCCATATTGTATTATCTTTACTAAATCAGCATATACTAAACAAATTACTGCCAGCCCCATGAAATTTAATAAATCAAATCGACATCGGATTTGTCTCTTATATTATTTTTTCGTTATTCTCGGTTTTTTTTCCTGCTCAAAAACCGGAAACATTATTGAAACCAATAAAGCTTTGTCCTTTCAGGATACTTGTTCCGACAATATCAATCATACCTACGAGGTTTACATTCCCGGCAATGCAAAATCCTGTTCCCGGCTCCCATTGCTTATTATCGTTGATCCTCATGGTGATGGGAAATCTGCTCTTCACCGGTTTATTCCGGCTGCTGAAAAATACAAATGCATTCTTGCGGCTTCTGATCTTCTGAAAAACAATTATGAGAATTATCTGGTAGAAATTAATATGCTTAAAAATGATGTAATAGCAAAATACCCAACTAACGGAACAATCTTTCTTGCAGGATTTTCCGGTGGAGCCCGCATGGCCCTCTCTTTTGGTCAGCGAAACATTGTAGATGGTATCATTGCCTGTGGAGCTCTTGCCACAAGAAATCAGATCATTACTATTCGGGCACCTGTTTACGCCATCACCGGTATGCAGGATTTTAATTTTATAGAAACAGCTCAGTATTTTTTTCAGCCTGCACTGGCCCCCGCAAATTTGTTCATCGAACTATCTGAAGAATTGCACGAATGGCCTTCTCCAAATGTTCTTAGCAATGCAATCGCTTTTTTGATACTTGATAAAGATGCTGTAAATATGAAATGTATTGATGGTAAAGAACTTGGCCGGAAACTGTCAGAAAACAAGAAAACCGAAATTGAAATCCTTAAGAAAAAACATGATTTCCTGAGCGCCTTGCTTGTTGCTAAAAATATGGCTCGTCTGCACAGCGAAGCAGATGCGAATCTTTTTGAATCTCTTATAAATTCACTTGAATACAGTCAGGAATTCAATAACGAATTGAATCGTTTGCGGGAAAGCATTCGTTTTGAGTTGTCTGTGAGAGACGCCTATATGAAAGCTTTGCTTGCTGAAGACCTCTCCTGGTGGAAAACTGAGATCTCCAGTTTGAACAATAACATTAGTAAAGACAAAGATCGCTACAGAAATTATGCATACAAAAGAATAAAGGCTTTTCTTGGTATCATGTGCTACTCCATAAGCAACAAAGCTTTGCAGTCAAATGATCTGAAGAATGCAGAAAAATTGTTGTCCATATACAAGCTTCTGGAACCTGATAATCCGGATATGTTTTATTTCTATGCCCTATATTATAAAAAGAAAGGTAACCTGAGAGATGCGAAATCATTCCTTCAAAAAGCCATCAATGCGGGGTTTTCAGATCAGCAACTGATAAAGCTGATTGATTAATAATTTAATTCTCCTCCTATTGGAGCTGTATGTTGAAACTCATTTCTCAAATACATCTTTTTTTTAACTGACAGAAAAAAATGCCGTGACTAAAAATCAAATTATACTTCTTATTTATATATTCTTAATACTTTTTCCCCGTAAGTTAAAAATTCTCAAAACTGCAAACCTGATGATAATTAACGAAAAAATCCATAATTCCCCAATCAAACTGATTCCATTCCCCATTCGGCTGCAAATGATATTTTCAGCAGGACTCCAGTGAATAAACCCTCTGCATCCCGTTCTATTTATTAAAAGGATTTCATCATTAATAGCAGTTCATCAGAAGGTATATGTTTGCAATCTATATGATTATAGAAACAATATAAACATTCCCATTGGTTTATTTTAAAACCCTTGTTTTAAAACATCTTAAGGGTTAATGCTTTATCAGTTGTATATTATAATGTTCGCTCATCAAAAATATAAAGATATTGTTTTGAATAAGCCATATCCAAACAATCAACAGTAAAGAGAAGTAAATCAATAGTTCAACCATAGAATTTGTTTAATGCCTAAAATCCAATAAAAATGAAAAAAAGTTCAATTGTATTTTTGTTTATTATTCTTTCAATAAGTTTACATGCGCAGGTAAATAATTATGCTCTCGAATTTGACGGAATTAATGATTATGTTGAATTCAATGAAAATCTTGTTCTCCCGGATACCCTAACAATAGAAATGTGGGTGAATCCGTATTCAACTTATATTATTGATCCTGAAAACGGTTATGGTCAGTTCTTTATGGGAAAGCATAGTTCTGACGGATCTCAAAATATTCTTTTAATAGGGTATCATACCCACTATCGTAATGGGACCTATTACAAAGATTACGACGGCCTGTTTGTAAGAGTAGGGAATACCGGATCTGCATCAGGAGGAAATAAAATTGCAGGCTGGCATCACCTGGCAGTGATTATTCAGAAGGTGGATACTGACAGCTCGGATGTGACGGTGTATCGTAACGGTGATTTGCTATTCGCAAAAGGAGTATCTTCTGCAATTGACGATAACAGCAGTAATGCACCTTTAGAACTGGGGATGGACTGGGACGATGACCCATTATCAACGAATCCGTTAATGACTGATTTTTTCAATGGGCAAATCAACGAAGTAAGGATCTAGGATCATATACGGAGTCAGGAAGATATAAGATCAAACATGGATCAAAACCTTACCGGTGATGAAAACGGACTAATTGCCTACTGGAATATGAACAGAGGACAGGGGCAATCCGTTATTGATCAGGCAAATGCATACGATGGTCGGTTAGGCTCAACCGGGGATGGGGATGAAAACGATCCGGCATGGAGTATTACTCATTTCCCTTATGACATTGATCCTGAAATAATAGTCCACAGTGATTTTGAAATCAATGCCGAAGGATGGGAATTAGCAGACGGAGGAGACGGCCCTCTGCATGGCACCGGAGAAGGCAACCCCGGAGGCTATATTCTGGGTAGAGAAGAGGGCAGCACTGTGTGGAAATTTTCAGCTCCTGAAAAATTTTTGGGAAATGCCTGCGGAGCATATGGGTATTCAATTTGTTTCGACATGCGACAGGTTTATACGGATGATCAGAATAACAGGTTTGAAGATATTATCCTTGTGAATGATACGGTATCACTTTCTTTTAATTTCAGATACAACCCCCCGGACACTTTTTCATCCTATTGCGCTCCCTTATTGGAAGGAATAGTGGAAGGCCGGGGATGGATCAATGATTCTACCGGGAATACAGCAACAAAGGAAGAATTACAAACTGTGTTATCTAATCTTACCGAATTAAAAATACGCGGAGAATTTCAGGTGGGTGATGATGAAGCCTGGCTCGATAATGTGATTTTGTATGGAACTCCGACTCCTGTTGCTGATTTTACTACAAATGTGACCGAAGGAAATGCTCCTTTGGAAGTGCAGTTTACTGATAACTCTTCCGGAAATTACTCAACCTGGAATTGGAATTTTGGCGATGAAAATACAAGTTACGAACAAAATCCAACCCACACTTACAACACACCCGGGCTATATACGGTTTCATTGACTATTGAAGGATCAGGATGCACAGTTACAGAAACAAAAAATGATCTAATCACTGTAAATGCTACAACAAATATTGCCAATTTGACTGAAGATTTGAACTATAATTTGACAATTGCACCTAATCCGGTATCTGGTTATTGCACCATAAGTTTAGATTTACCCGAATCTTTCAATGATGTTCGGATATCACTTCATGACATCAGCGGAAAACAACTGGAAATGATCTGGTCCGGCAATCTGAATTCAGGACATCATATTATTAACCAAAGCTTCGATGGATATACTCCTGGTATTTACTACATAAAAATGCAAACAAATGATCATGTGAGTACTCAAAAATGCATTTTAACTGATTAAAATCAGTTCGTTCATTTTATATACCTTGACAGGGTGGGTATCCTGTCAGGGTATATTTTTCTCACAAGAACAACTACATTCCGGTTTGGTACCCTTTAGAAATCCATTGATAACCGCAGTTGCACAACCCACACCAGCATTCACATTGATGACTCCTTCCGGACAATTACGCATGCATGCCCCACACTCCATACAACGATCTTGATTGGTAATTACAGCCTTTTTTTCGATGATTTCAAATACCTCATGCGGACAAACAGCTATACACATTCTGCATCCTGTACATTTTTCGCGATCCAGTTGCAGCGTAACAACATTTTTCAAATAAATTATTGTATCCATAACCGTAGTTTATAAAAATTGACTTAAAACATAAAGTGTGAGTCCGGATAGACCCGCAATGATCTGCACCGGGACAGCAATACGCATTTCTTTTCTCACGCCCGATAAAGAAGTATAGGTAAATGTCCCCGTGAAGTTCATAGCCAGGTAAGAAGAGATTACAGGTAACATAAAAAACCACCCAAGTGATTCAATTACATTCTCTCCAAGATAATTTCGTGCGTACAATATAACTGAAGTAAGGAGACCAACAATGGCTCCTTTCAGAGAAAAGCTTCTGAAGGGAATTGCCGGAAGCAACAAGGGAGTTAACACTGCACCGGAAAGGAAACCTGCCGCAACTGTTATCATTGTATGCCATGCAGAAAGCCAGATAAGATCAATCAAAAATCCTTTCTTACTTAATCCTGACAAGAAAAGAATTGCAATCAGTATTCCGATCAACCAGTATTTGGCATTTACAAGTTCCACGGGAACAAGTTTCAACCTGTCGGGAAACGTAAATTTCACCCTTCTCATTTTTTTATCGGTTTTATAGCCTGCTGAAATAAAATTTTTTATATCGGCAGCACGAACTGGTCCATATATAACCGAAAAACCACTATGCTTTTTCACTTCATGAGCTGCCACACCAACAGCTCCAAGTTGTGGTACTATAATTTTTTTGTGTGTGACAATTTCATTCAGAGATGCTTTTTCGATTCGATGAATTAATTCGGCCGTGCCGAAAGTTCCCTTGCCTGCGGCACACCAGACATTGATCCCTTTTGTATCCAAAATCAGTATCCAGGCATCCAATCCATCAAGGTTTTTGCGTAAGGTATCAAAAGAAAGTTTGTAGTTGGCTGTTACAAATACATCCGACAGGCTGCCCGGTTTCCCTATTGCATACAAACCGGGATCAACGGTGTAAGAATTACGCCGAATTCCCCACCGGACCTTTATTGCTCCCAAAACATCTTTAAAACTCAATTTGCCTGAGGTACGAGGAATTGTTGATGTTAAGGGCACCAGAACAGTCGGAACAGTATTAATCATATTTCCCTTTGATATTTTCATCGTAAAATTTCCGGAATGCATTTTTTATCTCATCACGAACCCTGTAAAATTCGCTCATAACGAATTTCTCTGATCCGACAGCGTGTGATGGATCATCAAATCCAATATTCAAACGTTTTTTTACTCTGCCCGTAAATACAGGACAAACCTCATTTGCTTCTCCGCAGACTGTGATCACATAATCCCATTTTTCGTCAAGATATTTATCTACTCGGTCTGAAGTATGGTGACTGATATCTATCCCAATTTCCTTCATCACCCGGACAGCTTTTTCGTTCAGCTTCCCCGAAGCTTCCGTGCCTGCAGAACAAACAATGATATTTTTATCAAACGACTGCAAAAAGCCATGTGCCATCTGACTGCGACAACTATTTCCCGTGCAAAGAATTAGAATTTTCATTTTTTCAAATCATGATAATATTAAACACATACCCAACAAGAACAATCCCTATGGCAACTACTGCAATAAAAATGCTTATTAGTTGCCACTTCAGCACTTTCTTCAAAATGATCATTTCAGGTAGTGAAAGCCCGATAACAGACATCATAAATGCCAGGGCAGTACCCAAAGAGACTCCTTTTTCAATAAGCACACTCACAATAGGGACAATTCCGGCTGCATTTGAATAAAGAGGTATACCAACAACTATGGCAAGAAGGACGGAATACCAGTTCTGACTTCCCAGTACATCAGCCAGGTAATCATCTGGTATGTATCCATGCACCCCTGCTCCAATAGCTATACCGACAACAATATATATCCAGATCTTTCTTACTATTTCTCTAACTGATTCAAACCCTGAATGAATTCTTTGTTCAAAGCTTAGTTTTTCATTCCTAACTGATTCCTGATTCGATTGAATCTGAAAAACCCAATCAGCCACATATTTCTGAAGTTTTAATTTTTCCAGTATATACCCTGAAAAAGTGGCAATGATAAGTCCGGTCGATATGTATATCAGGGCAACTTTCCAACCAAATAATCCTGCCAGAAGCACTAAAGCAACCTCATTGATCATAGGAGCAGCTATTAAAAATGAGAATGTTACACCAATGGGGATCCCTGCTTCCACAAATCCCAGAAACAAAGGAATTGCCGAACACGAGCAAAATGGAGTGACAATTCCCAATATGGAAGCCATCAGATTGCCGGCAAACAAAGGTTTCCCCTCTAAAGCCTTCCGTGTTTTTTCAGGTGAAAAATAGGAACGTATAATCCCAACAATAAAAATAATTAACACCAATAGCAATAACACTTTTGGCGTTTCGAAAAGGAAAAACCGAATGGATTCAGTCATGTGCTCCCCCTGTTCCAAATTCAGAATTTTGTCTATAATAAAGTCTGTAAATACCTGAAGGTGAATGAAGGATACAATCCAAAATCCCAGAAGCAATATTAATGTTATGATTCTTTTTGCCGACATTCCCGATCTTTGTGTTGTTAATCTCTGATTAATTTTTTCTGATTACCTGATCCAAATGATTATGGTAAAATATAATCCTACTCCAATGAATATTACCGCAATGCCCCTGCGAAACCAAAATTCAATAATTTTCAGCCTGTTGTATAACCTGCTAACTCCTGAAACAGTATATGCCAGCAACCATGCAAATACAACCACAGGAATTCCGGTGGCTATAGCAAATACCAAGGGCAGGTATAAGCCTGAAGCACTTTGAATGGTCATCGGAATGAGCAGTCCGAAATAGAGTACTCCGCTATACGGACAAAAGGCCAATGCAAATAATACCCCTAGTAAGAATACACTCCAATAAGTACGGCTATTTTTGTTCTGAAATCTATCTGTTAATCTGTTTAATCCGGGAAAACTGATCGAAAAGATTCCCAGCATCATTACCCCGATTATCAACAATAAAGGACCAAGAAATTTTTCGCCATATTGTTGGAAAAAACCTGATATTTTAAACCGATCAACACCAATAAATAAAATGAAAGCCAGAGAAGTATATGAAAATGCCCGGCCAATAGTATAAACGATACCATTGAATAATACCCTGTTCTTATGGCTGATGTCTTTACTGATAAAACCCATTGCAGTAATATTTGTTGCTAACGGGCAGGGACTTATAGCAGTCATAAGACCTAAAATAAATGCTGTCCAAACCGGAGCTGAAGTATTAGAATATATTGAGCCTAATAATTCGTCCATTACAAAAGCGGGTCAATCTTTTCTTTAATGATCTGTTTTAGCTTTTCAGGATTGCTCCGTGCATTCATAAATCCTTCGTTAGTAATATCAATTTTGGTATCTCCAGCAATTATCAACAAGGTTTGTCCTGAAATTCCAAACTGACTCCCTTTTGCTTTTCCGGATGCTTCATCAAGGTTATACTCTTCAAAACCTACCTGTTCACCATACAATTCTCTTATAGCATCTTTTGAAACGCTTTCCACAGCTTTGCAATTAACGCATCTACGTGTAAAATGAAAATAAAATACTTCAACCTTTTCAGGTTTAGCTACTTTGTCAGATTGATCATTTTTGTCAGTTTGGGCATTGCAAGAATCAAAAATGCCGGAGGCTATTGCCAATGCCAGAAAAATTTGAATCGTTTTCATTTTCTATTAAATTTTGTTAGTAATGTTTTTAGCTCATTTAGTTTTGGATTCTGGCCTGATAAAACAACCTTTTCATTTACCACTAAACCCGGAGTTCGCATAATTCCGTACTCCATAATTTTTTGAATATCTTCAACCTTTTCAATGGTAGCATCTATTCCTAATTCCTCTATGGCTTTTTTGGCAGTGCGCTCAAGTGCTTTACACCTGACACAACCTGTACCTAAAATTTTAATATTCATTGTTGTATTCATTTATGTTCGTGGTTCGTAGAATGACGAACTATTTAAATAAAAATTTTTTAAATGTTCATATGCTTTTTAAACAGCTGTTTAGCTTCTTCCCATTTTTCATGGTTAATACAATACTTAATTTTGGGAGCTTCAATCTCACCCTGTATCAATCCGGCAGCTTTCAATTCTTTTAAATGCTGTGACAGAGTAGACTTGGCTATGGGCAGAACTTCAGTTAAATCACCACTGTAACAACATGCCTGCTTCGAAAGCAATCCCAAAACATACATTCGCACAGGATGCCCCATGGCTTTGGCATAACGAGCAAGTTTTTTCTGTTCAGATGTTATTGTTTCTTTGTTCATTCTATTATGTTCGTATAATTACGAACAAAGTAAATCAATTTGTTCCATTATTCAAAATTTTCCAAATAGAATTTCTTCATTTGATTTTTCTCAGGATATTCATTGCCCTGTCAGTGTCTTTATAGGGAACGAAGATATGATCGTGATAATATGCAGCTATTGCATTACAGCTTATTCCTTCCTTTGCAAGTGCAGTTGAAACTCTTGCAGTTAACCCAACTGCTTCAAGTGATGAATGAACCGTAAGTGTAATCCATGAAGCTATAAAAAAATAAGAAAGGCCGTATTTGTCAGCAATGTCTTTTTCGAGGATAAACGTCTTCCCTTCTTTTTCTCTGAACTGACAAAGTAGCTCAGAGGAAGGGATTTTTTCCGGTTCATTGGAAGTTACAAAAACAAAACGTCCCTTATTCAATTTAGGAGCCACGTTTTTTATAAGTGAATTGGTATTGTTTTCTCTGGTCATAATTTAATTTTTATCGGTTGGGATAATGTAATACGATTTAATAACAAGTATTTCACCATTGAAAAATACAAATTTACTTCATTCTCCGATTTTATTTTCCGGTGAAAGCCAGATAAGATTGCCAGCATAAAACAAACCCCATTTTGGTTCATATGCTTATTGCAAATAGAACACGGTGCTGCCTATCAATTACTGATCCCGGTTCTCCGTTTTTCACAAACACAAATTGTTTCATGCAACAAACAATTAAAGCTCATACAATAATAATGTATTTTAGCAATCATATTCCCATGAGAATGATTGTTAAAACAGATTTTCAGAAAGGCATACTCTTTGCTTCCTTCACTGCATTATTATGGGGATTCCTGGCTATTGTCCTTAAAATTTCTCTGAAAAACTGTTCTCCTGTTGAGATAACCTGGCTTCGATTTACTATTGCTTTTATCATCCTTGGCATCTATTTATTGATCCGCAATCCTTCATCATTCAGAATATTCCTTCGCCCTCCGCCTTTGTTGATCTTTGCGGGAATATGCCTGGGTTTCAATTACCTCGGTTTTATTACCGGCATCCATTTTACAACACCCAGCATAGCACAAATATTCATACAAACCGGGCCTGTTCTTCTTGCTCTTTCAGGATTTCTGTTTTTTAAAGAAAAAGCTTCCCTACGCCAGATCATTGGTTTATTTCTTGTATTCGGAGGTCTTGCCGTTTTCTATCACGACCAGATACTTATACTTGCTGAGAATGTTAACAGGTATCAGAGAGGTGTTTTATGGACCGTTTTCGGAGCGATGATGTGGGCCGCCTATGCAGTATTTCAAAAACAACTTGTGAAGACACATTACCCTTTGGAACTAAATCTTGTTCTTTTCGGACTTCCTGCTATTGGGTATTTCCCTTTTGTAGATTTTCAGATTATCAAATCAGCCTCTGCCATAGAATGGGGCCTGTTTCTGTTTTTAGGCTGTAATACACTTCTTGCATACGGATCCCTGGCCAATGCATTTCAATTTCTTGAAGCAAACAAAGTGAGTGTGATCATTACGCTGAATCCCATAATTACCATTTCTGTCATGAGTATTCTTGCTCTTCTGAATGTTGATTGGATTGTTCATGAAAAATTCACCCTGGTATCTTTTGCAGGGGCTTCACTTGTGATTTTGGGCGCAATACTGACTATTCTTAAAAAAAGGAGAGAAAAATAAATTCATTTTGTAGCAATTGAGCTAGTTTTGTGGTTCTTTTTCAAAATACATGCGTCAATTATTAAGAGACATATGGGATGCTATCCGTGGTTTTGAGCATGATTATACCACCATAAAACTACGAAAAGCAATTTTATTGCTCTCTATTCCTATGGTGGCAGAAATGCTCATGGAATCGTTATTTGCTATTCTTGACATTTATTTTGTTTCAAGGTTGGGAGACGAAGCGATTTCAGTTGTCGGTCTTACCGAGTCGTTAATGACTGTTGTATACGCTATCAGTGTTGGTCTGGCAATGGCCACAACCGGTATTGTTGCCCGGCGAATAGGAGAAAAAAAAGACAGAGATGCCTCTATTGCTGCTTCACAGGCTATTCTTTTAGGATTGCTGATCTCATGTATCATTGCCATTCCGGGAATTGCTTTTTCAAGGAAAATCCTTGCCCTGATGAATGCTGAACCAAAAGTAATAGAACTTGGATTTTCATTCACACGGATCATGCTTGGCGGAAATTTTGTCATAATGCTGCTGTTTATTAATAATGCAATTTTCAGAAGCGCAGGAGCGCCTGCGCTTTCAATGAGAGTATTGCTAATAGCAAATGCAATCAATATTGTACTTGACCCCTGTCTGATATTCGGGATCGGTCCCTTTCCTGAACTTGGTGTTACCGGTGCTGCAGTTGCAACAAATATAGGTCGCGGAACAGCAGTGCTCTATCAGTTTTATCTTCTGTTTCAACACAGATCAAGAATTGATTTAAGACTATCATATTTTATTTTGCGTCTTCAAGTGATGGTAAAAGTTGTATATCTTTCTGTTGGAGGAATAATGCAGCATCTTATAGCAACATCAAGCTGGATTATTCTTTACCGCATTCTTGCCAATTATAAAAGTGAAGTGATAGCAGGATATACCATTGCCATCCGGGTCTTTGTATTTTTCCTGCTTCCTGCATGGGGATTCAGCAATGCAGCTTCTACCCTTGTTGGCCAAAACCTGGGAGCAAATAATAAAGTAAGAGCTGAACAAGCAGTATGGTACACTTCCTTTGTGACCAGTATATACATGTTAATTACCATGCTTGGGTTTGTTCTTTTTCCTCAGTATTTCATCACTCTTTTTTCTGATGGTGGCAAATCTTATGAAGTAGGCATTGCATGCCTTCAGATCATGGGTTACGGCATGGTTTTTTATGGTTTCGGAATGATCATTTCCCAGGCATTCAATGGTGCAGGTGATACATATACACCAACAGTGTTAAACTTTATTTGCTTCTGGTTAATTGAAATCCCTCTTGCCTATTACCTGGCAAGAAATGCAAACATGGAAGAAAACGGAGTATTTTATGCAATACTTATTTCCGAATCTTTTTTGGCTATCTTAGGTATCCTGGTGTTTTTAAAAGGAAAATGGAAATTAAGGACTGTTTAATGATGAGGATTTCATCTGAATTTTCTAACTTTTCAAAAAGTAGATGAAAAATGGAGCAATTCAACAGCGCCCTTTTTAGTTACCTGATCCTTCCTATACTTATCATACTGGCCCGAATTGTAGATGTTTCTTTGGGAACTCTGAAAATTGTATTTATATCGAAAGGGTACAAGTATCTGGCTCCTCTTCTCGGTTTTTTTGAAGTACTTGTTTGGTTGTTGGCCATAACAAAAATCTTCCAAAACCTTGACAACTGGGTCTGTTATGTCGCCTATCCCCTGGGATTTGCATTGGGAAGTTATATAGGAATGATCATTGAAGAAAAACTTGCTATCGGAGTGCAGTTGATCAGGATCATTACACGAAAAGATGCTTCAACACTCACAAAAGTCTTACGTGAAGGAGGTTATGGAGTAACCTCCATTCAGGCTGAAGGCAGTACCGGAAAAGTCGGAATCTTATATTCTATTGTCAACCGGAAAAAGATAAAGGATGTTATACAGGTTATTCAGAAACATAATCCTAATGCTTTCTATACTATTGAAGATATACGATTTGTCAGTCAGCAAATAAAAGATGACAAAAACGCTGTATGCAGGTAAAATATGATCTCAGTGAAAATTCCATGTAATATATTTTTTTTTCTGATTGTTCTTTTTGCATTACCAGGCAGGAATTTTGCACAATTTTACAATACCGGCCAGGCCCCTGCCTCAGTTTCCTGGATGCAGATTAAAACAGAACATTTCCAAATCATTTATCCGGAAGGATTCCATGAGAAGGCCAACAAAGCTGCAAACCTCCTGGAATACATTTACGATTATGGTGCTGAAAACTACCGGAAAAAACCAAAAAGGATATCTGTTATTCTTTACAATCAATCGGTCCGTGCAAACGGATATGTTGTGTGGGCTCCCAAAAGATCCGAATGGGTTACTACACCTCCGCAGGAAACCTATGTACAAGACTGGCTGGAACAACTCGCCCTGCATGAATACCGGCATGTAGTACAACTTGAAAATCTTGAACAGGGAATGACAAAAATGTTGAAGATCATATTCGGAGAAATTGCTACCGGAATTGTTACAGCTTATTTGCCATTCTGGTTCCTGGAGGGAGATGCTGTGGTTAATGAAACTGCTCTTTCTTCTACCGGGAGAGGACGTGCCCCTGATTTCAGCATAGAACTTCGTGCCCTGGAAAGAGAAAAAAAGATTCGATATTCCTATGATCAATCCTATTTAGGAAGCTATAAATATTTTGTCCCCGACTATTATAAATATGGTTATCACATGGTAAGTTATGCAAAACTAAAATACAATCCGGCAATTTGGAGAAATACCATAGACAAAGTCGGAAGAAGACCTTACCTGGGAGCTCCTTTTTACTTTGGGCTGAGAAAAAATGGAGCAGTATCGAAAGTGCAACTTTACCATGAAACACTCGACTCACTGAATACTTTATGGAGATCGGAAACAGAACAGGTGTCTTACGATACTCCTGAATATCTGCCTGTTCCGAAAACCAAACATTTTACTAACTATAGCTATATCCAATCGACACCCTATGGTATTTTTGCGGTAAAAACAGGTATCAATGACATCACACGATTTGTTTATTTAAATAATGGAACGGATACGATCATACACACACCAGGCAGATATTCAAATACTCCCGTTAGTGCAGGTCAAAAATATGTTGTATGGGAAGAAAATTTATCCGATACCAGGTGGCAGCAAAAATCCTACTCTGTAATCAAATTGCTTGAACTGGCCACAGGTTATGAAAAACAACTGACCAGAAAAAGCAGGTATTTTTCTCCTGCTCTTTCTCCATCTGATGATAAAGTTGCCTGTATAAAAATAGATGAGCGGAACCAATATTCCATCATCATTCTCGATAGTTTTAATGGAGAAATAAGAAATGAAATTATTTTACCTCCCGGAATTCCGGCTTATCATCCTGTTTGGATGAATGAAGAATCCCTGGTTTTCATTACCATGCAGAATAACAGCAAAAGAATTGAACAAATTTCTCTCACAAGCCAGGAAAGAAAGATACTATTTGAATCGGGATTAATCAATATAAGTTGCCTGTATGCAAAAAACAATATGGTGTATTTCACATACGATATTGAGATGTCAAGAAATATCTATGTGCTCTATACAAATCCAGGAAAAATATTCAGGTTAACCAATTCAAAATATGGTGCAGATTATCCATTTGTCAATGATAATCAACAGATGTATTATTCAGAATATACTGTAAATGGATATATCCCGGCAAAAATAAAACTGGATTCTTCAAAATATCAAATATTAACTGCAATAGAAAAATACAATTATTCCTGGGCTGAAAGTCTTTCGGCTTCTGCAGGAATAAATATCCAGGAATCCCTTATGAAACCGGTTGAATATGATTCTCTGAAATACAACAGGTTGTTGCATAGTTTTAATTTCCATAGCTGGGCCCCTTTTTATTTTGATGTGAATGATTATATTTCCCTGAACCCGGAAATTTATCCTGGAATTACTCTATTGTCTCAGAATAAGTTAAGTACTATTACTTCAAGTTTTAGTTATTTTTATTCCAATGGGACACACTACATAAAACCAAAAATCACGATTGAAAGGTTTTATCCGGTTTTTGAAATTAGTGCGTTATTTGGCAGTGATCCTGATTTTTTATATAAGAACAATGCAATTCCCCATCAAAATTATTTATCCGGCTATTATGATTTTACTGTACGGTGTTATCTGCCTTTAAGTTTGACCCGGAACAGGTTTGTTCGTTATTTTCAACCAGGTATTTCCTATGGTTATACGAATGAGTATTATCTGACACTTCCCGATAGTGTATATAAAAAAGGTTATGACTACCTCGGCACAAGTTTTTATTTCAGCAATATTCTGAAAAAATCACCAAAAGATATTTATTCGAGATTTGGTCAGATAGTATATATTTCAATTCATGAACCTTTGCTGGACAAAAAATACTTTTCTCCATCACAATTGGGAATAGTCAATCTGTATTTTCCGGGTTTTTCCGGACATCATTCTATAAGGATCTATTTGGCAGAAGAAAAAAAGAAAATCAAAAAAAGTGAAAATAATGAAATAAATATGTTTGTCAGGGGAAATAGCCTGGCCATGCCCAGGGGTTATTTGAATTCTATTCCTTATTCAAAACTGATCATAGGAAGCGCTGAATATACCTTCCCGCTTTTTTATCCCGACTGGAGTATAGGCCCCCTGGTATATATCAAAAGATTTCATGCCAGTATCTTCTACGATGCTGCAAAATTATATGAACTCAGCAGTGATCAAATTGAAAACTTAGTTGCAACAGGATTCACATTAGCCTCTGAAATGCATTTTCTGCGATTTTTTATCCCTTTTACACCGAAAATTACAGCCGCATACCTGCCCAAAGAAAATGATATAACAATTTTATTTGGTATCAGCATTGAGACTTCTGTCTTTTAGGTGAGCGATATCATCTTTTTTAGTTTAAAGTATCTTCTATTTTTCATTGATTATCCATACCGGATTTAGTAATTTCGACAAGCCCTTGTTCGAGTAAATCTAGTAATAATAGATACGAGTTTTAATGATAAACCCAACATCCGGACTACTAATAAACCATGAAGAGATGGATAAGAATGAAGTAATTGAAACAATCGGCAGCATTACAAAAATGGAAAACCTGAGGGCTCTGGAACAAGATACCATCGAAAATTCTCTTGTTCTTGAAACTGTTGACCCATTTCCAGGTTATAAATCAGAACATGATATAACAGATACAGATAAAAACCCCTCCTCAGTTTTTATTACCCTGAGATATCGTTACGCCCCCGAAAAAATCAATCGTATTAACAAAGAACTGCGTGAAAATAAGATGGTTATTTGTTATCCTTCTTTTGGTGAAATCATTACCCATAATTACATCTTTCCCTGTATTCGTATCAAAGGTCTGAAGAATCATAAAATAATACCTGCCATACAGGATTTTTACAGACGAAATGATTTGCAGCTATTAGCCTTTAAAAATTTTAATGACTCTGCTCGCATTAAAATTTTTAAAACATTCAGACTGATTGAATTGGCGAAGGGACTATACAGAGATTTAAATGATGGGGAGAAATTTTATTTTCGTATTCCTCAGGCAATGCAATGGAAACAACTTGACCATATCTCAAAGAAAATTAAATTCCATTTAAAAACCCATAATTTCGATGCTGCATTGGGCATCATTTACAGGTTTTGCGGACCTGAAAACGTTATTAGAATATACGACAGGGATAAATCTCTTCGCCGTGCACTCCAATTAAAGTCTTTATTTACTAAAGAAGTAAAAAAAGATATGCTTATTTCAGCACACCATTAGAATTCTGGGTAATGACTTCAGAAGCGTTTACAATTTTGTATAGTTTATCAGATCGTCTGATCATTTCATCAAGCGGGATAGAAAATCTCTCTCCTTTTGCTGTAGCATTTACTTTCTTCAGATCAACGCGTATTTCATTCACTTTCCCCCGAATAATTCCTGTGGTTGGTCCGGTAATTAAAATCTCATCATTTACCCGAAGTTCAGATGCCTCACATAAGAATTCTGCCACTCTTTTTTTTGAAAAATAATTCATCCCTTTCCCAACATATATTTTGCGTTCAGTAGCTTTCGATCCATATACAGGACTCCATTCGCCAAGTTTTTGTCCAAGATAATATCCGTCCCAGAATCCCCTGTTAAAGACGGTTTTCAGTTGTTCTTGCCATTCCCGGATTTTTTCTTTGCTATAACTGCCATCAAAATAACTTTCAATTGCTTCTCTGTAGCATTTTACTACTGTATATACATATTCCGGAGGACGTGCTCTACCTTCGATTTTTAAAATACTCACCCCTGCATCCAGGATCTTATTCAAAAAATGAATCGTACATAAATCCTTTGGCGACATGATGTATTCATTTTCTATATCGAGCTCCCTTCCGGATTCTTGTTCAGTAACTGTGTATGCCTTACGACAATTTTGAAGACAAGCTCCCCTGTTAGCAGAATAATTCTGTTCATGCAAACTCAGATAACATTTTCCGGAAACAGACATGCACAAAGCTCCGTGAACAAATAGCTCAATTTTTACAAGTTCTCCGGAGGGACCTTTTATGTCTTCCTGATTGATATGCTTATAAATTTTGTTCACCTGGTCAAGATTGAGTTCCCTGGCCAATACAATCACATCGGCATAATCAGAATAAAACTTCAGGGATTCAGTATTGCTGATATTTACCTGTGTTGAAATATGCACTTCAACTCCTTTTGACCTGGCATAATTGATTATTGCATGGTCGCTTGCAATGATGGCCGAAATTCCCTTTTCTCTTGCCAAATCAACAAGCCTTTGAGCTTGTTCTACCTCATTGTCATACAGAATAATATTGAGCGTAAGATAGGTTTTTACCTTATGTTCATTGCATATCTTCATTATTTTATCAAGGTCGTTTTCCGTAAAATTGACTGAAGAGCGTGCACGCATATTCAACTTGTTCAATCCGAAATACACTGAATTTGCTCCAGCTTTAATAGCAGCCATAAGGGATTCGTATGATCCTGCCGGAGCCATTAATTCAATTTCTCTTTTCTTCATTAGAACTTACAGTGAAGTATTATTTGAAAAATCTTTTTAAAGAATTAAAATAGATGGTTTTCCATCCTTTGAACATTTCACTGAAGACTGCCTCCGGAACATTTTCATGTACTAATTCCACAACCGTATTGTTCTTCTCAGGTTTCAGCCGCAGTGTAACAACAGATTCCTTTTCTTCTCCTTCAAAATACCATTGTTGTCTTATCAATTCATTTTCTTTAAATTCCAGGTTTTTACCGACAATGTCTCCTTCAAAAAGAGAAAATTCACTCCCGGGTTCTGTTGACATAAGAGCAGGAAATCCTGTCCATAACTCAATGGTAAACGGATTCGTAAGTGCAAGATATACTTCTTTTGTGGTAGCTGCAATATGATGTTTTTGCTTTATGTTCATTTCAGATATAGTATGAATTTGCAATGAATTTCATTTATTCTGAACATAGTTTTTCATCCATTCTCTTGTCCCAAACCATTTGCATGATTCACCGGCTACAATGGAAGCACGTTGCAATGAATTTGTAAAATTATGCCCATTAAAATAAAAATGACAAAATGCACCATGAAAAATATCTCCTGCTCCCAAAGTATCAATGACATCAATTTGTTCAATTTCAATTTCTTCTTCGCCTTCCTTGTGAGAACATAAAATATTATGGTTGCCACGGGTTATAGCAATATCTTTTACTCCAGATGCATGCAAATATGTAAAAATATCTTCCGGCTTCTTGCCTCCCGGAACCTGAAAGTCGTTGCTGCAGATAACAATATCAATGTATTTTAACAATTTATCTGTGCCTTTTTTCCAACTGCCTCCGTCAAGAATTGTAATCCCCTCATTCTTTTTCAATCGCCTGGCAATGGATATTGCCATGTCAGTATAAAATCCATCAAATAATGCCAATTGATAATATTTCAAGTTGAATTTGAATTGAATATTTTTAAAATTTTCAATTTCAGGATGATATGAAAAAACTGTTCTATCTCCATTTGTTTTAGAAGTAATGATACTGGCAAAAACAGGTTTTGAAGATTTCCTTTTTAGCGGATCGATTAACCGCAGATCATAATTCCTGATTTCTTTTATAATAAAATCTGAAAATATATGAGTCCCAACAGGAGTGAACAAATCTGCTCTTGTGCCTAAAAAAGCACATGAAATAGCTGCATTAGTTGCCGGACCTCCAATGTAAATTTCATTTTGCAATGCTTTTGTCTTTGTATTTGGCTTTGGATATTGATTTACCAGAAATTGCAGATCAACTGTATTTAATCCAACAAAAAGAATTTTCTTTTTCATGCCTTCTGCTGCAAATTAAATCTGAATATTGAGTTCCAAGGTAATCGGGCAATGATCGGAATGTTCTGCTGTTTTCAGAATTTCTGCATTAACAACTTTGGCTTTAAGGGATTCTGTTACCAAGTGGTAATCAATTCTCCAGCCTAAATTCTTAGCTCTTGAATTAGCCCTGTAGCTCCACCAGCTATATTGTTCGGGTTCTGAGTTGAATATCCTGAATGTATCGATAAGTCCGTCATTGATAAACTCATCAAACCATGCACGTTCTTCCGGTAAAAACCCTGATGAATTTTTATGTTTCTCCGGATGATTGATGTCTATTGCTTTATGACAAATATTATAATCTCCACAAATTACCAGATTTTCCTTATCTTTTCTAAGATTCTGAATAAATTTCCTAAAATCGGCCAAAAATTCCATTTTAAAATCCTGGCGAATGTCTCCTGTTGTTCCGCTGGGAATATATACATTGATCAATGTGAATCCGGAAAAATCCGTTCTTAATACTCTTCCTTCTGAGTCGTACTTATGCACCCCCATTCCAATATTAGTATTTTCCGGAATTTCTTTACTCAGTGTCATAACTCCGCTATACCCTTTCTTTTCGGCAGAATGTATAAAGCAGTGATATCCCATGTATTCAAAACGTGGTATATCAATTTGTACATCACTTGCTTTTGTCTCCTGAATACACATAATATCGGGAGAATTTACTTGTAACCATTCGCCAAATCCTTTATTCAATGCAGCCCGTATTCCGTTTACATTGTATGAAAATATAGTTTTAATCATAGGTTGTAAATTGAATCAATAGTTTTTGATTGGGCAAAAATACGATTATTGAGTTACATTAGCTTGATAATAAATTCATGCATTTGTGAAAAAAGGAATGGTGATAAAATCAACAGGCAGCTGGTATACAGTACTTGATGATGATACCATAATAAATTGCCGGATTAAAGGAAAATTCAGAATTAAAGGAATTAAAACAACAACTCCTGCTATCGTTGGAGACAAGGTCGAATATAACATGCTTGAAGACGGAACAGGAATAATTCTGAACATAGAAAAACGCAAAAATTATATCATTCGCCGAGCAACCAGTTTTCATAACGAAGCTCATCTCCTGGCAGCCAATATTGATATTGCATTTCTAATGGTAACCCTTAAATCTCCTCAGACACAGCGGGAATTTATTGACCGTTTTCTTATTACCGCTGAAGCATATCATATTCAGAGTATTATTCTTATTAATAAAATAGATCTTTTGATCAAAGAGGATCAGAAGATGTTGTATGACTTTATAAATACATACAACCTGGCGCATTACAAATGCATTCAGATTTCTGTAAAAGACAACATGAATATAGACAAGGTATACGAACTTATGAAAGGAAAATTGAATCTTATAGCCGGGAATTCGGGAGTTGGTAAATCGGCACTGATTAATACAATTGATCCTTCATTAAATCTTAAAATCGATGAAATTTCAGACTATCATAAATCCGGAAAACATACAACGACATTTTCTGAAATTTTTATCCTGGATGAAGATACATATATAATTGATACTCCGGGAATTAAAGGATTTGGATTAATAGATTTTAATAAAAATGAAATAGGCCTCTTCTTCCCGGAAATATTTAACATCTCCAAAAACTGCAAATTTTACAATTGCAGTCATATTCATGAACCGGGCTGCGCAGTAATGGATGCAGTAAATAAAGGTTTGATCGGTAATTCGCGATACATGAGTTATCTTAGCATAATGCAGGATAATAATTCAAAGTATCGATAGAATTGCCGTTTTATGTTTTGTTATAAAAGAACAAATAACAATTATTGCCGCGATCCCTTGCATTATTAATGTTTAAGTTATTAACAGGAATAACCTGACTATTTTTTTATTAGATGTACAATTATTCTAATTTTATCCTCTTGCTTGTGGTTTATCTGTCCATCAGATATTGTGCTTTATGAAAAAATCCATTTTGATTGTAATAGTAGCGGTTGTGCTTTTGGCAGGTTTAAATGTTTATGTATTCAATGACCTATACAAAAAACAAGTAACATACCAGAAAAGCATTCTTTTTGACCAGGCAGAATTATGTAGTCATACTATCGAGAATGAATTGAGGCGTTTTGAAAGTGACTTAAATTATATTCTTTTCTCTGATGATATATCTGAACTTTTCAGTGAGCATGCCGAAAATTCAAATTCCCTTCGAAGACTGGAATTGTTTTATTCATCTTATTCCAACCTGATTAAGAATATTGATATTTACGATAATAATAAAAATGTTTTTAACCTTTTTAAAGATAAAAACTTCATTACCGACAGATACATTGCTCAAAGACAAAGAAAGCTGGCCGATAAAGAAGTAATTAAGGTCCGTAATAATGAATATCAGTATTATATTCCTGTCTTCAAGGACAACACAGTATCCGGAAATATTGTAGTTTCAATTAACCTGGCAAATTACATTATATCAGAACTTAATAAATTTCACGTTTCAGATATTTGTTACCAGTGGGTGATTCATCCGGAATCAAAAAATTATACTGCAAATTTCCCAGGTAAAATAATCTCCATTGAAAATTATGATGCCATTGTTGACAATCTGAAAAATGATTTTGAAGGGCTGGCAAAACACAAAATGACTATTGATTCAACCACTGTAAGAATTATTACTGCCTACAAACCGTTAAATATACTCGACCACAAATTTGGCCTGGCTTTCAGTTTCAATAATGATTTTTTTATTAAAACTGTATTTTCAAGAATTGTTCTAATAGCTTCTATTAGCCTGATTCTTTTCTTTAGCATTATCCTATTCCTTCTGACCCGGCTGGGATATAGTGAAAAAAAAAGGGGGGTTCTAAATAAAGAAAAAGATCGCCTGAATGAGATACTGCAACATCTTCCAATAGGAGTTATTATTTTTGATGAAACAGGTAGGATCATTTATCTGAATCAGATTTCAAAGGATTTGTTCTTTATTAAAGAAGGAGAAGAAATAGAGGGAAATACCCTGATCGATAAATATCTTATGACCGGCCAAAAGCAAAAAAGTAATTTAAAAACTGCTGCATACGATACCAATCAATTCATTCTTTATCAGAAAGAAGGTAATGAAGTTGTTCTTTACCGGAAAGAATTACCATATTTTATTGATGGTATAGAATATACACTGAGTTCATTCATCGATATTACATCACTAGAAAAATCAAGAAAATATGAGGCTGCTTCAAATACTGCCAAATCAGAATTTCTTGCAAAAATGAGTCATGAGATCCGAACACCAATGAATGGTATTATCGGTATGGCTGAAGCACTTGACCAAAAGAAACTTACAAAAGACCAGAAAGAATATATCGAAATAATAAAAAGTTCAGCCGATCTTCTGCTGAATATAGTAAATGACATTCTGGATTATTCGAAAATTGAAGCCGGAAAGATGCAACTGGAAGAAATCCCCTTCAGGTTAAATGAAGAAATAAAGTTATCTCTTGATCTGTTTAGAGCAATTGTCGAGGAAAAAGGCATTAAACTTACTGTAGATATTCGTCCCGAGGTGCCGGATGATATAATCGGCGATCCATTCAGATTAAGACAAGTACTATCAAATCTTATCAGCAATGCTGTTAAATTTACACATGAAGGTGAGATACGTCTTTCGGTGAAATTGGAAGAACAGTATAGCGGCAATCTTACAATTATTTTTGAAATTGCTGATACCGGAGTAGGTATACCCAAAGAAAGACTGGAAAGTATTTTCAGTTCATTTGCCCAGGCTGACCAGGACACTTCAAGAAAATATGGCGGATCCGGATTGGGTACAACGATTTCAAAACAACTCGTAAATCTTATGCATGGAGAAATTTGGGTTGACAGTCCTTCCGGTATATCAAAAAATAAAAAATATCCCGGTTCTAAATTTAGTTTCTCCATTGAAGTATTTTCAAACGAGGAAATAAAAAAAGATCTTGACTTTTCAGCTATTAATTCTTTTAACCAGGTAAAGGCTTTTGTATTAGCCCAGAATTTACCGGCAAAAAAACGAATTCTTGGATTTTTAAATCATCTGGGAATACATGTCGATATAGTAACAATAAAAGAAGAAAAAGAAATTGTTGACAACATTAAAGAGCAGCTTCAAAATAAAAAAGATCATCAATTGCTGATTATTATGGATGAACCTAATCTTGACGGGCTTTGGATTGCAAGACAGTTATCCCAGTTTGGGATTACCGATCAATTCAGGGTATTAATGATTAGTTCAAAACATAAACAGGAAAATTATATTCAGACCAAATTATCCAAAATTGATTATTACCTCATCCAGCCATTCGATCAGAATATTTTAAAAGAGTACTTGTTTCGCTGGTTTTCCGGAATCAAGCAGGCTGAACAAGAAAAAAGTATGGCACTCCAAAAAGATCTGAACATTCTTGTTGCGGAGGACAATCTCATCAATCAGAAGGTAGCTGAAACCATTTTTCAAAATCTTGGTTATCAAATTGATATAGCGCTCGATGGAAAGAAAGTAGTTGATATGGTCAGAAAAAAATCTTATGATATCATATTTATGGACTTGCAAATGCCTATAAAAGACGGTGTTGACGCAACAATTGAAATAAGAGGACTTGGTTTTCAGATGCCCATCGTTGCCATGACTGCCACAGCTTCAAAAATAGGTAAGGATAATGCCATTACTGCAGGAATGAATGATTATATTACCAAACCCGTCAAGATGGATGCTGTGAGAACAGTCCTTGAAAAATGGTTTGCCTGATAAGCAATCACCCTTTCTGTTTTTTGGTTTCAAAATTTATAATTCTCCGTTCCAATTTTTCCCCATCACAATGTTCTATGAGAAGATTACTACATAAATTCATATATTTATGAATCGAATCGTGTTCCCCAAAATCAAAAAAAACAAACAGGATTCCTTGCGTTGTATTTGTAACCATTGTTCTTTCAGAATCACTTGTTGGAGTGCCAAATGCACCTTTTTTATCCCGCAAAACAGGCAGGTTATTAATGTTTAACATCCCTCTGCCTATTCCAAAATATTCTTCATCTTTATTACCAATTCCCAGTACTACGTCTCCTTCAATAACAGACAAATCGTATCCCCCAATCGAAAATCCGGATTGAACAGAAATTAAATTCAAGACATCAACAATGTTGTTGATTTGATAAATGCCATATCCTTTTACTATTCTTCTTAATAATGCATCTGCTGAAGGACGGTATCGATTCGGATCATTCCCGCATTTTTTATACGCATCTCTGGCAGACGCAATAACATCCAACTTATTTATTTCTCCTAAACTATACTTTCCCTGAATTTCTTTGACTTGTTCATCCATCAATTCAAGGAGTTTTGCAGAGGAAGGTTTGCAAAACACAGTAGCGCCAATTAGTCCAAGCCTGAATCCCGGTAACCGGTTTTTTAAATCTTTGCTTACTGATATTTTTATTTTCATAGGGTAAGCCGATTATTACTGGTGATTAATTCATCCATTAGTCGATGATGAAAATCATCTAATTTACTTCATTCATCAACAAATTATATCTTTTATATTGATTTGCCGTTCCAATAAGTAAGTAATTATAGTCAAAAGAACTTTATGCTCATGGAACGAATTTATAGAGAACAAACAGCTAGCCTTCCCTTAATAGATTTTATGCCGGAAGGAAATTTAAAAATTGAAGGCCGATCAATTCTGGAGGATGCAGAAAGTTTTTTCAACCCTCTTGTGGATTTTGTAAAATCGCTGGAAGTATCTGATGTTGTATTTGATATAAATCTTGAATATTTTAATACTTCAACATCAAAAAAATTGCTTGATCTTTTCAAGTATCTGGAATCTAATAATCACGTGAAAAATATCCTGATTAACTGGTATTTCGAAGAAGGTGATGATGATAGTCTTGAAACAGCTGAAATTTATGAAGAATGTCTTTTGCGAGTAGATTTCCGATACCATGAATTTGCAGAAGTAGCTTAAGTCCCTGAAACAATCAAAAATTATACTCTCATACGCTGATAAATTTATTTGTCAGCGTATTTTTTTACCTCATCCATAAATAAATCAAATAAAAATTCAGTGTCAGTAGGGCCACTCGAAGCTTCAGGATGAAACTGAGTTGAGAAGAAGGGTTTAGACTTATGTTGTATGCCTTCATTCGTACCATCATTTAAATTGATAAAAAGAGGACTCCATTCGCCTGATAATGTATTGTTATCAGTTGCAAATCCATGATTTTGTGATGTGATATATGCTTTTTTTGTTCCAACTTTTAGTACCGGTTGATTGTGACTTCTATGTCCGTACTTAAGTTTATATGTATCAGCACCCGAAGCAAGAGCCATTAGCTGATTCCCCAAACAAATGCCATAAATCGGTTTGTCTTCCTGATAAGCACCTGATAAATGAGCAATAGTTTTTACGCACTGTTTTGGATCTCCCGGTCCATTCGAAATAAATAATCCATCATATTTTTCATTTGAGAAATCATAATCCCATGGGACCATAATCACTGTAGCATTTCGCTTTATTAAATTCCTGACAATATTGTATTTTACTCCACAATCAATAAGCAAAATTCTGTAATTCCCATCTCCAAAAATCTTTTTTTCTTTAATGCTGACCTTTTCAACAAGATTTTCTTTGTTCGGATCGTATAAGGGAACATCTTGATTGTTGTATACAATCTTGCCAAGCATAGTGCCACTTTCTCTCAAAATTTTTGTCAACTGACGAGTATCTATTCCATAAATGCCTGGGATTTTATATTCTTTTAACCAACTACCAAGACTTTTTTTTGCATTCCAATGACTAAAAGCCTCAGTGTATTCTGAAATAATCAAACCGGAAATGTGTAAAGCATACGATTCATAATATTTAAACATATCATTTTCCGTCTCATCTCCCGGCACTCCATAATTCCCAATTAATGGATATGTTAAAGTGAGAATTTGTCCTTTGTAAGAGGGATCTGTTAAACTTTCCGGATACCCGGTCATAGAGGTGTTAAAAACAACTTCTCCTGAAATGGATTGGTCAAATCCAAATGATTTCCCATGAAATTCAGTTCCGTCTTCAAGAATTAGTTTGATATTATCAAGATTTTTCAATACAAGAGTTTTAATCTATGCTTATTTTATTTATTATTGATTTTCCCCGGAAGCATTCATAAACTGTTTTCTGTATACCGTAATTAATTCTGTTACCTGTTCTACGCCGATGCGCTTTGCAATTATTTTTTTGTTTTTATCCAGAATATAAATCTGAGGAGTAGTTCGTACATCATAAGCTACTTTAAACTTATAATCATAAGGGTACCATGCATTTATCCAATCGTATAAATGATGTTCATTAACAAAATCGATCCATTTTTCTTTCCCATCTTCACCAAACAGCGTACTTATTGCTATAACTTCCACTCCCATTTCCTTTAGTGTATCTTTATAAGCTTCATATAGCTTTGGTACAGCCTTCTTGCAATGACCACAGTTGGATTCCCAAAAGAACAATACCAGAAAATCAGCCTTAATATCATGGATCCTGAAAAAACTTCCCACATGAGGATATTTTTTAAGAGCTGTGTCATTTTCAGCTGCAATAATATGTTCTTTGGGTAATGCAAGAAGTTCAAAGTCTGGAGCAGTATTTCCAATGATCAAAGGCTTCAATATTTCAACTCTTTCAATCAGATCGTTGATAAATTTTTTATCACTCCACCAGGCCTCCTTAATATAGTACTTATCAGCTATATGCACCTGAACAGCATCCATTCCCATTATTTTGCTATTCCCATAATGATTAAACAAAGTGATCAGCATAAATCTGAATATTGTTGAATCTGCCCTTGCTTTTTCAATTAATAGATCTACTTCATGAATAATGGTATCAGGTATCTGAGGGATTACTTTTTCAAGGTAATACATAATTTTGTCCTCGTACAAAGGAGTATGAAGTAATCGAACATCCGATGGATCAAAATGATCAAAATAATGGCTTCGATAATAGTGATATTTCCAGGTAGAATCCGTGGTTTCATCAACATTAACAGGATGATCAGGAACTTCAATTTCTAACGTAGCTTTAAGAAATGTTGATACAAAAAGATCAGAATTTTTATTGATTATTTGTTGAATCTTATCCTTTCTTTCCTTGTTCAATAGTTTTATCTTTTCTTTTGCTGCCTTTTTCTCACTCTCATCAGTTGAATTCTTAATGGTTTTTTGAAGTTGATCAAGCTCATTGTGTTTCGTAATCATATATCGCTGAAAATCAAAAAAAATTTCATTATCCGGAGAATTTGTAATCCTGCAATACTCAATGAAATTTTTTGTATCAGTTTCAATTGTAAAATTCTGATTTTCACCCATCAACAAGTCAAAGTACTTTCCGTCAGGCAGATAAATTATATACATTCCCTGAACAAGGGAACCATTCCCTTTGAATACTGTATTTCCTTTTGAATCGACATACGCAGTATCGTCAGGATACATGGATTTGTTAAAATAATGGCCCAGAATAAGAGTAGTGTCCTGGATGCCGTTAATTTTCACTTTTATGTTATAGCCATTGCCATACAAAAAGCTCCAAACAAAGAATGCTATAAAAAAAAAGAACAGTATTTTTTTTCTGAAATGGTTTACCATAGAAAAGATAATTGTTATTAAGCGGCAAAATTAGCATAAAAATGAGAAATCCACTTATTCATATAAGTCTCGCTAAATAACGTGTCTTTTTTTTAATTAGTTTACTTTTGTTGATTCATTGAAAAAGGGATTATGTTAAATTATACAGATTCATATTCACTCATAGAAAAAAATATCGCACAATTATCTGTTAACTCAAGGCCCGTTGAATTGTACGAACCGATTCAATACATTTTATCTTTAGGGGGTAAAAGAATCAGACCCTGCCTGGTTTTGATGGCTCACAACCTTTTTTCGGAACATATTTCAGATGCAATATATCCGGCCCTTGGTTTGGAAGTATTTCACAATTTTACATTGCTGCATGATGATATAATGGATAATGCCTCTAAAAGGAGAAATCACGATACAGTGCATGTGAAATGGAATAAAAACATAGCAATTTTATCAGGTGATGCCATGATGATACTGGCATACCAGCTTATATCAAAAACACGAGATTATTTACTCCCCAGAATTTTATCACTTTTCAATAAAACCGCACTTGAAGTTTGTGAAGGACAGCAATTTGATATGAATTTTGAGAAACAAAATACAGTTACGGTTGAAGAATATCTTGATATGATACGTTTAAAAACTGCTGTTTTGATTGCATCTTCGCTTACAATTGGAGCCATAACAGGAGAAGCTAAAAAAGATACCATTGAAAAAATGTACCTCTTTGGATTAAACATTGGTATAGGATTTCAATTGCAGGATGATTACCTGGATGTATATGCTCAGCCTGAAAAATTTGGAAAAAATATTGGTTCGGATATACTCTCTAATAAAAAAACCTATCTCCTGATCAGTGCGTTAAGTTCACGCAATAGCAAATTGGTTAAAGAACTTAAACAATGGATGGATAATAAAAGTTCCGATCCGGCTTCAAAAATAAAAGGAGTAAAGACCATTTACGACCAATTGAAAATCGGAGAAATAACTGAAAATACGGCGAAGAAATACTTTGACAAGGGCCTTAAATATTTTCAACAGGTTGATATCCCTGAAACCAGAAAAGAGAACCTCAGGAATTTCGTAAATAAAATGACAACCCGCGATTATTAATTATACCCCTATTTTTTCTTCTCAGAAAATGGCAAATTGATTGTTATATTTTTCAAACAATTGCTCTGCCGTTGCAACAAGTTCGGGTTGATTATATTGCTGAGCAATTTGCATAGTACTGCCTAACACCCTGATATGATATGTAATCTCATCTATAATTCTATTCTGATCTTTTTGTTTGAAAGTAGAATAATATGCTAAATGTCGATCAGAAATGTCAAGCATTTTTTTATAAATGGCTGTTCCTTTCTCAAACTGGTTAATTCTAAAGTAAGTTTCAGCAATTCCCGGCATAAAAAGATGGTATGGTATTTTTTCATGTGGCGTAAGTTCAATAATACGATCCAGAACTTCTTCGGCTCTTTTGTAATCTCCTTCCTCAGACAAAGCAATTGCCAAGCGCATAAATCTGAATCTAAGCCGTATAACTGACAAAGTCCGGAGATGAAAATGATCCAGGATAACGTCATCTTCATTCATTCTTCCATATTTAAACTCATTCATTAATTTATTGTACAGAATTTCAGTATCAATTCGCCCTTTCTCAAAGTTTGATCGTGTAACCGTTTTAATAGGTACCAGTCTGTAGGCTAGTCCGTCAAGTTGTGTATAATCACTGAGCCCCAACTCATCAGTATGATTCGTTCCTACAAAATATACCGGTCTTTCCCAATTGTTATTTGCCAGAATATCAAGGGTTGCAAGATTACTTTTTGAAAGGAAGTTGCCAGTTATTCTTCCTTCAACTTTTTTTACAATTTTGGAAGCATTTGCAGATTTTACAGTGCCATTTTCAATCACTTTGGCTGAATCAACCTGAAGAAAAAACTTTCTTGCCGGAACATAATCAAGGAATTCACCGTTTCGCGCGGCCAATTTGGTGGAATTTAAATCACTGACAATAAACTGTACAATTTCACGAGCATCATAAGCCTGATCAAATCTCTCATACACATGAACAGCATCGCGAGTACCGTTTGTATATTGCTCTGATTTCAAAGTAAGTGGCAGGGGATCAGATTCATATACTTTACATTTCATCTGATCAATATACCAATCCATATTTAGAAGCATCAAATTTACAATTCGCACATCAGTACGAATCCCCTCTACTTCCTGCGCATACCAAAGGGGAAACGTGTCATTATCACCGCCGGTAAACAATATACTGTTTGGCTCACATGAGACCAGGTAATCATAGGCAATATCGCGTGCAGTATAGCGGCCGGAGCGATCGTGATCATTCCAGTTTTCTCTGGCCATGATTCCGGGAACAAATACCAGACACATAAGTGTAATAAAAACCAATACCGGGACATTTTTAGCTTTTTTACCAATCAAATCAACGATTCCCAGAACACCTAAACCAATCCAAATGGCAAACGCATAAAACGATCCTGCATATGCATAATCTCTCTCCCTTGGTTGATTTGGTGTTTGGTTGAGATACACAAAAATTGCAATACCTGTTAGAACAAATAACATAGTTACTATGGAAAAATCTTTCTTGTGTTTATTCAGATGATAAAACAATCCGATCAGTCCAAGTATCAGTGGCAAAAGATAATATTTATTCCGTGCCGGATGATTTTTTATTTCATCGGGCATGTTTTCAACGGATCCGATAATGTTTTTGTCAATGGCCGATATCCCTGTTATCCAGTTGCCATTTAGCGGTCCTCCATAACCTTGCACGTCATTTTGACGTCCTGAAAAATTCCACATAAAATACCTGAAATACATATGCCCCAGCTGATAGCTAAAAAAGAATTTCAAATTGGATCCGAAACCAGGTTTTTTCTTAGGATTGTTTCTTTCGTATACAATCTTTCCGTTTCTATTGGTTACGATTGCTCCATTTTCATCTTGCCTGGGATAATAAAGATCTTTCTCTTCAAGTCCTGCCCATTCAAGATACACCTGAATATGTTCGGGACTATTGCTGTACATGCGAGGAAATAATGTTGTAAATTCTTTATCGTAAGTGGTAACAGTTTTACGGTTGGTAACCACATATTTCCCGTTTCTCTGGGTATAAGTTCTTTTCCCTTCTGTAATTTGAGGATGGGGAGCATTAAAATACTGTCCTTTAATTAACGGCCTGTCTCCATATTGTTCCCTGTTCAGATAGTACATCAATGAAAAGACAGTGGAAGGATTGTTTTCATTCATAGGGGGATTTGCCAGCGAACGAATGACAATCATTGAAAAAGATGAATATCCTAAAATTATTACTGTAATCATAAGAATAATTGTATTTGCTATAACTTTTTTTCTTTTGTGCGTATATAATATCCCGTATATAAGTCCCCCGATAAGTAAGGCAGCATAAAACAACACTCCTGTATTATAGGGTAATCCAAATCCATTTACAAACAGCAATTCAAATTTTGAAGCAAACCAGATAACTCCGGGAATAATAACATACATAACTCCTCCTAAAATAATACCGGAAATAATCAAAGCAGTTATAATTCCCCGGGTAGTAGGAGTGTATTTTTTAAAATAGTAAACAAGCACAATAGCTGGTATAGCCAATAAATTAAGTAAATGGACCCCAATGGATAAACCCATTAAGTAAGCAATAAAAATAAGCCACCGGTTGGCATATTTTTCATCGGCTATATTTTCCCATTTTAAAATGGCCCAGAAAACAATCGCGGTAAACAGAGATGAACTTGCATATACCTCACCTTCAACAGCCGAAAACCAAAATGTGTCTGAAAATGTATAGGTCAACGCTCCGATCAATCCACTTCCCAAAATTGCCACAAATTCCCAGGACTTTAGCTGATCCCCGGGTTTAATGACTTTAACTGCCAGGTGAGTAATCGTCCAAAACAGAAACAGAATTGTAAAAGCACTTACTAATCCTGAAAGTGCATTTACCATTAAAGCAACTTTTGTGACATTTCCTCCGGCAAACAAAGAGAAAAACCGGGCAACAATCATGAATAATGGTGCTCCGGGAGGATGTCCAACCTGAAGTTTATATGCACTGGCAATGAATTCCCCGCAATCCCATAAACTTGTGGTAGGTTCCAGGGTTAATAAATAAACAATAGCAGCAATCAGAAATACCAGCCATCCAAGAATTCTGTTATATAACCTTAAAGTTTTCATGAAGAACCAAATATTTTCTGGAATTTCAAGCTCCTAAGATAGTTATTTTATGAAGGTATCTATCAGAATATCAACAAACCTGTATAAGAATACTATTAAAAAAAGTTAATGTTGCCGGAAAATTTAAGGGTTGAAAAAATTTAGAACAATGGAACAGGAAAGAATATTAAGCGACAGGGTAAGATGATGATTGATAAAATAACAAAGAGTATTGGAAAATTAATAAAACCAACCGAATTTAAATGAAAGGTAAACAGACGGTTTAAAAAAGTCTTTGACGGTATAAGATGTTTCTTCTATGCCTGAACCGGTAACATAACTAATACTTGTGCCAACTCCCAGAATAAAAAATCTTGAAAAATTCAGCTCAATCTCTGCAATTGGTGTAAGCACAAAGACAGGCTTACTGCTTATTTCTTCGAAATCGCCATCATCAAGTTCAACTCCCTGAGAAATACTGCCCCATCCTGTTTGAGCAGAGAGAGAAAGATGAACCGGTCTGTTTGGTGCAAAAATATAACCAAACCAAAGACCTCCATGACCAAAGTTCATTTTGTACGGTTCATTGTATTTGTATGATAACTCGTTTGTTTTACCAAATCCATACCCTCCGAAAAAGGTATTCCCAACCACTATTGCTCCTCCGCCTCCCATCATATGTACAAAATCATCACCAATGGCAGTAAACATCATCATAGGCCCACCAAAACCGGTAACTCGCAATTTCTTTGAATCATCTCTCTTAAAAATAGTCTTGAATTCATCATCCTGTGCAAAGGATGAAATTACAAATGAGGTACAACACACAAATAGTAATAATAGTTTTTTCATGAAAATAAACTTATCCATTAATAATGTAATTCCAAAATTTATTAGAAAGACAACTTATTTTATTATTGGTTGCACCACAAATACCTTAAAAAAACTAGAGGATTAACATTGCATCACCATAAGTGCCAAATCTATATTCTTCTTTGATAGCAACTTTGTATGCTTCAAAAAGAAAATCGAATCCCGCAAATGCAGATACAGACATCAACAAGGTAGACAATGGCAAATGAAAATTTGATATCATACATGTAGGTACGCTGAATTCATATGGCGGAAAAACAAATTTATTTGTCCAGCCATCAAAAGTTTTAAGATATCCCTGGGTAGATACTGAACTTTCAAGAGTACGCATTACCGTTGTTCCAACTGCACAAATCTGCTTTTTATTGTCTTTGGCCCGATTCACTATATCCACTGCTTTTTGAGGGATAATAATTCTTTCAGAATCCATTTTATGTTTGGTCAGATCTTCAACATCTACTGTTCTGAAATTGCCCAGGCCAACATGTAGGGTAATCTCTGCAAATTCCAGCCCTTTGATTTCAAGTCTTTTAAGAAGCTCCCTGCTAAAGTGCAATCCGGCGGTCGGAGCTGCAACAGCTCCTTCATACTTAGCAAATATTGTTTGGTATCGTTCACGATCTTCAGGTTGAACCTCCCTTTTAATAAATTTAGGAAGTGGTGTTTCTCCCAAACCATAAAGAGTTTTTTTAAACTCTTCGTAGTCTCCATCAAACAGAAAACGCAATGTTCTCCCTCGCGAAGTGGTATTGTCAATCACTTCAGCCACAAGCAAATCATCCTCTCCGAAATAAAGTTTATTGCCAATTCTGATCTTCCTTGCAGGATCAACCAAAACATCCCACAAACGCTGTTCTTTGCTAAGTTCTCTTAATAAGAAGACCTCAATTTCCGCTCCTGTTTTTTCTTTATTTCCATATAGTCTGGCCGGAAAAACTTTTGTATTATTGAATACAAGTGTATCGTGTTCTTCAAAATAATCAATTATATCTTTGAATATTTTATGTTGAATTGTTTTTTCTTTCCGATTTAAAATCATCAATCTTGATTCATCCCTGTTTTCTGCGGGATACTTAGCAATCAGTTCTTCTGGTAGATTGTATCTATACTGTGATAACTTCATGATCAGCAAACCTTTCTTTATATGTTCTTAAAAATTCGAACTTTATACGTAACAAAATTAAAATAGTTACAATATGTTCAATTTCTTTTTAAATTTTTCAACTTCAAATGCATTTGCTAAAGAATAGTTGCCTATTGCTGTGCGTTCCAAAGCAGTTAAATAACCTCCTGAATTTAAACTTTTCCCTAAATCACGTGCAATTGCCCTGATGTATGTCCCCTTACTGCAAATTATTTTGATTTTTAACAAAGGAGATTTAAATTCAATCAATTCGGAATCAAAGATTTCAACCTCAACAGGATTAAGTGCCCTTATTACACCTTCCCTGGCCAGTTCATATGCTCTAACTCCACGAACATTTTTTGCGGAATACAAAGGTGGTATTTGTTGAATTTTTCCTTTAAATAAGTTGAGTTTCTGAGCAATCAGTTTTTCATTAATATGTCTAAATTTAAATGTTTGATCAATTTTTGTTTCCAGATCATATGAAGGAGTAGTGGCTCCCAATTGGATTTCAGCTATGTATTCTTTAGGCATATTCTGAATCTCACCAATTCGTTTTGTTGCTTTTCCGGTACAAAGAATAAGCAATCCGGTTGCCAGAGGATCGAGAGTACCTGCATGACCAACCTTCAATTTTTTCAGTCCACTGAATTTACATAAAAAATAACGTATTTTATTTACAAGATAGTACGATGTCCAACCATAAGGTTTATTAAATGCCAGTATTTCCCCTTTTTGTAAATTTTCTCTCGTATAATCCTGTTGCATTCAATGATTTGTTTACATACTGAAAAAAAGTGTAAGTCCTGCAATCAACGCACAATAAACAGCAAAATAGATCAGCTTACTATTTTTTACTATTCTGATCATTAATTTACAGGCAATAAGGCCAACAATAAAAGCTGAAACAAATCCAACCAACAATGGAAATACATTTGTTGTTTCAGAGATTAGTTTGCCGGAGAACAAATCCATTCCTGTTTTCCCGAGTATTGGTAACAATACCATAAGAAAAGAAAAACGAGCGGCGTCTTCTCTTTTGTTCTTAAGCATAAGTGCAGTAGCAATTGTTGCTCCCGATCTCGAAATACCAGGCAAAACAGCACAAGCTTGTGCAATACCAATAACAAATGCATCCCGAAAAGAAATAGATTTGTTTTTTGGTTTAGCAAAATAAGTAAGTGCGAGCAATAATGCCGTAATAAATAACATGGCAGCAACAAAAATCAATGTGCCGGAAAACAGGTTCTCAACCTGGGTTTCCATGAAAAGTCCAACAAAGATAACCGGAATGGCTGATAGAAAGATTTTAGCAATGTATTGTGTTTCAGAATTCCATTTTACCTTAAAAAATCCCGATAACAATACGATAAGATCTTTTCTGAATACGATTATAGTACTGCAAACTGTTGCCGCATGTACAACAATATCGAATGTGAGATTGTTTTTTATTTCAACACCAAGAAGAGCTTTGCTGATCTCAAGATGTCCACTGCTACTTACGGGTAAAAATTCCGTTAAACCCTGTATTATTCCAAGAATCAAGGCTTCTATCCAATCCATCTAAATTGATTTGGGAAAACAAATTTATTCTTCTGCTTCTTTGGGTTTTCTCATAATTGCCCAGATTTCAAGAATGAATCCTATCAATACTACTATCGGAGCGAGAGTTATTCTCCTGAAGCTAAAAATTTCTTTCTCATTAAATATATTTGGATCCCCGGATTTGCCTCCTATCATTAAAGCAAAACCAATAATAATGATAATAAATCCAACGAGAAGATATTTATAATTCTCCTTTGGTAAGGCAAAATTATCATGTGTTTTTTTTGGTGTGTTTTTCTGAGCCATATCAATTGTATAATTTATCTGTCTTTATATGTAAATACTTGGTTACTGCAGCATAGGTCGAAATCCAATTAATCACAACACCAAGTACAATTACAATACCAAATAGTATTGCAAGTATCTGAGTGTCATCCAAACGGATAATTCCATTCATTTCATTTTGCAAGAAATAAACAAATCCTATTAGAATAGAAATTGCCAGGAGGGCACCAATACCCCCCTGTATAACTCCACTGATTAAAAATGGTTTTCTAATATACCCTGCAGTAGCTCCGACAAGTTGCATTGTACGAATAATAAATCTCTTGGAATAGATTGCAAGACGAATTGTGTTATTGATCAATGCGACTGCAATTAACAATAAGAACCCGCTAAAAATCAATACGAACAGTGTAATCTTTCTTACATTTTCATTTACTGTATGAATAAGGTTCTTTTGATAATATACTTCTTTAATCTGGTCAAATTCCTTAAGATCGTTTTCAATAACCTGAATACTATCGTTATTTGCATAAGATGCGAGAAATTTCACTTCTATTGAAGCAAGCAGAGGATTATGTCCAATAAATTCAATGAAATTTTCTCCCAATTCTTCCTGTAATTCAACAGCAGCTCTTTCTTTGGGTATATATTCGGTTTCTTTAACATAAGTTTTTGCGTCAAGTGCTTTTTGAATCTGATAGATATCTACCTCCCTAACATTATCTTTTAATATCACTTTGAAAATGATGTTTTCCCTTACATAGTCGGATATTCGTTTGGTATTTAATAATAACAATCCAACAGAACCAAGAAGAATCAATAAAAGGGTAATGCTAATAGTAGAGGTGAAATATGAACTTCTAAGCTTTCTTTTTTCAATGTTATTTTCTTGTGCAGACATAATAAGATGCGCATACCTGATCAGCAAAAATAAGAAGAATTATTGGTCAGTTATTATCATTGATGATATAAAAAATGTTAAACCGAGATCAATCAATAATAGAAATCCATCCAAATTTATCCTGGTTATTGCCAGTCTGAATATTCGTAAGTTTATGATACAATTTATTGCAAACAGGTCCTACTTCATTCCCTTTACAATACTCATAAATTTTATTTGTTTCAGGATCAATAATTTTTCTGATGGGTGTAATTACAGCAGCTGTTCCACATGCTCCAACTTCATCAAAGTCAGACAATTCATTGACTAAAACAGGTCTTCGCTCAACTTTCATTCCCTCATCAGCAGCAAGTTCCATCAGACTCATATTTGTTATTGATGGCAAAATTGATTTAGAATCCGGTGTAATATATGTATTCCCCTTGATGGCGAAGAAATTTGCAGGTCCTGCCTCATCAATATACTTCTTTTCTTTTGCATCAAGATATAATGAAGTGCTTAACCCGGAATCATGTGCTTTTTTTAAGGATTTCAAACTGGCTGCATAATTCCCTCCCACTTTATATGCTCCCGTTCCCAATGGTGCAGCACGATCGTATTCTCTGCATATCATTATGTCAACTGGCATAAATCCGTCTCTGAAATAGGGCCCTACAGGAGTTACAAAAACTATAAACAAATATTCCTTGGCCGGTTTTACTCCTACTTCAGGACCAAGTCCGATATAAAGAGGTCGAATATACAAAGTGGCACCATAACCATAAGGAGGAACATAGTCTTCATTGAGTTTAACTGTTTTGAATACGGCTTCCTTAAAGATATCAACAGGCAATTCCGGCATTAATATCCCCTGACCTGATCGATTCATCCTTTTGGCATTTTCTTCCCATCTGAATAATCTTATTTTATTATCCTTGCCCCTGTATGCTTTTAATCCTTCAAATACTTCTTGTCCATAATGAAGACAAGTAGATGCCATGTGAAGGTTTATATATTCTGAATCCGTGAATTCCAATTCATTCCATTTCCCATCTCTATAATAGCATCGTGCGTTTGGGCCGGTCTTCAAATAGGCAAAAGAAATTTTCCCCCAATCAGGTTTTTCCATAATCCCTGCGTTAAACAATAATCTATTCATAATAAGAATTTCAAAAATAAAGAATTGGATGCATCAAAACAATGATAAAACATGTATATATTTTTAATTCTTTTTGTTTTTGAAAATATAATATACTTTAGTTTTACAAATATAATTCTTATCTTAATGCCTAAATATGTTACAAATTATGGAGCAGGAAAAAAATATTATTCTTGTTACATGGGATTTTTCAGAAAAATCTGAGTACGCATTAGAACATGCAATCCTTGCTGCAAAAAGAATTAAGCATGATATTGGACTCGTTCATATCGTAAAAAAGGATTCCGAAGCAAAATCTGCCGAAGAACGTATTCTGGGAGCTATTTCCGAAAAATTTCCCCAACTTGAGCAAAAACCCCAGATTATTATTAGGCACGGTAATATTTTTTCAACAATCACTGATCTTGCAAATGAGTTGGGTGCAAAGATGGTATTTATGGGAACTCATGGAATTAAAGGAATGCAAAAATTTCTTGGTAGCTGGGCGCTTAAAGTAATTGCTCATACAAAAGTGCCTTTCATCGTAGTACAAGCAAAGCCTGCTCGTGATACCTATAAGAATATTGTTATCCCCATCACTTTCCGTAAAGAAAATAAAGAATGTATTAACTGGGTAAACTATTTTTCAAGATTTTTTGGGTCACATTTTCATATTTTTAAAGCAAGGCATTCCGATCCAAATTTTGTTAAAGGGCTTGAGTCTAATATATTTTTCCTTAATAAATTCTTTGCTAGCAAAGGGATCTCTTTTGAAATTGCCGAAGCTCCAAGTGAGTCGAATTTTGTGCTTGAAGCTGTAAAGTATGCAGCAAAAATTGAGGCTGATGCTATTTTGATTATGGTTACTAAAGATATTGGTTTTGCAGATTATGTGCTTGGCGCTCATGAGCAATACATCATTGCAAATGAAGCAAAACTCCCTGTGATTTGTATTAATCCGAAACCTCCTAAACTAGGAGGAAGCTTTAGCGCATCAGGAGGATAAAAACATTTAATTTGATTTATTATTTATTAAAACAAGGGCATTTAAGTCCTTGTTTTTTTATTTGATAAAAAATAAGATTTTTGCATTGATGGGATTCTTAAACAAAGAAAATGAACCTGATATTTGCCACAAACAATCTGCACAAACTTGAAGAAATAAGAGCTGCAGCTCCAAAACAATATCATATTTCAGGACTAAAAGATGCAGGAATCATTGAAAAAATCCCCGAAACCATGGACACTCTTGAGGGAAATGCTATTGAAAAGGCAAAATATATTTTTGAGAAATATTCCCTTCCCTGTTTTGCCGATGATACCGGTTTGGAAGTGCAGGCTCTCAATAACAGACCAGGAATCCTTTCAGCGAGATATGCAGGACCACATGGTAACTCCAGAAAAAACATTGAAAAACTACTGAAAGAAATGACTGGGATTGAATGTCGTAACGCCCGATTCAGAACCATTATAGCTTTTATTAATAATAAAATAATAGAAACTTTTGAAGGAATAGTTGAAGGAAAGATTGCTCTTAAAGAAGCAGGGAAAAATGGTTTTGGTTATGATCCGGTTTTTATACCCTTCGGATCACATAAAACCTTTGCAGAAATGTCAATTGATGAAAAAAAAAGAATCTCACATAGATCTATTGCTTTAAATAAATTTATTGCTTTTTTAAGAGATCTCTCAGATAGGCAACTTTTTGAGATAAACCTATGATATTATTTTATGCCTCTAATAATAATTATTTGCAAATATGAACGTTAACTCTTTGATTTCTTCTTATAAAAACACAGCAGTATTACAAATAACTGGGATGAAAACACTTATACAATGTATATTTCTTATTTATGCCATTCTGGGATGTCCTGAAATGATTAACTCACAAATTCTACAGGGTGAATGGCGTGATCATTTGTCTTATTTATTTTGTTATCGAATTGCTGAAGCAAATAATATTATTTATTGTGCTGCACAATCCGGAATGCTTTCTTACAATAAAGAAACCGGCGAAATCCAAAAACATTCAAAAGTTACAGGTTTGTCTGATGTTGAAGTAAGCACACTGGCCTATTCTCAGTCTTCTGATAAATTAATTGTCTGCTATCTGAACGGAAATATTGATATCGTTAATCTGAGTGATGGATCGATAACCAATCTGTCTGATATAAAACGAAAAAGTATAACCGGTAACAAAAGCATCAACAATATATACATATATAACCATTTTGCCTATCTCTCCTGCAGTTTTGGCATAGTTGTCGTTGATCTTGAAAAGGAAGAAATAAAAGACAGTTATCTTTTCGGAGAAAATGGAACAACAATTCACGTAAATGATGCTACGGTTATTAGTAATACATTATATGCTGCCACAGAATCAGGCATTTATTCTGCAGATTTGAATAGCCCGAACCTGGTTGATTATAATTATTGGTCACGAATCGATTTTTTACCTGAGTTTACTTCAAACTACAGCATTGTCGAAACCCATAATAATGCTCTTTATGCTGTTTATCGTCAATCCGTTACTGAAAGGGATGTTATTATCCTTATCGGAGATGAAAATTATTCCAATTGGAGTGGTCAGTATGATGACACACTAAATGATATTACCTCTTCCAATGGTTATCTGAGTATCAGCGGAAGAGAAAGAATTATTATCTATTCTCCCGATAACAGCATTTACCTGGATATTATCCTGTATGGTGTTAATCATACTTTTGTGGATTCGGAATCCAATATATTTATTGCCAGTCTGATTTCCGGATTTACCAATCACCCCAATAATGTTGACATCAGATACCTGGGCGTAAACGGACCTAAATTCAGGGAAGTAAGTAAAGTTGAAGCGAAAGGAGATCGGATCTGGGTTTCTTCGGGAGGACCACAAAATCAGTATAAGCATGGTGCTGCTTATTCATTTATTGAAAACAAATGGACCAGTTACACTTTCAATGAAATACCAACAACAGGGAAACTGGGAAACACTTACAAATTTGCCATTGATCCACAAGATCATGATCACGTGGTTGCTGCGGCTTTTTTTTACGGAATAATTGAATTCAAAGATGGTGAAGTTGTTGATGTTATCGAAAAAGATGATCTGGAGATTTTTGATGATATTTCGGATGTGGTTAATTTAAGGTCTGTTGGCATTCAATATGATGATCAGGGGAATTTATACATTTTATTAAGTATTGTTTCCAGACCTTTGGTGATACGTGATCATGAAGGAAACTGGACTCGCCCTGAGATATCAGAAGTACTTTTTAACCGAGAAGGTATCGTTTATTCAGATCTTCTTATTACTGATGCCGGGCAAATATGGATCTGTAGTGAGCGATATGGTATTATTGTGCTTGAAGAAGATGGTTCCGGCAATTATTATTCAAACTCATTTATCCTTAAGAACCAGGATAATAATACTATAGCAAAAGCATACTGTTTAAATGAGGATAACGAAGGAAATGTTTGGGTGGGAACTGATAATGGCCCTATATATTATTCACCTTATAATATAATGAATGAATCTGATGTGGAAGGTCACCAGATTAAAATTCCAAGGAATGACGGAACAAACAATGCCGATTATCTTCTTGCAGGCGAAGCAATTCTCGATATTAAGACCGATGGAGGAAATCGTAAATGGTTTGCTACAGCAAATTCCGGGGTTTTTTTAATTTCAGAAAATGGAATGAATACTTTGCATAATTTCAGGGACGATAATTCTCACTTATTGTCAAACAGTGTATCCGGTATTGGTATAAATGAAGAAACAGGGGAAGTATTTTTTGCAACAAATCTTGGACTCGTAAGTTATATGGGAAGTGCTACAAAAGGCTTTTCGGAATATACAGATGTTTATGTTTATCCAAATCCCATTCGCCCGGATTACAATGGTGTAATTACCATTACAGGATTGGTGGAAAACTCCATTGTTAAAATAACCGATATTAGTGGAAATCTTGTTTATGAAACAACTTCTCTGGGAGGTCAGGCGATCTGGAACGGGAAAAATTTCGATGGAAGACGAGTAGCTTCCGGTATATACCTGGTATTTCTGGCTAACGAAGACGGAAGTAAATCTCATATGACAAAACTGCTATTTTTGCACTGATGTTATGCAATACAAAAGCAATAGTATTTCAATGTATTAAGTATGGCGAATCCAGCAGTATCATACAGACTTATACGGAAAAATTCGGAAAACAGTCATTCCTTGTGCATGGTGTCAGAAAAAAGAAAAGTAAAATAAGCGCCTACTTGCTTCAACCTTTTTCTTTAATTGAAATAATCGCCTATATAAAAGAAACTCGCGATCTTCATAAAATCAAAGAAATAAAACCGTCTGTATTTCTTAAAACCATCCATTTTGACATTCGCAAAAGTTCTATTGCCTTATTTTTAAGTGAAATTCTAAACCGGACTTTGCATGAAGTGGAACCAAACAATCAATTGTTTGATTATTTGAACCACGCAATACAAATCCTTGATATCTCAAATGAAGGAATAGAAAATTTTCATCTTATTTTTCTAATGCAATTCACAAAATTTCTGGGAATCTTCCCTAAAAACAATGTGGATCTGAAAAAATACAATTCCCCTAACAGTTTTCCCATTGAAAATTTATTGGATATGTCCTTAACTGATACTAAAAAATTACGGATAGATCATCCTGCTCGTTATAAATTGCTTGATCAATTGTTACGTTATTATCATGATCATATTGAGGGTATGAATAAAATCAAATCGCTGGACGTTTTGCGTAATGTGTTTGCAACTTGATATTTCACAGAATAATCCTGGAATCATTAATTTTTCAGGACATCTTCTGAATTTCTGAGGCAATGATTTCACCGGAAACAAGTGAAGAAGGAATTCCCGGACCAGGAACAGTCAAGTGCCCACAATAAAAAAAGTTTTTTAATCGTCGATTCCTGATTTTCGGTTTGAGAAATCCTGATTGAAAATAGGTATTGGCTAAACCGAAAGCATTCCCAAGAAACGCATTGTAATCAGTCTGAAAATCTGATTTGGCATAGGAGCGCTTATAAATAACATGATCACGTATGGATTGTTGTGTAATTCTTTCCAGGCGATTTATAACAAGATCATAATAATGTTCCTTTATTTTACCAGTATCCTCCAATCCCGGAGCTACAGGAATTATAACTGATAAATTCTCCATGCCCTCCGGTGCTGCAGCGACATCTGTTTTGGTAGTACAACAGACATATAAAACCGGTGATTCCGGCCATTTATAATTACAGTACACATCTTGCAAGTGAGCATCAAATGAAGTATCGTAAAACAGATTATGATGTTGCAGTTTCTCAAGCTGTTTATTAATTCCGAGGAAATAAATCAAGGCTGATGGAGCCATTTGTTTTTTGTTCCAGTATTTTTCTGAATAATTACGATATTCTTTGCTTAATAACCGTTCTGTATGATAATAATCTGCCGAGGAAACAAAATAATTGGCATGAAAATTTTTACCATGAGTATGTATTCCTGTTACTTTATTTTCGATTATATCATAATTTTCAACGGGACTGTTTAAATGAACAGGAACCTGCAATTCATCCAGCAGTTTTAAAATAGCTTCGACAATTTTATACATACCGCCTATCGGGTACCAGGTTCCTGATTTTAAGTCAGCATAATTCATTAATGAATAAAATGCGGGAATTTGTTTTGTTGATGCTCCGAGAGAGATCAGTGGAAATTCCAAGATCTTTATCAAACGTTCATCATGAAAAAGAGTTCTCACATATTTTGCATACGAACGAAAAACTTTGTGTTTTAAGATTCTGCTCAAAAAAGGCCATGATAAATAACCAAACAGATTATATCCCGGATTATATATTAGTTTTTTTATCGCTATATCATAATTAACAGATGCTGAATGAAGAAGTTTTACTAATTTTTTACTGCTTCCTTTTTCTATTGTTTCAAATACATCCAGAAGTTTTTCCTCATGAGGGGAAATATCAAAATAACTATTTGAATCAAAAAAAATCCTGTAAGATGGATCCAATTGGACCAAATCATAAAAATCAGAAGAATGCTGCCCGAATGTGTTAAAAAAGTGCTCAAATATTTCAGGAAACCAGTACCATGTTGGTCCCATATCAAATGTGAAACCTTTGGCCTGGAAATGACGTGCCCTCCCACCAGGTATTTCATTTTTCTCGAACACTTCAACATCAAATCCTCTGAAAGCCATCTGGGCTGCTCCAGACAAACCGGATAATCCTGCTCCTGTTATAATAACTTTCTTATTCATTTTTGCCTGATTAATTTTCATTGGTGAAGGCTAGTACCTCCGCAGAGTAGGTCCTATGATCGCTGAAAATTGTTTATACATTTCATCTATTAAACTGCTTACGATTAAGTTACATCAATTTTTTGTAAAAACTAAGTGACAGGTACTGTTTTGGCATAAATCAAAATGTGAATGAATGAACTTTTCGCTTCACAACCGCTGGTACCTCTGCTAAATTGCTTTGGCTCTCTCTGGTCGTTTTATGAGAACGCGGTCTACGCAGCCAATAGAACAGGTTATATCAAATGCATTTATTTAATAAAAAACATTAATTCGTTTTCCTGAATTAAAAACGTATCTATTTACAGAAATTCGTTAAGAAAGGTAGTGATATTATGCTTCAAATACACTTTTAAAAGTTACAATACTCTTATGAATAGATTTCCTGCTATTGTATGAATTTCTTCACTTTGAAAAAAGAATTGGAAGACAGGGATTTTTATGTTGTTAATGATATTTTTATTGATAAATATCTATATCCATGTTTTCTTCATCTTCATCTCTTAACCTAGATGCTACCAGAGTTGCTTTTTCCATTTCAAATGCCATTTGCCAGTCAGAGGATGCTTCAAAAAGATTTAATAGTTCATTTTTACATTCCTGACAAATTACATCATCTGTAAGGTTTTTTTTACAACGTTTGCAAGTTAGTTGTTTAGTGGTTTTTTTCATCCGCAGTGAAATATGTTGATAATCTCTAATACGCCCACTATTGACTAGAGGTTGCATTAATTCGTAACTTTGATGGTGATATGTATCATTGGTTAATTTCAAACTACTATGCTGTATTGTACGTATGACTATAGAAAGCATGTGTTTAATGACATTCACAATTTATCAGACTAAAACTACGCCTTTGGCTTATTTTAAAAATGGCTATATGGCAATAAAGGGGAAATCGTTTCCTTTCGATCATCCCGATATATATGATGTAATAAGTGATAAATTAATGGTATACTCTGAAAATCCTGAAAAACATACACAAATTGATTTTAATCTTAGTGCAATTAATGCTGTTTCAAAAAGATACATAATCAATACATTCCGAATCCTTGAATACATTGGTTCAAAAGGTGCTGACATCCAGGTGAACTGGTATTACCAAACAGATGATGAGGATGTTCAGGAACTTGGTGAGATTTGCAAATCTACTTTTAATATAAATATTCAGTTAAAACCAACTGAATAATTCGTTCCTTTTTGTAATAAAAAAGGGGCTTTATAAGCCCCTTTTTTATGTGTTATCACTTATTGTTTTTGTTGTGCTCCTTAATAAACAGATCAAGGGCCATGGTCATAGAAGGAGCATTAGGCATAGGAGCCTGTATATCAAGTCTTAATCCTGCCTCTTTAACAGCTTCTGCCGTTGAATTCCCAAATGAAGCGATAATGGTATCATTTTGTTTAAATTCCGGGAAATTTTTCATAAGAGATTTTATTCCTGAAGGACTGAAAAATACCAATACATCATAATTAATCATTTGAAGATCTGAAAGATCACTGCTTACTGTTTTATAGAGAATTGCAATGGTGAAATTAACATTGTTCTCTTTTAACAGTTCCGGTATTTCAATTTTATGCTGTTCAGAGAGAGGAACGAGATATTTCTCTCCACAATGTTTGTCAAGCAGTTCCATTAAATCCAAAAATCTCCCTTTACCAAAAAATATTTTTCTCTTACGATAAACAATATACTTCTGCAAATAATGCGCAATGGATTCTGAAGTACAAAAGTATTTCATTGAATCAGGAACAGAAATACGCATTTCATTTGCAACCCGGAAAAAGTGATCAATGGATGTTTTGCTGGTAAAAATTACTGCAGAATGATCAAGAATGTTGATCCGCTGTTTACGAAATTCCTTCGTTTCAATTGGTTCAACATGTATGAACGGTCTAAAGTCAATTCTAACATTGTTTTTCTCCGCGATTTCGAAGTAGGGTGATTTGTCAGATTGCGGTTCTGGTTGAGATACTAGAATATTTTTAATCTTCATATCTGAGAGCCTCCTTATATATCTTCTTCTATCTCAGCGAAATAATAATTTTAAAACTTACCACCAAGGGCAAAACTTCAAGCGTACAAAGGTACAAAAAGGAATAGAATTTCAAAATATCATTTTTAATAATTATTTGTAAGCCTCTGATATACTTGAATATTGTAGCAACAGATACAATCCCCAATGTTGTTAATAATATTATTTTTGAAATGTATCCCGGAGTATACAGAGAAATAAAAATTACTGGCAGAAGAATTATACCTATGTTTTTATTTATCAGATATATATTATGTATATATTCTGAAATTACAGGCAATGAATTGAAAACAATCCCTGTTACGTATAACAATATTAATCTTGCCAGAAGAAAAAGCATTACAAATCCTGTTATCAACAAATAACTCACAAAATAATTTTCAGTAACATGAAAGTCATACAATTGCAGAATTAGCAAAACAAACAAGGAAAACAAAAAGATGTAATTTATATTGAGAATGAAGAAGGCTCTTCGTACGATAATATTTTTCTCGCGAAGTATTTTTTCTGATAATTGAAAATTAACAAGTGTATTCACTACCTGTGTCAGGGATTTTTGGTAATATGTTTTAAGAATTATTAATAAGAAAATACTGATGAATCCAATACTTAGGGCCCAATTAAACATAGATTTTTGAGCTTTGCGTTCTTTGAATTCTAAAGTATTACCTGACACTTTTGAAGTGTCTTTTTCTGTATAATAGATATTTAATGGTTTATAATCAAAGGTTTTTTCTGATCCATGAAAGAGATGATACCTCTCAAATTCCCCGAGATCACGAATTCTTTTCGTTTGAAGAGTATCTGAACTGATTGTATCATTTTGAACTTTTTCTGTTTGTTCAATTTTATGAGTTTTTTCAATAAATTTCTTTTGCTGAACAACAACAATAGAATCTCTGGCTTTTATAATTTCCCTGGTTGTGTCCGTGATGTAAAAATCCTCGTGAGAATCCTTTCTTATGGTATCTAAAGGATTCCCTTCGGGAATACTCTGTTCCTGTGACTCAACATTAACAGAATCTTGAAGAATAATAAATTCGGGTGAAAGGGGCATTCCTGTCTTATGCAAAATTAAAGATACACTATATGTTTGCTAATGAGAAATTCAATAATGCAACACTTATCATTGGCGAAATTAACCTTAAAGGAACAAAAACAAAAGGAAATATATAACTTGTTCTCTGGGCTTCCTTAATCGTCATATTTATTCTTTGTTTTTAGTGTCAATGATTAATGTAACAGGACCATCATTAATAAGATGTACTTTCATCATCGCTCCAAATACTCCTGTTTGAACTTCACGATTAAGGTATCCGCCAATGGCAGCGATGAATTTTTCGTATAGCGGAATCGCATGGTCTGGTTTTGAAGCCTTAATATAAGAGGGCCTGTTGCCTTTTTTTGTGCTTGCATGTAAGGTAAACTGACTAACGACCATTATTTCACCATTTATCTCTTTTACAGATAGGTTCATTGTACCTTTATTATCATTAAAAATCCGTAAACGGCAAATTTTCCCCGCAAGCCAATCAATATCCTGATCGCTGTCTGCATTTTCCACACCAAGCATAATAAGCAATCCTTTATTTATGGATGAATAAGTTTTCTGATGAATTTCCACCCTGGCTTTCTGTACTCTTTGAATAACTGCTCTCATTACTGTTTATTGATTGATGTTTTTCATTTTTGTACTATCTACTTAAAATGGGGTTGTGATCACTATTACTACTATTTATCATCTAATAAAACACTTTTCCGCAAACCTATTTGCGCTAAATTCGTTAAAAATTATTAATGCAAAGTTATGCCAGTTTTTTTTGCACTAATTTTGTGTTCATTTTGTAAACTTCTGAAATATGATGATTTGGAATAAACTAAAGGGTAGTCAGAAGACTATTATTGTTGCCGGATTAATTGGGTTGTTTTCGTTTGGTTTTGTTGCTTTTAGTGATAAAGATTTCAAAATCGCAAAAAACCTTGACATTTTTATTACGCTTTTCAGGGAAGTTGATTTGTATTATGTAGATGAAAAAGATCCTGAAGATCTCATCAATTCCAGTATAAACGGTATGCTGGAAGTACTTGATCCTTATACCACATATATTACCGAATCTGATATGGATGAATTCAAATTCATGACAACCGGTCAATATGGAGGAATTGGTGCTCTTATACGTAAAGCAGGTGATTTTACCATCATCTCTGAACCCTATGAAGGATTCCCGGCACAAAAAGCAGGTTTGATCGCAGGAGATACTCTCTTGGCAATTGATGGATTATCAACAAAAGGGAAACAGATTCGGGAAGTCAGTGAGTTGCTTAAAGGTACTCCAAATACAGAATTGAAATTGACAGTGAAACGTCCGGGAGATTCTGTGCCTTTTATAAAAGCCTTTATCCGTGAAAAAATAACCATTAAAAATGTACCTTATTTTGGCATAATAGATGAAAACATCGGTTATATAAAACTATCGAATTTTACAAAAAACGCATTTGAGGAAGTGAAAAATGCCTTTATAAATTTGAAAGAACAAGGAGTTGAATCATTAATTCTTGATCTGAGAGGAAATCCAGGAGGATTGCTTGATGAATCGGTAGAAATTGCTAATATTTGGGTTGATAAAAATCAGGAAATTGTCAGTACCCGCGGAAAAGCAAAACAATGGGATAAAATCTACAAAACAACTAAAACACCTCTTGATACTATTATTCCAATTGCTATTCTGGTAAACAGAGGTTCTGCTTCAGCATCTGAAATTGTCGCCGGTTCTTTGCAGGACCTCGATCGGGCTATTGTTGTAGGAGAAAGAACTTTCGGAAAAGGTCTTGTTCAGGTTACACGCCCCTTAAGTTATAATACTTACTTGAAACTGACCACTGCCAAATATTATATTCCAAGCGGAAGATGTATTCAGGCGCTCGACTATACACACCGAAACGAAGATGGTAGTGTAGGATATGTCCCGGATTCTCTTATTTCAGAATTCACTACTAAAAACGGCAGAACAGTATATGATGGAGGTGGCATACGACCTGATGTTCAGGTTGATTTTTCACAACCTGCTAATATTACATTCAGCTTATATGCCCATAATCTGATCTTTGATTTTGCAACCTCATTTTTTATTCTAAATGATTCTATACCAGAGCCAGATCAATTTGAGATTACAGATAAAACTTATGCGAATTTCCTGGCTTTTCTAAAGAATAAAATATTTGATTACAATACAAATAGTAATGAAAAACTAGATGAGCTTATTGCGATCTCGAAAAGAGAAGGTTATTATGATATAGCTGAAGAAGAAATTGAAGCATTAAGGAAAAAACTGGATGCGGATACAGAGCAAGATCTTATTACTTTTCGGGGTGAAATAGAAAGCTTGTTACGCGATGAGATTGTAAGCCGTTATTATTATCAGGAAGGAAGGATAATTTCCAGTCTTAAAGAGGATCCTCAGCTGGATAAAGCCTTAGAACTATTAAAAGAACCTGAGACAATTATCTCAATACTCCATGGAACATATGAATTCAGTAATATTAAATTAGCACTTGATCGTTAGTTTATTTGACTTTGACGTTTTTTTATTTTCCGGAATTACCTGATAATCTTTTTTTGAATATATGAATTGAATATATCATTATACTTACTCATGATCGTAACCAATAGAGGATTATCCGGATTGAACAGGAAATTGTCTATCTTTCTGACAGGCAGAACTTTTGGTGAAGTTCCGGTAATGAATGCTGCTTCATAGTTTCCCAGATCCTGTAATGTAATATCTGTTTCCTTTGATTTGATGTTGTTATTCTTAATAATCTCAAGGACATATTTTCTTGTAATACCAGGCAATATGTATTTCTCTAAGGCAGAATATACTATATCATCTTTTATCAAAAAGAAATTTGACCTGCTGCCTTCAGTAATAAATCCATTATGATTTACCAGAAGTATTTCGTGAGCAGGTTCCTGCAACAGCACATTCTGAATTTTGTTTTTGATATAATTATTAATTTTAATTTGTTTAATCTGTGGATTATTTCTTTCAATCCTGAAAGTTAGGAGATCAACTCCACACTTATAATGTGCTTCATCTGGATACATATGAGGAATGTAATAAGAGGCATATACAAGCTTTGATTTCAAAGGTCTGCAAAGAAATTTAATATTTCCCTGTTTGTATCTGTTCAACAACAACAGATTTGTTAAATTTTCCTTTGCGTCATCTTCATGAAAAAGATGGCTGTAGTTAAAAGTTTTTAATGCAGACATTAGTCTTTCCAAATGATCTTCCAGAAAAATCAATATTCCTTGAGATGTTCTCAGAACTTCATAAAACAGATACTTTGAATTATTAAATTGATAATTAATATCATAAGATCTATATGATTTATTATCAATAACATAATAATCACATGACAATGTATCCATAATTATTGAGAAACAAATTCATAAGATATTTTACCACGTTGTCTTGGGTCGGCATTCAGGTCAATATTGAACAATGAAATCCTGGCCGATTGGAGAGCAGTTTCTATGATACAAATTTCATTTGTTGAAGAAGAAGATACTGTAGCATTAATCACTTCGCCTTCCTGATTTACAACAATATCAATAACAACTTTCCCTCCACGCTGGCATTTATATACCGGTATATGAATAAACCTATCCGTTCGTCCTTCCAATGAATATTCAATACGCGTAGGGCCAGTATATCTTTTTTCATTCTTTTTTTCATCGGTCTTTTGCTTTATTTCCGAAGCAACTACCGCTTCATCAATTGATCTGTCAAGCTGTTGATTCAGCTCTTCTATATCAAGTTCTTCCTTAAGTTTTTCTATATATTTTTCGGTATTTATGTCTTCATGAATCTGGTTTGATGCATTTACTGCAATATTTTTTATGTCTTGCTGAGAAAGAGGTTCAACATTTGATTCCCGAAGCTTTTCTTCTTTCATCATTTGTTCAAGTGTCTTGTAAATTTCTTCATCAAATTCTATTACTATGGGTTCTTTATGGATATCATGCACTTTGTCAAGTCTGACAATCATGAATACAATGAGCAGCAGAAGGTGAATCCCCACTGTACCAACAATACCAGTCAATATGTTCTTCTCCTCTTCTTTTAAAAACATTTAGTATGTTTTAGTATTCGATATAACGAAAATAAAAAAATGTATGCCAATTTCTCTTTATTACGATCTATTCTTTTGGTTCGTTCTCAATTCTATTCATATTTTGCATTTTATGTAATTTACATTCAATAAGGACTTACCCTATACATTTCCCCAAGTTAAAAATCCTTGATTTTTTCAAATTAAAGATTTCTGATCGTTAACTGTAAGGAAATAATCAATCAACGTAATGAAATCAGTAATAGTATTGATTAATGGTTAGGAAGCAACAAATGATTCACTAAGATATTCATAAGAAGTAAATTTTTTCTGTTTTTCAGGTTGAGATTTCTGGCTGATGCCCGTTTGCCGTATGGAAAGGCAGGTAGGAAACGAATAGTTAATTCTTCCCCTGAGGCTTTTGCTTATAACAGGAAGACCGGTTATACACCGGCCTTTTGCTCCTCAGGTTGGACTCGAACCAACGACCCTCTGGTTAACAGCCAGATGCTCTAACCA
>Ga0307439_1000076_pt1 | contig 67427 bp, 64 predicted proteins | sample SalMarWE160490MG_FD_202142 | JGI IMG/M metagenome (GOLD analysis project Ga0307439, IMG submission 202142) | Salt marsh sediment microbial communities from the Plum Island Ecosystem LTER, Massachusetts, United States - WE1604-90 | ecosystem: Environmental > Aquatic > Marine > Intertidal zone >... | reverse complement strand
GGGAGCACGTCTACAATACCGTGCGCCCCCACCAGGCCCTGGGATATAAGACGCCTAAGCAGTTCCTGGAGGACTTCGCCCTTGCGCGCCCTCCTTAGTGTCACTAATGTACTGGACGAGTACAAAGCCTGGGCAGTAACGCCCAGCTATGCTAAAATTGCGGCGCAATCGCGGTTGCCTGCCGGCGGGCAAGAGGAGAGCCTTGGCTGAAAAGATCTTTATCGGCATAGCTTGGCCTTATGCCAATGGCTCCTTGCACCTGGGGCAGATCGTCAGCTCCCAGCTTCCGGCCGACATCCTTGCCCGATACCACCGCACCAAGGGCAACCGTGTTCTCATGGTCTCCGGTAGCGACCAGCACGGCACTCCCATCACGATCCGCGCCGAGCAGGAGGGCCGCTCACCCCAGGAAGTGGCCGCCCAGTTCCACCAGGAGTTTCTGGACTGCTGGCAACGCCTGGGCATAACCTTCGACCTCTACACCACCACCGGCACCGAGAACCACGCCAGCGTCACTCAGGACATCTTCCTGGCCCTCCTGAACAAGGGCCATATCTACAAAGAGAGCATGCCTCTTCCCTACTGCCCCAACGACCGCCGCTTTCTCCCCGACCGCTACGTGGAAGGAACCTGTCCCTATTGCGGCTCGCCCGCCGCTCGCGGCGACCAGTGCGATGAGTGCGGCAAGACGCTCAATGCCGCCGAGCTTCTGGAGATGCGCTGCCGCCTCTGTGGCGCCACGCCCGAGATCCGCCAGTCGGAACACTTCTTCCTTCGCCTGAGCGCCTTCAACGAACGTCTCAAGCAGTGGGTCAGCGACAAGACCCACTGGCGCAAGGCTGTCCTCAACTGGACGCTGGGCTTGCTCAACGAAGGGCTTCAGGATCGGGCGGTCACCCGCGACATCGAGTGGGGCGTAGCTATTCCCCTCGAGGGCTACGAGGACAAGCGCATCTACGTCTGGTTTGAGGCGGTCATCGGCTACCTGTCGGCGGCCAAGGAGTGGGCCCAGAATGGCGCTGACCCGGAGGCTTGGCGCGAGTTCTGGCAGGACGAAGATTGCAAGAGCTACTACTTCTTGGGCAAAGACAACATCCCCTTCCATACTATTATCTGGCCGTCCATGCTCATGGGCTACGGTGGCCTCAACCTGCCCTACGACGTCCCTGCCAGCCAGTATCTCACCATGCGCGGCAGCAAGGCCTCCACCAGCCGCAAGTGGGCCGTCTGGCTCCCCGACTATCTGTCGCGCTACGACCCCGACCCCCTGCGCTACTGCCTGTCGGTGACCATGCCCGAGACGTCCGACACCGACTTCACCTGGGCGGACTTCGTTCGCCGCAACAACGATGAGCTAGTGGCTACCTGGGGCAACCTGGTGCACCGCGTGCTCACCTTCACCTATCGCCACTTCGACGCCGCCATCCCTCAGCCTGGTGAGCTGGATGAGGCCGACCGCCATCTACTGGAGCGAGCCGAGCAGAGCCTTGCTCAGGTGGGCGAAGAGATAGGCCTCTGCCACTTCCGTGGCGGCATCGGCGCCGCCATGGCCATGGCCCAGGAGGCCAACCGCTACCTCGAGGGCAAATCGCCCTGGAAGCTCATCCGTGAGGATCGTCAGAAGGCGGCCACCGCTCTCTATGCAGCCATCGGGGCCATCAACAGCCTGAAGACGGCTTTCTACCCCTACATGCCCTTCACCTGCCAGCGTCTGCACGCCTACCTGGGCTATGATGGGCCCGTCCAGGATAGTGGCTGGCAGTTTGCCCTGCCGCCGCCCGGCCAGCCTATCGCCCAGCCGGAGCCCCTGTTCAAGAAGCTGGAGCCGCAGATCGTCGAGGAAGAAGACGCCCGCCTGGGGCAGTGAACATGCTCATCGACTCCCACTGTCATCTCCAGTTCCCCCAGTTTCAAGATGACCGCGTTCAGGTTCTGGAACGAGCCTGGCAGGCGGGTCTATCGACGATTGTTGTGGTGGGGACGGATGCAGACGCTAGCCAGCAGGCCGTCGCCCTGGCCGAGGCCCACCCGAACCTCTTCGCCACGGTGGGCTGGCACCCCCATCAGGCCGCTCAATTCGATGACCAGGCCCGCCTGGCCCTCCGCCAGCTAGCCGAATCGCCCAAGGCGGTGGCGGTAGGTGAGATTGGCCTGGATTTTTATCGCCGCTTATCGCCCCCGGAGGACCAGCGGACGGTCTTCCAGCAAATGCTGGACATTGCCGCCGAGCTGGGTCTGCCGGTGGTCATCCACTCCCGCGCCGCCGAGCAGGAGACCTTCGCCATCCTCTCGGGGTGGGCAGCCCAGGTGAAGGGTCAATGGCCCCAAGAGCGGCCCCTGGGGGTCGTGCATTGCTTCGGTGGCGACCTGGCCCTAGCCCTGCGCTATGTCCAGCTAGGCTTCCTCATCTCTATAGCAGGGAGCATCACCTACCCCAAGGCCAACCGCCTGGCGTCGGTGGTGGCTGGCCTCCCCCTGGAGCGCCTATTGGTGGAAACGGACGCCCCTTACCTGACCCCCCAGTCGATGCGCGGGCGCCGCAACGAGCCCTCCTTCCTGGTGGAGACGGTGGGCAGGATAGCAGAAATACGGGCCCAGACCGTCCGAGAGGTGGCAGGGCAGACGAGTGCCAATGCCGCTGCTCTCTATGGCATTGCCCAGGTTACCGGCTCTGGACCGGTGGAGGAGAAAGAGGTGCCGTGAAGCTAGATGCCCTCTACGGCCCCGTTCACCAAGACCTGGACCTGGTCGAGGGGGCTATCGATGCCCTGAGGAACGTGGATTTTGAGCCTATGGCCGACATGCTGGACCTGGTGCTGGCCGCCAGGGGTAAGCGCTTGCGGCCGGCCCTTTCCCTGCTGGCAGGGAAGTTCGGCCGGTACAGACTCGACCTTCTGGTCCCTCTCGCTGCCGCCATCGAATTGCTGCACACGGCCACCCTGGTGCACGATGATGTCATCGATAACGCTGCCACCCGCCGCGGTCGCCCCACGGCCAACAGCGTATTCCACAACACCACCACTGTGATGCTGGGCGATTACATGTTTGCCCACGCCGCCAACTTTGTCGCCGGCACCGGTAACATCGAGGTCATCCGCCTGTTCAGCCAGACCGTTATGACCATCGCCAGGGGCGAGATTCGCCAGGATATGACCGCCTATGACACCCGCCAGACAGTGCGCCAGTACCTCCAGCGGATCGGCGGCAAGACGGCCTCCCTGTTTGCCACCACCTGCCAGGGTGGAGCCCTCCTGACCGAGGCCAGCGAGGACCGGGTGGAAGCTCTCAAGCACTACGGCTACAACTTAGGTATGGCTTTCCAGATCGTGGACGACATCCTCGATTTCGTGGGCGACGAGCAAGAGATGGGCAAGCCCGTGGGCAGCGACCTTAGCCAGGGCACCCTGACCCTGCCGTCCCTGCTCCTGCTCGACCGCTACCCCAAGAACAACCCCATACGAAAGCTGTTCGCCCGCCGCCGGCGGCAGGAATACCTCAGCCAAGCGGTGGAGATGATCCACCAGTCGGATATCCCCCGCGAGTCGTACCAGATGGCGGAGGGCTTCGCCAAGGAAGCCGAGGAGGCACTGACGGCCCTGCCGCGGAACCCTGCCCGCCGCACCCTGCGAGACATCGTGGCCTACGTCTTGGAGCGCCGAAGCTAGACGAAGGGAGCCGGCCGCGCCTGAGCCGCGTGGCTACTTGCGGGTGGGCAAACCTCTATTGCTCGCAGCCCACGTCTTGCGGTATTTCTTGTCTTTACTTTCCTCCACCGCCCGCTCTTTTCGCTCCGCCCTTTCGCCCTTGCCCGGCCGCTTCACCGGTCGGGCTCGGCCAGCTCGGGATGCTCGTGGTGCCGCATCCGCTTGGGCAGGGTCTTCACTTCCTTCCCCAGATGCCAGTAGGTGCCCTTGTCAGGGATACGACGAGGGTAGCCATCGCGGTAGGTGAAGGCCATGAAGGAAGACATTATGCGCTGTCCATCGCGCTGGCAGGACGGACAGGGCGCAGAAAGGCCAGCCTCTTCGATCGGCCGTAGGGCCTCGAAGACACCGTTGCAGTGCTGGCAATAGTATTCGTAGAGAGGCACAGAACCGTATCTTTCTAGCTGGATACCTCCGCCGGCTCCCAGAAGCCCTCCCGCCGCAGGCGGTCGATGAAAGCGGCCGACCGCACATCTCGCTCCAGCATGTGGATCAGGTAGGCCCGCAAATGCATCTCGACCTCCTGGGCCAGGGCAGGGCCCATCCTTACCCGCGACACTTCGGCGAAGCTGCCGCTTTGAAGCAGCCGCATCACCTTCAGCGCATTCAGCGACAGCGTCCTCGACCCAGCAGCCTCCGGCCCGCATGAGGGGCAAAGGACACCGCCGGCAGTTGGGCTAAAGTAATTAGGCGTCGCTGCCAGTGCCCGTTCGCAGTTCACACAGCGAGCGAGCTGGGGCTGAAAGCCCGACAGCCCCAGGAGCTGCATCTCCAAGTAGCGCACGACCGTGTCCACGTTCCTCGCCACAGCCAGGCGACGGAGGGTCGCCAGCAGCAACTGGAAGACGTGGTAGCTCTCGGCTCCCTCGGGCGAGAAGCGGTCCACCAGCTCGGCAGCGTAGAAAGCACGGCTGAGGCGCTGCAGGTCGGCCCGCAGGGGTGCAAAGCTCTCCACCGTCTGGGCCTGGGTGACGATGTCCAGATTGCGTCCCTGGGCCAGCATGACCGTGGTATGAGTCAGCACCTCCAGGTGGCCACCCAGGCGACTCTTGGGTCGGCGCACCCCCTTGGCCACGGCGTCCAGCTTGCCGTAGTTGGGGGTATAGAGGGTGACGATCTTGCCCGCCTCGCCCAGCTTACGCTGGCGCAGGACAATGGCTTCCGTCTTGTAGATGCGCGGCGTCGTCATAGGAAGCACCCACGAAGCTCAGCTCATCTCCTGTCGCCCCTCCAGGGCGCGGGTAAGTGTGAGGTCGTCGGCGTACTCCAGGTCGGCGCCGCTGGGCAGGCCGCGCGCCAGGCGAGTCACCCGCACGCCCAGGGGGCGCAGCAGGCCGCCGAGGTACATGGCGGTGGCCTCGCCCTCCAGGTTAGGATTGGTCGCCAGGATTACCTCCTGAACCGAGCTCCCCTTCAAGCGCTCCAGGAGCTCCTCCACCTTCAGGTGCTCCGGCCCCACGCCGTCCATCGGTGAGATCACGCCGTGGAGGACATGGTAGAGCCCGTTGTAGCTACGGGTTCGCTCCAGGGCGAGGATGTCCAGGGGCTCCTCCACCACACAGATAAGCGAGGGATCCCTCTCCGGGTTGGCGCAGATGAGGCACGGATCGCGGTCAGTCACGTTCTGGCAGATGGAGCAAAAGGTGATCTTCTCCTTGACCTCCAGGATGGCCTCGGCCAGCGCCCTCGCCTCCTCCTGAGGGGCGCGCAGGAGATAGTAGGTGAGGCGCTGGGCGCTCTTGGGGCCGACGCCCGGGAGCTTGTGCAACTCCTCGATGAGCCTCACCACCGGCGCTGCGGTGGAAGGAGTGACGTCCATTGTGGGTTAAGTTAGGCCGGCCATGTCGAGGCCGCCGGCCACAGAGCCGAACCGCTCGGCCTGCATCGTGCGCACTTTCTCCAGGGCCTCGTTGAGAGCGGCAGCGATCAGGTCCTCCAGCATCTCCACGTCATCAGGGTCAACAGCCTCGGGCTCGATCTTGACCGACTGCACTCTGGGCTGGCCGCTGACCACGACAGTGACCGCGCCCCCGCCGGCGCTCGCTTCCACCGTCGACTCCTCGATTTCCTGCTGAGCCTTGGAGATCTGGGCCTGCATCTGCTGGAGTTGGCGAAGCATATCAGGCTTCATTCCGCGGGTCGCCACTGGAACCTCCCTTCCCGCCAACAACCGGCCGTGCTCCCATTTGCCGAGCCGCCTGCACCAGATGCCCCCCACGCGTCGACGGCTTCCCTTCTGCCCTCTGGCGCTCGCCCACCGTACACTCTAGGGTGATGGTCTGGCCCAGAAGGCGCGAGGCTGCCTCTTCCACGACACGGCGGCTGTCCGGTGTCTCGATCTTCCCCTTGTGGAGGCCAAACTGCTGATAGAATGCCAGCACGAGAACACCATTCTCCAGGGACTTGACCTCGCAGGTTCCGTTGAGGTAAGCGGCCACCCGATGATCCACCTCCTTGCACGCCCGGCGCAGGCGCTGCAGGAGGTCATCGGCGGCCGTCGTTGCTGCCACAGGAGCGGCCTCCACCGGTCGGCTCTCGCCCTCGGCCGATGGCGCAGCAGGCCTCGGGGGCTGTGGGGCCTGCCTCCCGCTCTCCTGGAGGCGCGCCCGCAGCTTGGGCGGCTGCCGCGGCGCCGCCTGACGGCCCGCCGGGAAAGGCGGCCGGACGATCGGCTCCGCCTCCGCAGCTGCCACCTGAGCGGCAGTGCTCGGCCCCAGGACATGATCGGCCAGAGCCAGCTCCAGAGGGAGCGACGACTGAGGATCGTCGCGAAAGTCGGCCTGGCCGAAGCCACGCAGCGCTCGCAGGACGTCCTCGCTGGCAGCAGCAGCCGAGAGGGAACGCATCTCCTCCACCTCCTCCGCCGCCAGGTCCAGCGTGTCCTCCGCGCCCGCCTTCAGCACGAGCAGAGCCCGCAGGTAGTTCACCACCTCTCGCTGAAACTGGCGCATGTCCACGCCGTCGTCCCGCACGGCAGCGATGAGCTTCAGCCCAGCCGACAGGTCTTTGTCCAGGACGTGGCGCACCAACTGGCGGCCGCGGACATCCGCCGTCAGGCCCAGCGAGTCGCGCACCTGCTCAAGGCTGGGCAACGAGCCGTAGTAGTTGCTAAGCTGCTCTACCAGGTTGATAGCGTCCCGCAGGCTACCGCTGGCGCTGCGAGCGATCTCCTGAAGGGCAGCCGCCTCTATCTGGATGCCCTCCTGCTGGCAGATGTGCTCCAGGCGGGAGACCACCGCCGCCAGTGGCAGGCGGTGGAAGTCGAACCGCTGGCAGCGAGAGATGATGGTGGCCGGCACCTTGTGCGCCTCGGTGGTGGCCAGGATGAAGATGATGTGTGGCGGCGGCTCCTCCAGCGTCTTGAGGAGGGCATTGTAGGCCTCGGCGGTGAGCATGTGCACCTCGTCCACCAGGTACACCTTGTACCGCCCAGCCATGGGCGCCAGGCCCACCCGATCGCGCAGCTTGCGGATCTCGTCGATGCCGCGATTGCTGGCGGCGTCCATCTCCACCAGGTCCATGGCCCGCCCCTCCAGGTAGGCCCGGCAGGAGTCGCAAGTGTTACAGGGCTCGCCGTCGGCCGGCTGGAGACAGTTCGCCGCCTTGGCCAAAAGGCGGCCCATGCTCGTCTTGCCCGTACCACGAGGGCCACAGAAGAGGTACGCGTGCGCCACCCGACCGCTGGCCAGCGAGTTGCGCACCGTCTGGGTGATGGGATCCTGGCCCACCAGCTCAGAGAACGACTGGGGACGCCACTTACGATAAAGGACTTCGCTGCTAGTACTGCTGCTACTCAAAAAACCACCGCAAAACTCTACATCTCGAGGCCATTATAGACTAGCGCCGAACATTGTCAAAAGGCGCCGCTTCCAGATCCGCCAGGATTTCCTGCTCCCTTCTCCGCATGCCCCGCTCGTCTTCCGCCTCCACGTGGTCGTAGCCCAGCAGGTGGAGTATGCCATGCACCAGCAGGTGAGCCACCTCGGCCTCCACGCTGTGGCCCTCCTCCTCGGCTTGGCGCACGGCCGTCGGATAGGAGATGATCACCTCGCCCAGCGCGGCAGCCTCGCCCGGCGGGAGGGCAAAGGGCACGTCGCCCTTCTCGCCCAGGCCGAAGGAGAGAACGTCCGTCGGCTGATCGACGCCGAGATAGCGACGGTTCAGCTCGCGGACAGTGGCCTCGTCGCTAATGACTACACCCAGCTCGGTGGGGCCAGCACCCTCCGCCACCAGGACGTGGCGGGCAATTCGCCTCAGCCAGGGCACCCGCAGCGCCGAGCGGAAGGGCCGAGCAACCTGCACCTCTATGCGCTGAGCGGGACGGGAGGGTCGGCGGGCAGCCATGCTGGCATGCTAGCACCCGCTGGCTGGCGATTCAACAAAGGCCAGCCCCTAGCTGCCGAACACCCTGGCCGCCGTCTCCGAGACCTCCAGCAGGGGGAAGGGAAGGATGCCGATGAACAGGATGCCGCCGCTGGCAATGGCCATCGCCACGCCGAGGGAGGGCCCGGCAGAGACGCGCTCCTCGCTCGGCGGCGCCTCCAGATACATCTGGAGGACCACCCGCAGGTAGTAGTAGGCGGACACCACGCTGTTGAGGACGCCCACGATCACCAGCCAGACCAGGTCGCTCTGCACGGCGGCATTGAAGATGTACACCTTGGCGATGAACCCCGCCGTCGGTGGGATGCCAGTGAGAGATACCAGGCACAGAGTGAGGCCCAGGGCCAAGAGGGGCGCCCGTCGGGCCATGCCGCCGTAGTCGCCTATCTCGTCGCTGTTGATCCGGTTGGAGATGGCGATGATGGCGATGAAGGCCCCCAGGTTGGTGAAGGAGTAGGCCGCCAAGAAGAAGATGACGCCGCTGGCCCCCAGGCTGAACCCGCCTTCGGCAGCGGAGATGGCTGCGATGCCCACCAGCAGATACCCCGCCTGGGCGATGGAGCTGTACCCCAGCATCCGCTTGATGTTGGTCTGGCTGACGGCCACGAGGTTGCCCACGCTCATCGAGATGGCGGCGATGGCGGCGAACATGTTCGACCAGTCGCCGCTGATGAACCGGTCGCCCAGGGCCTCGAAGAAGATGCGCATCACCACCGCGAAGCCCGCTGCCTTGCTCCCCACCGACAGGTAGGCCGTGATCGGCGTGGGGGCGCCCTCGTACACGTCGGGCACCCACATCTGGAAGGGCACTACCGCCATCTTGAACCCCAAACCCGCTGCCAGGAAGACCATCGCCATCACCAGCGCCGCCCGCGTGTCGTCGTTGGCCGCGGCCACCACGTTCCCTATGTCAGCCAGGCTGGTGCTTCCCGACAGGCCGAAGAGCAGGGCCATGCCGTACAGGGTGACAGCGGTGCTCAGGGCACCCAGGAGGAGATACTTGAGGCCGGCCTCGCTGGAGCGCACGTCCTTAAGGAAGGCCACCAAGACGTACAGGGAGATACTGGTCAGCTCCAGGACTATGAAAATAGCGATGAGGTCGACTGTGGCAGCCATCAGCATCATGCCGGCCGCCGAGACAAGGATGAGAGCATAGTACTCAGCCTGGTAGCGGCTGAACCGCTCGCTGTAGTCGATGGAGGCCAGGATGACCACCCCAGTGATGCCAGCGAAGAGGAAGTTGAAGAACAGGGAGAAGTCATCCACCACCAGCAGCCCGTCGAAGGCGCTGCCTTGCATGTCGCGGGCCACCAGGGTGCCCGCCCACAGGAGGGAGCCAACCACCGCCAGCAGGCTGCTGCCCACCACCAGCCATCGGCGCTGCACCACCAGGTCGGTCAGCACGATGATGCCGGCGAAGGCCAGCAGGATCAGCTCGGGCCCCAGGCGGTCGACGCTAGCTAACTCCCCCATCTCAGGCCAGCCTTACTACAATGGGCTGCACACCGGTCTCGATGACATCGGCCAGCACCGCCGGATAGATGCCGATGAGAAAGATGACGGCCACCATGACTACCAGGGCCGTTCGCTCCCACCAGGCGGTGGCGTCGCCCAGGCCCTCCCAGCGAGGCACACGCTCGCCCAGGAACACCCGCTGGATCATCCACAGGATGTAGCCCGCCGTCAGCAGGATGCCAATCACCCCCAGGATCGTCAGCGCCCCGTGCTTGTCGAAGGTGCCCAGGAAGACCATCACCTCCGATACGAAGCCAGCCATGCTGGGCAAGCCCAGCGACGCCAGCCCGGCGATGACCATGACCACGGCGATCATCGGCATCTGGTGGGCCAGGCCCGACAGCTCCCCGATCTGGCGGGTGTGGGCGCGATCGTAGACCATCCCCACCACAACGAACAGGAGGCCAGTGATCAGACCATGGGTGAACATCTGCATGCCCGCCCCCGTCAGGCCCACCTGCCCCAGGGCGGAGAGGCCCAGCAGCACATACCCCATATGGCTGATGCTGCTGTACGCGATCAGCCGTTTCAGGTCGGTCTGGATCAGGGTGACCATCGCCCCGTAGAGGATGTTCACCACCCCGAAGACGGCCAGCCACACGCTGGCATCGCGGGCCACGTCGGGAAGGATGCTCAGGCACACGCGCAGCATGCCGTAGCCGCCCATCTTCAGAAGCACCCCCGCCAGCATCACACTCACTGCCGTGGGCGCGTCCGTATGAGCGTCGGGGAGCCAGGTGTGAAAGGGGAACACCGGCAGCTTGATAGCGAATCCGAAGATCAGGAAGAAGAAGAGCACCTGGGTCGGCACCAGCGCATCGCGGATCTCCATCTGGCTTAGGACCCTAATGTCGAAGGTGTCAGCGGCGAAGCCCAGCACCAGCAGGCCCACCAGCATGAAGGCGCTGCCGAAGAAGGTGAAGAAGACGTACTTCCACGCCGAGTAGACCTTGCGGCCGGTGCCCCAGATGGAGATGAGGAAGTACATGGGGATTAGCTCGATCTCCCAGAAGATAAAGAACAGCAGGAAGTCCAGAGCGGTGAACACGCCCAGAAGGCTCATCTCCAGCAGTAGCAGCCAGGCGAAGTACTCCTTGGGCCGCAGCTCGATGTTCCAGGAGATGAGCACCGCCACCAGGCCCAGCAGGGCGGTGAGCACCACCATGGCCATGCTCAAGCCATCGACGCCAAGCAGGTACTGGACGTCGAAGTGGGCGATGTCGCCGCTGATCCAGGTGTGGCCCTGAACGAACTGAAAGATGGGCTCGGTTTGGTCACGGTCGAAACGACCGAAGAGGACCAAGGCGGCGACAAGCACGACGAACGCCGTGCCCGCTGCCACCCACTTGGCGTCGCGCTCCCTCTCCCTCGGGAGGAAGGCTATGGTGGCGATCCCCAGCAAGGGGAAGAAAACGATGAACGATAACACGGTCGCCTTCCCCTACGGATTCACGATCAGAATGCCTGCCACGATAAGCACAATCCCCACAAAGATAGCCGCTGCGTAGAGCTGAAGCTGGCCCGACTGCAGCAGGCGCAGACGCGAGGCGCTGAACTGGGTGAGCCAGCCCGTTGCGTTCACGATTCCGTCCACCACGTACCTGTCGAAAAGGTCCAGGCCCGTCGCCACCGTCCGCACCACCACCCGCCGCACAAGCATGTCTTCGTACAGCCAGTCCATGTAGTACTTGTTGACCAGCAGCCGGTGGACGGGCCCGAATGCTCGCCGCAGGTTCTCGGCGCTCAGCAGGCGAGCGCTGTAGATAGCCCAGGCCACAACAAAGCCCGCCACGCCGAAGATCATCGACAGGGTTGCCAGCCCGAAGTGAAACTCCATCTCCGTTACCCGCCCCAGGGCCGCCTCTGGCAGCCAGCCCTCCAGAAGATCGGTCACCCCGTGATGGAGGTTCAGGAAGCCGGTCAGGACTGCGGCCAGCGCCAGCACGATCAGCGGCAGCACCATCACCGGCGGCGACTCGTGCGGCTGGGCCTCATGGGTGGAGCGCTCGCCGGCCAGCGCCTCGCCTCCCCTGTACTCGCCGCCGAAGGTCATGAAGATGGCTCGCCCCATGTAGAGGGCGGTCATGAACACCACGATCAGGGCCACCCAGAACAGGAGGCGCTGGTCATCCCAGGCCGCCGAAAGGATCTCGTCCTTGCTCCAGAAGCCCGACAGGGGGAAGATGCCCGCCAGGCTCAGGGCGGCGATGACGAAGGTGATGAACGTCCAGGGCATGAAGCGGCGCAGGCCGCCCATGCGACGCATGTCGAAGGTGTTAGTGGCGTGGTTCACGCTGCCCGCCCCCAGGAAGAGCAAGGACTTGAAGAAGGCATGGTTGAACAGATGGAATATGGCTGCCGCAAAGCCTCCCACCCCCAGGGCCAGCATCATGTAGCCCAGCTGGCTGATGGTGGAGTAGGCCAGCACCCGCTTGATGTCGGTGGCCACGATGCCCATGCTGGCGGCCATCAGGGCGGTGATGCCTCCTACCACGGCCACGCTGTTTATCGCCTCCTCCGAGGCGCTGAAGATGGGGAAGAAGCGCGCCACCAGATAGACCCCCGCTGCCACCATGGTGGCGGCGTGGATCAGGGCCGACACCGGCGTCGGGCCCTCCATGGCATCGGGGAGCCACACATGCAGGGGGAACTGGGCCGACTTACCCACCGCCCCAGCGAAGACGCCGGCCGCCAGCCAGGTGAGGATGACGTTGCCAATGGCCCCAGCCATGGCCATCTCCTGGATACGAGGGATGTCCAGCTCTCCCGTCTGCGTCCAGATGAGAAGGATAGCCGACAGAAAGCCCAGGTCGCCCAGGCGGGTGACCACGAAGGCCTTGGTGGCCGCTGCCCTGGCCGCCGGTCGCTCGAACCAGAAGCCGATGAGCAGGTAGGAGCACAAGCCCACCAGCTCCCAGAAGACGTAGAGCATGATCAGGTTCTCGGCCAGCACCAGCCCCAGCATGGAAGCAGTGAACAGCGACATGAAGGCGAAGTAGCGGGAGTAGCCGGGGTCGCCGTGCATGTAGCCCTGGGAGTACACCTGCACCAGCAGGGAGACGGAGGTGACCACCATCAGCATGATGGCCGTCAGGCCGTCCACCGTCAGGCCCAGGTTCACCGTCAAGGAGCCGATGGTCAGCCATTCGTGGGTCGGGAAGCCCAGGTTGGCGCCTTCCTCCTGGACGACGCTGTCCAGCACCCACAACGAGAAGAGGAAGGAGATAGCGATGGCAGCGATGGTGATGTAGCCGCTGCGTTGCGGCCAGCGGCGAGCGAAGAGGCTGATGATGACGAACGAAGAGAGAGGCAGCAGGAAGATGGCCCAGACGACAGCTTCAGGGACAGTGTTCAGCATTGTTCGCTTCTAGATCTTCCTCAGGATCTCCTTGGCCACGTGCAGCTTGCCTTGAGGCACGTACAGCTTGCGCGGCTCTAGCTCGCCCGCCTCGCTCCACTCCCCCGATAAGGGCACCACCCGCACGGCCAGACCCTCGGCGTTGAACAGCTCCTTCCATGTCTCGGCTATGTAGCCGTTCTTGACCTCCATCAGCTCCACCCACATAGCGCCCTACCACCTCATCAGATTGATCTTGTCGATGTCGATAGTCTCCCGGTTGCGGTAGACCACCACCGCCAGGGCGAGCGCCAGCGCTGCCTCGGCGGCCGCCACCGTAATCACAAATACCACGAACACATGGCCGCTGACGTCCGTCGGCGGGCTGACGAAGCGAGAGAACGAGATGAGCGTCAGGTTCACAGCGTTGAACATGAGCTCGATGCCCATGAGGATGCCCACGGCATTGCGCTTGGCCAGGGCCACATACAGGCCGATGGAGAAGAGGATGGCCCCCACCATAAGGTAGTGGCTCAGCTCCACCGACACCGCCTAGTCCTCCCGCACCAGGACGATGGCCCCCACCATCGCCGCCAACAGAACCACGGAGGCGATCTCAAAGGGCAGGACATACTTGTCGAGGAGCGCCTCGCCGATGGCTTCGGCTGTCTCCGAGAAGGGACCACGGGTAGCCTCATTCCAGTCGGTGACCAGGGCTATCGCCCCCATGGTCACAGCGACCAGCGCCGCCAGCACCAGGCCGGGCGCCTGGAGGAAAGTCTCGGCGTTATCGCGGCCTGCCCTCGGGGTGAGCATAACAGCGAACAGGATGAGCACAGGGATCGCCCCGGCATAGATCAGGATCTGGGTGACCGCCACGAAGTCGGCGGAGAGGGTGAGGTACAGTCCGGCCACGCCGATGAAGCTCAGGATCAGGAACAGAACGGCGTGGATAAGGTTGCGCACGGCCACCACCATCAGGGCCGCCCCCACCGTCATCACCGACAGCATCCAGAAGGCTACGATTGAACCGACGTCCTCGAAGCCTACGCTTGAACCGACGACCTCCATCAGTGCGCTCCCTTAGGCCTCCTCCCCGTACACCACAGCCCCCAGTTCCTTGACCAGCCGAGCCCGCGTCGGTCGGTACTGAGGCCGGCCCCGTCCCAGCAGTTGGGCCCACGTCACTATCAGGACCACGGCCAGCACCAGGTTGGCGATGGCGAAGCCCGGCAGCACCGCCTCCGCCGCCAGGTCGTTCTCCTGCCAGAGAAGAACCTCTAGACCGGCAAAGAAGATGTTGATCAGGGCCAGAGGCAGGAGGAACTTCCAGGCGAAGCCCATGAGCTGGTCGATGCGCAGGCGGGGCAGCGTACCCCGCATCCAGATGAAGAGCCAAAACAAACCGTAAAGCTTGCCCAGGAAAATGATCCAGCCGGGCACCCACTCCTCCAAACCCCAGAGGGTCCAGCCGCCTAGATAAAGCGTGGCGACGATCGCGGCGATGGCGAAGCCAGCAAAGTATTCACCGACCCAGAACATGCCGAACTTTATCCCTGAGTACTCGGTATGGTAGCCGGCTACAATCTCCGACTCCGCCTCGGCGATATCAGTAGGCGTGCGGTTGATCTCCACCGCGCCTGCGATGAAGTAGATGAGGACGGCCAGCGGCTGCAGGAAGATCAGCCAGGTGTTGTGTTCATCCTGCCAGCCCACGATGCCGTTCATCCTCATGGTGTTGGTGAAGATCACCACCCCCAGCAGAGCCAGCACCTGTGGTATCTCGTAGCTGATGAGCATGGCCACTTCCCGCATGGCCCCCATCAAAGAGAACTTGTTGTTGGAGGACCAGCCGGCCATGAATATAGGGATGGCGGTGACCGAGCCGATGGCGACCAGGAAGAGGACACCGACGTTCAGGTCGGCCAGCACCATGCCCTCGTTGAAAGGGAGGACAGCGAACACCACGAGCGCCGGAACCGCTACCAATATCGGCGCCAGCCAGAAGACCCAGCGATCGACGTTGGCGCTGGTGATGGCTTCCTTGGTGAGCATCTTGATGGCGTCGGCGATGCTCTGGAACACTCCCCAGGGCCCAACCCTGTTCGGGCCCAGCCGCGCCTGGATACGGCCAAGCAGTCGCCGCTCCACCCAGGCAACCATGAGCAGGCTGGTCAACAGGAAGACAAGCAGGGTAATGGAGCCGACGATCGCCGATACGGTGTAGGGCAGCCAGTCGGGGCCGTGGTCGCCCAGCCATTCCAGGAACGCCCCGACGCCGTTGCCCAGGTCGCGCAGGTCCCACCACTCGGCCAGGAAGACCATCAGCGGTCAACCTCGCCCAGGACGATGTCGATACTGCCCAGGGTGATGATGGCGTCGGGCACGGTCAGGCCCAGCACCATATCCCGCAGCGGTGTCAGATTGATGTAGGAGGGAGAGCGAATGTGAAACCGCTGGGGATGAGGGCTGCCGTCACTCACCAGGTAGAAGCCCAGCTCCCCCTTGGGCGCCTCGATGCGCGCGTACGCCTCGCCCACCGGCGGTCGCAGAGCCAGAGGAACCTCCACGCTGGCCGGGCCGCCCGGCAGCATGTCGAGGGCCTGCTCCAGGATGCGTACGCTCTGGCGCAGCTCCTCCATGCGCACCAGGAAGCGATCGTAGCAGTCGCCGCGAGTGCCCACCGGGATGTCGAAGTCCAGCCGATCGTAGACGGCGTAGGGGTCGGCCTTGCGGATGTCCCACATCACGCCACTGCCCCGCAGCACTGGCCCGCTCGTCGAAGCGGCGATGGCCAGCTCGGGCGGCAGAACGCCCACGTCCCGCGAGCGAACGACTATGATCTCGTTCTCCAGCAGAAGCGCCTCGTACTCCGCGATGCGTTCGGGCAGCTCCTTCACCAGCGCCTTGGCGGCAGGCATGAACTCGGGTGGGATGTCGAAGGAAACGCCGCCGATACGCACATAGTTGGTAGTCAGGCGAGCGCCGCAGGTCATCTCAAACAGGTCGAGGATCTTCTCCCTCTCGCGGAACATCCACATCAGGGGGGTGAACCAGACGCCGCACTCCCCGGCAAAAGAGCCGATGGCCATGGCGTGATTGGCGATGCGCTGGAACTCGGCCATGATCACCCGCAGGAACTGGCCCCGCTCGGGAACCTCGATGCCCACCAGTTTCTCCACCGCCATGCAGTAGGCCAGATTGTTGGACATAGCCGACAGATAGTCGAGGCGGTCGGTGAAGGGGATGTTCTGAGTGTATGTGCGTCCCTCGGCCAGCTTCTCCACGCTGCGGTGGAGATAGCCCACCACCATCTCGGCGTCGATGATCTTCTCGCCGTCCAGGGTGAGGCGCAGGCGAAAGACGCCGTGGGTGCTGGGATGCTGAGGCCCCACGTTCACCACAAACGGCTCGGTTCTCATGCTCATGGCACGCTCTCTAGTCCTCGCCAGGGAATCTCCCCAACCCTGGGGTGAGGCCACCCGGCATCTCCAGCCAGTCCTTGCGCAGCGGATGGCCGGGGAAACCTTCCCACAGGAAGACCCTCCGCAGGTCGGGGTGGCCAGCGAAGCGGATGCCCATCAGGTCGTACACCTCTCGCTCCTGGAGTTCGGCGCCCCGCCAGACGGAAACCAGCGACGGCACCTCTGGGTTCTTGTGGTCAAGAGCCCGCGTCTTCAGGGTCAGCATGTGGTTGTGGGAGAGGGACTGAAGATGATAGACGACTTCGAAGTGGTCCAAATGGTCCACTGCGGTCACGCCGATGAGGAAGCGGAAGTCCAGCTCACCATCATCGCGGAGGTAGGTGGTCACAGCCACCAGCTTCTCGGGGTGGGCCACCACCCATTGGGGCGTAGCCTCTACCACCGCCTCCGGGACGCGTTGGCCGATTCTCTCCCCTACCTCCAGGCCATCAAGCAGCCGCGACATCGCCCACTAGCCAGCGCTTGCCACTCTCACTGCCACTCCAGCGCCTTCTTTCGCCAGGCATAGGCCAGGCCGATGGTCAGGATGATGACGAAGGTGACCACCTCCACGAAACCGTAGACGGCCACCTTGCGGAAGGCTACCGCCCAGGGATAGAGGAAAACGGCCTCAACGTCGAAGATGACAAACAGGAGGGCAAAGAAATAGTAGCGGAAGTTGAACTGCCCCCAGGCGCTACCCTCGGTGGTAACGCCGCACTCGTAGGTGTCTTCCTTGATGGGGTCGGGCTTGTCGACGCGGACACGCAGGCGGACGAGTAGCCAAGAGGTGAAAACAGCAGCCAGAGGGAAGGCGATGGCAACAGCCAGAAGAAAGCCTACTTGTCCGTAGTCGGAAAGCATCCCCTACCTTCTTTGTGAAATTCATCGCTTAGCTTCGCGGTACTATAGCATAGGGTATACGTAGCAGCAACCGTCGCTCCTGCGATAGCGGCGCTGGTTTGACAACGTTCCCAGCGTGATCCATTATTTGGGAGTCTCCCTTTGGGCGCCGTAGCGGCGGTCAGCTAGACGAATTCGGCGGCGCTGGCTGTGGTGACCAGCGAGATACGCGCGCCCTTTGCCTGGAGCACACATCAGGCCTATCGGTTCGACGGAGGAGTGATTATGCCCCCTGATGATCTCTACAAGTTCGATCGCAGCGACGCGCTGATGGCCCGTGCCCGCAAGGTGATCCCCACAGGGATCTATGGCCACCAGAGCCCGGTGTTGCTCGTGCCCGGCGCCTACCCAAGCTTTATGGCCCGCGGCGAAGGCTGTCGCATCTGGGATGTGGACGGGAACGCCTACATCGACTTCATGTGCTCCTACGGGCCCATTGTCCTCGGCCATAACCACCCGCGGGTAGAGGAAGCAGCGCGCGCCCAGCGCAGCCAGGCCGACTGCCAGAACCTGCCCGGCCAGGTCTGGGTAGATCTGGCCGAGCTGCTCGTCGACATTACTCCCATCGCCGACTGGGTAGTCTTCGCCAAGAATGGCTCGGACGTGACAAGCTGGGCGCTTGCCGTCGCCCGTGCCCATACCCACCGCACGAAGGTGATCATGGCCGCTGGCGCCTACCACGGGACTCACCCCTGGTGCACGCCAGTTCCCAGCGGCATCCCCGAGGCTGACCGGGCGAACGTCCTCACCTTCCGCTACAATGACCTCGACGACCTGCGCCGGGTCGCAGCCGAGAACCAAGGAGAAGTCGCCGCTCTTATCCTCTGCCCCTTCCGACACGACTTCTTTCATGACCAGGAGATGCCCGCCCCTGGCTTCCATCAAGGCGTGCGGGAACTCTGCGACCAAGAGGGCATCGTCCTCGTCCTCGACGACATACGGGGCGGCTTCCGCCTTCACCTGGGCGGCTCGGGCGAGCTCCTCGGCCTGCGGCCAGACCTGACCTGCTACTGCAAGGCGATAGCCAACGGCTACGCCCTGTCGGCAGGCCTCGGCCGCCAGGAGTTGCTCCAGGCGGCCCAAGGCATTTTCTTCACTGGCTCCTACTGGACGGCCACGGTGGCGATGGCCGCCTCTATTGCCACCATCAATACCCTGCGTGAGGAGGGAGGCATCGAGCAGATGCAGGCAATGGGGATGCGCTTCCGCCAGGGGCTCGACCAGCAGGCGAGCTCGCTGGGCCTGGCCATCACCCAGACAGGGCCACCGGCAATCCCATTTATGACCTTCGATGCCGATGGCGGGGCCTTTCAGCGCAGCCGCGTGTTCTGCAGCGAGTGCTGTCGACGGGGGGTCTTTCTCCATCCCCACCACAACTGGTTCCTGTCGGCGGCCCACAAGGAGGCCGACATCGACGAGGCCCTATCGATCACCGAGGTCGCCTTCGGCATCGTCAAGGAGCAATTCGGCGACTAGCGGCACGCGCCCTGCTATCAGGGAGCCTTAGCCCATGCACCCCGCCAGCCAAAAGGTGTTGGATGCCGCACGACGACTGGGCATCCAGATCGACATCCGCCAGTTCGACCAGAGCACCCGCACCGCTCAGGACGCCGCCGACGCCATCGGCGTGAGCCTGGGGCAGATCGTCAAGTCTCTGGTCTTCCTGGCCGATGGCCAGCCCATCCTGGTGCTGGCCTCGGGGCCCAACCGAACGGACACCGCCAAGCTCGCCCGCGAGGCGAGGGCGCGAGAGGTGCAGCGGGCATCCGCCGAGGAGGTGCAAGCCGCCACCGGCTTCGTCATCGGCGGGGTGCCACCCATCGGCCACCCGCGACCCCTGCCCGTCTACTTCGACCGCGACCTCCTGCAATACGACACCGTGTGGGCAGCCGCCGGCACCCCCAACACTGTCTTCGCCGTCGAGCCCGGCCGCCTGGCCCAGGCCAGCGGGGCGATCATCGCCGACCTCAAGGAAGGTTGAGGCGTGCTCATCGATCTCCACTGCCACACCTTCCCCCTCTCCGACGATAGCTTCCTCTCCCCCGATCAGCTCATCGAGAGGGCCAAGGCTGTGGGCCTGGACGGCGTCTGCCTTACCGAGCACGACCTCGCATGGGAGCCCGATAAGGTGCGCGAGCTGGCCGAGCGGCACAACTTCCTGATCATCCCCGGCATCGAGGTAAACACCGAGGACGAGCACATCCTTGTCTTCGGCCTCAGCCGCTACGTCGACGGCATGCACCGACTGGCAGAGCTATCCCAGCTCGTGGCGGAGGCCGGCGGGGTGATGATCGCTCCCCACCCTTACCGACAGCTCACGCCCCTGCTTCGTATGGACGATGACTCCTGGACGATGGCCCTGGAGCGAGCGGCGGCCAATCCAGCCTTCCAGCGCGTGTGCGCTCTCGAGGCCATCAACGGTCGCTCTACCCAGGACGAGAACCTTTTCTCCTGGCAACTGTGCGCTCGCTTGGGTCTGCCCGCGGTCGCCGGCAGTGATGCCCACGAGCCCAACGACATCGGCACCTGTGCCACCCGCTTCCAGCGGCCCATCGCCGATGTGGAAGACCTGGTGCGGGAGCTCAAGGCCGGTCGCTTTCACGCCGTGAACCTGAGGGCGCGGAGCGAAGCCAGAGAACAGACTTAAGCCTTCGCCCCCAATTGATTGACGGCTTATCTTGCCTGAGGTATGCTCCTTCAGGCAGATGCAAGGCTTGACCGAGGAGGTAGCGAGATGGCTGAAGCCTCAGTGATAACCGACGAGATGCGAGCGGCCATCGGCCAGGAATCAGAACCTGCCACCATCGAGGTGGAGAAGACGGCCGTCCGCGTGTTCGCCCGCGCCGTGGGCTATACGGACCTCATCTACTATGACGAGGAGTACGCCAAGAGCAAAGGCTACCGCAACCTGCCGATCCCCATGGGCTTCCTGGGTAACCCCGGTAACCCCATCTTCAGACCGGACAGGCCGCCGCGCCCGGCCTATATCATGCCCTTCCAGAGCCCCTATCGCCGCATCCTCAACGGCGGCACCGACATCGAGTACTATGAGCCGATCTGCGCCGGCGACGTCCTCACCAGCACCTCCAAGATCGCTGACATTTCCGAGCGCACGGCAAACATCGGCCCGATGCTGCTCATCACCGGCGAAACCACCTACAAGAACCAGGATGGTAGGGTGGTCGCCAGGTTTCGCGGCACCCTCATCCAGTACTAGGAGGAGAGAGCATGAGCGACCAGGTCTACTTCGAAGACGTCCAAGAGGGGCAGGAGATACCCTCGCTCACCGAGAAGTGCACCTCCCAGCGCCTGGTGATGTGGGCGGCCGGCTCCGGCGACTTCTATCAGATTCACTACGACAAGGACTTCGCCCAGGGCACTGGCCTGCCCGACCGCATCACCCACGGCGCCCTCAAACACGCCCTGCTAGGCCGCCTGCTCCACGAGTGGGTGGGTGACCAAGGTCGGGTCAAGCGCGTGGCCTGTCAGTACCGCGGCATGGATATGGTCAATGAGGACGTCATCTGCCACGGCCGCATCACCAAGAAGTCTCAGCAGGGCGGCGAGAACATCGTGGAGCTGGAGATTTGGGCCGAGACCCCTCAGGGGCAAAAGACGACGCCGGGCACCGGCGTGGTGTCTCTGCCCTCGCGAGCGCAGTAGGAAGAATAGCGGACGGCTACCGCATACAGAGAAGATACGGGCGGATGGCGATCCTGCTTCGTTGTCCGCCCGCTTCTTTTCCTACCGGCTAGCCGCCTGTCCCAGCCGTTGTAGCGCTTCCATCAGCAAGAAGTTGTGGCCATCGCGCTGTACCGGGCCGCGGGGCACGAACCCCGCCTTCTGGAAGCAACGCTGAGCGCGCACGTTCCAGTCGAGGGTGTGAAGGAACACCCGTCGCAGCCCCTTCTCCCTGAACACCAGCCTCACCAGAGCCTGCACAGCGTCGCTGCCGTAGCCCTGATCCCAGTAGCGGCGGTCGCCGATGGTGATGCCCAGCTCAGCCTCGCCCGTCGCTTCCTTCAGGTTGTAGTACATGGCGTTACCGATGTGACGACCGCCCTCGTCCTCGATGGCATAGGAGCGCCGCGCGGCATCAGGATAGCGGAGCTGTGCCTGCAAGGAGGCCAGGAAGTCGGAGAAGGAGAGACGTAGCGGCGGTACAGCGTCGTAGCGTGCCAGCTCCTCGTCGCTGCGCCACGCGTAGTCGTCCTTGGCATCGGATAGGCGCTTACGGCGAAGGATAACCCTGCGGCCACGCGCAACCACATCGTCAGCGGATGTGTTCACGACCGCTCTCCCTGGCCCTCGATGAGGGCCCCTGCCTTGCGCACAACCTCCACCTCATTGGCATAGCTCAGGGTCTTACAAGCCTCCTCCAGCGGGAACCAGCCGACCCTATCGTACTCCCAGTCGTGGTCCTCAAGGCTGCCGCCAGTGCTGACCATCAGATAGTGATGGACGAACTTATGATAGCGCACACCCTCCCTGGCAAACCAGTACTCGATGGTACCGATCTTCGCCTCGATGGCCACCTGCAAGCCCGTCTCCTCCCTTACCTCGCGTACAGCCGCTTCCTCCAGGCTCTCGTTGGCGTTGGGCGTCCCCTTGGGGAGGCCCCATATGCCCTCGCTCGTGCGGCCGCAGAGCACTACCTCGATACCTTCTCGCCCTCGCTGATAGACCACGCCCCCGGCCGAGACGGCCCTCTCTAACGGCAACTTCTTGGACGATGTACCCTTGGCCATCTAGGGTTAACGGCTAAAGGAGGGAGGGTCCTCGTCGAAATCCACTAGCGAAAGAGCTTCCTCCACCGCCTCTCGCATGCTGCGTGAGGGGTGATCCAAATAGCGCAGGAGGATAGACCTGGCCTGGCGGCCGCCGATCCCCCCCAAGGCAACGATGGTCACCTCCCTCACCTCGGTGTCCTCATCTTCTAATAGGGGAGTCAGATGGGGAACCGCCGCCTCCTCAGCCAGCGAGCCACAGGCCAGGGCCGCTTCATAGCGCATCTCGGGGTCGTCGCTTCTCAGCTCCTGCAAAAGGATGGGCAGCCATGAGGGGTCGCAGTTGCGGCCCATGGCATGGATACCGCTCACCCTAAGGCGCTGGCTGTTGCTCTTGTAGGCCCTGTGGATAGCCCGCCGAACCCAGGGCAGGCTAGAGGCGCCGATGGCCTCCAGGGCCCTGCACCGCACCTCCAGTTCCTCGCCGTCGTCGTCGATGGCCCGGCGCAGCGCCTGCTCCACCTCGCGAAAGTAGCGATCGGGCAGGGAGCCGAGCTCGCACTGAAGAATGAAGCGGCCCAGAGCTAGAGCCGCTTCCGCTCTCACCGCCGCATTGTCATCCGATTGGAACAAGCCAATGAGTGGTTCAATGAGGTCGCGATGCTCATACTCCCACAGGCCGCGAATGGCAACCGCCCTCACCTGGGAGTCGGCGTCGGAGAGGCAGGCCAGAAAGATAGCGTCGAAGTTGACCTCTACGTTATCTTCGGCCAATTCCACTAGCTGATCCACCACCTGGCGACGGCGCTCGCTCTGAATCTGAGGCCAGACTTCCAGAAACGCCTTCTCCTGCTCGTCGGCCAAATGAGACAGGTACACCAGACTGGTCGCCCTTAGCGGCCGGCCTTCGTCTTTCAGCTCGGCCAGATACTCCCGAAAGGTCGCCATCTCCCCGCTTACATTTTATGAAATGGTTACACCCTTTGTGGAGGCCTCTGAAGGCGTCTTCGTCCCCCCTGGCCCATCTTGGGCTCCGTGCCAGCCAGCAGCCGCTGAATGTTCTCCCGATGCTGGAATAACACCAGTGCCGACGCAATACCGCCGAATATGGCGAAGACGTAAGGAACGACGCCCGCCAGTGCCAGCCCTAAGAAGGCAGTTCCTCCCATAAGAACAGTGCTCACCGACATGAGAGACATATAGCGAAAAGTCAGAACGATGGCCACCGCCACCGCCAGCAGACCGGGGACGGTCAGGGGAAAGAAGAGCATGGCAGCGAAGGCCCCGTAAGTTGCTGCCACCCCCTTACCTCCCCTAAACCCAAGGTATGCCGGCCAATCGTGCCCGATGATAGCAGCCACCCCCGCTACCGCCTGCAGGTTATGGGCCGTGTTCGCCCCCTCATAAGGCTCAAAGATGTACCAGGTAGCAAGGACGGCCACATAGGCCTTGAGGACGTCGGCCAAGAGAACCAAGAGAGCCGGCCGAAGCCCCAGGCTGCGCAGCACATTGGCGGTACCCGTCGCCCCGCTGCCGTAATCGCGAATATCGATGCCTCGCGTGAGCTTTCCCGCCAGCCAGCCGCTGGGGATGGTCCCCATCAAGTAGCTCGCCACGGCCACAACGACGTATTGCCAGATCATCCCCTAGCCCTCGGCCCGACGGCGGAAGATCAGTTTCACAGCCGTTCCCTGGAAGCCAAAAGCCTTGCGGATGGAGTTCTCCAGATAGCGTCGATAGGAAAAGTGGAGGAGGGAGGGATCGTTAACAAAGAAGACAAAGGTGGGCGGCCGCGTCTGGGCCTGGGTCACGTAGAGCAATTTCAGCCGCTGTCCTTGGACAGAGGGTGGGCCATGGGCAGCCACAGCCTTGCGCATGGCGACGTTCAGTTCAGCGGTAGCCACCCGCTGCTCGCGGGCCGCCCCCGCCGCCAGGGCTGCATCGAGCAGTTCATCGATGCCAGTGTCCTCCTTGGCCGAAATGAAGCACAAAGGAGCCCAAGGCAGGAAGCGCAGACGGGCCCGCGCCGCTTTGGCGAAGGCTGCCCGCGTCTCGCCGTCGTCGGGCATGAGGTCCCACTTATTGATGCCGACCACCAGGCCCTTGACCGCCTCGGCTACATAGCCGGCGATGTGAGTATCCTGGGCGGTGATCCCGTCGCTGGCATCGGTCACCAGAAGGGCCACATCGCCCCTATCGATGGCCTGCTGAGCCCGCAGAACGCTGTGCTTCTCCACACCAGCCTGAATGCGCCCACGGCGACGGATGCCGGCCGTGTCGACCAGCACCAGCTCTCGCTTCTGATAGCGGAAAGCTATGTCTATGGCATCGCGAGTGGTTCCCGGCTCCTCGCTGACGATCACCCGCTCCTGGCCCAGGATAGCGTTAAGAAGCAGGGACTTGCCCACATTCGGTCGGCCGAGAATGGCCAAACGCAGGCCAGCGGGGACGGCCGCCACTGCCCCGGCAGGAAGAAGCAGAACTAGACTGTCCATCAGTTCGGGCAGGCCCAGGCCATGGTAGGCACTCACTGGGATGGGGTCGCCCAGGGCCAACTCGTAGAACTGTACTGCCGCCTCCCGACGAGCCTCGTTGTCAGCCTTGTTGGCTACCAGAACCAGCGGCTTGCCTGCTCGCCGCAGAAGGTCGGCGATCTCTAAGTCGATGGCGGTGAGGCCATCATGGGCGTCCACCACCAGGACGATGACATCAGCCTCGGCCAGGGCCACCTCCACCTGTCGCTTCACCAGGGGGATGTAGCCCTCCTCGCCGCTAGGGTCCAGGCCACCGGTATCGATCAGGGTGAACACTTGCTCCCCCCACTCCACATCGGCGTAGAGGCGGTCGCGGGTGGTGCCAGGAATGTCCTCCACCAGGGCCTTGCGGGAACCAATGAGTCTGTTGAATAGGGCCGATTTGCCGACATTGGGGCGGCCAACGATAGCTGCCAGCGGCTTCTGGGCTGCCGTCGGCCCCTTCCCCTGAGTACGCTCCTCGGCCAGGGGGCTAGCCTCCCTCATGGCGCTGCCTCCAGCACCACCTCGACTGAGCTGGGCGATATGTTGACCACCTGCAATCCGTCGGGCGCTTCCACCTGCGGCTCCAAGCGATGGCTACCAGCGCCCAAGCCCGATAGGCCAACGCTCGCCGTCACCTGATCGGGCGCGACGTTTCGCAGCGTCGGCAGCTCACCCTCGAGCGTCACCTCCACCAGGGCAGTGATGCTCACCACCCGCAGGTCGCTGGCCAGCCCCGTCCACTGGGGTGCCACCCCGAAGGTGGCCTCGCCCTGACCGGCAGCGATGCGTACCCGCACGGTGACGGTGCCCGATCCACTTATGCTGACGCCTGGATGCAGCCCAACTATGTTGACGATCCGACTTATGTCGCTGGTGGCGCCCGTGATATCGATATCATCGGTTACCACAAAACTGGTGACATTCAGCAGCTCCAGCGGGCCCAGCAGGGTGACACTGGCCGGGTCCAGCTCCACCGCCGTCACGTTGTAGCCGGCGGCCGGGCTGCCCTGCAGGGAGGGGCTGACCACCACCAGGCGACTGAAGCGTTTTTGCTCCACCGTTATCTCGATGTCGACGCTGCTAGGATCGAGAGTAACCCCCTCCACAATGAAGCCACTATCATCGCGTGGCACCAGCGAAAAGGCAGCCCGTACGTCGCTCACTACGCCCGACAGGTCGACGCTGGCCACAGCCACTGATACGCGGCTCACCAGCTCCTCGGGGCCAGACACCACCACCTGATCAGGATCGATTGTGGGAGCAGAGGGCTCGTACCCCATGGGAGGCATTCCCACCACGTCCATCGACACAGACACGACCTGGCTGACTAGGGGCTTCAGTTCGACGCTCACCGTCCCTGGCGGCGCTCCCGCCGAGTGCAACGTCGGTATGACCTCGATTATGCGCAGCCCGTTGCGCTCACCCAGCGGCTCAACCTGCACCTCCACGTCTTGGGTACCTATCTGCGCTCCCAGCAGGTTCACGGTAGCTTTGAAGTCGCTGGCTGTGAGCTGGTCCCACAGGTCTTCATCTGCCTCCATGCGCAGGGCTACGTCGCCCAGCGGGCCGCCAAGAGTCAGGCCCTCGGGCATGTTGACAGGCTCTACCGGGATGTCCACCGGGAAAACTCCTGTCCGCGTAGGATGCTCAGTGTCAGTAATGAACATCCACACGCCGAAGGCCAGAGCCACCGACAGGACAGCAAGACCAAGGTTCCGCCTGACCGACCCGACAGCAGCGGCGATTATGGCTCCGCCAGCTCTGAAGAACTCCCGCAGCAGACGCACCAATGCAGTCACCCCACAGTTTCGTCAGAATGGACGGCGGAAGATCGCCTTACCGCTCATCGCCAGAACCGTCCCAGGCCACGGACGGCGGCACGGTCCCGCTCCCAGGCAGCGCTGAACAGGCTTCGCAGGATAGCACGCACACGGGCCTTTTCCAGCCGGGAGATCATCCGCCCGTTCGCTGCCACCGAGATGTCGCCCCTTTCCTCGGAAACAACGATGGCCACAGCATCCGTCCGTTCGCTGATGCCCAAGGCCGCCCGATGACGGGTGCCCATGTGACCGCGCTCCACTCTATCCGACAGGGGGAGAGTACAGCCGGCAGCCACCACCTGATCGCCCCTGAGGATCACCGCACCGTCGTGAAGGGGGGAGTTGGGATAGAAGAGACCCTCCAGGAGCTCCACAGAGGGTGCGGCACCGAGCCGCACGCCTGTATCGGCGTAGTCCTCCAGCCCCGTCTCCCGCTCCAGCACCATTAGAGCGCCGTGGCGGTGCTGCGAGAGATTGTCCGAGGCCTCGATCACAGCGTCGAGCACACTATCGTAGCCGGCAAACAGCGCCCGCCCCAAGCGGCCGGTGCGCCCTACCCGCTCCAGGAAGCGGCGGATCTCCGGCTGGAAGATGATGGGGATGGCGATCAATAGGGCCGGGAAGGAGTTGCGGACGAGCCATTCCAGAACCGTAAGCTCGAAAAACCTTACCAGAACGAAGGCCATCGCCAGGAGGATGACAATGCCCCGCGCCAGATAGACGGCGGTCGTTCCCCGCATGATCAGAAGAACGAGATAGACGATGCCAGCGATGATCAGAATGTCGACAACACTAGCCGGCCCGAACTGCCCTAGAGCGTCCTCGATCCTGTTGATGAAGCCGCCCATATTCCTTAGACCCCCTCTCCACCCAGGATAAGAGCCAAGACGGCTTTCTGGGCGTGCAGCCTGTTCTCCGCCTGGTCGAACACCACCGATTGAGACCCCTCGATCACCTCGTCCGCTATCTCCTCACCGCGATGGGCAGGCAGATCATGCATCACGATGGCGTCGGGCGCGGCCAGGGCCAGCAGTTCGGCATTCACCTGATAGCCGGCGAAGGCCCGCCTCCGCTCAACGCCCTCCTCCTCCTGTCCCATGCTCATCCAGACATCAGTATAAATGACATCGGCACCGCGAACCGCCTCCTGAGGCGACTCGACACAGACAATTGCAGCCCCCGAAGTAGCCGCTAAGCTCTCTGCCTTGTCCACCAGCGCTGTCGATATGCGGTAGCCCTGGGGCGCAGCAATTCGAAAGTCCATTCCTACCAAGGTCGCCCCCAGCATGAGCGAACGGGCAACATTGTTGCCATCGCCCACGAAGGAGAGGACGAGGCCCCGCCAGCGGCCCTTCTTCTCGTAGATGGTCAGCAGATCAGCCAGGGCCTGACAGGGGTGCTCACCATCGGAGAGGGCATTTATCACCGGGACGTCAGCCCAGCGAGCCAGTTCTTCCACCGTCTGATGCTTGAAGGTACGCGCGGCGATGACGTCCACGTAGCGACTGAGAACCCGCGCCACGTCCGCCACAGGCTCTCGCTCGCCCAGGCCTACCTCCCCCGGGGATAGGTACAGAGCGTGGCCGCCCAGTTGCTCCATCGCCACCTCGAAGCTCACCCGCGTGCGCAGGGATGGCTTCTCGAACAGAAGGGCTAGGTTCCTCCCCTTCAGCACGGGCGACGAGTGGCCGTTCTTCATCACCAGGGCCGTGTCCACGACCCGCTGGATGTCCCGCGGGGACAGATCAGCAATAGATATGAGGTCCCGCCCGTGCAATCCTCAGAACCCCTCCTCTCCTGACATAGCTAGTATAGCATGGGCAACAGATCTTTCAATCTGAGCGCCGCCGTGGTCAAGGCCTGGCTGATGGTTGACATTGAGTGCTATCAGTCTACAATGCTGCTAGACTCGTATGCGGAGGAGTAAGGATGAGAACCATGGAGCATGTACTCATGGCCTGCAAGCGTAGCAGCCTTTTCGCCATTTTGCTTTTGGCATGCCTGGTCACCATCCCTTTGACATTAGCTTGCGAGGGTGAAGAGGAGGAGGCCGCCACCCCCACTCCCACCGTCACTGGCACCGCCACGCCAGCGGCTACGCCCAGCGAGGGGGAAGCGGCACCAGGCATCACCGACACAGAGATAATCCTCGGCCAGCACGCCATGCTCAGTGGCACCTTCGGAGCGGTCTATTCCATGCTCCCTCAGACGCAGCAAGCCTACTTCAAGTGGATCAACGAGACCCAGGGGGGCGTCTGCGGTCGCCAGCTCGTCCTAAAGGTAGAGGACAACAACAACGACCCCGCCAAGGCCCTCGAGGTGACCCGCAAGCTGCTGGAGCGGGACAAGGTATTCGCCATTTTCGGAGCAGTGGGCGACCTGCCTCATTCCGGCGTTCAGCCCTACCTCAACGAGCTGGGAGTGCCAGACCTGTTCGTCACGGGGGGAGCGCACAACTATGGTGCCGAGCCTGACAAATACCCCTGGACGGTTGGCGGCGTGCCCGACTACCGCATCGAGGGGACCTTCTTTGGCCGGTACATCTCCGAGAATCTGCCCGGCAAGAAGGTCGCCGTCCTTTGGGAGAACCAGTACCTCGGCTGGGATGGCCTGGCAGGGGTGAAGGCTGGCCTCGACCCCGAGAAGAACGAGCTCGTCTCCGAGCAAAGCTATGAGGCCACGGCGGTCTCCATCAGCTCTCAGGTGAGCAACATGAAGAGCTCCGGCGCTGAGGTGGTCATCCTCTACACCACGCCCGGTTTCACTGCTCAGGCCATCAAACAGGCCGACCGCATGGGCTGGCATCCTCAATTCCTAGCTAGCTACACCAATTCCGATCCGATCCTGTTTCAGTTTGTCTCCCCTGAGCTGGCAGAGGGCCTGATCTCATTCAACGCCTTCAAGCCGCCGGACGACACCGACGACCCGGCCATAGCCCAGCATCATGAGATCATGCGCAACTACGACGGACCATCCCCTGGTGTTTTCACCGTCTACGCCCAGTTGACCGCGGAGGTGTTGGTCGAGGCCCTCAGCAGGACCTGTGACAATCTGACCCGACAAGGCCTGATGGACGCCATCGAGTCTCTAAGGGACTACCACAGTGGTCTATTGCTGGAGGGTGTGACTGTCACCATTAGCGACACCGACCACTATACCCTCCAAGCCGGCCCTATGGAGCATGTCGTGCTGGAGGACGGCAAGGGAAAGTGGGAGTACTTCGGGCCGGTGTACACATTCGAGTAGCGGGCAAGCAGCCGCTGCATCTCCTGTGCTCTAGTGGAATCGCGGCTGTCGCTTCTCCAGGAAGGATCGAACGCCCTCCGCGTGCTCCGGCGAGCGCACGCAGCCGGCCAGGATCCGCGCCTCTAGAGCCTCGGCGCTGGCCAGGTCGGACACCAGCCCCTGGTGCAAGACTTCTTTCACCAACCCCAGGGTGCGGGTCGGCCCCTGGGCGAGCGCCATAGCCAGGGACATCGCCTCGGGCATCAGCTCCTCGTGGGGCACCACCTTGCTGACCAGCCCAATGTCCAGAGCCTCCTGCGCCTCGATGATGCGGCCCAGGAGGCAGAGTTCTTTGGCCTTGGCCAAGCCCACCAGGCGTGACAGGAGAAAGGTGCTGCCGAATTCGGGGATCAGGCCCACGCGCACGAATATCGGCCCGAAGCGAGCTCGGTCGGAGGCGATCCGGATGTCGCAGGGCAGGGTCATGGTGAAACCTACGCCCACCGCCGGCCCGTTGACAGCGACTATGATCGGCTTCCTGAGGTTGAACATAAGCTGACAGAGGCTCTCAGACTGCGGCTGGACACTGCCCAGCGTCCCCCTTTCGATGTCGGCCTGGAATCCCCGCACGTCGGCCCCCGCGCAAAAGCCCCGACCGGCGCCCGTCAGGACGATGCAACCAGCGTCCTCATCATCCCCAGCCTGATGGAAGGCCTCAAACATCTCCTGACCCATGGTGACCGTGAAAGCGTTCAGCACCTGCGGCCGGTCCAGAGTAATCGTGACCACACGGTCCTTCTTCTCGTAGAGGATGCTCTCGAAGCTCATGGTGCCCCCTTGTATCGGATGGCCCTCAAGGCCAGATTCTCACTCTATAGTCACCATGTTGCGGCCGGTCTCCGCATCGTGCCTCACCTTCGCCCTGCGGCCCACCATCTCCTCCTCGGTCATCCAGCGCAGGAGATCCGGGTCAGGCTCCGCATTGGCGATGAACCTGCCGCCGTCTTCCAGACGACCGAACACCACCGCGAACTTCGGCTCGCCCTCGCGACCGAAGACAACCGTATACGTTTCTACCGCCCCAGCTCCGCGCGGCGCCTCCACCAGGGTCGGATGGGGCATGGCATCCAGCTCTGCCTGATCCTGCGGCGAGTCGGCCCTTCTCCACTCCCGCTCTGGCGGCATCCCGCTGTAGATGCCCTGAGCGTGCTTGGTTACATACCAGCCCATAGCGGATACCAGAGCCTTGCGTTGCGGCTCCCCATGCAACCGCTCCACCATGGCGCACACGGCGTGCAGGCTATAGTTGTTGCCCGGGCCGCCGAAGTAGGGAAGGCCGCCCGCCAGGGTAATAGGACGCGGATCGTCCTCCGCGATGCCCAGCATGTCGCAGGCGAGCTCCACCGCACACGGAAAGCAACTGTAAAGGTCGAACCAGTCGATCTCATCGATGCTAAGGCCGGCCATCTCCAGTGCCCTTCGACCAACCAGGGCCATGGCCGGCGAGCTGTAGTAGTTAAGCCGCTCGCTCAGGTACCAAAGGTCGATGGCGTCGGCGCATCCCCAGATGTACACCCACTTCTCCTTGGGGATGCCCAGCTCCTGAGCCGTGCCCACGCTGGTCATGATCACCGCCGCTGCCTGATCTATCTCCATGATGGCGTTCATGTACTTGGGGTAAGGAAAGCAGATCATGCGGTTCTCGGGGGTGACCGTTCCGATCTCCTCCGCCGTCTTGCCGTCGCGGAACCATGCGAACGGATTGTCTTTGGCCACCTGGGCAAGGCGGGCACACAGCGCCGCCAGATGCTGCTGGTGATCGGCGATAGAGCGCCCCCTCTGGGCCCGAATCGCGTTCTCGAACAGGGGGTAAATGCGCAACGGCGCATTGGCACCGTGGCGCATCTCGATGTCAGTGCTCCCCGCTCGGGCATCTCCAGCCATAGCCTCGGGTGCTGTCCAGCGTCGCCCGCGCCGCCAGCCACGCCGGCCACTGGCCCCCAGTCTCACCACCGACCGCATCGCTTCCGCCCCTGCCACCAGGGCCAGACGAGCCTCGCCCCGAGCGATGCGTTCCGCTGTGCGGTTGATCAACCACTGGGACGCGGTGGCACCAACGGTCGTGTAGGTCTTATCGGTCGGGTGGGCACCGACCGCCTCCGCCAGCAGGCCAGGTGCATCCCCATAGGACCAGGAGAGAATATTGGCCACCCCAACCGAATCCAGCCGCCCCAGCAGCCCCCGGCACTCAGCATCCTCCTCAGCCTCCCTTGCCACCTTAGCCATCATCTCCAGCGGCTCCAGAGCATCGGCCAGGTCATCCGAGCGATTGGTGTACTGGGCCGCTCCGACGATGATCGGCAACTGACGTTCCTTCATTGGAGATTTCTCAAGGCTTCACAGCGGCAAAGCATCGAGATTGTTGAAAACCCCCTGCTCCGTTCATGGTTCGACAGGCTCACCACGAGCGGAGATACGCAGAGGTACCTCAAATCGCTCGCCCTGAGCGTGTCGAAGGGCGAACAAGGGCGCTTTTTCAACAGCCTTCATCATTCGAAGGTGCCAGAAGGTCGCCACGCGGAGATGCTCCGCCTTACCCTAGTTATTCGCCTGGCTCAAGAGGCAACAGGCCTGAAGTATCGGATATCCAGAATAGAGCCTTTGCGTTGCCGTCGAGGGCGGAAAACTGCCGTTACCGGCAAGCCGATGTCCACGTCCTCGGCCCTGGTCTCGCCCAGCCGATGCACGAGGAGCCCGTCCGCCCCTTCCAGGCGGATGAGGGCCAGCAACTGCGGTTCGGCCACGGGCTGGCCCTCCAGGTCCAGATGGGCGACGGTGAAGGCCTCGACGGTGCCCCGCGAGCTCACCTCCACCCACTGGTCATCCAGGCTGGCGAAGCAGCGCTCACAATACAGGCGGGGTGGCAGGTAGGTGTACTGACACTGCTGGCAGCGGGTGCCCATGAACCGCCCGTTCTCCATAAGCTCCCGGAAGAAGCGCTCGCCGGCCACGCCCATCGTGTAGGCGAAGTTCACCGGGATAGCGCCGTACACATAGCGGATGTCCTCGATCTGGCTGATCTGCTCCGGGGAACCCATGACGCAAGACCTCCTAATAGGGGCGGAAGTATCTAATATCCAGAATGGAGCCCTCCCGCTGCCGCGGTGGTTTCCACACCGCCTTCACCCTCATGCCCACCTGCACGTCCTCGGGCTTTACCTCCCCCAGGAAGTGCATGATCCCCATCCCCTTGCTCGCTCCGTCGATCTCGATGACGGCGGGAATAGTGGGCTCTTTGACGCGACTGGCGTCCCAGCGGATGTAGGAGATGGAGTAGGTATTCACCCGCCCGCTGTCCTTCAAGACGACCCAGCGGTCGGTGGGCCGAAAGCACTGTTCGCAGAACATGCGTGGCGGCACCATAATGCGCCGACAGCGGTGACACTCGCGGCCGACGATGCGGCCCTTCTTCAGCTCGGCCAGGAAGCGCCCGATGGCGATGCCGGCGTCCCAGGCGTAACGGGCGTTGGGATCGTGTTCCACTATCAAGACCTTGCCTTCGCTGATGTCGCTGTCGCTGAGGGGGGTGCCAGGAAATTCCCTATCTGTTGTCACTTGCCTTCCCTCCCGCTGGTTCTAGATGCGCAACACCACTACTGTGCCCACCTGCATCAGGTCGCCCCAGGCCTGGGCCAGGCCGGTGATGGGCTTGCCAGGCACCTGCCGCTTGCCGGCCTCTCCCCGTAGCTGCCAGAAGATCTCGGCCACCTTCATCACGCCGGAAGCGGCGATCGGGTTGCCCACCCCCATCAGCCCACCCGAGGGGCAGACCGGTAGGTCGCCGTTGCGCTGGGTCACCCCGTCGGCAGTGAGCTTGGCCGCCTCTCCCTTACCGCACAGAAGCAGCCCCTCCAGGTGATGCAGCTCCTTGTAGGAGAAGGGGTCATAGGGCTCGACGACGTTGATCTGCTTGCGCGGCTCGGTGATGCCTGCCATGCGATAGGCCATACGGGCGGCGTACTCCACATATTTGGGATAGTACAGGTCGCGGTTCGTCCAGTAGGCGCTGTCCAGGTGCCAGCCCACGCCGTCGATCCACACCGGCTTGTCGGTCATCCGCTTAGCCACATGCTCCGCGGCCAGCACCAGCGCGGCGGCACCATCGCTCACCGGGCTTACGTCCAGGCGGCTCACCGGCCAGACCATGATCTCCGAGTTAAGCACATCCTCGACGCTGATGTCCTCCGCCACTTGGGCACAGGGATGATCCAGGGCGTTGCGCTTGTTCTTCACCGAGACCAGAGCGATGTCTCGCTTGCTGAGGCCGTGCGCCTCCATGTAGCGCTGCATCTCCAGGGCGAAGATCCAGATCAGATTGGGCTCCAGGGGACGCTCCAGCATGTTATCGAAGATGGTGAGGAAAGCGCCCTGAGGATGAGGGTGGCAGGAGGACATCTTCTCTTCCCCTACCACCAGCACGACGTCGAAGAGGCCAGAGGCCACGTGATACCAGCCTTGAATGGGGGAGAAGACACCGGTGCCGCCGCCCACGTAGCCGCGCATCACCGGCTTCTGCCAGGCGCCGCAGCCGTCGCTCAGATACTCGCCTTTCATGTGGACGCCGTCAAAGGTGTCAGGAGCGGTGCCAATGACCACGCCGTCGACGTCCTCAAGGGTCAGATCGCAGGACTCCAGGGCCATGCTGGCTGCCTGCCAGGACAGCTCGCGGCCCGTCTCCAGGGCGCGGCGCATGAACTTGGTCATGCCCGCACCGACTACAGCCACTCTTCGCAATCCCATCGTTCTTACTCCCTGCTCAGTATGACAACCGCGCCCGTGGCGGTAGGAACGCCCCGCCACGATTGGGCCAGGCCCACCTTGACATCCGGTATCTGGCGCGGCCCGGCCTCCTCTCGTAGCTGGCTCACGACCTCCACCACCTTCTGCAGACCATTGGCCTCGGCCAGATGGCCCACGCCCAGGCTCCCTCCCGAGGGGTTCACCGGGAACTTGCCGTCCACCTGGGTAGCACCCTCCTCCGTCTCCACCCCTGCCCTGCCCGGCCGGAAGACGCCCAGGGCCTCCAGGTGCTGGAGTTCCTTATAGGAAAAGGTGTCGTCCACCTCGGCGAAGTTGATCTCGCGGCTGGGGCTGCTGATGCCAGCCTGGCGGTAGGCCTGCTCGGCGGCCAGGCGAGCGTAGGCAGCAATGCCCCACTGCCGGCTGTCCAGGGCGGAGCTATCGCTGCACCAGCCGGCCCCCAGAATCCAGATCGGCTGAACGCCAAGAGCCTTGGCCCTCGTCTCCGAGGCCAGCACCACCACCACCGCTCCGTCGGCCGGCGCGCTGATCTCCAGGCGGCTCAGGGGCCAGAAGGCTGGCTCGCTCTCGAGGACGTCCTCCGCCTCCAGGTCCGCTGCGTAGGCGGCGGCATCATTGAATAAGGCATTCCCCCGATTCTTGGCCACCACGTGGGCGCACTGCTGGCGGCTGGTGCCGGACTGAGCCAGGTAGCGACTCATCTCCAGGCCGGCCACGAAGTGGGGATGGGCCCCCAGGGGACGGACGAAGATGGGGTCAAGAGCCAGGGCCAGGATGTGATGGGGGGTGAGGATGTTGGAGGCCTTGCTATGGGCCTCCACCGCCACCACCTCGAAGGCGCCGGTCAGGATCTGCATGTAGGCGGCGGCCAGCCCCTGCAGGCCGTCCCCGCCGATCGTGTGCACCGGCCGGAGGGCAGCGCCGATCTGGTCCGGCACGTACTCGTCGAAGATGCTGGTGCCCTCGGTGATGTCCTCCGAGCAGCAGACGAAGCTATCGATATCGCGGCGGGGGTCGATGTCGGCGTCCGCGTAGGCCCTGGTGGCGGCCTCGAACATGAGCTCCTTGTAGGATACGCCGGGGCTGGTGGCCCTGAACTGAGTATGGCCCACGCCGACGATGGCTACTCTGTCTGGCATGGCAACTCCCTCTTACCTGAACATGATGTACGGCAGGTCCGCCTGCCGTCAGCCAGGCATTATATCAGAACTTCTTCCCCAAAAGAACTCAATCTCTGGCCCGATTGCCTTATCTATCTCAAACATCTGTGATATTCTTTTCCCTGCTCGCCTGCTTGTGGGCAGGCGGGCCGATGAACAAGCGGAAAAGGAGGTGAAAACGATATGCCCAGACGAGTGGCCATCGTCGGCATTGGTCAGACCAAGCACGAAGAGTCGAAGGGCCACTACGTATACTACGAGAGCGACTTCGAGGCCGCCAAGCGGGCCCTGGAGGACGCCGCTCTGGATCGGGGCGACCTGGATACAGTCATCGCCTCCGGCTGGGATGCCATCGATGGCCGCACCATCTCCGATATGCATACCTGCATGGCTATCGGCGGCTACCTCAAGGACTCCAGCCATGCAGCCGAGGATGGCATCATGGCCCTGGTCTATGGCTACCTGCGCATAGCCTCGGGCCTATTCGATGTCGCCCTGGTGGCCGGCCACGGCCACCGCGAGGCGGCCATCGACGCGGTGACCAGGATCATATTCGACGCCCTGTTCAGTCGCCCTGTAGGCCGTAACTACCTTATCACCATGGCCATGCAGGCTAACGCCTACATGCACAAGTACGGCGTGAGCGAGGAGCAGGCGGCGAAGGTGGTGATCAAGAACCGCGCCAATGGCGCCCGTAACCCTTACGCTCACCTGCGCTCGCCCGTCTCTCTGGAGGAGGTGCTTGCTTCAGGGCCTGTCTCCTACCCCCTGAAGGCACTCGACTGCCCGCCGGAGTCGGTGGGAGCCGTGGCACTCATCCTGGCCAGCGAAGACGTGGTGCGGCGCATCACCGACAAGCCCGTCTGGATCCGGGGCATTGGCTGGGCCATCGAGAGCTACGAGATGGGCAGCAAGGACCTGGCCGAGATCCCCTCTCTGGCTGCGGCGGCCCAACGCGCCTATCAGATGGCCGGCACTAAACGCCCTCTGGACGAATTCGACCTGGCGGAGGTCCACGAGGCTACCTCCTTCCACGAGCTGATGGACTACGAGGCCCTGGGCTTCGCCGAGGCCGGCCAGGGGGCAAAGCTGATCGAGGAAGGAACGACTGAGATGGACGGCAAGCTACCGGTCAATCCTTCTGGGGGGTCTCTTTGCACCAACCTGTTCGGCGCCTCGGGGCTGGTGCGGGCTGCCGAGGCCGCCCTCCAACTGCGGGGGGAGGCCCACGGTCGGCAGGTGGCGGGAGCTAGGCTGGCCCTGGCCCATGGCCTGAGCGCCCCTGCCGGAGCTGCTGCCCCCACCAACTGCGTGGCAATTCTGGAGCGGGGGTGAGCCATGGCTAGAAGAGTAGCTATCGTTAGTGTCGGCCTGACCCGAACGTCCAGTCACCGACGCGATGTGACCTATCCAGAGCTGGTCCACGAGGCGGTCAGCGCAGCCCTCGCCCAGACTAACCTGAAGGCCAAGGATATCGACGCCGTCGTCTACGGCTCTATGGACCCCTTCGATGGCGTTTTCGCCCCCGAAAGGTGGAACGTGGACGCCTGCGTCGGCGCTGGCGCTTCGAATAAGCCCTTCATCAAGCTCACCACCGGCGGCACCACCGGCGGCTCCGTCGCCCTCGGCGCCTACTACCACGTGACCTCCGGGCTGTTCGATGTCGTCCTGGCGGTGGCCTCCCAGCGGGTGGGCTCCACCCTCGAGGCCCAGCTCGTCCTCAACACCTGCATCGACCCCATATACGAGCGCTGGATGGGCGGCGGCGCTATCATGGTCGGTGCTAACCAGGCCGCCAGTCACTTCCACTACTACGGCACCACCGAGGAAGACCTGGCAATGGTAGCCGCCAAGAACTACGCCAACGCCCTCAACAACCCCTACGCCCACCTTCGGCGCCACCTGACGGTCGAGGACGCCCTGAAGACCCGCATGGTCTCCTGGCCCCTCCGCTTCAGCGACTGCTGCCCTAGCTCCGACGGCGCTTGCGCCATCATCTTCGCCTCCGAGGAGCGGGCCCGCAAGATAACGGACACCCCCGCTTGGGTACGGGGGGAGGGCCAGATCACTGACAACTACTACGTGGGCGACCGCCCCTGGTTCCAGGACTGGGAGGCCCTCTCGATTCTGGCCCGGCGCGTCTACAACGAGGCCAGGATCAACAATCCGTTGGAAGAGCTGGATGTGGCCGAGCTATACAACGCCTTCACCATTCAGGAGATCATCGAATGTGAAGCCCTGGGTTTCTGCGAGCCGGGGAAAGGGGCCGAGCTCATCCGCAAGGGCGTGACCACCATGGAGGGCAAGCTGCCTGTCTGCCCCTCCGGGGGAACCCTCTGCACCAATCCCATCGGGGCTTCGGGCCTCATCCGGATAGGCGAGGCCGCCCTACAGGTGATGGGAAAGGCTGATAAGCACCAGGTAGCCAATGTGAAGACGGCCCTCGCCCACGTCTGGGGTGCCGCCATCGGCTTCCATGTCCTGATGATCCTGGACAAGGAAGCGCCGTAAGAACGGGAGAACAAGGCCATGACGCAGGAAGAGGAAATTCTGGTAATGCCGGGGACCTGGAACCTGCCCTTCCGCTATACGGCGGGCAGGTTTGCCAGCCGCTTCTTCCGGGAACTAAGGGACAGCAAGAAGATCTTCGGGGTGCGCTGCCCTCAGTGTCGGCGGGTCCTCCTGCCGCCTCGCCCCTTTTGCGAGAGGTGCTTCGTCTCCACCGAAGAGTGGGTGGAGGTAGGACCCCAGGGAACCTTGGAGGGCTTCACCATCTGCTACGTGCCCTTCCTGGGCCTGCCGCCGCCGCCTATCGCCACCCTCTTCATCAAGCTGGACGGCGCCGATAGCTGTCTGGGTCATATCCTGGGCGAGGTTGACCTCAGCGATCCGGACAAGGCCAAGGACGCGGTGAAGATCGGCATGCGGCTGGAGCCCGTCTGGCGCGACGAGCGCAAGGGGGAGATCAGCGACATCGAGTACTTCCGACCGGTGTCCTAGAGGCCGCCTCGCTTGGCGGCAAGCTATCACTTGGGCTTGATCAACACGAGCGCTGCCCTTGGAGCGCTAGCCCAGGGGAAGTGTTCTATTGCCCGTGTGGCCGGTACTGGTGTTCTTCCTTTAGTTGCTTGCCTGTTCTAGCCTCTGAGCCAGGTCGATGAAAAAGTGGATCGACCGCGGGTTGCTTATGGCATCTGGGCTGACTGCTTTTTCTGGTGGAGTCCCCGTCAGAATGCGCTTAACCGGCACCTCGAGCTTCTTATCGTTGAGTGTGCGAGGAATGTCAGAAACGGCATAGATCTCATCAGGCACGTATCGGGGGGAGAGCTCTCGGCGCAGCTTCTCCCTGATTCGGGCTTGAAGCCCCTCGTCCAGGCTGACCCCACTGCGCGGCACTACAAAGAGCAGTAAGCGACCCTCGCTCCCCAACTGTCCTGTGTCCACAACTAGGCTATCGAGAACCTCGGGGAGCTCTTCCACCACCCGGTAAAACTCGCTGCTGCCCATCCGCACACCGGCGCGGTTAAGGGTAGAATCCGAACGCCCGTAGATCACGCAGCTACCCCCGCGCCCGATTTTGATCCAGTCGCCGTGACGCCACACCCCCGGAAACATCTCGAAGTAGCTCTCCTGGTAGCGCTGACCATCCGGATCGCTCCAGAAAAACAGAGGCATCGAAGGTAGCGGCTCGATGATAACCAGCTCCCCCACCTCCCCTACTATGGGATGCCCCTGTTCATCGTACGCCTCCACGCGGGCGCCCAGGCCACGGCACTGGATCTCTCCGGCGTGCACCGGGAGGATCGGACAGGACAGAACGAACGCCGTGCACAGGTCGGTCCCTCCGCTCACCGAACCTAACAGCAGGTCCTTCTTCACCTTGTCGTAGACCCACTGGAACCCTTCCGGCGGAAGGGGCGCCCCTGTGGAGCCCACTGCCCGTAGGCTGCTCAGATTGAACTCCCGGCCAGGTTCAATGTCGGCCTTCATGGACGACAGAATGTAAGGGGCGCTGGTGCCAAAATAGGTCATCCCTGTCTCTTCAGCAAACCGCCAGAGGGCCCGCATATCGGGATAGCCGGGGCTTCCGTCATACAACAAGATCGTCATGTCTAGTAACAGCCCGCTTATCAGGAAATTCCACATCATCCAGCCGGTGGTGGTGAACCAGAAGAATCTGTCCTCGGAGTTCAGATCAAGGTGCAGGGAGAGCGCCTTCAGGTGTTCCAGAAGAATCCCGCCATGGCCCTGGACGATGGCCTTAGGAACTCCCGTGGTGCCCGACGAGTACAGCACCCACAGGGGATGCTCGAAGGGCACCGGCTCAAAGAGTAGCTCCGACGTTTCGTCGAACAGCTCGCCCCACAGCTTCACGTTGCCCAAGCCCCCCGTCACCGGCTGATCATCGAGATAGGGAACCACCACGGTGGTCTCCAACGTAGGGAGGTGACGCTGTATGTCTGCAACGGCAGCCAGGCGTTCATAGGGTTTGCCATTGTAGTGGTAGCCATCTGCGGCAAAAAGCACCTTGGGCTCAATCAACTGGAAGCGGTCCACCACGGCACGGATGCCAAAGTCCGGGGAGCAACTGGACCAGATTGCACCGATGCTGGCGGCAGCCAGAAAGGCCACCAGGGCCTGGGGGATGTTCGGCATATAGGCCACCACTCGGTCGCCTCGCCGAACGCCGAGCCGTCTGAGCCCCGCCGCTACCGCTGCCACCTGCCGATATAGATCGGCATAGGTCAGCGTGCTAAGCGGCCCCACTTCCGACTTAAACACTACGGCCGGGTGCTCGTCCCGCCGCTGCAGAGCGTACTCGGCGTAGTTCAGCTCGGCGCCCGCAAACCATTGCGCCCCGGGCATGCGGCGCTGATCCAACACGCGTGTGGAAGGCCGGTGAGCCTTCACCCCAAAGAAATCCCAGATGGAAGCCCAGAAGCCTTCAAGGTCACTCACCGACCACGCCCATAGATCGTCGTAGGAACCAAAGTCGAGGCCCTTTTGGTCCTTCAGCCAGCGCAGATAGCGCGTGATATTGGCCTGCGCTTTCTGCTCCTCCGAGGGCTGCCAAAGAACGGTGCCCTCGGAAACCGGCTCAGCCGACACCTCGCCATCCATCACGCTCCCCCTTCAGACGCCCATTGAGGGGCACTGAGCACCCCCCTACTATAGCTCCCACATTATAGCTTCCACTGGTAGCGGGTCTCCAGGCGGCTTAAGACAGTGGACTGTATGTCGTCAGTTTGGGCGTAGCGCTCAGGCCAGCCCCCTACAGCAGAGTCATCTCCTCGAGGTCAGGCGGCACGATGATCCTGGCGTCCGTTAGGGCCTGCACCTCCTCCGCCGTCCAACCAGGGGCCACCTCCCGCAGCACCAGCCCCTCCGGGGTTACGTCCATGACAGCGATATCGGTGATGATCTGGCCCACGCACCGCGGCGCCGTGAGCGGCTGCGTACACTCCTTGACGATCTTGGGCTGGCCCTCCTTGGTGGCAAAGGTGGTCAGGGCGATCACCTTCTTGGCGCTGAAAGCCAGATCCTGCCCTCCCCCAAGGCTCCCGATCTGCTTGCCAGGGATGATGTAGTTAGCCAGGTCCCCCTTCTCCGACACCTGCACCGCCCCAAGGACGGTGATATCCACGTGGCCGCCGCGAATGATGCAAAAGCTCTCCGCATGATCCATGATGGCCATCCCCGGCTTGCTCGATATGGGCTGCGCGCCAGCGTTGATCAGGTTCGCGTCGGACTCGTCGGGGTTGTCGATGATCGGCCCGAACCCGATCACCCCGTTCTCCGAGTGGAACAGCACCTCCCGCTCCGGCGGCACGAAGTTGCTGCAGTAGGTGGGTATTCCCACCCCCAGGTTGACTATCATCCCATCCTGGAACTCTTTAGCCGCTCGGATGGCCATGGTCTGCTCGTCTAGCCTTTCGCCTGCCATGATTCTCCCTCCCTCTCTTCCCTACATGGCCTCATCCCAGGGCCTGGGCTCCTTGGGCCTCACCACCACCCGCTGCACATACACGCCGGGGGTCACGACGCACTCCGGGTCCAGCTCCCCCAGCTCCACCACCTCGTCCACCTCAGCCACAGTGACCGTAGAAGCACCAGCCATGACCGGGTTGAACGTCCGCGCTGTCCCCCGATAGACCAGGTTCCCGTACCTATCCGCCTTGTGGGCGCGGATGAGGGCGAAGTCGCTCTTCAGGGCATGCTCGAGGAGGTACTTGCGGCCGTTGAACTCCCGCACCTCCTTACCCTCCTCCACGATGGTGCCCACGCCCACCGGCGTGTAGAAGGCAGCGATGCCCCCCTTGGCCGCCCGTATCCTCTCGCATATCGTCCCCTGGCCCAGAAGCTCCAGCTCCACCTTGCCCTGCAGCACCCCTTGCTCGAACGGGGTGAGAACGCGGGCGGGCGCGGCAGGAAAGGCCAGGATGCCCTTCTTCACCTGCCCCCGCTCCACCAGCAGGCCGGGGTCGTACCAGTCCTCGGGGATCTTCAGGATGACCGCCATCCGCTGGCGCAATATCTCCAGCAGGTCCACACCCCAGCCGCCGGTGTTCCCCACGATGGTCAGCTCCTTGACCCCTCTTCGGGCCACGGCGGCGATCAGGTAGCTAGGGCACTCTGCCGGCCCGCCGAACCCAGCGATGAGAACAGTGGCCCCGTCTGACATACCGGCCACGGCCTCATCGAAGCTGCCCACGATCTTGTTTATCATCGGCCTTGACCTCCCTCATCGCGCTAACTACAGCATCATAGCATCATCGAAAGCCCTTTGCCTATTAAGGGAACCCGTGGCCCTGCACGTTCTGTCGCCGCAGACCTGCCCCTACCTTCGCCCTAGCCGCCCTCAGCGACGATCACGCCTCCTTGCCAGCCCTCACGCCTGGGAGTAGCATGGGCCTGCCGCGGTTGCCCAGCATAGCGGCCATGGGAAACAGGCACGAAATATCCAAAGAGAGGAGGGTGATGCAGCCGTGCGGAAGCTAGGCAAATTCTCGCTGATCTTCCTCGCCCTAGCAGCGCTGTTGCTGGTAGTGGCAGTGGCCTGCGAGGAGGAGGAAGAAGAGGAGGGAACCCCCACTGGCACACCTACCGCTGCAGCGACGGGCACTCCTACCGCTGTGGGCGAGGTCGAGGGCATTACCGACACGGAGATAATCCTGGGGATGCACGGCCCCCGTAGCGGCACCTGGGGGGCGGCGTACGCTCCTGTCATCGGCGGCGTCGAAGCCTACTTCAGGTACGTCAATGCCGAGGAAGGGGGCGTCTGCGGCCGCCAGATCGTCTTCAAGGTGGAGGACGATCAGTACCTCCCAGCCAAAGCGGTCGAGGCGGTCAAGAAGCTGCTTGAGCGAGACAAGGTCTTCGCTATCGTCGCCGGCATGGGGACGGCCGCTCATTCGGCCGTCTGGGAGGACCTCAACGAAAGAGGAGTGCCCGACCTGTGGATCATGTCGGGGGCCCACAAGTGGGCTGCGGACCCCGAAAAGTACCCCTGGTCGGTTCCCTTCCTGCCGGACTACTATGTCGAGGGGACGATCGTCGGCAAGTACATCTCCGAAAATATGCCCGGCAAGAAGGTCGGCATCCTCCGCGAGAACTCCGACTGGGGCGAGGATGTGCTGGCCGGTCTGAAGAACGGCCTCGACCCCGACAAGAACGAACTGGTGTCCGAGCAAAGCTATGAGCTCACCGACATCAGCATCCGGTCCCAGGTCAATAGCCTAAAGAATGCTGGCGCAGAAGTGGTGGTCAGCGCCAGTAACCCACCGACCTCTGCTCAGCTCATCAAGGAGGCCGACCGCCTGGGCTGGCATCCCCAGTTCTTCGTCGACTACGTCAATTCTGACCCCATGATGTTCCTCTATGCCTCGCCGGAGCTCATGGAGGGGGTCATTACTCTTCAGGGCAACAAGCTCTCGCACTGGACTGACGACCCGGACGTAGCAGAGCACCACCGGATCATGAACGAGTACGGGGACTACCCCGCCGGCAACTTCACCATCGTCGGTCAAGAGGCGGCGCTATTGACCGTCGAGGCTCTGCGGAGGACCTGTGACAACCTGACGCGAGAGGGCCTGATGGATGCCGTCCACTGCTTTAAGGACTACCGGCTCGAGCTCGAGCTGCCCGGTATCACCATCACTCTCAGCCCGACAGACCACCTGGCCACCGAAGCCATGAGGATGCTGAGGGCTCACGATGGCGAGTGGGAGTACTTCGGGGAAATAATCTCGTTCAGGGACTAGGGGGCACCCCCCGGATCCGGAGCGCCGCCGCGCCGGCCAACCGCAGGAGGAGGTACGAACTGCCCAAAGAGGAGCATTACCGAAAGCTAGAGCGGATGTATGCTTCCGCACCGGTGAACGAATACTACGCCCCAACGATGCGAGTGAGCGAGGGGCAGGCAGAGGTGATTATCCCGGTGCGCCCGGATTTCTTTCACGCAGGCGGCGCCGTCCATGGTTTGGTGTATTTCAAGGCGCTCGATGACGCCGCTTTTTTCGCCGTCAACTCACTGGTTGACGACGCTTTTGTGCTAACCGTCTCCTTCAACCTATACCTCACTCGCCCCATTTCGGAAGGCAAAATCAAAGCGACTGGTCGAGTAGTCCACCGTTCCCGACGTTTCTTTATAGCGGAGTCCGTGTTAGTTAACTCGGATGGGCGGGAAATCGGCCGAGGCAGTGGCACTTTTACGCCAAGTAACGTTCGCCTTTCGCCCGAGCTTGGCTATAAATAAGACCGCTGTGGCCCAGCCGCCGTCTAACAACCCGTTGCAGCCAACCGCGCCGAGCTTTGCTCGGCGCGGTTGCCGCTATCAGCGCTGGCGCCTGGTATGAGCGGAGGCGCCGACTCACTCAGCCCTTTCTGCCACGCTCCCGCTCGATGAGGTCACGGCGGAGGATCTTGCCGGCGGCCGACTTAGGAATCTCCGACACGTACTCCACCTCGCGGATCTTCTTATAGGGCGCCACCTTCTCCGCCACGAAGGCCATCAGCTCTTCGGGGCTGGCCTCGAACCCCTCCCTGAGCACGACCAAGGCCTTGGGGATCTCACCGCCCTCCAGGTGGCGCTTAGGGATGACGGCAGCGTCGACGACGGCTGGGTGCTCGTGGAGGACGGCCTCCAGCTCGGCCGGGGCCACCTGGTAGCCCTTGTACTTGATCATCTCCTTCTTGCGGTCGAGGATGTACAGGTAGCCGTCCTCGTCTAGCCAGCCGATGTCCCCGGTGAGCAGCCAGCCGTCCTCGCTGAGGCACTCGGCGGTCTCCTTCGGACGCTTCCAGTAGCCCTTCATCACCTGCGGGCCTCGCAGCGCCACCTCCCCGACCTCGCCAGCGGGCAGCTCCTCCCCAGTGTCCAGGCTCACGATCTTCTCGAAGGTATCGGCGAAGGGCGGGCCGCAGGACTCCAGCTTGATGCGCTCCAGGGGGTTGGTGTTGGCGGTGGGGCTGCTCTCGGTGAGGCCGTAGCCCTGCGACACCAGGCACCCGTAGATGGACTTCACTTGCTTCGCCACCTCCACAGGCAGGGGCCCCGCCGCCGAAACGACTACCCGCAGGCAAGAGGTGTCGAAGCGAGAGCGATCCGGCACGTTGGCCATAGCCAGCACCGCTGGCGGCGCCAGGTAGAGGTTGGTTATGCCATACTTACCCACCAGGTGCAGCATCGCCTCCACGTCGAACCGCATCATGACGATGCCGGTGGTTCCCAGGGCCAGACCCGCGCTCAACAGCACCGTCATCCCGTAGATATGGAAGAAGGGCAGCACACACAGCCCGACGGCGTCCGACGTTAGCTGCTCGGTCGCCAGGCACTGCTTGACGGCGCTGGTGATATTGTAGTGAGTGAGCATCACCCCCTTGGGAAGGCCCGTTGTGCCGCTGGAGTAGGGGAGCACGGCCAGGTCCTCGCGGGCGTTGATAGCCACCGGCCGGTACTCCTCGGGGACGCCCGCCAGCAGGTCCGGCAGGCTGTCCATCGGCCAGACGTGGCGCAAACGGGGCAGATTCCGACGGGCCGCTTCCACCGGGGCGGCCATGGGGCTGAAAACGAAGAGGGCCACCGCCTCTGCGTCGTCCAACTGGTGCTCGATCTCACGCTCCCGGTAGAGGGGGTTGAGGGTGGTGACCGTGGCGCCAGCCAGGAGGATGCCATAGAAGACAGAGGCGTAGTCGACGTGGTTGGGCGAGAAGATGCCCACCTTATCGCCCTTCTCGATGCCGTGGTCCTGCAGGAAACGCGCCACCTTGCTGGCGTAGCTCCAGAGGTCGCGGTAGGTGCGCGTGGTGCCATCGGCGCCGATCAGGGCTGGCTTGTCGCCGAAGCGCTCCACAGACCGGCGCAGCAGCTCCGGGAGAGGAACCTCCTCGTAGGGGGCCTGGCTGGGCCAGTATCCGGAGACAATCATAAGGCGCCCTCCTCTACAGTGAGCTGAGCAGACATTGGCGACCCCAGGGTCAAGCCCTCCACCTACACCTGCGCGGTCTGATGGTCGCTGCCGCCATTCTACCCGCAGCGGCAACGGCTGACAAGATGGCCTGGCCAGCCCAGGTCGTAAGGAACGGCTTTGCATTCGGATAGATTTCGAGCGCAACAGGCCCTTGGCGCGAGAGAGCGCCGCCCTTGACGAGGAGCAAGTAACCCCCTATATTGCGGAACCAAGGCTAGCTATCGCCATAGCCATTTCTCACCAAGGGGTCTGCCTTTGCTTGCCTGGGTGGAGCGCTATCGCTGGCTGGTCATCGCCCTGATGGCTGCGCCCCTGCTTATTGGCATGGGCGCCTTTGTCGATAGGCAATTGCAGGGCCCACAGCCGTTAGAGATCAACCTGGGCGAAACGCCCTCTGCCTCCGAAATTCAGGTCTACATCGCCGGCGCCGTGAATCGTCCCGGTGTCTACTTCCTCAACGATGGCGACCGCTGGATAGACGCCGTCGAGGCCGCCGGCGGCCCCGCCGCGGATGCCGACGTGGAGGCCATCAACCTCGCCCGCCGCCTGCACGACGAGGACCAGGTGCTGGTGCCCCGCCTCGGCGAGCAGGCAGTCCTGGGCTCCGCCCAGGCCTCGCAGAACGAGCTGGTTGACATCAACACGGCCCCCGCCGCCGTCCTTGACTCCCTCCCCGGCATCGGCGAGATGCGCTCCCAGAGCATCGTCGATTCCCGCGAGCGCGACGGCCCCTTCTCTCGCATCGAAGAGCTCGTCGAGCGCAAGCTCATCCCCCAGTCCGTATTCGACCAGATCCGCGACCTGATCACCGTAGGGCCATGATCCTTGGCTACCTGGCCCTCTGCTGGCTGCTGGGCATGGCAGCGGCAGCCTTCGCCCAGGGCAGCCCCTGGGCCATAGCGGCCGCCGCTCTCCTGGCAGCCATCGTACCTCTGACCACCCGCCGCGCTGCCTTCGCCCTACTCTGGGCCGCTACGGCAGCCGCCCTTCTGGTAGGCGGCGCCTGGCTCTACCAGTCGAGCCTGCCATCGGCCGACCCCCAGGGGATCGCCCTCCACAACGATGGCCCTGCCGTCCGCTTCCGCACCGTCGTCTCCGGCGAGCCCGACGAGCGGGGCAGCTCACTCAGGCTGCGCCTCTCCGTCCGCGAGCTGCTGGTCGATGGCCGCTGGCAGAGCACCTCCGGCGGCGTTCTCATGCGCGGCGGCCTCTTCCCCCGCTACGACTACGGCGACCTCCTCGAGCTGGAGGGGAAGCTCGAGACGCCGCCCGTGCTCGACGACTTCAACTACCGCGACTACCTGGCCCGCCAGGGCATCGGCTCCATCGTCAACTACCCCAGCACGTCCCTGCTCGACACAGGCCAGGGCAACCCCATCCGCACCTGGATCTACGACCTGCGCGGCGAGTTGTCCTCAGCCCTCGAGGATGCCCTGCCGGAGCCCGAGGCCGCCCTCGCCCAGGGCATCCTCCTCGGCCGACGAGCCTCCCTGCCCGACGACCTGAAGGAAGACCTCAACGACACCAATACCTCTCACCTGGTCGCCGTCTCCGGCTACAACGTGACCCTCGTCGCGGGGCTATTCATCGCCGCCCTCGCCTGGCTCATCGGCCGCCGGCCCGCTGCCTGGCTGGCCCTGCTGGCCATCATCGCCTACTCGATGCTTGTGGGCGGCCAGCCCTCCGTCCAGCGAGCGGCCATCATGGGCGGTATGTACGTCGTGGCCACCGCCCTCGGCCGCCAGAGCGGTGCCCTCCAGGGGCTCGCCTTAGCGGGAGCTGGCATGACAGCCTACGACCCGCCGCTCATGAAGGACATCTCTTTTCAGCTTAGCTTTGCCTCCGCCCTCGGCCTCACCGTCTTCTCGTCGCCCTTGCGGACGCGCATCGAGGCGGCTCTCGCCCGCTGGAGCCCCGACCGCGAGCTGGCAGGCCCCCTGCGAGCAGTCATCGAGCTGCTGGCCGTCACCATGGCCGCCATCGCCTTCACCCTGCCCATCATCGCTGTCAACTTTCACCGCATCTCCCTCATCGCCATACCGGCCAACCTGCTGACCGTGCCCGCCTTCGCCGTGATAATGGTCAGCTCGGCCCTGACAGCCGCCGGCGGCATGATCGCCCCCACCCTGGGCACCTTCCTCGGCTGGATAACCTGGGCCCCTGTCGCCTACATGGTGGCGGTCGTGCAGATGCTGGCCGACCTCCCCTTCGCCGCTGTATCAGTCGACGGCCTCACCAGCACCCATGCCCTGGCCTACTACGCCGCCCTCGCCGGCATCGTCTGGCTGACGGCCCGCCGCCCGGCGAAGCTGACCCTGCCTCAGCCGCCGGCCTGGGCCGGCGATCTCCTGTCGGGCCTGAACCGCCCGCTCGCCGTCCTACCGACCCTGGGCATCGCCATCGTGCTGGCGCTGGCCACGATCCTCGTCTGGCTGGTCATCTTGGGTTCGCCCGGGGACCGCCTGAGCGTCACCTTCCTCGACATCGGCCAGGGCGACGCCATCCTCATTCGCAGCCCAGCCGGCCACAACATCCTGGTGGACGGCGGCCCCAGCGGCGAAGCGATAACCGCCGCTCTCGGCCGCCACCTGCCGTTCTGGGATCGCCACCTCCACCTGGTAATATCCACCCACCCCGACCAAGACCACCTGGCCGGCCTGGTGACCGTCCTCGAGCGCTACGACGTGGACCAGGTGCTTGCACCTGCACTGACCAAGGACTGCCCCCTCTTCCACGCCTGGCAGGAGGCCATCGCCGCCGAGGATATCCCCCAGCGAGAGGCGTTCGCCGGCCAGTGGCTCGACCTGGGCGGCGGCGCCACCCTCTCCGTGCTCCACCCGCCGCCGGGACTCTTGCCGGCCGCCGACGAGGACGACAACTCGCTGGTGCTCAGGGTCAGCCTGGGGGATGCCGCCTTCCTCCTGACGGCGGACATCGCAGCAGAGGGCGAAGCGTACCTGGTAAGCAACGACGCTGATATGCGCGCGCCCGTGCTGAAGGTGGCCCACCACGGCTCGGGCGCGTCCACCTCGACCGCCTTCCTGGCGGCGGTGGAGCCCCTGACGGCCGTCATCTCCGTGGGCGAGGACAACTGGTACGGCCATCCAGCGCCCCAGACGCTGGACAGGCTGGGCAGCCGCCCCGTCTTCCGCACCGACCGCCACGGCGACGTGCAGATATCCACCGACGGCCACAAGCTCTGGATCAAGACGGAGAGGGGTGGGGAGTAGCGCGCTGCGGTACCGGCACGGCGCAACATGGCGTCCTCTGGCGTTTGTTGATATCATTTGGGAGAAGAAAAGTGCCTCTTGGCCACGGGAGTGTGATGTCCGCTCCCGGCACTGACTTCGCTGGGCATAGGCACCATGACCGACGACTTCGATCAGCTCTTCGACATTGCTCACCTGGCTCTAGCAACGAGAAACTGGGCGCGGGCAGCCGCGAGCTTTGAAAAATGTGTCCAACTCCGCCCAGACTTCGCCCCAGCCTGGGCGAACCTTTCTATCGCATATTGGCGGCTAGGCGATGGGAAGCGCCAACTGAATGCGGCTAAGAGGGCAATAGATGCCGACCCCAGACTGCCCGGCGCCTGGTTGGTGCTCTCAGAAGCATGGGGTGCTGCCGCGCGCAGCGACGAGGCTCTTCGAGCAGCGCAGACGGGCCTGAAGCTTTCGCCGAGTGAACCTCTTCTCCTAGAGTCCGCAGCGAAGGCACACTACGGCCTGGGCCGCTCCAAGAAGGCGATAGACGCCGCCAGAAGGGCGATCCGATACACGCGCCACTTCAATTCCTTGATGCACGTCCTCATAGGCGACTGCCTGGCGAACCTTGGCAAATGGGAGGCGGCCCTCAAGGAATATCAGAACGTCATCCAGAATAAGTCGCCAACGCCGGGGGTGGTGGGAGAGCCAGCGGCCGTCTCAGCCCAGCGTGGGAAGGCGCGCGTTCACCTGACCCGTGGTCTCGCTATCCGCAGCAAGGACGACCTCCGCGAGGCAATCCGTTGCTTCGAGCAAGTCCTTGAATGGAACCCGCGGGACGTGAAATCGTGGGGTGGTATCGGCGTCGCGAGCAGGTTTCTGGGGCGCTACGACGCTTCTCTCGAGGCCATCGACCGGGCTATCGAGTTCGGAGCGAAGGATGCCTATCTCGCGCTGCAGCGCGGCCTCACGCTATCAGATCTAGATAGAAATGCGGAGGCGCTCGAGGAGCTTGACTTCGCGGCCGCTAATTCCCAAGACGTCCATATTCACAGACAGGTTCTGACCTACCGGCCTCTGGCTCTCTACAAGCTCGGAAGATTGGATGAGGCTGTGGCTGCCTGTGACCAGGCGATAGGCGAGGAGATCGAGAACGCCATTGTCTGGAACACGCGGGCAGCCGTGTGGTTACACAGGAAGGAGTACAACAAGGCCGAGAAGGATCTGGCAAGAGCCCACGAACTCAGCCCGGACGACGCCGTTGTGATCAACAATCTCGGGTGGCTCGCGATTGAACGAGAGGACTACGAGAAAGGCGATCGCTTGATAGACCAAGCACTTTCAACTTGGCAGATACAGGCTTGGCCGGTAGCAGTCGACTTGTGGGTCGCCAAGTATCTGTCGCTGTTTCGGCAGAAACGCTTCGGCGAGATCAACGCCCTGGCCGCACGCGCTAGGCGGGAACTCCAATCGACTCCCGACCTCCTCAAACGTGTGCTGGAGGAAATGGAGAAGGCGCGACTGACGAACACCCTTTCGCTGGCTGTAGGCAGGATCGAAGAGTTGGAGACTGCTATGCAAGCTGTGCACGCGGAGACGGGGCTGCGCCCGGAGGTGTTCCGTCATCGACTCGACGAGTTTGAAGGCTTACTCGACAAGCCGGGCGTCCACGAAGAGGAGATCAAGCAGTTCCTGAAGTCCGAGGCGAGCCGGTTCATCTTCGGCTTAGACACTCTGCGCCTTCATACCGAGCACGAGCTTGGAGCCGAATTTCAGGCGGACTTTGTGCTTGAGTACCCTGATGCGCGGTACGTAATGGTGGAGATCGAGAATCCGAACCGCCGACTCTACACAAAGCAAGGGCAGCCCGCAGCAGACCTGGCCCACGCTCGGCAGCAGGTCGAGGACTGGCAGCAGTGGGTGGAGGAGAACAACGCATACGCTCAGAAACGCTTGCCGCGATGCCTCTCGCCAGAGGGTCTGGTAATCATCGGAAGACGCGCGAGCCTCACGGCCGCTGATCAGACCCGCCTTGCCCGATCAAACATCAATACCCGAGGTCGTTTCACGATTCGGACGTATGATGACCTGCTCGAATCCGCGAGGGCTGTCGTTGCCAACCTTGAGGCAGCCCAGCCGCCACCGACGGCAGTCGAAGGTCGGTAGAAACATCTCAAACAAGGGGACAGCATGTTATACTTCCCCCTGGTGATCCCGCTATGACCACGCGACCCGACGGCCGCCAGCCCGACCAGATGCGCCAGCTGCGCATCACCCCCAGCTACCTCGCCCACGCCGAGGGCTCCGCCCTCATCGAGCTGGGGCAAACCATCGTCCTCTGCGCCGTCAGCGTCGAGAGCAGGCTGCCGCCCTTCCTCCGCGGCTCCGGCTCCGGCTGGGTCACCGCCGAGTACGGCATGCTCCCTCGCTCCACCTCGACCCGCAGCCCCCGCGAGGCCGCCCTCGGCCGCGTCGGCGCCCGCACCCACGAGATCCAGCGCCTCATCGGCCGCTCCCTGCGGGCCGTCTGCAAGCTCGACCTCCTGGGCGAGCGCACCCTCACCGTCGACTGCGACGTCATCCAGGCCGACGGCGGCACCCGCACGGCGGCCATCACCGGCGCCTACGTCGCTTTGCGCCAGGCCTGCGCCCGACTCGTCCAGCAGGGCGACATCGCTTCCACGCCCCTGCGCTGCCCCGTAGCGGCCACCAGCGCCGGCGTCGTCGACGGCGTGCCCGTGCTCGACCTTTGCTACGATGAGGACGCCCGCGCCGAGGTCGACTTCAACGTGGTGATGACCGCCGACGGCGAGCTGGTAGAGGTCCAGGGCACCGGGGAGAGCCACCCCTTCAGCCGCCAGGCGATGAACGAGCTCCTCGACCTGGCGGATACAGGCATCCGCCGCCTGTTCGAGGCCCAGAGGCTCGCCCTCGCCGAGATCGATATACGCGACCCCTAGGCGTACTCCCCCAGGAAGGTACCCCCCAGGATGTGCACGTGGCCGTGCTGCTGGCTCTGCACGGCGTCGACGCCGAAGTTAGAGAGCAGGCGGAAGCCACTCGGGCAGTGCTCCTGGCCCATGCGCACGGCGATCTCCCCCACCCGACCCATGTTCTGCCACAGCTCCTCTTGGGTGACGTGGCGCTTGGGGACGGCCACCAGCATCACCGGCACCCAGTGCAGCAGGTTGCGAAACACCATCACCTCGTCGTCCTCATAGACGATCTCCGCCTCCGCCTCATGAGCAACGATTTGGCAGAAACTACAGTGATACTGCACGCTGGGCCCCCTGATCGAAGCGTCTTCTTCTTGCTTGCGCCTGCCCGCTGCCGGGCAGGGCCATTCTAGCGGCCCAAGACTGGAAGGATCAACGGCGGCGATCCTTTACTGAAGAGCACCGATCAGGCTATCATCCACCTAGGAGTCCCCTTGACAGAGATACGCCCATTCCGCGGCCTTCGCTATGAGGCTGGCCAGGTCGATGACCTGGCCAGGGTGATCGCGCCCCCCTACGACATCATCTCCCCCGATGAGCAGCGAGCCCTCTACGCCAGGAGCCCGTACAACATCGTACGCCTGGAGTACGGCGAAGCCCATGCCGACGACTCCGAGCAGAACAACCGCTACACGCGGGCGGCGGCCACCCTGGCCCAGTGGCTAGCCTCCGGCGTCCTCGTACAGGATGACAGGCCGGCATTCTACGTCTACGACCAGGAGTTCGAGCACGACGGCACGCGCTATCACCGTCGCGCCCTCCTCACGCGAGTGGGCCTAGAGGAGTGGGCGAAGGGAACCATCCGCCCCCACGAGCACACCATGGCTCGGCCCAAGGAGGATCGCCTCCGCCTCCTGAGGGCCTGTCGCGCCAACCTCAGCCCTGTCTTCGCCCTCTACCGCGATCCGCAGAGCGCGGTCAGCAGCGCCTTGCAGGACGCCATAAGCGGCCGAAGCCCCCTGGCCGTGGCCGAGGGGGCCAAGGAAAGGCACACCCTCTGGCCGCTCGGCGAACAGAGCCTGCACCGATGGCTGCAGCAGCAGTTCGCTCCCGCCACCCTCTACATCGCCGACGGCCACCACCGCTACGAGACGGCCCTGGCCTATCGGGACGAGCGGCGGGCGGCGGCCGCCTCCTGGACGGGCCAGGAAGCGGAGAGTTTCGTCCTCGCCGGCCTCACCGCCGCTGAGGACCCGGGGCTGCTGATCCTGCCGATCCATCGCCTGCTGCAGTTGCCTCAGGCTGACGACAGCATACTGGAGCGCCTGCGGCAACACCTGGCGGTGGAGGAGGTAACGGCGGCGCAGAACCACGGCCAGGCCGCGCCGCAGCGACTGCTGGAGCTGATGGCCGAGCAGGGCAGGTCGGCCAGCGCCTTCGGCCTGTGCTGGCCAGGAGAGCGGCTGTTCCTGCTAACCGTAGAAGACCCCCAGGCGCTGCTTGCTCGCCTTTGCCCCGAATGCCCTGCCCAGTGGCGCACCCTGGACGTTGCCGTGCTTGAGCTCGCTCTCCTAGAAACGATCCTGGGAGTAAACGCCAAGCCTATCGAGGAAGGGGGCGCTGTAGCCATAGCGTCAGACGCCCGTGAAGCCTGGCAGGAGGTGCAAGCCGGCCACTACTCGGTGGCCTTCCTCCTCAACCCTGTACCCGTCGAGAAGGTACTGGCCGTGGCCGACGCTGGCCAGCGCATGCCCCCCAAGACAACCTTCTTCCACCCCAAGCTGGCCACTGGCCTGGTCATCAACCGCCTGGACGACTAGCTACAGCCGCACCAGGCGCGCCGAGAAGATACCGGGGATCTCCTTGACCTTCTTGAGTTGCTCGCCGGTGAGCGCCTCGTCCAGGGCGAGCACCATGAGGGCGGAGCCACGACGCTCGTGGCGGCCCACGTTCATGAAGCTGATGTTCACATTGAAGTCGCCCAGTATCGTGCCTACAGCGCCGATCATCCCCGGCCGGTCCTCGTTCTCGCAGACCAGCAGATAGCCCTCGCTGGGCGGGATGTCCACCCAGTAGTCATTCACCAGGACGACATGGGGGCCATCGTCGGCCAGAGTGGCCGAGACGGTCGTCTCGCCAACGCTGGTAGCGAGCCGCACGCCCACCAGGTTGCTGTAGATCTCGTGTGAGGGGCCCTTATGCTCGACGATGCGCAGGCCTCGCCTCTGGGCAATCAGGTTGGCGTTGACGATATTCACCGGCTCCTCGCTGATGGATGACAGCAGCCCCCGGATAACCGCCACCTTCAGGAGGGCCACGTCATGCTGGCTGATCTCGCCCGCGTACTCTATCTGAACATCCCTCAACTGCCCCTCGCACAACTGCTGGGCGAACAGCCCCGTTTTCACCGCCACGTCAACATATGGCGCCAGGAAGGAGAGAGTCTCCGGCGGGATGAGGGGAGCATTGACAGCGTAGCGAACGGGCTCGCCCTTCAGGTGGGCGATGATCTCCTCTGCCACGTCCACGGCCACCCGCTCCTGGGCCTCGGCGGTGGAGGCCCCCAGGTGAGGCGTCACCACGATGCGGTCGCTCTCCGTCAGCTTGTTGCCCACCGCCGGCTCCTTGACGAAAACATCGACGGCGGCACCAGCGATGCGGCCCTCCTCAACCGCCTGATACAGGGCCTTTTCATCGATGACGCCACCACGAGCGGTGTTGATGATGCGAGCGGTGGGCTTCATCATCGCTAGCTGCTCGCCGCCGATCAGCCCCCGCGTCCCCTCGGTGAGGGTTGTGTGGACGCCAATGAAGTCCGATTGGCGAAGAAGATCCTCCAGAGGGATCATCTTCACTCCCAGAACGCGGGCCCGCTCTTCCGGCAGGAAGGGGTCATAGCCCACGACCTGCATCTCCAGGCCCCGCGCTCGCCGCGCTACCTCTGAGCCCACCTGGCCCAGGCCGATGATGCCCAGAGTCTTGCCCCGCAACTCCACCCCCATGAAGCGCTTGCGATCCCACTTACCGCCCTTGAGAGAAGCGTTGGCCTGGGGGATGTTGCGAGCCAGGGCCAGCATCAGGGCGATGGTATGCTCGACGGCCGAAATGATGTTGCCCGTGGGCGCGTTGACCACCAGGATGCCCCGCTGAGTCGCAGCGTCCACATCGATGTTGTCCACGCCGATCCCGGCCCGTCCGATGATCTGAAGGCTGTTAGCCGCTGCGATAGCCTCGGCCGTTATCTTCGTCTCACTGCGAACGACGACGGCGTCGTACTCGCCGATGGCGGAGATCAGCTCCTGGGGTGACATGCCCAAGCGCACGTCTACCTGGGCGCCGAACTCTTCCAGGGCCTTGACGCCGTCCTCGGCTATCGGGTCACAGACCAGAACTTTTGGGGCCACTAGGGCCTCACCCTCCGGAGCCAACAGCAGGGACGGCGAATCCCACCCGCGGCAGGGCCTTGGCCAGCACGTCCAGAGCCGCTTGTATGTCCTCCTCTGACACGAAGCCCAGGTGGCCAATGCGGAAGATCTTGCCGGCTAGTTTGGCCTGGCCGCCGCCGATTATCAGGTCGTACTCGTCCTCGCAGAGCTTCTGAAGGGCCTTGCCGTCCACCCCCTCGGGCACCTTGACAGCGCTTACCGTATCGGAGGCAAAGCGCTGGTCGGCGAACAGCTCCAGCCCCAGCGCCTTCACGCCGTCGCGCACGAACTGGCCTATGCGCCGATGGCGAGCGAAGATGTTCTCCAGACCCTCCCGGGCCATTATGTCCAGGGCCAACTCGAGGCCGTAGAAGACGGAGATGGCGGGTGTCCAGGGCGTCTGACCACGGCCAAGGTAGTCCTTGGCAGCCGTAATGTCCATGTAGAAACGGGGCATCTTGGCCTTGGCATGAGCCTCCCAGGCACGCGGGCCCACCGAGACCATGCCCAGAGCCGGCGGCACCATCCACCCCTTCTGAGAGGCGGTAGCCACGAAGTCCAGCCCCCAATCGTCGGTACGGACAGGAATGGCGCTTAGGCTGCTTACGGCATCCACCAGCAGCAGCTTGTCGAACTCCCGCACCACACGGGCGATGTCCTCCAGCGGGTTGGTGACGCCCGTGGATGTCTCGTTGTGGGTCACCAGCACCGCCTTAATGGCCGGGTCAGCAGCCAGGGCGCGCCGCACGTCCTCGGGGTCGGCGGCCTTGCCCCACTCGTAATCGAGCCGACTCACCTCAGCGCTGTAGGCCTTGGCGATGTTCGCAAAGCGATCACCGAAAGCACCGATGGAGATCACCAGCACACGGTCGCCGGGCGACAGGGTATTGACCACCGCCGCCTCCATAGCGCCGGTCCCGGAGGTGGTGAGGATGAACAGGTCGTTCTTCGTCAGGAAGAATTCCTTGAGACGACTGGTCACCCGGTCGAGGATGCCGGCGAACTCCCGCCCGCGATGATTGATCATCGGGCGAGCGTTCGCCTCCAGCACCTCGGGCGGAACAGGCGTAGGACCAGGAATACGTAGGTTCATTGAAGTCCTCCAAATCTAGCTTTGAACCTATGATAGATGAGGGGGCACACGAGGGTCAAGGGAAAGCCCTCGATATGATAGAATAAGGGCACTTTCTGGATTCTGTTCGAGGTTGTCGTGACCAGTCCCTTCCGCAATCTGCCCAGCGTGAGCCGCCTGCTGGCCCACCGGCGCATCCGCCCCCTCGCCTCGCGGATGGCCAGCGACGGCGTGGCCGAGCTGATCCGCCAGCAACTGCAAGAGGCCCGCCGAGACATCGCCGCCGGCCATGAATGCCCGCCAACCGAAGTGCTAGTGGAGTCGGTGCTGGCTCGTGCCGAACTCCTTCTCCAGCCCACCCTCCGACCGCTGATCAACGCCACCGGCGTCATCATTCACACCAACCTGGGGCGGGCCCCCCTCTCGCCGGAGGCCATAGCGGCCATGGAGGCAGTATCGCGGGGCTACAGCAACCTGGAGTTCGACCTGACGGAGGGCGAACGAGGCCACCGCCTGGCGCACCTGGAGGCCCTTCTGTGCCAGATCAGCGGCGCCCAGGCAGCGATGGCCGTCAACAACAACGCTGGCGCTGTCCTTCTGGCCCTCACTGCCCTGGCCAAGGAGCGAGAGGTCATCATCTCCCGCGGCCAGGCGGTGGAGATCGGCGGCGGCTTCCGCATCCCCGAGGTGATGCACCAGAGCGGTGCTCGCCTCGTCGAGGTGGGCACCACCAATCGCACCTACCTCAGCGACTATCAGCAGGCCATCACCGATGACACGGCCGCTCTCATGCGAGCGCACGCCAGCAACTTCCGCATCATCGGTTTCGTGGAATCGACCCCCCTTGAAGACCTGGCTCGTCTGGCCCACGAGCGCGGCCTCCTGCTTCTGGACGACCTGGGCAGCGGTTGCCTGATCGATACCAGCCAGTTCAGCCTAGCCGCCGAGCCTACAGTCCAGGAGAGCGTCGCCGCCGGCGCCGACCTGACTATGTTCTCCGGCGACAAGCTCCTGGGCGGCCCCCAAGCGGGCATCATCGTCGGCCGCGAGGAACTGGTGGCCCGCCTGCGCCGGCACCCCCTGGCGCGACCCCTGCGCATGGGCAAGGCCGCCATCGCCGCCCTGGCCGCCACCGCCATTCACTATGTGCGGGGCGAGGCGCTGGAGAAGATCCCTGTGTGGCGAATGATCGCTATGCCCCTGACAAGCATCGAAAGAAGGGCCCGCCGTTGGGCGCGGGCCATCGGCGCGCCCGCTCGCATCCAGCACGGCCGGTCGATGGTCGGCGGCGGCAGCTTGCCAGAGGAGGAGCTGCCCACCAGGGTGGTGGCCATTCCGGCCCACGGCGGCCGGAGTGTGTCGGAGCTGGCCCAGCGTCTGCGCCTGGGCCAGCCGCCGCTGATCGGCCGCATCGAGCACGACCAGCTCCTCCTCGACCCTCGCACTGTCGCTCCCGAGGACGACTCGACCCTGGTAGAGGCCGTGGTGGCCGCCCTGGAGCGATAGGTGCTCCTTTGCTTTGCTATGAGTCCGACTCCCTTCTGGCTGCCTTCCCTCCACCCCAGTCAGGAATCATCCCCCGTCCCTAACCAGGTTGACAACTGCCGCGCTGGACAGGGGCTTTAGCCCCTCCCTGACGAGGGATATAATGGACGAAAGGAAAGTCATGGCATCAATAGTGTTCGCCTGCGTCTCCCCCCATCCGCCGATCATCGTCCACGAGATCGGGCATGGCCGCGAGCGGGGGACCCAGAAGACGATAGATGCCCTGGAGCAGGTGGCGCGGGAGATGGCCCAGCACCAGCCGGAGACGGCCATCCTCATCAGCCCCCATGGGCCAGCGCAGCCCGACGCCTTCGCCATCCTGGCCGGCCCCAGCGCTGACGGCAGTCTCGACGCCTGGGATGCTCCCCAGGTGACATTCGCCTTCGAGAACGATATGGAGGCAGCCTCCCTCATCCGCGAGGAAGCCCAGCAGTCCAAAGTGCCCCTCGAGCCCCTGGAGCGCTGGCGCTACCGCGACTCCACAGGCCGCTGGTGCGACGGGCTGGACTGGGGCTGCACCGTTCCCCTCTATTACCTGCGGCCAGGCCTGGCGGGAGCCAAGCTGGTGCCCCTGTGCGTATCCTACCTGCCACCGCAGCAGCACTTCGCTCTGGGGCAAGCCGTCGCCCGAGCCACCGAGCGCCTGGGCAAGCGAGTGGTCATCATTGCCAGCGCCGACCTCTCCCACAACCTGAACTACGGCCCCACAGGCCCCCTGTTCGACGAGCAGATCCAGAAAGCGATCGCAGAGTGGGACGTCAAGACAGTCCTGGAGATGGACGCTGGCTTCCGCCAGCAGGCAGCCGAGGACGCGGTGCCATCGCTGAGCTTCCTCATGGGCGCCCTGGACGGCCTGACGGCCCGGCCCCGCGTCCTCTCCTACGAGGGGCCCTTCGGCGTGGGCTATCTGGTGGCAGCCGTCGATATCGAACGCCCTGCACAGGCCCGAAAGGCTTCGGCAAACCCCGGCGCGGAGGCCGGCAGCCACCCCCTGGTCCGCCTGGCCAGGGAGGCCGTCGAGACCTTCGTCCGCCACCGCCGCATCATCGAGCCGACGGAGCCCTCGGGGGAGATGCTGCAACGGGCCGGGGCCTTCGTCTCCATCAAGAAGCGCGGCGAACTGCGAGGCTGTATCGGCACCATCGAGGCAACCCAGGCCAACCTCGCCCTGGAGGTAGTGCGCAACGCCATCGACTCCGCGACCCGCGACCCCCGCTTTCTGGAGGTGAGCCCCGAAGAGCTCACTGAGCTCTCCTACAGCGTGGACGTTCTCTCTCCCGCAGAGCCCGTGGCCGACCCCGAGGAGCTCGACCCCAAGCGCTACGGTCTCATCGTCCGCCTCGGCCCTCGTCGCGGCCTCCTCCTGCCGGACCTCGAGGGGGTGAGCACGGTGGAGGAGCAGATATCGATCGCCAAGGCCAAGGCAGGCATTTCCTCCGAGGAGTCGCCCGAGCTCCTTCGCTTTACCGTGAGGCGCTACACATAGTGGAGACCACGCCTAGTGATTAGACCCTGCAACCAGGCCGACCTCCGCCGCATGTTCGCCGTCATCAACGACGCCGCTAGCGCCTACGAGAGCGTCATCCCCGCCGACTGCTACCACCAGCCCTACATGCCCCTGGACGAGCTGCAGCGCGAGGCCGCCCGCATGACCTTCTACGCCTGGGAGGAGGACGGACGCCTGGCGGGCGTCATCGGCTACGAGCCGATCAGGGACGTGACCCTGGTGCGCCACTGCTACGTGCTGCCCGACCGCCAGCGCCGGGGCATCGCCAGCGCCCTCGTCCGCCACGTCATGGGCCTGACGACCACCGAGCGTCTCCTGGTGGGCACCTGGGCGGACGCCACCTGGGCCATCCGCTTCTACGAGAAGCACGGCTTCCGCCTCCTGCCCGACGGCGACGCCCTCCTGCGGACGTACTGGGACATCCCCGCCCGCCAGCGGGAAACCTCGGTCGTGCTGGGGAGAAAACTATCTGCAAGGCAGGAACAGAACCCTGAACGCTAAAACCCTTTCCACCCTGGAGTTCGACAAGATACTGGCCCGGCTGGCCGGGCACAGCTCCTTCTCCGCCGGCCGCGCCCTGGCCCTCGCCCCCCATCCGCTCGTCCTGAGCCTGTCGAAGGACGAGGCACCCGCTGACGCCCTCCCGCTCATGGTTCGACAAGCTCACCATGAGCGAGGACCCGGGCTCCTTCGGTGAGCTTCTACGTCTATATCCTCCGCTGCGCCGACGGCTCCTACTATGTGGGTCACACCGACGATCTCGAAAGACGGCTCGCCGCTCACCAAAGCGGACAGATCGCGGGCTACACCCACTCTCGCCGACCCGTCCAGCTCGTCTTTCATCAGGAATTCCCTTCTCGAGAAGATGCCTTTCAGCGCGAGAGACAACTGAAGGGTTGGTCGAGGAGGAAGAAGGAGGCTTTGACTACAGGCGACTGGGACGACCTCAGACGACTATCCCGTGCTCATGGTTCGACAAGCTCACCATGAGCGGACTACCATAAGTAGGCTCACCATGAGCGGACTACCATAAGTAGGCTCACCATGAGCGGACTACCATAAGTAGGCTCACCATGAGCGGATTATTCTAGCTAAGCTCACTATGAGCGGTTCCTCGTAGGGTGAATCATCCCGCTCATCCTGAGCCCGTCGAAGGATGAGCAACAGGAGTGTCATGAACGCTAAGACTCTCTCCACTCTGGAGTTCGACAAGGTGCTGGCCCGCCTGGCCGGGCACACCGCCTTCTCCGCCGGCCGCGCGCTGGCCCTTGCCCTCCGCCCGTCCTCCGACTACGCCGAGGTCGTCCGCCGCCAGCGGATCACCGCCGAGGCCCGCCGCCTGCTCGAGATGCAGCCCAACCTCACCCTGGGCGGCGCCCACGACGTGCGTCCCCAGGTCCAGAAGGCAGCCCTGGCCGGCGTCCTGGAGCCCGCCGAGCTCCTCGACATCCAGGCCACCCTCAGCCTGGCCGTATCGCTGCGCAACACCATCCAGCGCCTCGGCATCAACTTGCCCCTGCTCACCGCCCTGGCCGAGGGACTGGCCGACCTCTCGCCCCTGGCGGCGGAGATTTCGCGCTGCATCAACCCCCGCTCCGAGGTAACCGACGCCGCCAGCCCCATCCTGTCCGAGCTCCGCCGCGAGACCCGCCTGGCCCACGACCGCCTGACCGCCAAGCTCCAGCACATCCTCTCCTCGTCCACCGGCCGGCAAGCGGCCCAGGAGCCCATTGTCACCCTCCGCGACGGCCGCTACGTCATCCCTGTGAAGGCCGAGCTGCGCGGCCAACTGCCGGGCATCGTCCACGACGTCTCCAGCAGCGGCGCCACCGTCTTCCTTGAGCCCCTGGAGGCCGTCGAGCTGGGCAACACCTGGCGCGAGCTGCAGCTCGAGGAGCAACGCGAGGTCGAGCGCATCCTGCGCGCCCTCAGCGCCCGCGTCGGCCAGGCCGCCGCCGACATCGAGATGACGGTGGACACGCTGGCCGAGCTCGACCTGGCCCTGGCCAAGGCCAATCTGGGCGAGTCGCTTGACGCCAAAGAGCTCCCCTACCTCAGCGACGACCAGCCCTGGCTGGCCGAGGGCCCCGCCGAGCTGCGTCTGATGAACGCCCGCCACCCTCTGCTCACCGGCGAGGTAGTGCCCATCTCCATCTGGGTGGGCGACTCCTACTCCATCGTCCTCATCACCGGCCCGAACACCGGCGGCAAGACGGTCGCCCTCAAGACCGTCGGTCTGCTCACCCTGATGGCCCAGGCCGGCCTGCCTATCCCCGCCGATCTGGGCAGCCGCGTCCCCGTGTTCGCCGCCGTCCACGCCGACATCGGCGACGAGCAGAGCATCGAGCAGTCGCTGTCCACCTTCAGTTCCCACGTCGGCAACATCATCCACATCCTGAGCGAGGCCCAGCGCAACACCCTCGTCCTCCTCGACGAGCTCGGCGCCGGCACCGACCCCAGCGAGGGCACAGCCCTGGCCCAGGCCATCCTCCACCACCTCCTGGACGTCGGCGCCACCACCGTCGCCACTACCCACCACGGCCAGCTCAAACTCTTCGCCCACACGACGCCGGGCATCGTCAACGCCTCGGTGGAGTTCAACCTGGAGAGCCTCGCCCCCACCTATCGCCTGAGCATCGGCCTGCCCGGCCAGAGCAACGCCCTGGCCATCGCCGACCGCCTGGGCATGCCGCCCGACATCCTCGAGCGCGCCCGCCAGCACATCGCCCCCGACCGCCAGGAGATCGAGAGCCTCCTCGCCGAGATCCAGCGCGAGCGCCAGCAGGCAGCGGACGCCGCCCGCGCCGAGCAGATCGCTCGCCGCGAAGCCGAGGCGATCCGCGCCGGCCTGGCGGAGAAGCTGGCCGCCGTGGACACCGAGCACGATCGCACTATCGAGCGGACGCGCCTAGAGATGGAGCGCGAGCTCCAGCAGGTTCGCGCCCGCCTGCGCACCGCCGCCAAGGAGATCGCCCGCGCCGAGCGCGAGGCCGCCGCCAAGGAGGCCCTGGAAGCCGCCAAGCAGAAGGTCGAGGCCGTCGAGGAGCGGGTGGAGAAGGTGCGCCGCAAGCGCAGGCGCCGCAAGGGCCCCCTCCCGCCCATCGCCGCCGGCGACCGCCTCTGGCTGCGCGACCTCTCCCAGCCCGCCGAGGCCCTCGGCCCCCCGACCGCGGTCGGGGAGCTCGCCGTCCGCCTGGGCGCCTTCCACGGCAGGATCAACGTCAGCGAGGTCGAGGGAGTGGACAAGGCCTCCGAAGTCACGGCCGTCGACACCAGCCTCCCGCCGTCCGAGCCGCCGCCGGCCGAGCTGGAGGTGCGCGGCATGACCATCGACGAGGCTATGCCCCTCATCGAGCAGCACCTGGACGCCGCCTTCCGCGCCGGCCTGCCCCAGGTGCGCATCGTCCACGGCAAGGGCACCGGCACCCTCCGCCGCGGCATCCGCGATGCCCTATCGGAGCACCCGCTGGTAAAATCGCTCTCGACGCCCCCGCCCAAGGAGGGCGGCGAGGGCGTGACCATCGTGGAGGTAGCACGATAGTGGCGATTCCGTGGCTCTCATGGGTTCCCGCCGCAGCCCGCTGGCTCTGGAACAGGATTCGCGGGCAACCCACTGTTCAAGCCGACCGTGGAGCCGTGACCGCTGGCCGCGATCAGACGATCAAGGACTCCATCATTGCTACCGAGCAAGCTGTGCGGCGACAGATGGGCACCCTGGTAGCCGCCACCCAGCATTTCCACGCACCCGTCACCATAATCAACGCCCCACACTATGTAGACGGTCTGCCCGACGCCCCTCTACTCGCCGTACGGAATGCGTTCGAGGAAGGTCAGCGGCTTGAAGCCGCAGGGGACCACGCCGGTGCCATACGGCAGTACGAGAAGGCCTTCGCCGCAGCGACCGAGGACATCCACCGCTGCACCCTTCACATCTGCATCGGGTGGAATTTCGGCATGCTCCAGCGGCCTGCGGAGGCTGAGGGGCACCTCCTGCAGGCTTTGGACCTGGCCCGTAGCGCCGGGGAACGCGAACCCGAGGGCGTAGCTTTGTTGGGATTGGGTCTCGCCACCTACGAGCAGCGCCGACTGGAAGCAGCGGAAAGCTACCACAAAGAGGCTCTCGAGATATTCCGAAGTCTTGGCCATGAATCCACTGTCGCCGATGTGTTGGCCTCGCTAGGCCTTGTGCACCGGCGGCAAGGGCGCTTAGACGAGGCGGAGGGATGCCTGACCGAGGCGCTCGCTACCCGCGAACGCCTGGGCGACGAGAAGGGCCGCGCGCGCTGCCTCGGCGACCTCGGCAACATGTACCAGCAGCGCGGCGACCCTCGCGCCCTGCGGAAGGCCGAGGAACTCAATAGGCGCGCCCTAGACATCTTCGACAAAGTCGGCGATCAGAGGGGCAGAGCAGCGGTTCTGTCCGACCTGGGCGACGTGTACCGCTCGCGCAAGGATGCTGACAAGGCGGAACAATCCTACCTTGCGGCCTCTGAGCTCTACGCGGACCAGGGCGACCTCGCCCGGCAGGCCTGGGCTCTGGACAGGGCGGCTGCCATTTCTCGCGACCGCGGTGACCACGCGCGGGCCTTCGACCGCTGCCTCCGTGCGCTCGCTCTCTCCAAAGAGGCGGCCGACCAAAAGGGAACCGCCGAGGCTCTCGGCACCCTCGGCACGATCCACCTCAGCCGTCAGGAGCCCGACGACGCTGATGAGCCCCTGACCGAAGCTTTGGCGCTCTACCGCGACTTGCACCATCTCCCAGGCCAAGCATTCATGACCCTCTTCTTGGGCCTCGCTCTCTTTCAGCGCCTCGACCTAGCCAGGGCCAAGGACAAGCTCCGCCAGGCGCAAGAACTGTTCTCCCAGGCAGAAGACCAGCCCCGCGCCCTAGACGACCTCATCGGCTCGTTGGAACGGCTTGAGCGCATCCCGGGTGCCCGCCGCGTCCTCGAGCGTCTCCACGCCGTCGGCGCGCTCAAGCCCAAGCGCAAGCGCACCCGCAAGAAGCCCCCACCCAAGCCATGATCACCGTCCTCTCCGGCGGCGTGGGCGCCGCGCGCTTCCTCCAGGGCCTCGTCCAGGTTGTGCCCCAGAAGGACGTCGCCGTCGTCTCCAACACCGGCGACGACCTCGAGATGTTCGGCCTCCACGTCTCCCCCGACATCGATATCGTCATCTACCACCTGGCGGGCGAATTCTCTCCACACCGCCCCGTAAACGGGGCGGCATCCATGCCCCCGCCTTCTCCGCCATCCGCAGAGGCGGAGTCCGCATGGCGGACAGGCGGGGGTGGCGAGCCATTCCTGAAACTGCCTCTGGTCAACCCCGAGACCGGCTGGGGCCTGGCCGGCGACACCTTCCAGGCCCTCGACGCCCTCAGCCGCTTCGGCCACGAGACCTGGTTCTCCCTCGGCGACCGCGACCTGGCCACCCACATCCATCGCACCCACCTCCTCCGCCAGGGCCGCACCCTCTCCCAGGCCACCGCCGAGATCGCCCGCGCCTTCGGCCTCGAGGTCACCATCCTGCCCATGACCGACGACCCCCTCCAAACCCGCGTCGAGACCCCCGACGGCCTGATCGACTTCCAGGAGTACATGGTGAAGCGCGGCGCCCGCGACCCCTTCCGCGGCCTCAAGCTCGCCGGCATCGAGGACGCCAAGCCCGCCCCCGGCGTCATCGACGCCATCACCGCCGCCGAGGGCATCGTCATCGCCCCCAGCAACCCTATCGTCAGCATCGGGCCCATCCTCGCCCTGCCCGGCGTCAGGAAGGCGCTGCGCCAGACCAAGGCCCGCGTGGTGGCCGTCAGCCCCATCGTGGGCGGCGCCGTCATCAAGGGCCCCGCCGACAAGATGATGAAGGGCCTGCGCATGGAGGTCAGCGCCTGGCAGATAGGCTGGCTCTATGAGGACTTCCTCGATTGCCTGGTGATCGACAACGCCGACGCCGCCGATCGCGCCCGCATCGAGGCCCTGGGCTTGGACGTAGTGGTCACAGACACGATAATGAAAGGCATGGAGGAGAAAGCGGCCCTCGCCCGCCGCGTGCTAAAGGCCATACGAGGGAAAGGGAAGTGATGGAGACCGTCGAGAAAGGGCCCTGTCCGCCCTTCGACAAGCTCAGGGCGAGCGATCTTGACCACCTTTGTATGTCCGCTCGTGGCGAGCCTGTCGAACCACGAACGGCGCACCAGAGTGTTTCAACAGGCATCATCGCCGCCCTGGTGCCAGTCAAAGCCCTGCGCCACTCGAAGAGCCGCCTGCGGCCCGTCCTCTCCGACGCCCAGCGCCACGCCCTGGTCATGGCCATGCTCGAGGATGTCGTCGGCCTTCTGGCCGACGTGCCCGCCATCGCCACCACCGCCGTCGTCAGCCCCGACGCCGATGTGCTGGCCTTCGCCCGCCGGCTGAGCGCTCAGGCCATCCGGGAGCCGCCCCAGCCCCGCGGCTTGAACGCCGCCCTCGCCTTCGCCTCGGACGTGCTCTCTGGGCAGGGCGCCAGCGGCCTTCTCGTCCTCCCCGTCGACGTGCCCCTGGCCACCACCGCCGACATAGAGGCTATCCTTAACCGCATGAACACCAACCCGTCGATTGTCCTCTGCCCTTCGCGCAGCGGCGGCACCAACGCCCTCGCCCTCCAGCCACCCGGCACCATCCCCTTCCGCTTCGGCCACCGCAGCTCTGCCGCCCACCAGCGCGAGGCAAGGGCGCGCGGCCTGCCCCTCACGCTGCTCCCGCTCCCTTCCCTAGCCCTCGACATCGACCGCCCGCACGACCTGGCGGCCCTTCTCGCCCAACCGAATGGCACCAGAAGCCGGCAGCTCCTCGCATCCCTGCCCCTCGTTCCGCTCATCCTGAGCCCGTCGAAGGACGAGCGAACGCCCGCTCCTGGTTCGACAAGCTCACCATGAGCGGCTTGCTTTCAGGATGCCCTCCGACATGCCTGCGATGACGCTAGACGCCGCTCTCGCCGCCCGCCGATCCGTGCGCCAGTTCAGCCCCCGGCCGGTGGAGCCAGCGCTGGTGGAGGAGGTCATCGCCGCTGCCTGCCTGGCCCCTTCCCCCCACCACAGCCACCCCTGGCGCTTCGCCATTCTCTCCGCCGATGCCAGGGCTCGCCTGACGGAGGCCATGGGCAAGCGCTGGCGCCAGGACCTAGAGCGCGACGGCATGGAAGAAGCGCGCATCCGCCGGCTCCTGGCCCGCTCGCGAGCTCGCCTCGCTGCCGCCCCCGTCCTCATCCTGGCCGGCGTCGTAGGCCAGGCCCAGCGTGCCTGGCCCGACCAGCGCCGACAGCGAGCAGAGGAGCTTATGTTCGTCCAGAGCGTGGGCGCCGCCGTGGAGAACCTGATGCTCGCTGCTCACGCTCGCGGCCTGGGCAGCCACTGGATCTCGGCGCCCCTCTTCTGCCCAGAAGCTGTTCGCCTCGCCCTCGACCTGCCCTCCGATTTCCAGCCGCAGGCCCTCGTAGCCCTCGGCTACCCCAAGGAGGGCCTCCGCCTGCCGCCGCGGCCACCCCTGGCCGTCCGCGATCACATCATCGAGCGCTAGGCCAAGCCCCTGGGGTGGGCTCGTTCAGAAACATGGGTGACACCTAGAATGGTGTCACTATGCGGATCATCAGTGGGACAGCGCCCGGGGCTCTACGCCTGGCAGGTCGCGGGCAGGAGCTGTCAGCCCAAGCCAGGCGAAG
>Ga0307439_1000072_pt1 | contig 68717 bp, 62 predicted proteins | sample SalMarWE160490MG_FD_202142 | JGI IMG/M metagenome (GOLD analysis project Ga0307439, IMG submission 202142) | Salt marsh sediment microbial communities from the Plum Island Ecosystem LTER, Massachusetts, United States - WE1604-90 | ecosystem: Environmental > Aquatic > Marine > Intertidal zone >... | reverse complement strand
GCCGTGCTGGTGCTCAAGGTCGATCGGTTCGCCCGATCGATGCGGGACGCAACGCTTTACCGTGAACTGCTCAACGATCACGGGGTGCAGATCAAATCCAGGACCGAGCCCGGCGTGGGGGAGCGAACGCCGGCTGGATTCCTGATGGGCGGTATGTCTGACCTGTGGTCAGAGTTCTACTCTGTGCAGCTATCGGACAACGTGGCTCGAGGGATGGCGACCCGCGCACAGAAGGGCCTGCCGTTGGGCGATATTCCCTTCGGCTATCGCAGGACCAGCCCCGATGAGCCTCCGGCGATTGTGCCTGAAGAGGCGGAGGCGGTGCGGCGAGGCTTTGAGCGATATGCAGCGGGCGACCAATCAATGCTGGACGCAGCAGATTTCTTGAACGCCGCCGGCTTCCGGCCTCGGTCGAAAAGGGGGCGGCTAGTCTTCTCAAAGGCGACAGTGCGTGGAATGCTCGAGAACCCCGTCTACGTCGGCGATATCACTCATCACGGCGAGGTGATAGGCCGGGGGCGGCACGAGCCGATCATAGGCCGTGAGTTGTGGGACAAGGTTCAGCGGGTGCGCGAGGAGCGGGCTCGGAAGCCACAAGTATATGGCGCCCGCCCCAAACGGCCGTACCTACTGGCGGGCGTCGCCGTCTGCTCTGGCTGCGGCGCTCCTCTCTGGGCGAACACCACCGGCGGAGGTAGGAACAGCTATTACCGGTGCTCCTCGCGAAGCCGAGGCGGAATCTGTTCGAATCAGAAGACCAGTTGCCGCTTGGAGCAGCCGGAGAGCGAGGTAAGCAGCCTGTTCTCTCGCCTGGAGCTGCCGCCTTCCTGGCGTCAACGCGTCGAGGCGCTCGCCCGCAAGAGCAGCACCACAATGGACGGGGATAGGGAGCGGTGGCGGTTGGAGGAGAGGATTGTCAGAGTTCGGCGTGGGCTGATCGACGGCATCCTGGACAACGAGACGGCGAGAGCAGCGGTTCGAGAGGCGGAGGCTTCCCTACGTTCCTTACCGAGGCTAGATGGGGCTTCCGTTCAAGCAGGGGAGAGTCTAACCGACATCCGGGACCTCTGGCCGCACATGACGGGGGAAGAAAGACGTGATCTGGTGCGGCTGGTATTGGCGAAGGTTGAGATCGACCTGCGGACAGGCTCGGTAGGCGGACTAATTCCAAAGCCCGCCTTCGCTCCCCTGTTTCGGGTCTTAGCAGAGGAGGAGGACGGGCTGATCAGTGTTTGCAACTGGCGACCCCGAGGGGATTCGAACCCCCGATCTCCAGCGTGACAAGCTGGTATGTTAGGCCACTACACCACGGGGCCGCCCACACTATGGATAGCCGCAGCTCGATCCAGACCCTATTTTAGATGGGTGAGGCTTTTCTTGTCAATCGTTTTCCGCTGAGCCCGGCGTTGGCCTGAACTTGCACCTGTCGTATAATGCTACTGGTAGAGATAGCGAGAGTAGTTCCAGGAGAGGAAACTTGCCCAAACGACCTCGCTCAGGAGGCAGGCGGTTCACCCCCAGGCAACGCCGCAAGGAGCGCAAGCAGTCGGCGCCAAGCCAGGCGGGCCCCTCGCTTGTTCTAACGCCCAAAGAGACCCCTGAGGCCCCTCGCCGTGCCGATGTCCCTGCAGGCGGCTCTTCTGTCGCCACCGCTTCCACCAAGCCAGCGGCTCGCCATATTGCTAGGGACTACAGCTACGTTTTCGGCGAGCTAAGGCGGATCGCTATTATCATGCTCGTCATTGTGGCGGGGCTAGTGGCTGCGGCGATTGCTCTACGCTAGGTCGGTGGGCGACTCGCTTTAGCCACTTAGGGACGCATGCCACGAAGTTCGGTGGCCTCCACCACGCGGCGGATCCCCAAGACCGTGGCTGCCTCCCGCATCGTTAGTTTTTCGTTCTCGGATACGGCCGCCACCTCTTCGTAGGCTCTGGCCATGATTTGGTCCAGGCGGCTGCTAACCTCCTCTTCCGTCCAGTAGACACCGCTCCGATTCTGGGCCCACTCGAAGTAGGAGACGACCACGCCGCCGGCACTGGCCAAGACGTCGGGAATGACGAGACGCCCTGCGTCATTCAGAATCTGATCGGCCTCGGGGGTCGTGGGACCGTTGGCTGCCTCGGCGACAATCCTGGCCTTGACGTCGGCGGCATTGGCGGAGGTGATCTGGTTCTCGAAAGCGGCCGGCACCAGGATGTCCACCGGAAGGGTCAAGAGTTCTTCGTTGGTGATACGGTCGCCGTTTTTGTGGTCAACGATGCGACCGCTCTCCAGTTTCTGGGTAATGGCTGCTTCGACGTCGAGGCCACGCCCGTTGTGGATACCGCCCGATGTGTCACTGACGGCTACCACTTGGTATCCCAGGTTTGCCAGGAGGCGAGCCGACCACTGGCCGGCGTTGCCGAAGCCCTGGATGGCTATGGTTGTGCCATCCGGTGTGAGGCGGTTGCGGCGGGCAGCCTCCTGAACTACGTGCATGATGCCAGCGCCAGTGGCGGAATCCCGCCCTACGGTGCCGCCGACGCTGATGGGCTTGCCGGTGACCACCGCTGGCGTCCAGCTTCTCTGCATGGAGCCGTAGACGTCCATAATCCAGGCCATGGTTTGGGGATTGGTGCCCACGTCGGGGGCGGGTACGTCTTGGTCAGGGCCGATCACTGGGCCTATGGCGATGGCGTAGCGCCGGGTGAGACTCTCCAGCTCGCGGCTTGATAGCTTCTTGTACTCCACCACTACGCCGCCCTTGGCTCCTCCAAAGGGGATGTTCACAACGGCGCACTTCCAGGTCATCCACATCGCCAGGGCCCTTACCTCGTCCAGACTGACGAGGGGGTGATAGCGGATGCCCCCTTTGCTCGGGCCACGCACCCAGCTGTGCTGGACGCGGCATCCCCAGAACACCGCTATGGAGCCATCGTCCATGCGTACGGGCAGGCGGACTAGCAGCTCACGCCGATTGTTGCGCAGGTACTGGCGCGTTGATTCAGCCAGGCCAAGGTAGTCAGCGGCCGCATCGAACTGCGCCAGAGCAGTGACATACGGATCGACGATCTCGCCAGGCGCCAGGAGCTCTCGACTCGGCTCAACCATGTTGCTACCCTCCCCCTATGATTGCGGTCAGCGGTTGCCGGTTGCCGACAGGCAGCCGACGATGCTCCGATAATGCACTAGTTGGGGGCATGTGTCAAGTCCCTAACTGAGTGGTCTTGGTGCTATATCAGTTCGTGGTGGATAAGGCTTGCGTGGGAGGGGTGGCCCGTTAGAGATGGTTTGTGGCGGCGAGAGGCGGATCCGTCCGCCGTCGGGGCGGCCTACAGCTCCTGAAAGTTGACGAGGCGCTCGAAGTCAATGGTGCCGCTTTCCGAGAAATTGTCGGCTTGTATTCCAGCCTCTTCGGCAGCGGCTACCGGGTTCATTCCCCCCAGCAGCACCATTCCCACCTTGTTCAGACCCACGGGAATCTGGCACACCGCCTCGCTGGCTTCGCCCATGAGCAGTATTCCGTGGATGCCGGCCTGCTTGAGCTCCGCTGTGGTGCTCTCCACCAGGGGTCTTGCCGCCGCTGGTATCTCGCGGAAGTTGGCCAGTATTGTCCCGTTTCCTGTGGTTGCCACGTCGCGCACTCGCGTCATTCTGGCCCTGATGTAGGCCTCGGAGGGGTCCAGCGAGGAGCCGGCATAGGTGATTATGGCTAGGAACCTCCTGGGGCGCGAGTTTCGCATCTGCAGCAGCCCTCCGAACCTGGAGTCGGTGGGGACGCCCGCTTTCAACAGAACCCCGTTTACGACGGCGCTGCAAACAGTGGCGAAGCCAACCATGCCGTCAGGGACGACGATGTCGCCCAGCTTCTCATCCTGAGAGGCTACGGCCACTAATTCGCTAACACACAGGCCAGCGTCGAAGGCGTCTCGCATGGCCGTCAGGGCCTCCCTGAATCTGTCTTTGGGGAACAGGGATGTATTCACTGGCACCTGGCCGGTACGTCGGAACGGGTCGAAGGTGGTCTGAAAGGCGAGCAGCTCGATCCTCTCGATCACGAAGCCAACTTGATCCGGCACTAGGGCGCTTCTTAGCTCGTCCAGTCCCTCCGGCGTGAGCACCCTTCCGTCCCTTCCCCGAGGTTCGGTGAAGCCGCGCTCGTCAGTGATCTTGAGGTGATACCTGACGGTCCTTTCGCTCAGTTGCACGCCATGGGATTCCAGCGCTCGAGCAATGAAAGTGGAGCCAAGCGGCTCTGAGGATTCGCTGAGGACCTTGAGAATTGCGATGACCTTTCTCTCGGTGTCACGATTCTCTTCTCGAACAACCATGACATTCACCACCTGGTGCGAGGGGCCTCGCTCCAACAGCTACTGACAAAACACCACTGCCGCCACTGTAGCGCTTTTTTGCAGCCAGCGCTAGTGGACGTGGGGCCTGCGCCAGCGTTCCAACGGAAGCGACGATCGCCTGACCAGCGGACCCAAGGCGATCACATTGCCATTATAGTGGAGATGGTCCGCCCGTGGTCAGCCAAGGGTTGGTGGCGATAGGCAGGGGAGCCAGCGGCTAGGGCGGTGCCTGCTGTGGCTGGCGCTGACGAGCTAAGGCGATGAGCTGTTCAACAGGCTCGAAGGGGAGGGGGATATCGCCCAGGTCCCGCTCGTGGGCGCCGCCGATGCCATGGAAATCGCTGCCTCCCAGGGGCAACAGATCGTGCTGGTGGGCGATCGCCAGGAGGCGCTCAATGGCCTGTTGGTCATAGTCCTGATAGTAGACCTCCATGCCGATGAGACCGGCTTCTTTGAGCTCCACCAGCAGAGATTCCAGGTTCTGGAGGTCGCGGGGGTGAGCCAGGACGGGCAGGCCAGATGCGTCGGTGAGGAGCTGCACCGCCTCGGCGGGGGTTATCTTCTCCCGCTCTACGTAGGCGGGGCTGTTGCGGGCGAGGTAGCGGTCGAAGGCCTCCTCGAGGGAGGAGATATGGCCGGCCTCCAGCATGGCCAGGGCGATGTGAGGGCGTCCTACAACGCCATCGCCGGCGAGCTCTTTCACCCGCTGCCAGGAGACTTCGATCCCCAGGCCCTTGAGCTTGGCCAGCATCTTTTGGCCTCGCTCCAGGCGTGAGCGGCGCAGGTGATCCAGGCAGTCTTGGAAGCGGGGGTTCCGCCAGTCGAGGAAGTAGCCCAGCACATGCACCTCTTCCTGAGGCAGATCGGTGCTCATCTCTACGCCGGGGATGAAGAGCAGGCGGGGATGATTCTGGGCCGCTTCCAGGGCCTCGGCGATACCATCGGTGCAGTCGTGGTCGGTGAGAGCGAGCACTTCCAGACCTCTGCTAACCGCTCGCTCGATGAGCTCAGGGGGGGTGAGGCGGCCGTCGGAGTAGGTGCTGTGGGTGTGGAGGTCGGCCCTACTGGCCATGCTTGCTGATCTCCCGGTCGATGCGGACAATGCTCTGGGCGCGACCGCTGGCTTCGTCGATGTCCATGAGGACGGAGTTGAAGATGGCGGGCCCCTTCTCCACTGGCGAGAAGCGGTTGGGAAGCTGGGTGAGGAAACGCTCGATGACCGGCTTGACTTCCACGCCGATGATGGAGTCGCGTGGCCCCACCATGCCCGCGTCGGTGACGAAAGCGGTGCCCTTGGGCAAGACATGGGCATCGGCTGTGGCGACGTGGGTATGGGTGCCGATGACAGCGCTCACCCGCCCGTCCAGGTACCAGGCCAGGGCTGCCTTCTCGCTGGTGGCCTCGGCATGTATATCGACGATGATCACGGGGACGTCCTGAAGATGTTCCAGGGCCTTATCGGCGGCGCGAAAGGGGCAGTCTGCGTCGATGCCCATGAAGGTGCGGCCTTGCAGATTGATGAAGGCTGCCCCATGGGCGATCAGCAGGCCACGGCCAGGCACGCCGGGCGGGTAGTTCAGGGGTCGGAGGATGGGCGATTCGCTGTCCAGGATGGGGTAAATCTCGCGGATTTCCCAGATGTGGTTGCCGGAGGTGATAACGTCCACGCCAGCAGCGAAGAGCTCGTCGGCGGTGGCCAAGGTGAGGCCGCGGCCGCCGGCGGCGTTCTCACCGTTGGCGACCACCAGATCGGCCTCTGTCTCTTGCTTGAGGGCAGGTAGAAGGGCATGGACTGTCTTGCGGCCGAGGCGGCCCACTACATCACCGACGAAGAGAATTCTCATTAGCGCTTCTGAGGGCAGCAAAGGGGGGAGCGTCGACGTTGGGTCAACCGGTCGCCGCTCCCCCACCTTCGCTATTTGGCGTACTCGACTGCCCGCTTTTCGCGGATCACGGTAACCTTGATCTGCCCCGGATACTCCAGTGTCTCCTCGATCTTCTTGCTGATGTCTTTAGCTAGGCGCATTGCCTCCAGGTCGTCGATGTCTTCCGGCTTGACGATGATGCGAATCTCGCGGCCAGCCTGGATAGCATAGCACTTCTCGACTCCCTGGAAGCCGTTAGCTACTTCCTCCAGGGCGCGCAGGCGCTTGATGTACTGCTCCAGAGACTCGCGGCGGGCACCCGGTCGGCTGCCGCTGGTAGCATCGGCGATGATGGTAATCACCGCCTCGACGGTGCTCGCCTCCACTTCTTCATGGTGGGCCTCGATGCAGTGGGCCACCGCTGGGTTCACGCCATGGCGGCGAGCCATCTCGGCGCCGATAAGGGCATGGGTTCCCTCCACCTCCTGGTCGATGGCCTTGCCCACGTCGTGAAGGAGGCCGCCGCGACGGGCAATGTTGGCATCAGCGCCAAGCTCATCGGCGAGCATGCCGGCAATGTGGGACGTCTCTATGGCGTGCTTGAGCTGGTTCTGGCCGTAGCTGTAGCGATACTTGAGGCGGCCCAGCGCCTTCACGATCTCCGGGTGTAGGCCAGGCACACCTGCCTCCACCACAGCCTGTTCGCCTGCCTCTCTGATGGTAGCCTCGACCTCTTTTTGGGCCTTCTCGACCATGTCCTCGATGCGAGCGGGGTGGATGCGGCCGTCGGTGATGAGTCTGGTGAGAGCCACTCGGGCGATCTCGCGGCGCACGGGGTCAAAGGTGGAGAGGGTTACGGCATCAGGGGTGTCGTCGATGATGACGTCCACGCCGGTGAGGTGCTCCAGGGTGCGGATGTTACGACCCTCGCGGCCGATGATCCGCCCCTTCATGTCGTCGCTGGGCAATGGCACCACCGAGACGGTAGCCTCGGAGATGACGTCAGTGGACAGGCGCTGCATGGCTGTGGACAGGATGTCGCGCGCCCGCTGATCGGCTTCCTCCTTGAGTTCGGCCTCGATCTCGCGCACCCGCCGGCTGGCCTCATCGCGCACCTCGTGCTCGATCTCAGCCAGGAGGACATCTCGTGCCTCCTGGGTGGTCAGGTTGGCCAGGCGCTCGATTTCCTGGCGGCGCTGTTGCTCTAGGTCAGTCAGCTGAGCCCTGATGCTGTCTAGGTTTTTCTCCTTGTTAGCCAAGGAGCGCTCGCGGCGCTCCAGGGACTCTAGCTTTCGGTCCAGGTTTTCTTCTTTGTGGATCAGGCGCCGCTCTAAGCGCTGTACCTCACTACGTCGGTCTCGTAGGTCCCCCTCTGCCTGGTTGCGCAGACGGATGGCCTCTTCTTTGGCTTCCAGAAGTAACTCTTTTTGCCGTCGTTCGGCCTCACCAAGAATACGGCTGGCTTTCATCTCGGCGCCGGCGGCGCGGCGGTACTCCATTCGCTGTTGTATCCAGGCGCCGCCGACAGCTCCTCCAACCAGAGCAATGAGGCCAACGATGGGTATAATGAATGCTAAGGCCTCGGGCATCTTCACCTCACTTCCTGTTTACAGTTCGGGGCAGATTTCAAATTCAATTAGGCTACCGTTTTTATGATACGTCTGGCCGTATTGAGGTGTCAAGGAAAGAGCAGCTTCGCTTATATTTGGGAGAGGGAGGGATGGGCGGACTCAATAAGTGGAATAGACAATCCTGAGGGAGAGCAGGCTCTCGACTAGGGGCGCTCTGAGCCTTGTTGCCCTTCGCGCCAGAGTCTTTCGACGGTGGCGTGGACGGTGGGGTAGGGAAAGCCGCGGCGGAGGAGGAAGTCGCCCAGGCGGCGACGGAAGACGGGGTAATCCTGGCCCTGGAGGTGGCGAGCCTTCTTCTGAGCGGCGCGCAGGGCGGCATCTTCCTCTGTCACCGTGGCGATCGCCTGGCGGGCGATCTCCCGCTCGATCCCTTTGGCCGAAAGCTCCTGCCAGAGGAGACGGTGTCCGCGAGGGCTGCTCTGGTCGCGCACCTCCACCCAGAAGCGGGCGAAGGCGGCGTCGTTCAGGAGGCCCTGCTCGCGCAGGCGGTCGATGGTTTCCTGGATGACCTGCGACTGCAGACCACGGCGGGCCAGCCGCTGACGTATCTCCGCCTCGCTGCGGGGGCGATAGGCCAACAGGCGAAGGGTGGCCTGGTGGGCCTGGTGCCTAACGTCGGCCTGGCGCAGGGAGTCCACCTGCTGGGGGCTTAGGGCGTCGCCTTCGTGGAGCCCCGCTTGGGCCAGCACCTGAAGGCTGAGGGAGAAGGCGTAGCGGTCATCGAGGTAGACGTTGGCCCGCTGGCGCCGCCGTTGCTTTTCGATGGCTGTGATCTGCATGGCGGTGGAGTTGGTCAGCCTCTGGAGCGACGGTCAAAGGATGGCCACTCCCTGCTGGGAAGGGGCATGGCGTGATCTACTCTAGCTCCGGCGGCTCCTTGGGGGCCGAGGCGACGGCGGGGAAGGCGGACTCGGCTTTGCGGCGGATCTCGGCCTCGATCTCTTCGGCCAGCTCGGAGTTGTCGCGCAGGAACTCCTTGGCGTTCTCCCGTCCCTGGCCGAGGCGTTGGTTGCCGTAGCTGAAGAAGGCCCCCTGCTTGCTGATGATCCCTTTCTCTACGCCCAGATCGATGATGTCGCCCTCGCGGCTGATGCCCATGCTCTTGCCGGCGAACATCATGTCGAACTCGGCGGTGCGGAAGGGGGGCGCTACCTTGTTCTTGACGACCTTGGCCCGCACGCGGCTGCCCACTATCTGGTTGGCCTGCTTGATGCTCTCCGCTCGGCGCAGGTCGATGCGCACCGAGCTGTAGAACTTGAGGGCGCGGCCGCCGGGCGTTACCTCCGGGTTGCCGAAGAAGACACCGATCTTCTCCCGAAGCTGGTTGATGAAGATGACAGCGGTGCGGGAGCGGCTAATGGCGGCGGCCAGCTTGCGCAGGGCTTGAGACATGAGGCGGGCCTGGAGGCCAGGAAGAGAGTCGCCCATTTCCCCCTCGATCTCTGCCCGTGGCACCAGGGCGGCCACACTATCGACGACAATGACGTCCACGGCGTTGCTGCGCACCAGGGCCTCGGTGATCTCCAGGGCCTGCTCGCCGGTGTCCGGCTGGGAGATCAGCAGGTCATCGACCTTGACACCCAACTCGGAAGCATAGGTGGGGTCGAGGGCATGCTCCACATCGATATAGGCAGCCAGCCCGCTCGCTTTCTGGGCTTGGGCGATGACATGCAGGGCCAGGGTAGACTTTCCGGTCATCTCCGGGCCGAAGATCTCGGTGACGCGGCCGCGAGGGATGCCACCCACCCCCAGGGCCATATCCAGGGCCAGGGAGCCGGTGGGCAACACTTCCACTACAAAACGGTGGGAGGCTTGCCCCAGGCGCATGATAGCCCCGCGCCCGAACTGCTTCTCGATCTGACCTATCGCCAGATCTAAGGCCCGAAGCTTATCATCCGTAGTCGTGCTGCTTTCCTCCTTGCCAACATTTGCCAAGCTATGATTGGCGGGCGGATCATAGCACGGGGCAGAAGGCTTTACAAGGGGCGATTGTCACTCTGAGGAACGCGGCGGGGCTTGCTTGGGGTTGTAGGACGAGTTCGCGAAGGCTGCGAGGTGACCGCTGTCGAAGACGCCTAGCCCAGGTTGGCAACCAGTGCCCGCCCGATGACCTGAATAAGGATGATCGCTGCCAGGGGCGTGATGTCGATCATCCCGATGCGGGGGATGATGTTGCGTAGGGGAGCCAGAATGGGCTCGGTGAGCTCGTAGAGGACGGTCACGAGCGGGTTGCGAGGGTCGATGGGGAACCAGGAGAGGATCGCCCGGAAGAAGATGAGCGCTGTGAGGACCTGGGTCAAGATCCAGATGAACGTGACTAGGGTGTCGATCCCTATCCTCCCAGTTGCTTGGCTTTCTGGTAGGCTGCCATGATCGCCTCGGCAAAGGCAGCGCGGATGCCGGCCTCCTCCAGGGCGAGCAACCCCTCAGCGGTGGTGCCGCCAGGAGAGGTGACCATGTTGCGCAGGTCAGCCGGGTGCTTGCCGCTGGCTTGGGCGTAGCGGGCGGAGCCCAGCAGCGTCTGGGCGACTATGGGGGCGGCCATCTCGCGCCGCATGCCGATGTGGACGGCGGCATCGGTGAGGGCCTCCATCACCAGGAAGATGAATGCCGGCCCGCTGGCGCTGACGGCGGTGGCCATGTCGATGTATTTCTCGTCGTCGGCATAGATCTCCTGCCCCAGAGCGCCCAGAACTTTCCGCACTGACTGACGGCGCCGGCGGCTCACGGCCTCGGTGGCCGTCCAGACGGTCATGCCCTCGCCGATCTGGGCAGGCGTGTTGGGCATGGCTCGCACGATGGGCTCATGACCGAGGCTATCGCGGATGGCGGCGGTGCTGATGCCGGCCATGATCGACAAGACTGTCTGGTCGGCCTTGAGGCGGTCGCCTATCCCCTGGGCTGCTGCGGGAAACTCCTGGGGCTTCACCGCCAGGACGACGATGTCGCCGCCTTTGATGGCGGCGGCGCTGCTGTCCACGGCCTTGATGCCGTAAGTGCGCTCGAGGTGCTGGCGGCGGCGGGCGACGATGTCGCAGACGGTGATATCGGCCGCCTGGACGATGCGCTTGTCCAGCAGGGCGTTGATGATAGCCTCGCCCATGACGCCGCCGCCGATGAAGGCCAGCTTCATCTCAGGGGTCCCTTCGACTTCGCTCAGGATGTAACCTCTCGCCGAAGATGGCGCGGCCAATGCGCACCAGGGTGGCCCCTTCCTCGATGGCTACCTCGAAGTCGTCCGTCATGCCCATGGAGAGCTCGGCCAGGCCCAGGGCATCGCGCAGTCGGCGCAGCTCACGGAAGACGGGCCGCACCTCCTCGGGGTCGCTGACCAGGGGAGCCATGGTCATCAGGCCGCGCATGTCCAGGTGAGGCAGGCGAGCGACGGCTTCGGCGGTCTGGAGGACCTCCTGGGGGGAGAGGCCGAACTTGCTGGCCTCGCCGGCCACGTTCACCTCCAGCAGGACGGGGATAGCGCGGTCGGCGCGACGGCTGAGTGCTTCGGCTAGACGCAGCGAATCCACGGTCTGGATTATATCAAAGAGTTCAAGGGCTGTCTTTGCTTTGTTGGTCTGGAGGTGGCCGATCATGTGCCAGGTGATGGGCAGGTGATGCAGGGAGGAGACCTTGGCGGCCGCTTCCTGCACGCGGTTCTCGCCGATGTGGGCGATGCCGGCGGCCGCCGCCTCCTCGATGGCCTGGGTGGGGAAGAACTTACTGACAGCCACGATGGTGACCTCGGCGGGGGAGCGGCCGGAGCGCTCCGCGGCCCGCGCCACCCGCTCGCGGATGAGGGCTAGTCTTTCGGCGACGGTGCTGACGGGCATGGGCCTACACTCCGGGGGGGCGAACACGGCGGCTCTCCCACCAGGCGAGGGAGCCGATGACGGCGGCGACGGCGAGGATGGCCAGCAGGGCGAAGGCGGGGTGGATGGTGTACAGGACGAAGACGCCGAGCATGGCCAGAAGGACGGCGAGGAGAGCCACCAGGGGCCAGAGGAGGATGCCGTAGACGACGCGGGTAAGCGTCCAGAACTCGGTCCAGGAAGAGGGCGGCTTCGGTCGCTGATACATGGCTGCGGGCATGCCTCCACGCACATGGTATCGCGAGGGGTGGGGGGAGGGGAAGGGGGGTGGCGGGCGTGTCGTAGGGGTCGTTCGCGAACGACCCCTACCCGATGGCCCATAGGATAAGGCAGGGCTGAAGCCCTGCAGCTACGACTACGTGTGCCATTCTCTTCGTAGCTGCAGACCTTCAGGTCTGGCCACGGGGAGATGATCTGATTCAACACGGTGTCGCGAGGGGTCAGCCGAGGCAAACGGCGCCTGAGCTAGGGAGGGAGCGCCGGTGGGGCCGGCTCCACCGCCGCTCATCTACATAATAAACCATCACGTTCGGGATGTCAATTAGCCGCACTTGGTGTAGCCGCAGGCGCGGCACACAAGGCAGCCCTCCTGGTAGATCAGCACGGCGCCGCAGTCGGGGCAGCCCAGGCCGGAGCTCTCCGGCGTGACCGGCAGGCCGTTGTCGTCTTTGAGCACCGGCTTGTGGCTACTGGGCACCGCCCCCGGCACGAACTTCAGCTCCAGCCAGCGGAAGATGTAGTCCAGCAGCGATGTCGCCTGCGGGATGTCGCGGTTGTTGGTACGGCCGTAGGGCTCGAACCGGGTCTTTTTCAGCTTGCGGGTGATGTCCTCCAGGGGCACACCGTACTGCATGGAGACCGACGTCAGCAGGGCTACGGCGTCCATCAGGCCGGACACCGTCGAGCCCTCCTTGGAGATATTCACGAATATCTCGCCGGGGCGGCCGTCCTCGTAGAGGCCGACGGTCAGATAGCCCTCCTGCTCGCCCACGGCGAACTTGTGGGTGATGGACTGACGCTCGTCGGGGAGGCGCTCGCGGTAGGGGCCGGGGCGCTTCTCGGCGGGGGCGGGTCGCTCTCCGTTCTCGGGCTCCTGCTCGGGGCCCTTCAGATTGAGGGTGGTGTGGGCCAGGACCTGCATCTCGCGGCAGCCGTCGCGGTAGACGGTGATGCCCTTGCAGCCCTCGCGGTGGGCGAGCCAGTAGGCATCGGCCACGTCCTGCTCGCTGGCCTCGAAGGGGAAGTTGATGGTCTTGGACACGGCGTTGTTGGTGTGGTGCTGGAAGGCGGCCTGCATGCGCACGTGCCACTGGGGGACGATGTCGTGGGCGGTGACGAACACCCTCTTCACCCAATCGGGGACCTCTGGCCGGTCGGCCAGGCGGCCGCCGGCCGCCAGGTGCTCGATCAGCTCGTCGGAGTAGAAGCCCTCGTCTTTGGCCACCTGGGTGAAGTAGCGGTTGACCTCTACCAGGCGGGTGCCAGTGCTGGGGCGCTTGGGGTCGAGGTAGTGCGTTCGCTGGAAGGCGAGGGCGTACAAGGGCTCGATGCCCGACGAGCAGTCGGAGATGATGGAGAGGGTGCCGGTGGGGGCGACGGTTGTGCGGGAGGCGTTACGGTAGGGGGAGCTGCCGCCGTCGTCGGACGAGCGGTGGTAGGTGCTGCCCTCCCAGGCGTGGAAGACGCCTCGCTCTACCCCCAGGGCGACGGAGGCCTGGTTGGCCTTCTCCTGAATGAACTCCATGAGCTTCTCGCCCAGGTTGAGGGCCTGCTCGGAGTCGTAGGGGATGCGTAGCTGGAGGAGGAGGTCGTGGAAGCCCATTACCCCCAGGCCGACCTTGCGGGTGAGCCTGGTGGCCTCCTCGATCTCGGGGATGGGGTAGCGGTTCACGTCGATGACGTTGTCCAGGAAGCGGATGCACAGGGGCACCGTCTTGGCCAGGCGCTCCCAGTCGACGTCCCTGCGGGAGCCGTCCTCCTTGACGAACTTGGAGAGGTTGATCGAGCCCAGGTTGCAGGACTCGTAGGGGAGAAGGGGCTGCTCGCCGCAGGGGTTGGTGGCCTCGATCATGCCCAGGTTGGGCGTTGGGTTGTCGCGGTTGATGCGGTCGATGAAGACGATGCCGGGGTCGCCGTTGATCCAGGCGTTCTCCACCATCATCTGGAAGGTGCGGCGGGCGCTGCGCTTGCCGACCACCTGGCCGCTGTGGGGGTTGATCAAGTCGTAGTCGCTGTCCTTTTCCACCGCCTCCATGAACTTCTCGGTCACCGCCACGGAGATGTTGAAGTTGGTGAGGGTGACCATGTCGGCCTTCATGGTGATGAACCGCTCGATGTCGGGGTGGGTGACGGAGAGGATGGCCATGTTGGCGCCGCGGCGTGTTCCCCCCTGCTTGATGGCCTCGGTGGCAGAGTCGAAAACCTTCATGAAGGAGACCGGCCCCGAAGCGACGCCCATGGTGCTCTGCACGCGGTCGCCTTCGGGGCGGAGGCGGCTGAAGGAGAAGCCGGTGCCGCCGCCCGACTTATGGATGAGGGCGGTGTGCCTGATGCTCTCGAAGATGCCGTCGATGGAGTCCACCACGGGCAGGACGAAGCAGGCGGAGAGCTGCTGGAGGTCGCGGCCGGCGTTCATCAGGGTGGGGGAGTTGGGGAGGAACTCAAGGGAGGCCATGATCTCGTAGAAGCGCTCCTCCCAGAGGGCGACGTCCAGGGGGTCGCGCAGGGGCTTGTAGAGGAGCTCGGCCTGGGCGACGCTGTGGGCCACGCGGTCGAACATCTCCTCGGGCGACTCGATGGGCTTGCCGCTGTCGTCCTTGGCCAGGTAGCGTCGCTCGAGCACCAGGCGGGCGTTCTGGGAAAGGGCGACGGGCCTGCGCTGCTTCTTGTCGATTTGGCTGGGGCCGGATGTGATGGTCATGGCAAGTCTCCCTCTGCGATGGTCTCGGGCACGAGGGTCATGAGGCCTCCTTATCGGCGCTCCGACAGGTCAGGAAGCCCCTTCTTGTCGCAATACTCCTTTAGCTCCTGCTTGGCCCGCTGCAGGCGGCTCCACACCTCGGCGGATTCGGTCGTAGAAACGACAGGGGCGTCTGATCGATAGTCCTGTCCAGGCGCGCGAAACTCTACCGTGCCTGCAAGCCGGCTAAAGTCTCTCTCTGCCTGGCACTCTTCCACCCATAGGCGCCGGAATTCCGGATCCTGGTCGTACAGCCGCTCAGCCTCCAGGTCGTCAGGGCGGAATTGCTCAGGGTCAAATTCTCTGGCCATTGGCCTCAGCTCCTTCCCTCAGCATTGTAGTTCCTTCTTTACTGGAGCTGCTGCTTGTCGATTTGGCTGCGGTCGGATGTTGTGGTCATGACGGCTCCTTTCGAGAGGCTTAGGGCCAGCCTGTAGGGCGTCCCAGGGTCCACCACGTATTCATGACGAAATAGAAGGTTGCTCCTACCCCTCCGTATAGAGGGACTACAAGCACCAAGAGCAAAAGCCGGTCCTTAAGTGTCATGCTGGAGTAGCTCCAATTCTATTAATTCGCCTCTGAAGGTCACGACCGCTTCTTCCCAGGGGATTTCGCTCTTGGCCCATGCTACGAATGGCTTGTAGAGCCAATGCGCCACCTTCAAGAAGCGCTGCCAGGTCATTCCGCATCTTCTAAGCGGCACCTTCCACCTCGCACCTGTCCACAGGACTGAAAGCCAACTCGATTGCCTGATAAGGCCCTCTCCCAAGTCGAGGTCAGTGGCAAGTTGACGTTGAAAGATCGCCTTAAACGCTCGTGGCTCGTCTGGTATGGCAAGTTCAGCCGGGTCAACACTATTCATACCTGGCTCCCTTTTCTCGCCCTTCGCGGCTTTCGCGCTCGCCCGCGGCGTCGGCGGGCGGAAAGCCCCTCCAGGGCCTCGGCGGGCAGCAGCGGTAGCTGGCCCGCTCCGGCTTCCGCCTGGGCACGGTTTTGCTCCAGGGCGGCCAGCTCCCCCTTCAGGTCGTCCATGTCGCGGAAGGCGCGATAGACGCTGGCGAAGCGAATGTAGGCCACTTCGTCCAGTTCGCGCAGGCTGTCGATGACCAGCTCGCCGACGAAGCTGGTGGGCACCTCGGCCTTGCCCTGGGCGTGCACCTGCGTCTCCACGTCGTCCACGAGGGCCTCGACGGAGCCGTGCGGTATGGGGCGCTTCTCGCAGGCCTTGCGGACGCCGAGCAGAAGCTTCTCCCGCGAGAACTCCTCGCGGCGGCCGTCCTTCTTCACCACCACCAGGCCGCCCAGCTCCACGCGCTCGGCGGTGGTGAAGCGCTGGCCGCAGGAGAGGCACTCGCGGCGGCGGCGGATGCCGCCCTCCATAGCGCGCGAGTCGGTCACCTTGGAGTCGTCGAAGCCGCAGTAAGGGCACTTCATTTCTCTACCATCCGTTAGGGGCAGCAAAGAGTAGAATACCACAATATGTTGGGGATGTCAAGGGTCTAGACTCAACATATTGTGGCTAAAAGTGTGGAGCCTGTTGAAAAAGCGCCCTTGTTTGCCCTTCGACACGCTCAGGGCGAGCGGTTTGAGGTGCCCGCGCATCTCCGCTCGTGGTGAGCCTGTCGAACCATGAGCGGAGATAATGGGTTTTTCAACAGCCTCACGTGGTGGGTGAAAAAGAGGCAGCGGGCTTGTTTAGCCCCGGCCAAGCCCGCTGCCCAGGAGGAGGTGGTGGAAGCTCCCGAGTTGTCTAGTGTCCGTCGCCCGGTGAGCCGTTGCCTCTCAGCGGTTGACTACCGGGCGCCGCAAAAAACTTGGTAGTTCCGTATCGACTATGCCTTGCTCCAGAGATTCGCCTCTGAGCTGTCGCAACTTCTCCTCTCGCGTAGGCTCCTCGTAGAGCTCTGGCGTGGCGAAGCCCACGGCGATGAGGGTGATCTGAACCTCATCGCCCATGTCGGGGTCGGTGGCAGTGCCGAAGATGATCTCGGCGTCAGGGTCCACTACCTCGGCGATGACCTGGGCGGCCATGTTCAGCTCGTGCAGGCCGAGGTTGGTGGAGGCGGTGAAGTTGAAGAGCACGCCGCGAGCTCCGTGGATGCTGACGTCCAGCAAGGGGCTGGTGATGGCTGCCTTGGCGGCCTCCGGCGCTCGGTTCTCGCCAGCGGCGCGGCCGATGGCCATGAGGGCGGGGCCAGCCTCGTTCATGATCCGGCGCACGTCGGCGAAGTCCAGGTTGATGTCGCCGGGTGTGGTGATCAGCTCGGAGATGCCCTGGATGCCCTGGCGGAGGATGTCGTCGGCCACGCGGAAGGCCTCCATGAGGCTGGTTTTCTGGTCGCAGATGGAGAGCAGGCGGTCGTTGGGGATGACGATGAGGGTGTCGACACGGTCCCGCATCATGGAGATGCCATTCTCGGCCTGAAGGCGGCGGCGTGAGCCCTCGAAAGAGAAGGGTTTGGTCACCACGGCTATGGTTAGGGCACCCGCCTCCTTGGCTGTCTCGGCCACGGTGGGAGCGGCACCGGTGCCGGTACCACCGCCCATGCCAGCGGTGATGAACACCATCTCGGAACCGCGTACTGTCTCCAGGATCTCATCCCGGCTCTCTTCGGCGGCTCGCTGGCCCCTATCGGCGTCGCCGCCTACGCCCAGCCCCTTGGTTAGGCGGTCGCCGATGCGCAGGCGAGACTCCGCCTCGCAGCGCATCAGGGCCTGGGTATCGGTGTTAATGCCCACGAACTGGACGCCCTTGACGCCGATCTCGATCATTCGGTTCACGGCGTTGCAACCGGCACCACCCACTCCTACCACCTTGATGGGTGGCAGGCCTTCAGTGTCTGTCCTGTTCACCACCTTTGCCTCCTTTCCCCTTTTGTGCTGCCCCTGTCCGTCTGTTTCGGCCGCTATTGAGGCAAAAGAAACCTGAACCAGCGACCAATGCTACGCAGCCATCCCCAAGGAGAGGCGTGCGCCTTCTCGGCCCGCCTACGCCTGTGCCCGTCCGGCTGCTGCTCGTGCAGGGCCCAGTGGAGGAGCCCGACGCCGGTGGCATAGGCTGGGTTGGCGAGAATGTCCGATAGGCCGTAGAGACCACGCGGTACACCGATGCGAGCCGGCATCCGCAGCACCTGCTCGGCCAGGGCGTCCATGCCCGGCAGGTTGGCCGAGCCGCCGCTGAGGACGAGGCCAGCGGCCAGCATCTCATCGTAGCCAGCCCGCCGCACGTCCATATAGATCATCTCCAGAACCTCCTCCACGCGGGCCTGGAGGATCTCGGTCAGGCGACGGCGGGAGACGGACTTTCGCCTATCGGCACCGAAGGTATCTATCTCTACCATTTCCTCGGAATCGATCGTGCTGGGGATGGCGTGGCCATAGAGGGTCTTGGCCTCCTCAGCGGCGTCGAAGGGCGCCCTGAGGCCGGCCACCAGGTCGTGGGTGAGGTGATAGCCGCCGACCGGCAGGATGGCGGTATGGAAGGGGCTGCCTTCGACAAAGACGCAAACGCCGGTGGTGCCACCCCCGACATCGGCCAGCACCACTCCCTGCCGCTTCTCTTCTTCTTCTAGCACAGCTTCGGCGCTGGCGAGGGAGCTCAGCACTAGATCTTCCACCTGAACGCCCGCTCCCTCCACACACTTGGTGAGGTTCTGGATGGCGGACACGCTACCAGTGACGATGAGTGTCTCCACGTCCAGGCGCTGGCCGTGCATTCCGACGGGGTCGCTGACGCGCTCCTGACCGTCCACCATGAAGTAACGGGGGATAGCGTGCAGCACCTGACGGTCGATGGGGATGCTCACGGCCTCTGCCGCCTCTAGGACGCGAGCTACATCCTCGGGCCCGATGGGTCGGTTGCGGCCGGGGATGGCTACGACGGCGCGGTTAGTCATGCAGTTGATGTGGCTGCCGCTGATGCTCACCTGGGCTGAGACGATACGGGTGCCGCTGGACCTCTCGGCCTTCTCCACAGAGTTGAGGATGGACTCGGTGGCCTGCTGGATGTTGTCCACCACGCCTCTGTTTATGCCGACGGTGGGAGAAATGCCGACTCCCACGATGCGCATGTCCCCCTCGGCCGCCAGCTCACCCACCAGGGTGCACACCTTGGTGCTGCCCACATCGACGGCGGCGAAGTTGCCGTTGCGATACATCTCTCTCTCCCCTTTCAGCGAAGGGAGGGCCTATCGCCGAACCTCAGGTCGAGTACATGTCCCTGCATCTGTTGGCGACCGAGCCTCTGCTCCAGGGCTTGCCACACGGCCAGCTTGTATTCCAGGCCGTGGCTATCGCCCACGATCACGCGATAGCCGATGGCGCTCATCAGGGACAGACCCTCGCGGCTGTTGTATTCCAGGCGCACGAGGCCCATATCCAGGGTGGCGGGCAGAGAATCCAGGAGCTGTTGGGCCAGGTGCACAGCATCGGCGTCGATGACGTCTCCCGGTTGGAAGTGGGCCGAGCCGTCCTGGTGGTAGATGACGGGCGCATCCGGCGCAGGCATGGCCCCTTCCAGGACAACGCCGTCAGCGTCCACGACGTACTCGTCGTCCTCGGTGTACCAGTAGCTCCAGGGTTGTCTCTCCTCGACGACGAGGCGAACGGTGTGAGGCCAGCGCCGCTCAGCCTTCACCGACTTGACCATGGGCAGGGCGGCTAGCCGCTTCTGGGCCTCGTCCAGAGGGACGGTAAACATGCTGGCGCCCTTAAGGTCGGCCAGCTCCGCCAGGGAGTGAGCATCCAGGGTTTGGGCTCCCGTCACTTGCACCTCCTGCACTCGAAGGACGGGGGTGAAGTACAGGGCCAGACCGCCACCGATCAGGCCTGTCACCAGCAGCAGCACCAGCAGCCGTCGCCACAGCCGCGGGCCGCCGGGCTCCTCGTCTTCCCTCAGGAGGACGCGGCCCTGCAGGGGACGTCCCGATCTGTTCTGCCGGTCGCCTCTATGCACGCCTTTGCTTCTCCTGATGGTGTTCCAGGCCAAGCTCGATGAGGCGGGTTATCAGGTCGGTGTAGGATAGGCCAGCGATCTCCCAGAGTTTGGGATACATGCTCATGGGCGTGAAGCCGGGTATGGTGTTGATCTCGTTGACGTAGGGCTGGTCGTCCTGAGTGAGGAAGAAGTCGACCCGCCCCATGCCGGCGCAATCGATGGTCCTGAAGACGGCGATGGCCAGGGCTCGCAGCCGCTCGCTCACCTCTGGCGGCAGGTCGGCGGGGATGATCAGGCGGGTGCGGGGGTCTTCGTATTTGGCCACGTAGTCGTAGAAGTCGCGGGCGAACACTATTTCCCCCGGGGGTGAGGCCTGTGGATCATCGTTGCCCAGGACGCCGCACTCGATGTGGCGACCCTCGATGGCCTGCTCCGCTAGGGCTTTGCGGTCGTAGCGGAGGGCTTCGGCTAGGCCGTTGGTCAAGTCTTGTTGCGAGTAGGCCTTGACGGTGCCAATGCTGCTGCCGCCATTCGCCGGCTTAACAAAGCAGGGATAGCCCAGCTCGCTCTCTATCTGGCGAACCACGGCGGTCATTTCGTTCTTCCACTGGGGCCAGGTGACGACGAGCGAGCGAGGCATGGGAAGGCCCGCCTGGCGGAAGACCATCTGCTGGAGGGCCTTGTCCATGCCCAGGGCGCTGGCGGTTACACCGGCTCCCACATAGGGAATGCCCAGCATCTCCAGGAGCCCCTGGAGGGAGCCGTCCTCACCATAGGTGCCGTGGATCAGCGGAAACAGGACGTCTAGCTTCCGCAGGACGGTTAGAGCCTGGCCGCTGAACCCGCGGGCCCTGGTTTCCTCCAGGCCCTGCCTGCCGGCAGACAGGCTGGCCATGCGCTCGCCTTTGATGGCGTCCAAGGCCGCCTGTGTCTCCCGGGGGGTGAGCCAGGCCCCGTCTTTGGTGACGCCCATCGGCACCGCCTGGAAGCGATCCTGGTCGATGGTGGCCATCACTCCCTGGGCGGAGATAAGCGATACCTCATGCTCGACGGAGCGGCCGCCGAAGAGGATGCCCACTAGCAGGCGCCCTTCTTTAGCCATCGAATCCCTCTCCCACCAGCGTTACCTCTGGCTCCAGGCGAAGGCCAAAGCGTTCCTCCACCCTCTCTTGGGCCAAGGCGATCAGTGCCTTGACATCGCTGGCGCGGGCGTGGCCACAGTTGACGATGAAGTTGGTGTGTTTGGGCGAGATCTGGGCGTCGCCGATGCGATGGCCCCGTAGGCCCACCTGATCGATGAGCCACCAGGCGGGATGCTCGGGGGTATTCTTGAAGATCGAGCCGGCGTTGCGCTCTCGCGGCTGGGCCGCTTGACGGCGGGCATCCAGCTCGGCCACTCGTGCAGCCAAGACCTGGGGGTCACCCTCGTGCAGAATTAGGTCGGCGGAAAGGATGACCTTTCCCTGGAGCACGCCGCGAGTGAATGCACTGCCGCGATAGCCCAGGGCGAGTTCGCTGCCGGCTAGTTGCTCCACTTCGTCACTACTGTTAGCGACGCGCACACTGCGCAGGCAATCTGCCAGGCAGCCGCCATAGGCGCCGGCGTTATAGATCACCGCTCCGCCCAGGCTGCCGGGGATGCCACAGGCCCAGTCCAGGCCAGCCAGACCGGCCGGGGAGAGCCGCCGCGCCAAGCTAGCGAGGCTGGTCCCCGACTGAGCGCGCACCAGCAGGCTGCCATTGCCCTGGCGGATGGGCCGGTCGACGCGGCCACTGCGATTCTCGATGACTAGCCCGCGAATGCCATTATCGTCCACCAGGATGTTGCTGCCTGAGCCGAGGATGAAGAAGGGCACAACATGACGGCGAGCGATGTCTGTCAGCGCCTGCAGTTGCTCTTCCGATTCGGCGATGGCATAGGCATCGGCCGGCCCGCCAATGCCGAAGGTGGTATGCTCAGACATGGGCTCAGCCAGGCGGACTGTTGCTGCCCGGCGGAGCTCTGCTAGGAACTGGCTGTCCACGGTTCCTTCCTCAGTGCCTCCAGAACCTTCGGCGCTACCTGATCGATGTCACCAGCACCGATGGTGAAAAAGACATCGCCCGGACGCAGTGCCTCGAGCACCTTTGGTGGCGCTTCTTCCAGCCCTCCGGCGTAGCTGGCGGGTGGGCTGTCAATGACCTCGGCTAGCTCCTGGGCGCTCATGCCCGCCGATGGCTTCTCGCGGGCGGCGTAGGTTTCGGCGATGAGAAGCTGGTCGACCCCCTGAAAGCAGGTGCGGAAGCCATCCAGGAGATAGCGGGTGCGGCTGTAGGTATGGGGTTGGAAGAGGCAGATCAGACGGCGACCAGGGAAGCGCTGGCGGGCGGCGGCGATGGTGGCGGAGATCTCGGTGGGGTGATGAGCATAGTCGTCCATGATGGCGATGCCCGCCGCTTCGCCCACGAATTGGAAGCGTCGCTGAACTCCTCGGAAGCGGGCGAGAGCCTCCCGCACGGCCGGCTTAGGCAGGCCGAGAACGCTTGCCGCAGCGATGGCAGCCAGAGCGTTATTCACTTGGTGACCCCCTGCCAGATGGGTCTCAAAGGCTGTGTAGGGCTCTTCGCCGTATTTTAGCAGAAAAGTATACCCGCATATACCCTTTGGCGAAAGATTTTCGGGGAAAAATCCTCCATTTTTCTTTAGACCGTAGGGAATGATCCTGGCCTGAATGGGCGGCTCGGCCTCCGGATGGGCCAGGATGTGGCGGACAGTGGGATCGTCGGCGCAGGCGATGAGGAAGCCGTCGGACGCCACCTGCGACATGAACTGGCGGAAGGCGTCGGTGAGGCACTGGAAGTCGCCGTAGAAATCGAGATGGTCGGGTTCGATGTTGGTGACCACAGCCACCTGAGGCCGATAGTGAAGGAAGGCGCCAGCGAACTCGTCGGCTTCCACCACGATGTGGTCGCCTCGGCCGGCGCGAGCGTTGGTGTCCAGGCCGATTATTTCGCCGCCCACCAGGAAGGTGGGGTCACAGCCGGCCTCTTGCAGCATGAAGGCGATGAGGGCGGTGGTGGTGGTCTTGCCGTGACTGCCCGCCACGGCGATGGCCTGGCGTCCCTCCAGCAGGCGAGCGATCATCTCCGCTCGCTGGAGAAGGGGGAGGCCACGGCGCTTGGCCTCCGTCAGCTCGGGGTTGTCGGGCTGAGCGGCTGCTGTGTAGACCACCAGCTCGGCGTCGGCTAGATGGTCGGCGGCGTGGCCCTCGCAGATGGTGGCCCCTTGATCCTGCAGGCGCCCGGTAAGGGACGACAGCTTCAGGTCGGAGCCCGAAACCTGGTGGCCCCAGGCGAGGAGGACGTGGGCGATGGCCGACATGTGGATGCCGCCGATGCCCACCAGGTGAACGCGGCGGGGGATGCCCTTGGCCGTCACTTGGCCACCTCCAGGAGCAGGCGAGCGATGTTCGTGGCGGCGTCCGGGCGGGCCAGGCGGCGAGCGGCCTCGGCCATGGTGGCCCGTCGTGGCTCGTCGGCCAGGAGCTCGCCCACCAGGGGCAGGAGACCGTTCAGCTTGTTGTCATCCATCACTATGGCTGCCCCGGCATCGGCCAGGAAGCGAGCGTTGAAGAGCTGGTGACCGCCGGCGTGGGGATAGGGCACCAGGATAGCGGGCAGACCAACGGCCGGCAGTTCGCCCATGACCGAGGCGCCAGATCGCATCAGCGCCAGATCGGCGGCGGCCATGGCCCAGGGCAGGTCCTCGTGCATGTAGCCGTACAGGTGATAGCGAGGGCGTAGGCGGTTGGGCAGGTCGCGGCGCAGGCGATCTAGCCGCGGTTGATAGCTGCGGCCGCTTAGGTGAATGATTTGACATAATTCCAAAAGCTGGGGAAGGTGTTTGACGACCATGCGGTTGAGGGTGCGGGCACCGTGAGTGGCACCGGTGATGAGGAGGAGACGGTCTTGGGGGTCGATGGCGAGGCGACGACGGCCTTCTGTTTTGGTTGCCTGCCAGAAGGTGGAGCGGATGGGGTAGCCAGTGACCACTGTCTTGGCGGAGGGTAGGTAGGGCAGGGAACGGTCGGTGCTGACGGCGACGCGTTGGGATAGGCGGGCCATGAGGCGGACTGCCCAGCCGGGGCGGACGTCGGGCAAGTAAACCACGAGGGGAAGGCGACGGGAAGTGCGAGCGGCTACGGCCATGGGGACGCTGGCGTAGCCGCCGGTGGTGAGGATGGCCTGCGGCTGGAACTGGGCGATGGCGGCTCGGGCCTGGGGCACTCCTCTGGCCAGCTTGACCACGCTGGCCGCTAGTGCCCAGGGGGAGCGGCCGCGAATAGCCCCGGCAGCCACTGCGCGGAAGGGCAGGCCTGCCCTGGTGACCAGCTCCCTTTCGATGCCGGTGGCTGTGCCGATGTAGAGAGCGTCCAGGGCCTCGCTGTCGCCTAGCTCTTGGGCGAGGGCTGTCGCCACGGCCAGGGCGGGATAGACGTGGCCTCCGGTGCCGCCGCCGCTGAAGATAACCTTCATCTTCTCTTCCTGCTGAAGCCGTTCCGGCTTGGGACCGGATCCCGTTCCAGATAGCCCTTATCGCGGCCGTAGCGGGATACGCTCAGGAGGACGCCCACTCCGGCCAGGACGGCCATCAGGGACGAGCCGCCGTAGCTGATGAAGGGCAGGGGCACTCCTGTGAGAGGTATGGAACGGGTGATGCCGCCGATGTTTATCAGCGTCTGATAGGCGATCCAGCCTACGATACCTACCGCCAGGTAAGCGCCGAAAGGATCGGGGGCGTTGAGGGCTGTCCGTACGCCTCGATAGACGAAGAAGGCGAACAGGGCGATGACGGCCACGGCACCGATGAAGCCCAGCTCTTCTCCGATGATGGCGAAGACGCCGTCGGTGTGGGAGCCGGGTACGTAGAAGAACTTCTGACGGCTGACCCCCCAACCCAGGCCAGCTGGGCCGCCACTACCGAGGGCGATGAGCAACTGGCGGATGTGGAAGCCGGAGCCCTCCGGGTCTGCTCCAGGGGCGATGAAGGAGAAGATCCGCTCCACTCGATAATTGGCCAGGAAAATGATGCCCCAACTGATGAGACCAGCTCCCAGGATGAGGAGCAACAGGTGCCTGTGCGATGCCCCCGCTACGAAGAAGAGGGTGCAGGTGGTGAGGACGATGATGATGGTTGTGCCCATGTCGGGCTCGACGATCACCAGGCTGGCCACCAGGCTGACCATCAGGACGAAGGGCAGGAAGCCTGCCCAGAAGTGCTTGATATCGTCGCCGCGGCTGCGGCTGGCCAGCCAGGCCGAGATGTAGACGATGATGGCTAGCTTGGCAAACTCGGATGGCTGAAGAGACGGCAACGGCCCCAGGGCAAGCCAGCGTTTGGCGCCGTTCTGCTCCACGCCGATGCCCGGCATCAGGACGGCCAGGAGGCCTGCCAGAGCGATGGCCATCATGACTATGCTCAGGGGCCGCAGGAGGTGGTAATCGAGCCGCATGAACACCCACAGCAGGACCAGCCCCACCAGGGCGAAGGCCGCCTGGCGGGCGATGAAGTAGTTGGTGTCGCCGTACTCCAGGTGGCCGACGGCGAAGCTGGCGCTGTACACCACCAGTAGGCCTACCACCACTAGGGCGGCGGTGGCCAGGATGAGGATGTAGTCGGGTGGGCCTGCGCGGAGGCGACCCGTCTCTAGCGTGGCGATGGCTCCACCTCCTGAGCTAGGTGCAGGATCAGTCGGCGGAAATGGGATCCCCGCTCCTCGAAGTTGTCATACGTGTCGTAGCTGGTGCAGGCAGGCGACAGGAGGACCACGTCCCCCGGCTGGGCCAGGGCCCGAGCCGCTTCCACTGCCTCGGCCAGGCTTGGCAGCCGCATCACTCTGGGCCGGTCGTCGGCCGACCGCCGGTCGGCCGCTCGCCGTACAGCCTCCTCCAGGAGGGGCCCCGACTCTCCGAAGAGGATGACCGCGCGACAGGCTCGGCAGGCCTCCTCGGCCAGTTCCTCCAGTGGCAGGTGCTTCTCGCGCCCACCCAGAAGGAGGAGCAGCGGCTGGCTGAAGGAGCGCAGGGCGGCCAGGGTGCGTTCGGGGGTGGTGGCGATACTGTCGTTGTAGTAGGCGACGCCGCCGAGCTGGTGGACGAATTCCAGGCGATGGGGCAGGCCCTGGAATTCGGCCGCTGCTCGGGCGATGGCTTGTGGGCTCAGGCCACACACGCTAGCCACGGCGGCCGCTGCCACAGCGTTGGCCCAGTTGTGGCGGCCCCGCAGGCGCAGGCTCTCGATGGGGAACAGCCTTTGTTCCCGGCCGCGCCGTCTAGAAACAACCCAGCCGTCGCGAAGGAAGGCGCCGTCAGCGGGGATGTCCGAGGCCAGGCTGAAGTAGAGCACCTTGCCTGGAGCCCGCTCGGCCAGGGCGCGCGTCTCGCTGTCGTCGTAGGCCAGGATGGCGTAATCGTCGCTCTTCTGGTGGCGCAGGATATCGGCCTTAAGGCGCCGGTATTCGTCCCAAGAGAAGCGGTCCAGGTGGTTGGGCGTGATGTTCAGCAGGCAGGCCACGTTGGGGCTGCGCTCTGGCAGGAGCTGAAGCTGGGTGTGGCTTACCTCCAGGACAACCCAGGTGTCCGGCGTCAGGGTGGCTAGATGTGACAGCAGGCCGACGCCGATGTTGCCCCCCACGAAGTGAGGCCGACCGTCGCAGCGGAACATCGCCCCTACCAGTGCGGTGGTCGTCGTCTTGCCGCTGCTGCCAGTGATACCGGCCAGCGGCCCCGGACAGAGCTCCAGGAAGAGCTTGAACATCGAGCTGATGGGTATGCCTCGTTGGCGCGCCTCCGCCAGTCCCGCCAGATCGAGGGGCACGCCCTGGGAGAGGAAGACGGCGTCGGCGGCCAGCAGGTCCTGGGGGTCGTTGGCCCCCAGCGACAGCCGAACGGGGATGTCGGCGATATGCTCCAGTCGGGCCCGAAGCTTCTCGGCGGGCTTGGCGTCGCTGACGGTGATGCGGGCGCCCTGAGCATGGAGGAAGCGCACAAGGTCCACCCCTTCGATCCCTAGGCCGACCACCGTCACCTGCTTGCCATTGAAGTCGTGCTGGCCTGCCATAGTCCGGTCTACACCTTCGACGCTAGGGCCACTCCCAGAAGGGAGCCCACGATCCCCAAAAGGCAGAGTCGCATCACCACCTGGGGCTCCGACCAGCCCAGCAACTCGAAGTGATGATGCAGGGGGCTCATCCTGAAAATGCGTCTGCCTCCGGTGAGGCGAAAGTAGCCGATCTGAATGATGTCCGATAGTCCCTCGAGGACGAAGACGATGCCGATGATGGGCAGGAGCAGCCAGTGACCGGTCATCAGGGCGACCACCGCCAGGGAGGAGCCGAGAGCCAGGGCGCCCGTATCGCCCATGAACACCTGGGCGGGGTAGCTGTTGTACCACAGGAAGCCAGCGGTTGCCCCCACGACGGTGAAGCAGAAGGTGGCCAGGTAGGTTTGCTCCTGAAGCAGGGCGATGATGCCGTAGGCCAGGAAGGCCAGGGCGCTGGTGCCGCCGGCCAGGCCGTCAAGACCGTCGGTGATGGCCACGGCGGTGGTGGTGAAGACGATGATGATTACTGCCAGCGGTATATATCCGAAGCCCAACTCGAACTCGCCAGCCCAGGGGATCTTCACGTCCTGCACGTCCAGGGCGAAGTAGAGGACGAGGGCGGCCGTCAGGCCCAGGGCAGTGAGCAGCAGGACCTTGAGGCGCTTGTTGAGGCCCGTTCGGGCCCTGCCGACGATGGTGCGGAGGTCGTCGACCAGGCCCAGAAGGCCGGCGCCGACGATCGTCCCCAGGGGCAGGAGGATCGACAGGCGGTCCACTATGTTGGCGGCCAGAGTGATGGGCAGGGCCATGGCGAAGATGAGCACTCCCCCCATGGTGGGTGTGCCCGCCTTGGTCAAGTGGGAGGGCGGGCCGTCGGAGCTGATCTCCTTGCCCAGGCCTCGTCGCCGCAGGAATTCCACTAACGGTTGCCCTACTACCACCGACACCACAAAAGCCATCGCTCCCAGCATTAGGGCTCTAACCATGTCAGCTCGTCAGTTCCTCGATTACTGTTTCCAGAGCCATGACCCGCGAGGCCTTGACCAGCAGGTGGTCGCCCTCATTCAATGCCTCGCGGATGGCTGCCGCCGCTTCTTCCTTGGAGGTCAGGAAGCGCACCTCCTGGTGGCCGGCGGCCTCGGCAGCCTCGCCGATGATCCGCCCTCGCTCACCCAGGGTGTAGAGGACGTTGGTGGTTAGGGCTGCGCGCTCGCCCACCAGGCGGTGTCCCTCCTCTTCGAAGCTGCCGAGCTCCAGCATGTCGCCTAGAAGGGCCAGGCGGCGGCCGGGAAGCTCGGCCAGGAGGTCAAGGGCGGCCAGCATGGATGTGGGGCTGGCATTGTAGGTATCGTCCAGGATGGTGCTGCCCTGGGGGCCTGTGAGCGTGCGCAAGCGCAGGGGGACGTCGGCCGTGGCCAGGGCGGCGGCTACCTCCTGAAGGGACAGCCCATCGGCCAGGCCCACGGCGGCCGCCGCCAGGGCGTTGTAGAGGTTGTGACGGCCTGGCAAGGGCGCTGAGACGTCTGTAGACTCATGGTCACAGGTCAGGCGAAAGGAGATGCCCTCCAGACCACTGGTGGACAGAACAGTGCCTCGCACGGAGCACTGCGGCGACTCGCCGAAGAGAGCGACGCAGGCGCTGGTGCGCTCGGCCATGGTGGCCACCTGGGGGTCGTCTCCGTTGAGGATGGCCCAGCCGTCGGGCGGCAGGCTCTCCACCAGCTCTGCCTTGGCCTCGGCGATGGCCTCCAGGGTGCCCAGGCGCTCCAGGTGAACCGGGCCGACGTTGGTGACTACGCCCATCTGGGGTCGGGCTATCTGGCAGAGGAGGCGAATCTCGCCTAGGCCGTACATGCCCATCTCCAGCACAACCCGCTCGTGCTCCGGCTGGAGCTGGAGGAGGGTCAGGGGCAGGCCAATCTCGGTGTTCAGGTTGGCCTCGCTCTTAAGCACCTGATAGCCGGAGCTCAAGACGGCGGCTGTCAGTTCCTTGCAGGTAGTCTTGCCGACGCTGCCGGTAATGCCCACCACTTTCACCCTGTGCTTGCCTCGCCAGTAGGCGGCCAGGCGCTGGAGGGCAGCAAGGGTGTCGTCAACCTGGAAGAAGGAGACCTCCTGGGGCAGGTCGAGCGGCTGCTGCTGGGCGATCACTCCTGTGGCGCCGTGGCTGATGGCGTCGGCAATGAACTCGTGGCCGTGGCGATGCTCGCCCGCCAGGGCGATGAACAGGTCGCCGGGCTGCACCTGACGCGAATCGATGGCCACGCCGCTGAACGATTGCCTCTCGATGGCTCTGCTCACGGCGGTAAGCAGGGAGTCGAGGGCGCTTGTTATGTCTTGAGTGGTTGGCATGGCCCGATCTTATCCCTAAGGGCTCTCATGTACTAGAGCCTCCGGCACCGGTGGAACCTTAAGGTAGTTCAGGATTGACAGGGCCATGCGAGCAAAGACGGGGGCGCACACTGCGGAGCCCCAGGGTACATCCTTGGGTTCATCGATCCTTATCAGCATGGCGAGAACGGGATCGTCGCTGGGAACGAAGCCAGCGAAAGAGGCAATGTAGGCATCTTCTTTGTAGCCGCCGGGGATGGAGATGGATGCCGTGCCCGTCTTGCCCGCTACTCGATAACCCGGCACGGAGATGGCGTACACGGTGGTGATGCCATCTACCACAGCGTTCATCATGTGGGTAACGGTGTTGGCTGTTTCGGCGGTGACGACCTGGCGCACTTCCAGCGGCTGGAACACCTGGAGTTCGTCGCCGCGGCGGATCTCCTGCACGACATAAGGCCGCATCAGCTTGCCGTCATTGGCAATGGCCGAGATGGCGGTGATGAGCTGCAAGGGGGTGACGTTGACCCCCTGGCCGAAGGAGTTGGTGGCCATGTCCACCTCTGCCCAGTCGTCTTCGGCGGGGGTGCGGATCTGGCCCGCCGCCTCCCCGGACAGGCCGACGCCGGTGGGCTGGCCGAAGCCAAAGCGGTGAACGTAGTCGTAGAAGCGGTCCGCACCCAGGAGCTCGCTCAGCCAGACGGCGCCGGTGTTCAGGCTCTTGACCAGGATCTGAGTGGCCGTCTGGGTGCCATGAGCGCCGAAGTCCCAATTGACGATGGTCCAGCCGGAGACGCGGGCTACGCCTTCGTCCACGTAGACGCTCTCGGGCGACACCAGGCCAGCGTCGAGGGCGCCGGCCATAGTCATCGTCTTAAAGACCGAGCCCGGCTCATACAGGTCGGTGATGGCCCGATTGCGGTACAGATCCATTTTGCTCTCATCGCTGAGGTCGAGATGGGTGAGGTCGAAGGAGGGGCGGCTAGCCATGGCCAGGATGGCTCCCGTGCGGGGGTCCATGATGATAATGGTGCCGCCGTTGGCCTCGTGCTTCTCGATGGTGGCGTCCAGCTCCCGCTCAGCCATGCGCTGCATATAGCGGTCGATAGTGAGAATGATATCCGCTCCTGGCTCGGGCGGTACGCGCTCGCTGTAGCCCAGAGCGATCTTGTTACCCAGGCCGTCGCGCTCGTAGGATAGGGAACCGGCGGCGCCACTTAAGTCACGATCGTAGTCAGCCTCCAGGCCGGTGAGGCCGACATTGTCCCGGCCAATGAAACCGATCAGTGACGCCGCCAGATTCCCTTCTGGGTAGACACGACGACTGGTGCGCACCAGTCTGACGCCTGGCAGGCCTAGGTCCTCCACACCCAGGCTGCCCTGATAGTCCAGCCCGCGGCCAACGATGGCCTCGCGGGTTATGGACGTGCTCAGGTCGGTGAGAATATCCTGCGGCAGCCGGTTCAGGACGTTGGCCAGAGCCTCAGCCCGCTGTTGGGCTTGGGCAGGGTCGTCCCACACCTGGCTATCCACTAGGACGTCGTAGGCATCGACGCTGGCGGCCAGGGGGTAGCCGTTGCGGTCGAGGATGGCGCCGCGGCGGGGGTTCAAGACAAGGCTGCCCTGGTGTTCATCCTGGGCCCGTTCCTGGTACTCCTGGTGGCTCACGAGCTGGAGGTGAGCCAGGCGACCCACTAGGCCGAGGGTGGCTATGAGGAGAAGGACTATCACTACTCCCAGCCGCCCGGAGATGCCGTTGCCTTGTCTTGCCACTACCTACCGTCCGCCAGGTTAGAGAACATTAGTTCTCGAAACCCGCTTCCTGTCTGTTGGATGTGCGTCCGCTCTTGTTGACTATGCTCGATCATTTAGGGCTCTATCAGGGAAAGGGCAGCAGGTCCAGGAGGGACTGCCACCAGGCTTGGTTCTCTTTGGCGCTCTCCTGCTTCTTAGGAGGCAGGAAGCGGTCAGGGATAGGCTGGCTCTCTGGGCCAGCTACGTCGACGGTGAGGTAGACCGTGTGCTCGGGGACTTCCATGTCAAGACGCTGGCGGGCCTCCTTCTCGATGCGGTCGAGGGCCGCCAGGGAGGCGATCTCTGCCTCCAGCTCGTGGATGCGCGCTTCCCAATCGCTGCGCTGGCGCTCCAACTCACGGATGCTGTAGCCGGTGGTGGTGGCCTGGCTGCTTTGAAGCAGCGGCAGGAGACCAGCCAGGCCGATGGCCACCAGGGCGATGGTCAGCACCACCGGCATGCCGAGAGGCCGCCCCTTGGTGCGTGGGGCAGAGCGCTCATCAGCGATGGCCGTATGCCCTCTTGCCATGATGCTACAGTCTTTCCGCGACCCGCAGGCGGGCGCTGCGGCTGCGGGGGTTGGCCGCCACCTCGGCCGGCGTGGGCCTGATAGCGCCCCGCACCACTGACTTCAGGCTGGCCTTATGGCCGCAGACGCAGGTCGGCACGTCCGGCGGGCAGATGCAGTCGCGCGATTCCTGACGGAAGAAGTTCTTGACGATGGCGTCCTCTAGGGAGTGGAAGCTGATGACGACCAGCCGTCCTCCGTAGCCCAGGAGGTCGCGACTTTCCTCCAGGGCGGCTGACAGGTTTTCCAGCTCTTGATTAACGGCGATGCGCAGGGCCTGGAAGGTGCGGGTAGCGGGATGAATGCGACGGTGGCTGCGCCCTACCGCCTTCTCCACCGTCTTGGCTAGCTGGGTGGTGGTCTCTAGGGGCCTTTCCCGGACGATGCGGCGGGCGATACGGCGGCTGTAAGGCTCCTGTCCGTAGCGCCAGAGGAGGTTGGCTAGGGCCTCCTCGGCGTAGGTGTTGGCAATGTCTGCTGCGGTGACCGCCTGCTGGGGGCTGAAGCGCATGTCCAGGGGAGCCTCCACTTGGAAGCTGAAGCCGCGCCCTTCCTCGGCCAGTTGCAGGGAAGAGAGGCCCAGGTCAAAGAGGACGCCGTGCACAGGGGCGAAGCCGTGGCTGCGGCAGATGGTCTGCACGTCGCGGAAGTTCGCTTCCAGCAGGAGGACAGCGTCGCCAAAGCGGGCCAGGCGACTATGGGCTATCTGAAGGGCCCTGGGGTCGGCGTCGATGCCCAGGAGAAGGCCGCCTGGTGAAGCGAGCTCGAGAATGGCTTCGGCGTGGCCGCCGCCGCCGACACTGCAATCCACGTAGCGACCGCCGGGCTGGACCGCCAGAGCCTGGAGCACTTCCTCCACCATGACCGGCGTATGGCTTACTGTCGGCTGGGTCGTCGTATTCATCGCCCTGCTACCTGCTACGCGCCTTCCTCTGCCTCGGCCTGGCCCATTCGGCTCATCTCCTGGGCCCAGCGCTGAGGATTCCATATCTCCAGGCAATCCTCACGGCCGCATATGATGACGGCGCCGTTGAGGTCACCCCACTGGCGCAGGAATGGCGGGACGACGACTCGCCCCTGACGGTCGAGTTCGGCGTCAAAGGCAGGGGCGTAGCGGGTGCGACGAAGATGGCGGCCGTGCCTGGTGGCGACCGGCTCGGCGGTGTAGGCCTCGGAGCTCACCTCGAAGTCGTGGGGGTTGTACAGCTCGACGCAGCCGTCCTCGCCCTGCACCAGGATGATGCCTTCACTGAACAGATGGCGATAGCGGGCGGGAATGGCTACGCGCCCGCGGTCGTCCAGGGTGTGCTCATAGGTGCCCCGAAAGGCCATGCCAGGTCTCCTTGTGGCCCGCTGTTAGGGAGGCTTCCCCCGAGAACAACGGTTGTGGTATTATCGGTGAGCGAAGAATACAAAGGGGGAAGCCCCAGGGTTGGGACAAAGCCCCATAATTCCCCACTTCATGGGCATCTTACCACTCACTGATCTCCTGTCAAGTAGGACTGAGGGGAATTTGTGGGAATCTCAGAAAATTTGGCCGGGGGAATGATCATGGCCTTGCGAGTTGGCATCCTAACAGTGAGCGACAAGGGAGCGCGCGGCGAGCGGGCCGATACCAGCGGCCAGGCAATCCGCGAGATGCTGGCCTCTCTGGAGGCGACGGTGGAGCGCTATGAGGTGGTGCCCGACGAGAAGGAGGTTGTCGCCTCTCGTCTGCGGGAGTGGGCCGATGAGGCAGACCTGGGTCTGATCCTCACCAACGGCGGCACCGGCCTCGCGCCGCGAGACGTCACCCCCGAGGCCACCCTGGCGGTGGTGGAGCGGCTGGTGCCGGGCATGGCTGAGGCTATGCGCCAGGAGGGGCTCAAGCATACGCCGATGTCTATTCTCAGCCGGGGCGTCGTTGGCGTGCGCGGTCGCACGTTGATCGTCAACCTGCCGGGCAGCGAGCGGGCTGTGCGTCAGAGCCTGGGCTACCTCCTGCCGGTGTTGCCCCATGCCGTGGAGACGGTGCGCGGCGAGGCGGGCGACCACCTGGCCGCAGGCGAGGGCGTGGAGCGGTTGCAGGGATAGCAGGCGTCATGCGCATCGATATCCTCACCATCTTTCCGGGCATGTTCCGCGGCCCCTTCGAGGAGAGCATCGTCAAGCGGGCGGTGGAGAAGGGACTCGTCCAGATATTCCTTCACGACATCCGTGACTACGCCAGCGATAGGCATCGCACGGTGGACGATTACACCTTCGGCGGCGGACAGGGCATGCTGATGAAACCGGAGCCGCTGTTTGCCGCTGTGGGCGACGTTCAGAGTCAGGCGCCGGAGCGGGGGCCGGTAGTCCTCCTGACCCCTCAGGGCAGGCTCTTCGACCAGGAGGTGGCGGTGGAGCTGGCCCGCCAGGAGAGGCTCATCGCCATTTGTGGGCATTACGAGGGCGTGGACGCCCGCGTGCACGAGCACCTGGCGACCGACGGGATCAGCATCGGCGATTACGTGCTCTCGGGGGGTGAGCTGGCGGCCATGGTGGTTGTGGACGCCGTGGTGCGCCAGATCCCGGGCGCTCTCGGCTCGCCCCTGTCCTCGGCCGACGATTCGTTCGCTCAGGGCCTGCTGGAGCATCCGCAGTACACGCGGCCGGCCGACTTCCAGGGTATGAGCGTTCCGGAGGTGCTGCTATCGGGTAATCACGGGGAGATCGCCCGCTGGCGTCGCCAGCAGAGCCTCCTGCGAACGGCCCGGCGCCGGCCCGACCTGCTGGCCCGCGCCGAGCTGACGGAGGAAGAGAAGCAGTGGCTATTGACTAATCTACCCAGCCCGTAGTTCACTAGAGGGTAGTCATGACAGATCTGACATCGCTGGTAGAGTTGAAGGAGCGACCCGAAATCGAGGAGTTCCACCCCGGCGACAGCGTGCGGGTGAGCGTCAAGGTGGTGGAGGGGGAGAGGGAGCGCACGCAGGTGTTCGAGGGCGTGGTCATTCGTGGGCGTCGGGCGGGGAGCAGTTCCAGCTTCACCGTGCGGCGGGTCACCCATGGCGTGGGGGTCGAGCGGACATTCCTTCTTTATTCGCCCCGCCTGGAGAAAGTGGAGGTAACGCGGCGAGGGCGAGTGCGTCGGGCCAAGCTGTACTACCTGCGAGGCCTGACGGGCAAGGCTGCTCGCATTAAGGAGGCGCGCAGGCCGACTCGCGAGCGGCGGGAGGCGGCCGCCGAGGAGGAAGAGGAGGCCGAGGCCGAGTAATTCCGCCGACGAAAGGGAAAAAGCGCGGGGGCTGTGATGACAGCCCCCGTTTTGATCTGCGATCGGGCGGTGATATATTGGCCTGGGATGGGTTGGCTATGCCTTTCGCGGAAGTAGCGGTTAACTCCACTGCGCCCCATCGCCGCGCCTTCACCTACTCTCTGCCGACCGACATGGAGGTGGCGGTGGGGCAGGCTGTGTACGTCCCCTTCGGCAACCGCACTCTTCAGGGGGTGGTGCTGGAGGTGACGGACGAGCCCTCGTACCCGGAAACGCGCGATATCATCGCTCCGATGGATTCGCGGCCGTTGCTCTTGTCTCAGCACACCATCCTGGCCCGCTGGATCAGCGATTATTATCTGGCCCCTTTGTTCGACTGCGTGGCCCCTATGCTTCCGCCGGGCTTTCGGCGCAAGCCGCTCACCCTCCTGCGACCGCTGGTCTCAGCCGAGGATGTGCCCTCCCCGGAGCTGACGGCTCGCCAGAAGGAGGTGCTGGAGCAGGTGGTCGGCCGTCGGCAGGTGGAGCTGGAAGAGCTGCGCAAGGAACTGAAGCTACGCGGCCTGTCGGCGGCGGTGGAGGCGCTGGTGCGCCGCGAGCTGGTCGAGCGAAGCTATGAGCTGGCCCGCCCCAAGGTGAAGCCTAAGCTGGTGCCCCACGTACGCCTGCTGGTGAAGCGCAGGGAGGTGGGGAAGCGAGCCAAGGAGCTGGGAGCGTCGGTCAGGGGGCGGCGGCCGGCGGCTGCGCTGACGGCCCTGGCCGAAGAGGGGACGCTCATGCCGCTGGCGCAACTGCGTGCCCGCACCCGCATCACCAGCGCTGGCCTGGAGGGACTGGTGGATAGAGGGCTGGTGGCGCTGGAGGAGGTCGAGGTGGAGCGTGATCCGCTGGCGGCCAGGTCATATCCTGCGCGAGAACCGCCCGTTCTGACGGCAGCCCAGCAGGCAGCGTATGAAGAGATCGCCCAGGCCCTGGAGCGCTCGGCGGCTGGCGACGGCGGCTCACCCTCGGCCTTCCTCCTGCACGGCGTCACCGGCAGCGGCAAGACGGAGGTCTACCTTCAGGCTCTGGAAAAGGCGGTGGCCCTGGGCAAGCGGGGCATCGTTCTGGTGCCGGAGATATCCCTGACGCCACAGACGGTGCGCCGCTTCGGCGAGCGCTTCCCCAGGCGGGTGGCGGTAATGCACAGTGGCCTCTCTCTGGGCGAGCAGTTCGACCAGTGGCGGGGCATCCGCGATGGCCACTACGCGGTGGTCATCGGGCCCCGCAGCGCTATCTTCGCCCCTCAGCCCGACCTGGGCCTGATCGTCATGGATGAGGAGCACGAGTGGACCTACAAGCAACAGGACCCGGCGCCCCGCTACCACGCCCGGCGGGTGGCCGAAAAGCTGGCAGAGCTTACGGGGGCTGCTCTGGTCCTGGGGAGCGCCACGCCCGACCTGGAGAGCTACTATCGGGCCAGTTCCGGCAGCTATCGCTTGCTGGAGGTGAGGGAGCGGGTGCAGCCGTTGGTCTCGGGCGATGGGCGCTCCTGCGTTGTGCGGCCGCTGCCGGAGGTGGAGGTGGTGGACCTGCGCGAGGAGCTGAAGGCGGGCAATCGCAGCATCTTCAGCCGCTCGCTGGCTCAGGCGCTGGCTGAGGCCCTGGCCGCCGACGAGCAGGTTATCCTCTTTCTGAACCGCCGCGGCGCCGCGTCCTTCGTTCAGTGCCGCGACTGCGGCTACGTCCCCACCTGCTCTCGCTGCGCCGTCTCCCTTACGTATCACGCCAGCGAGGGGCGGCTCATCTGCCACCATTGTCATCGCGGGCGGCGCCTGCCCGACCGCTGCCCCCAGTGTGGTAGCCCCCGCATTCGGTTCATGGGCATCGGCACCGAGAAGGTGGAGCAGGAGGCGGCGCGCGCCTTCCCCCAGGCTCGCCTCCTGCGCTGGGACCGCGATGTCACCCGCCATCGAGGCGCTCACGAACGCATCCTGGCCCGCTTCCTGGCCAAAGAGGCGGACATTCTCATCGGCACCCAGATGATCGCCAAGGGGCTGGACATGCCTTCGGTGACCCTGGTGGGGGTGATCTCGGCCGACGTGAGCCTCAACCTGCCCGACTACCGCAGCGGCGAGCGCACGTTTCAGCTCCTGGAGCAGGTGGCTGGCCGGGCCGGTCGGGGGCCGCTGGGCGGGCGGGTGATCATTCAGACCTATACCCCCGGCCACTGGGCCATCCAGGCGGCCGCGCGCCACGACTACGCCGCCTTCTATGAGCACGAGGCGCTCCTGCGGCGGCGTCTGGGCTATCCCCCCTTCGGGCGGCTGGCGCGGCTGATCTTCGCCCACACCAACCCGCTGTACGCTCAGGAGCAGGCCCTTCGCATGGCAAGGACGTTGCGCCGAGAGATGGACGTCCGGGGAATTCCTCACCTAGACATCCTGGGTCCCGCTCCTTCCTTCGTGCCCAAGATGCGGGGTCGCCACCGCTGGCAGATCCTCCTGCGGGGCGACGATCCAGTCGAGTTGCTGCGGGAGTTCTCCTTCCCTCAGGGCTGGACAATAGATGTAGACCCCGTTAGCCTTCTATGAGGCCTGATTGCGCCGGAAGCGCCGTGCCTGCCGGCAGGGGCGACACTAGGCACACTATGTCCTAAAATAGTAGCGATTGCTTGAGGGACGGGAGGTCTTGCCTTGGCGGTTCTACCCATAACGGTGCGGGGTGATGCTGTCCTCCGCCAGAGGGCCAAGCGGGTGCCACAGGTGGACAATTCCATCCAGCGCCTGGTTGAGGACATGATCGAGACCATGCGGGACACCGGCGGGGTGGGCCTGGCGGCACCTCAGGTGGGCGCCTCCTTGCGGGTGGTGGTCATCGGCATCCCCGGGGAGGAGGTCATCGTCCTCATCAACCCTGAGATCGTCAAGCGATCGGGGGAGCGCAGAGTGACGGAGGGCTGTCTATCCGTTCCCGGCTACTGGGCAGAGGTCACCCGCTCGGTGAGCGTGACCGCCAAAGGGCTCGACCTTCAGGGCCGCCAGGTGCGCATCAAGGCCGAGGACGATCTCCTGGCCCAGGCCCTGGAACACGAGATCGATCACATCAACGGAGTCCTCTACATCGATCATCTGGAAAGCCTGGACGAGCTACAGAAGACGGCGCCAGGGCCGGAAGAGGAGGGGGCCGCTGAGCTCTAGAGCCGGTGGCTTGTTGTCACAGGTGGAAGCAGATAGCTTAGGGATCGATTCTCAGACCAGGGTCGTCCTCGCCAGGGTTGCCTCCTTTCTGGATTCTCAGAGCCTGGAGGCATACGTGGTGGGAGGCTTCCTGCGAGACGCTCTGCTTGGGCAGGAGAGCCACGACGTGGACCTGGCGGTGGCTGCCGACCCCCTGTCGCTGGGCAGGCAACTGGCCGACGCCCTGGCGGGCCACTTCGTCCGCCTGCACGAGGAGCACAAGGCCGCCCGCATCGTCCTGCCCGACGGCGAAGCTATTCGCAGCCTCGACCTCCTGCCCCTGCGGGTGGACATAGAGGCTGACCTGGCGCAGCGCGATCTGACTATCAACGCCATGGCCGTGGCCGTCGGCGCGTTGGGCGGCGAGTGGCAATCGTCCATCATTGACCCCTGCGGCGGCAGGCGCGATCTGGCCGAAGGGACCGTGCGGATGGTGCGGCCAGAGGCCTTTGGCGCTGACCCCCTGCGCCTGCTGCGAGCAGTGCGCCTGTGTGCCGAGCTGGGCTTCGCCCTCGACCCTCAGACGGCGGCTGTCATGGCTGAAAACGCGCCCTTCCTTTCCCAGGCGGCTCCGGAGCGCCAGCGGGACGAGCTGATGCATATCCTGGCCACGTCTCGGGCGGCCCCGGGCCTGCGCCTGGCCGATGAGCTGGGCCTTCTCGACCCGCTTTTGCCGGAGGTGGTCGTCACCAAGGACGAGGAGCAGCCCAAGGAGCATCAATGGGACGTCTTCGACCACAGTGTGGAGACGGTGGCTGCCCTGGATGCCCTCCTGGGTTCTGAGGAGCCAGCGGATGGGCGCTGGGCTCGTCTGTGGCGCGAGCTATGGGAGAAAATGGAGGAGTTCCCGGCGGTTCGGGAGCATTTCCAGGAAGAGGTTTCGCAGGGCCATACGCGAGCGGCCCTTCTCAAGCTGGCCGCGCTCCTGCACGACATCGCCAAGCCTGAGACCAGAACCATCGATGAGAACGGCCGCATGCGCTTCTTCGGCCACGCGCAGGCGGGCGCTCTGAGAGCAGCGGCCGTGGCCAGGCGCCTGCGGTTCAGCGGTGCCGAGGTGCGTCAGGTGGAGGCGATGGTCAAGGAGCACCTGCGGCCGCTTCAGATAGCTCAAGACGGGCCGCCCAGCCGTCGCGCTCTTTACCGCTACTTCCGCGATACGGGTGAGGCGGGCATCGACGTGCTCTTCCTCAGCCTGGCGGACCACCTGGCCACAGTAGGGCCTCGCCTGAACTGGGACGATTGGCAGGCTCACCTGAACGTGGTGGGCTTCATCCTGGCTTGGCGCTTCCAGGAGGAACTGGCGGCGCCGCCCCGGCTGGTTACGGGCCACGACCTGATGGATGCCCTTGGCCTGGCGCCCGGGCCGCTGGTGGGACAATTGCTGGAGGCGGTGCAGGAGGCTCAGGCGGCGGGAGAGGTGGCGACGCGGGAGCAAGCGCTGGCCCTGGCCCGCCAGGAACTCGACCGGATGGAGGCTAGGCTCTGATGCGCAATCCCGCTAACCTTTTCGCTTTCGCTCTTATCGCTATTCTTACCGCCATTGCTGTCGTCATCGTTTGGCCTTCCAACCCCGGGCGCTATCTGCCCGACTTTTTCCCCTGGCCGAAGGGGCACGGCCTGCAAGTCGGGGGCTTCGAGCGGGAGACGATGCGCCTGGGCCTCGACCTCAAGGGCGGCACGTACGTCCTGTTGGAGGCTGACACCAGCGAGGTGCCCGCCGACCAGCGGGAGGACGCCATGGAGGGGGCCAAGGACATCATCGAGAGGCGGGTCAACGCCTGGGGGGTCGCCGAATCGGAGATTCAGCGGCAGGGGTCCGACCGTCTGGCCGTGCAGCTTCCGGGAATCACGCGGGAGGAGGCTCGCGACCTCATCGGCCGCACTGCCGAGCTGGAGTTCAAGGAGCCGCAGCGTGATGACGAGGGCAACTTCGTCTGTTGCACTGCTGCGACGTGCGATAGCGAAACGCCCGAGACGTTCACCGTGCCGTCAGACGTAATCGGAACGGGGGACGCCGCCAGGCCAGCCTATCTGGTGGTGGCCGCCGAGGAAGAGGAACACGCGTGGCAGTGTGTGCCTCCCGGCCAGACCATACCCACAGGCGATGTCATGTGGGTGGCGGCGACAGGCATCGGCAGCGATGGCAAGGAGAAGGCCCTGACAGGGCATTTCCTCAAGGCGAACGCGCAGGTGGAACTGACGGCCGCCGAGCCGGTTGTCGCCATCCACTTCAACTCTGAAGGCGGCGAGCTCTTCGGCCAGATCACCAGTCGCCTGGTAGGCCTGCCTATGGCCATCTTCCTGGACGAAGAGAACATCTCGGCGCCCACGATCAGGTCGCACATCACCGGCGGCGATGCTGTAATTACAGGTGTTCCCCTGGAGGAAGGGCGCACCCTGGCCATCCAGCTCAATTCGGGCGCTCTGCCCGTGCCCCTGCGGGTGATCCAGGAGAGCACTGTGGACGCCACCCTGGGCGACGACTCGGTACGGCACAGCGTGCAGGCGGGCGAGATAGGCATCCTGGCCGTTATTTTGTTTATGATCCTCTACTACCGCCTGTCCGGCATGCTGGCCAGCATGGCCTTGGTCACCTACATCTCCGTCCTGCTGATGATCTTCAAGCTCATACCGGTGACCCTCACCCTGGCGGGCATTGCCGCCTTCGTCCTGTCAGTGGGCATGGCCGTGGACGCCAACATTCTCATCTTCGAACGGATGAAGGAGGAGCTGAGGGCAGGCCGTGGCTTGACCATGGCCATCGAGACTGGCTTCGCCCGCGCCTGGCCCGCCATCCGCGATAGCAACGTATCGACATTCATCACCTGCGGCATCCTGTGGTGGTTCGGCGACCAGTTCGGTGCGAACCTGGTGAAGGGCTTCGCTCTCACCCTGGGCATCGGTGTGGCGGTGAGTATGTTCTCGGCCATAATCGTCACTCGCACCTTTTTGCGATTGCTGGTGGGGACGCCGCTGGCGAGGCCTCTGGGGTGGTTCGGTGCGGAGGCGAGGGCTGGGGTGCCTGCTGCTCCTACGCCGACTTCGTCCAATCCCTCGCCTACCAGGAGGCTGGGCTTCCTGGACTTCGTGCATCGCCGCGGCTGGTACTTCCTGCTGTCGGTGGTGATTCTGATCCCAGGCATCATCTCTCTGCTCACCCCGCCTGCTCTGAGGCCGGGCGTTGAGTTTGCCGCTGGCACCAGCATGACCATTCGCTTCGAGCAGTCGGTGGCAGCAGAGGACGTGCGGTCGGCGCTGGCCGACGTTGGCCATGATGAGGCGCGCGTGCAGCGCACCACCGAGGGCGATTTCATCATCCGCATGGGCGAGCTAGAGGGAGTGGCGGACGTCCCGCCGGTGGGGCCGGCGATGCCCTCTGAGCGGGAAGCCATCGAGGCGGAGCTGGAGGATGACTTTGGCGCGTTCACGGTGCGGGACTTCGCCTCTGTGTCGGAGATCGTTTCGCGGGAGATCGCCCAGGATGCGGCCATAGCCGTGGTGGCGGCAGCAGTGGGCATTTTGCTGTACATAGTCTGGGCCTTCCGCCATCTGCCCAAGCCCTGGCGGTACGGCATTTGCGCCATTGTCGCCGTGCTGCACGATACGTTGATGGTCGTGGGGGCCTTCTCCATCTTCGGCAAGGTGTTCGGGATGGAGATCAACACGATGTTCATTACGGGGCTGCTGACGATCATCGGGTTCAGTGTGCATGACACCATCGTGGTGTTCGATCGTATTCGCGAGAACGTGACGCGTAACCCGGGGGTGGAGTTCGCCGAGATCGTTAACGCCAGCCTCACGGAGACGCTGGCCCGCTCGCTGAACACCTCCCTGACCCTGATGCTGACGATCGGCGCCCTGCTCCTGCTAGGCGGGGTGACGATCCAGAGCTTCCTGCTGGTGCTGCTCATCGGGGTGGTCAGCGGGACGTACAGCTCCATCTTCGTGGCCGCTCAGCTCCTGGTGAGCTGGGAGGAAGGGGACGTGCTGCGCATCTTCCGGCGGTTCATCCCCAGGCTGGCGCCAGCGCCCGGCAGCTAGGGCCGTCTGCTGGCGGTCGGTGGGAGTCGCTTATGCCTGTCGAGTTCATCGGCAAGCCGATCGAGGTGAAGCTAAGCGAGGACGCTGAGCCCGTCCCGGTGGCCTTCCGTCTTGGCGGCAAGGAGTACAAGGTCGCCGACGTCCTCCAGCGCTGGGAGGAGCATGCCTCCGGCCAGGCGATCCCCGGGCATGGCGACTGGCGCTCCCGCCCTCAGCGCGTCTACTATCGGCTGCGCACCAGCGAGGGCGAGGTGTACGAGGTCTACGTGGACTGGCTGCCCACGCGGCGGCACGGCAAACGCCGGCAGGAGAAGAGCAAGTGGTACGTCTACCGCAAGCTGTAGCTCCTTCCGTTGCGAACCCTCGCGCCTGCGAGTAGGATGGGGGCCGTCTGAACAATCTGCCTGATATGGGAGGAGCGCCGATGAAGTGGCTTGTTATCCTTTTGTTTCCCTTGGCAGTCTTAGCGCTGACTGTTGCCTGCGACGAGGGCGAGGAAGCGCCTGCACCAGCGGCCAGCCCGACGGCAACTGCACAGGCAACGCCTAGCCCGCAGGCAACTCCCACGTCCGAAGCCTCGCCTACCACCTGGCAGGAGATCGGCCCTGAGTCGGTTTGGGACCCGGCGCAAGACGAAACCAGACTTGGGCGCCTGCACGAATGCGGACCTGTAGACACGCTGACCGAGTGCGTGAGGGGAATTATGCAAGAGCTGGGGGCTTCCCCCCAAGCGATCGAGTTCTGGAGGCTCACTGGGTGGTTCCTAGGCGACTTTCAGGAGATGGGTACGGTAGACCTGGCGACCATCATCGATCCCTGGCGTGCGAACGAGAACGTCCAGCTAGCTTTGCTTAACGGCACCCCTGCGGTCGTATACCCAGAAGAAGAAGGGGTACCCGTGGCCATTGAGCAAGACTCAAATTACGACGCGCTAGTCGCGGCATTTCCTGATCTGGACTTCTGGCCAAGCGGTGGTGTCTTTGAAGCGCTCAGTGCACCCGATCATGAAGGGCAACGCTTTGTCCTGCAATTCCGCCTGATTGACGGCTGTCGTGCGTGCAGTACAGGCTATTTCGCCCGAGTCGCTCTCGATTTCGCTGCCGACGGGACTTACATGGGCGCCCCGCGGCTGCTTGGCGTGTGTAGGGGCCAAGGACCAGACGTGAAGCCAGTGGATGCGTCGATAGATGCTTGTCCTCTCCCCTGACCAGAGTGGGCCAGCCTGAAAGGGCTACTTTGGTCTCGGCCTGCTGCCGCCCGTCCCCTTGCCAGCCCTCGCGCCTGCGGGTAGGATGGGGTGACAGTTCCTGGCAGGATAGTCGTTCGGAGGGTGCCAAGTGAAGTACGTCAATGGCCAGAATGTCCGTCTGCATGGGCCGATCACACTCCAAGGCCCGCTGGGGCAGGCTTCCCTGGGCGCTGAAGAGTCCGTCGCGGGCAGGATTGTTATGGCCTATCTCAATTGTACCTACGATGTCCAGACGCTGGAGCCGCTGGCGGGCATCAATTACTTCCCCGCTGTGAAGGAAACGCAGATAAGCGCCGCGTAGCAGTCAGCGGCGGCCACCTTTGTCCACGTGTTAGCGCTTGTCGCGCACGGGGGGCCTCAAGCAGCCCGAACGCCGCCGGTGGTACGTCTACGGGCGGGTGTAACGCGCCTGAGCTTGGAACCGGCCCTTTTCGAAGTCGATAAGCTCCAGGGCAGCTTTCTGCAAACGCTCCAGCGAGGCCAACGTCACCGAGTCGTCCCTGCACTCGTGAACGATCTCAAGCCTGATCTCGTAGCTATCCAGCAATGCTTGGGTCAGTTCTGACGCGCGCTCGGAGGACAGGAACATACGGTTGACGTACTGCCTAATGCGTTGGCGCTGCTCCCCTCTGGTCCCGTGGTTTATCAGGACGAGAGCTGCCAGCCAGAAGTGCATGAACTGAGCGGTGCGGTCATCGGCCGATGCCCAAGCGAGGCCATACCACCGCAGGCTGGAGGCCAGGTGCCTTGGTAGATCGCTGAGGCGGAAGGGCGCCAGTTCCAAACCGCTCCGATGGAGTTTCTCTGGCGTGAGGCCTGGGACACCTACCTCCTGCCCTGAGGCCATGAACGACGGTCGGCCTTTCTTGCTGATGCCGATTGCGCCCTCCCAGAGCGGCTGGCTGGCGACAATGAGATTGTACTCCGTTTGGAGAAGTCCGACGAGTGACCGGGCCAGCCTGGCCCCGTAGTCGCGCGCGCGGTTTAGGTCTTCTTTCGCAGTTGCGATTCGCAATAGCGCTACGGGGTGCTTAAACGACGTCAGCCGCGGCCTGGATGCGCCCAGAGGCCCTCGCACGATCGGGACTCTGATAGTTCGCGGTGGGAAGAACCGCAGGCTCCAATCCTGCCCAGGGATATGCACCTCTTCCAGAGGCTCCCACCCAGGGTCGAGCACCCGCAGGACGATTCCCCACTGGAGCTCTTTGTCCCTCTTGAAGCGCTTCAGGCGGTTGATTGAGTTGAGGTCGGCGTCCCAGAGCGGATGGCCGAGCCTGCTCAGGATACGCGGTTCAGTTCTTTCGAACCGGCCCCGCTTGTACCGCCACGTGTCGGGATACTTCTTGCCCATGTCGGAGCCGCCTCCTCGCTACTCGCTGTATATCTCCTCGAGGCGCTCGCGGAAGGGCCGCTCGGCGAAGCGGCCGTAGGACTCCTCCGAGCCGTACTCCTCGGTGCGCACCACCACCGGCATGGGCACGGCGTGGCCGAAGATGAGGGCCTGCTGCCGCGACTCCAGCCGCGCCAGCACCGACTTTAGCTCTCGCTTCTCGGCCACGCCCTCCAGCACTCTGTCCACGTCGCTCTCGCTGTCCAGGAGGCAGGTGATCTTGGTGCCGATCTGGGACATGACCTCGGTGTCGATGCCGCTGGGGCGCTGGTCGACGACCAGGAGGGTGACGTTGTATTTGCGCATCTCGCGCGCGATCTGGCCGAAGATCGTCTGGCTGGCCAGCTGGGGGTTGAGGAACTTGTGGGCCTCCTCGATGGTGATCACCAGGTGGATGGGCTCCTGGGCGCGGTCGCCCAGGGCGGCCTCCTTCTGCTGGCGATAGCGCTCGTGAATGCGGCGGGTGAGGAGGTTGGCGACCAGGACGTAGGCGGTGATGTTATCGCCGTGGCGGCCGAACTCCAGCACCACGTTCTTGCCGCTCTGGAGGTAGTTGAGAATGGTCTGCACCGAGTTCTGCTCGGTGTGGGGGCGCATGAAGCCGAGACGTTCGAGGCGGCGCAGGCCCCGGCGGAGGCTGCGAAAGCTCGAGTCGTGGATAGACTCCCGTTGCAGGAACTCGCGCTCCTCCTCGTCGGAGGGGTCCAGGTCGAGCGTCTTTTCGATCCACTGGCGGCCGAAGCGGCGCTCTAGAGGGAAGGCCGCCTGCACGGCCAGCGGCGTTAGGTTCAGGCTTTCCTGGAGGATCTCGATGTCCTCCGGCTCCACTTCGTCGAAGCCGATCTCCACCACGGCGTCGGTGGCAACCTGGCGGCGGCGGGAGCTCTCCAGGTCGAGGGTGAAGACGGCCACGCTGGCGGAGAAGAGCTGCTTCAGGGCCTTGACTTCGCCCGAGCCGCCCTCGCGGGTGCCCTTCCAGCCGTACTCGTTGTGCATATCGAACACCAGGTTCACCACTCGATCCTTGGCCTCGCGCTGGACGTTGCTCTTCTGAATCAGGCTGGCCAGGACGATGCGGGCGAGGAAGGTCTTGCCGGTGCCGCTCTTGCCGAAGACGCCGTTGCTGCGCTCGGCGAAGCGCTGGTAGTTGAGGCAGACCTTGACCTCCATGTCCAGGGGGCTGCCGATGACGAAATGGCTCTCGTCCTCCTGGCCGAAGACGCGCTCCACGTCCTCCTGGGAGGCCTCCCGCACCTCGGCGAAGTGGGCGGGCACAGTCTTGGCGGGCTCCGGCTGGGCGTCGGCGGTGGGGCCCACCTTCAGGTAGGGCACGACGTGCAGGCTGCCGAAGGTGGCCGTGCCGGCCATGACCTCGCGGGCGAAGTCGTCGGTCGCTTCGGGGAGGGACCAGGGGATGTCGCGATTGGTAGCGCGCAGCTCGACGTCGGTGATAATGCTGAAGAAGCGCGAGCGCTGGCCCTGGATGGTCACGTAGCGGCCGACGGCTATGTCCTCCACCGAGCGAGAGCTATCGAGCCTAACGTCCAGGCCAGCGGCCAGGGAGCCGCCCACCACCAGGCCCAGGCGGTCTGCCGTGGTCTGCGATTCGGGCTTGTCGTGGTCACTCATGGTCGGATCCTCCTGAGGATAGCGGTGAGGCGATGGGGCTCGTTGGCCAGCAGGCGCGCCAGCTCTTTGCCCGCCGTCACCAGGAAGGCGCGGCGATCGGGATGAGCAGCGCTGGCCAGGCGCAGGCAGGCCGCCGCTACCTCGTCGCTGTTGGCAGCCGCCGAGAGGAGCAGCTTGAGGAAGTCGAGGCTCTGGCTGAAGCGGGCCACCTCCTCCTGGGGGCAGAGACGCAGGGGGGCGAAGATGGGGGCAGGATGGGGGGGCAGGTAGTGGCGGACGGTGGCGCTCTCCCCGTGGCCGACCACCACGGCGTCGAAGGTGGTGCGGAGGAGGTGGCGGAGGTGGGGGTTGGCGTCGAGGAAGGACTGCAGGTCGGTCTCGCCGGACAGGTGGGCGACGGGCCGTCGGCCCTCGATGCTCTCGGTGCGGGCATCGCAGACGACGACGTAGATGGTGGGGTCGTTGGTCTGCACCAGGCTGCCCAGGGGCGGAGCTCGGTGAAGCTCAAGGCTCTGGGCGGTGAAGAATGCGATGTCCGCCGCCACTACCTGGCCGATGATCTCTGAGGACTCCTTGTTGTTCATAGCCAGCGTGCTCGCTTACTAAGGGCCTTGCCGGATGGGGCGGCGGAGAGGCCTTCCGCTGTGACCTGGGCCTCCAGCAGTCGGCGAAAGGCCTCGCGCTCGGGGCCGCCGATGACTGCCTGCTCGTGGGCCTCCATGATCGCCAGGGGGTAGCCCAGCCCACGGCGGCACTGGTCGATCAGCGTGGCGTGCAGGAGGCCGACCTTTTGCTGGTTCTGGGCGATCCACAGAGGCATCTCCACTCGTGCTATCTCGTCGGGCACGCCCTCCGGCATGCGCAGGTAGAAGAAGGCCACGCTGTGTTGGCCATAGAATTGCCTTTCGATGGAGGTGGGCTCCAGGTTTGTTCGCCGGAAGACGGCGCTACGCTGGCCGGGCTTCAGCAGCGCTGCAAATAGCGGGCGGTCGGAGGTCAGCCCGACGGCATCGCAGGGCCTGGGGTCGTCTGCCTCGCGGGGGCAGCGCCGGCAGTCGACGGGCTGGGGCGGCTGGCCCTGGGGGAGGGGACAGACGGCCAGGCGCAGAGTGTGGGCGAGCTCGCTGCCACCAGGGCGACTGATGTAGCTGGCCAGGGCGATAGGCTTCTGGCCGGCCAGCGTCTTGAGGGCATCCAGGGCGCGGATGATGCCCTCGTCCAGCAGGACCCGCTTGATCTCGCCGCGGAGATCTCTCTGCGCCAGGCCCCAGAGCACGAGCGTCCCGTCCAGGAGGGCCAGGGTGGGCAGGCCGCTGTCCTCCTCGGCGGCGAGGTGCGCCAGCAGTTCGACTTCGCGCACACTGCGCAGGGCGGCCAGGAGGTTGCCCGATAGCGTTTTCTGGCGGCTGGCGTCGCTGCGGTCGCTCAGGACCAGGCGTTCGTCCTCGAACGCTAGCTCTGGCTGGCTAGACAGGTCGGCTTCGGGCTGGCTGCCGTAGCGGATGCGGGCGCGGCCCATGTTCAGCAGGTAGCAGGAGACGGGGCTATGTCGGTCCACATCGATGTGAGAGCCGTCGCTGGCCAGGGCGACGTATTCGTCGGGGGTTGGAGGAGCAGGGAAGGCGGCGTCCATGGGCTCGCCCAGCGGCTCGGCCAGAAGCCAACTGGTGCTGGCCGCCTCCAAGCGCTCGCGGAGGCTGTCCGGTCGGCCAGCCCAGGCGCGGACGGTGTCCAGGGCCTGAGCGAGACGCGCTCGTCTCTCCTGAGCCTGCTCTCGCAGCGATGCTGCCAGGTCATCTAGCTGTTTGGCCAGGCGCTCAAAGTCCAGAGTCATGGCATCTAAGTAGCCTCCGGTCGGCGCAGAACCCTCTCGTCACCCACGCGGCGGGTGATGCGCTGGTCGTCCAAGTACTCCAGCAGGGCCTGGGCGTACTTGCGGCTGGCAGCAAACATGTCGCGCACCTGGGCGAGGGTGATGGTTCCCTGGGCCTTCAGGTGCTCCACAATGCGGGAGGCCATTTCCTCATAGGCCTCCCTGGCGAACGCTATGCTGTCGTCTACACGGACTATCTGACCCCGCTCTTCCAGGTAGGCCAGGAGCTCGGAATCGGGAGGGCTGTCGGTGGGCGGTGCGTAAGGCTTGGCGCGGATGGAGGCAAGGAAGGCATCGGCGGTCGCCTGCTGGGCGGCGCTCAGGCTCGGCGCGTGTTTCGGCAGCGCCAGGGTGCCTGCCTCCTCACGAACGTCTCCTCGCGCGGCCCAGGTAGCCACGACGGCGTCGAAGGCTCGCGTGTCGAGTCCCAGGCGGCTGCGCAGCTCCTCCCTGGCAACGCCTCGGCGGAGGGGACGTTGGCGGTGGAAGGTCGCGAGGATGTCCTTTGCCCGTACGGTAAGGTCGGCGAAACCTTGGGCGCTATAGAGAAGCGAGGTGGGGCCAAGCTCTCGGGCGCCCAGGACAAGGGCACGGCCGCTCTCGACCAGGCCGGCGGCCGCCGCCAGCACCTGGTCGGAGGCCAGCTCCGTGTGGCGGACAAGCTGGCTCACCTCGCAGGGCTCGAGGCGCGACAGGGCGATCAGCACCATGTCCTCCGGGGAGCCGCGGTCCATCTTCTCCAGCGTCTCCAGGGTGGGCTGATGGAAGCGGCGATGGCGCCGCACGTGGGTGTCCACTACTTTGCCGCCGCCCAGGGTGTCGTTGGGCGAGCGGATGACGAAGAAGTCGCCGGGGGCCGCCGCCAGCGGCTCCTCCAGGCGGACCTGGGCCCAGGCGGTCTGGCTGGCCGCCAGTTCGTCGTGATCCAGGAGGAGAACGCGGCCGCTCACTTCGCTGGAGCTGCTGTGGAAGGAGACCTGAAGATTGTGGCGGATGGGTCGCGGCAGGTAGCTCACCGCTCGCAGGCGTACATCGATGGCTGTGGTGGGACGAAGCCATCCAGGGGTGGTGACCACCATGCCCCGCCGCAGATCGCGGGGGGAGATACCCGCCAAGTTCAGAGCTAAGCGGCAGCCGGGCGAAGCCTCTTCTAGCTTGTGCTGGTGGGTCTGCATGCCGCGGATGCGCGACCTGGGGCCGGCGGGGACGATCTCTATCTCCTGGCCTGTCCTGAAGGAGCCGTCGACGAGGGTGCCGGTAACGACGGTGCCGAAGCCGGCCACGGTGAAGGCGCGGTCGATGGGCAGGCGGGGCCGGCCGAGGTCGCGCTTGGGGGGCGTCTGGGCGAGCTCTTTCTCGATAGCCTCCACCAGCTCCGGCAGCCCTTCGCCGGTCACGGCGGAGCAGGTCACGATGGGCGAGTCCTCCAGGGCGGTATCGGCGATGACCTCGGCGGCGTCGGCTTCCACCAGGGATAGCAGATCGCTGTCCACCAGATCCGTCTTGGAGATAGCCACGATGCCTCGGCGCACGTCTAACAGGTCGAGGATGGCCAGGTGCTCGCGGGTCTGGGGCATGACTCCTTCGTCGGCGGCGATGACCAGCAGGGCCAGGTCGATGCCGCCCACGCCGGCCAGCATGTTCTTGATGAAGCGCTCGTGGCCGGGGACATCGACGATGCTCACCTCCTGGCCGCCGGGGAGCTTGAGCCAGGCGAAGCCCAGGTCGATGGTCATCTCCCGCTCCTTCTCCTCCTGGAGGCGGTCGGGATCGATGCCGGTGAGAGCCTTCACCAGGGCCGACTTGCCATGATCGACGTGGCCAGCGGTGCCTATGACGTACATCTGTTCTATATCTTACGATGGCTGTCAAGAGGGATGCACGAGCCAGGCGGCTCGTGGCCGATCATAGCATAGGCCAGGGAGGGAACAAAGGTCTCCGTCGGGGCAGGGCCGTTGTGGCGTGGGGGAGGCGTCTGCTACCATAGAATAGAGAGTCGATTATGCCACACGTCGGCTGGGTCTACGACCCCTTCTATCTGGAACACGATACGGGCGAGCATCCGGAGAATTCCCGCCGATTGCGCGTCATTCTGGCGCTCCTGGAAGAGTGCGGCCTGCTGTCTTCTCTCACCCCTGTCCCCGCCGTCGATGCCAGCGAGGCCGACCTGGAGTTGGTGCACGATACGGAGATGATCCGCTGGGTGCGCGGGATGACGGAGTCCGGCCGGCGCTGGCTGGAGGCGGACACAGCTGTCTGCCCCAAATCGTATGCGGTGGCCCTGCGGGCGGCGGGCGGCTGTCTGCAGGCGACGGATGCTATCCTAAACGACAAGATAGGCTCGGCTTTCTGCCTGGTGCGGCCGCCCGGTCACCATGCCACCGCCGACCGGCCGATGGGCTTCTGTTTGTTCAACAACGTGGCCATCGCCGCCAGGCACGCCCTGGTGCGACGGGGGCTGGAGCGGGTGGCCATCGTCGACTTCGATGTGCACCACGGTAACGGCAGCCAAGATGTCTTCTACGCCGATCCGTCCGTGCTTTACTTCTCTACCCATCAGTCCCCCTTCTATCCGGGCACCGGCTCCTGGAGGGAGGCGGGCGAGGGCGAGGGCCGCGGCTATACGGTGAACGTGCCCCTGCCGATGGGCAGCGGCGATGACCAGTATCGCCAGGTCTTTCAGGAGGTGCTGCTGCCGATACTGCATCGCTTCCGGCCCCAGCTCATCCTCGTCTCTGCTGGCTTCGACGCCCACTTCAGCGATCACATGGCCAGCATGCACCTGAGCTGCGCTGGCTACCATGAGCTGGCCCTCATCCTGCGCGGAGCGGCAGAGGAGCTGTGCCAGGGGCGGCTGCTGTTTGTCCTCGAGGGTGGCTATGCGGGCGAGGCGCTCGCCTGGTCGGTGCGCACCTGCCTCGACGTGCTGCTGGGCAATCCCTTCGCGCCCGACCCGCTGGGCTCCGGCCCTCAGGCAGGGGCGCCGGACATCGAGCCGCTGCTGGCGGCGGTGAAGGAGCTGCACGGGCTGGCCTAGTCGGGCAGGAAGCGCACAAACGCCTCGTTGCCCAGCAGACGGGCGTTGGCCGTGAGGCGAAGGCAGCCGTCGCCTCGCTCAAGGAGGCCCAGGGCTTCCAGTTCCTCCACCTGAGCGCTGTACACGGACATCAGCTCTTGCCCGAAGCGGCGGCGAAACTCCTCCAGGGAAAGCCCCTCTACTAAGCGCAGGCCGAGGACGACCGTCTCGGCCATGGCCCGAGCGGGCGTCATCTGCTCGGCGAAGGCGATGTGGCCGAGCCCTGTCAGGAAGGGAGTGAGGCCCTCGGCGGGGCAGCCATCCACCTTCGCGCTCTGTTCCACCAGCGGGATGTAGCGCTGCGGGTCCTTGACGTTGGCGAAGCGGAAGCCACCGAAGCAAGAGTGAGCGCCCGCGCCCAGTCCGAGATACGGTTCGTTCAGCCAGTAGGCCAGGTTGTGGCGGCACTGGCGATCAGGCAGAGCCCAGTTGGAGATCTCGTAGTGCTGGTAGCCGGCGGCCGCCAGCGCATCCTCGGCCCAGAGGTACATGTCGGCGGCCAGATCAGCGTCGGGCGGGGGCAGGCGACCGCGGGCCACAGCGTCGGCCAGAGGGGTGCCTTCCTCCACCGTCAGGGCGTATAGCGAGAGGTGGTCAGGCCGCAGGACGATGGCTTCCCTCACTGTGTCCTGCCAGGCCGTCATTGTCTGGCGGGGCAGGCCGTAGATCAGGTCCAGGTTCACGTTGTCGAAGCCCGTCTGGCGCGCCGTATCATAGGCCTCGCGGGCCTCCGCCGCCGTGTGGATGCGGCCCAGCGTGGCCAGCTCGTCGTCGTGAAGGCTCTGCACGCCCAGGCTCAGGCGGTTCACCCCCAGCGAGCGCAGCCCCTCAAGGTAGGGGCAGCCGATTGTCCCCGGGTTGGCCTCGAAGGAGACCTCGGCGTCGGCGGCCAGGCGGAATCGCTGGCGGAGGGCAGTCATGATGCGCTCCACCTCCGCCAGCGGCAGGAGGCTGGGGGTGCCGCCGCCAAGGAAGATGGTGGTCACGCTCATGTGCTGGGTGGGCTCTCGCCACAGCGACATCTCGGTGAGCAGCGCGTCCACATAGGGCTCGATAAGCGAGTCCAGCCCAGCGTAGGAGTTGAAATCGCAGTAGGAGCACTTGGACTGGCAAAAGGGGATGTGGACGTACAGGCTGACACTTCCGTCGCTCATGATACCCATTGGCATCGTAGCACCGCCCTTGAGGGGCGGCAACGTTGACTTTGGCGTGGGGGTCATGCGAAACTCTGCTTGTCATGAAGACGTATCTTAAGTCCCATAGCTGCGGCGAGTTGCGCGCCGAACACGAAAGCCAAGAGGTGAGCCTGGCCGGCTGGGTGCACCGCCGTCGCGACCACGGCAGCCTCATTTTCATCGACCTGCGGGACCACGACGGCATCGTTCAGGTGGTGTTCAGCCCCAAGGGGGCCCAGGAGGCCCACAAGGTGGCCAGCGAGGTGCGGGGCGAGTACGTGATGCAGGTTAAAGGCACGGTGGGGCGGCGACCCGCGGGCACCGAGAACCGCAACATGGCCACCGGAGAGGTCGAGGTGCGCGCCCAGAGCGCGACCCTTCTTAGTCCGTCCAAGACCCCGCCCTTTTACATCAATGAGGAGACGGAGGTTGAGGACCTGCTGCGCTTGCGCTATCGCTATCTGGACCTGCGGCGGGAGCGCATGCACCGAAACATCGTCCTCCGCCACAAGGTGGTGCAGTTCATCCGCAGCTTCCTCAGCGAGCGGGGTTTCCTGGAGGTGGAGACACCCATTCTCATCAAGAGCACGCCGGAGGGCGCGCGCGACTACCTGGTGCCCAGCCGCGTCAGCCCCGGCCTCTTCTACGCCTTGCCCCAGTCGCCTCAGCAGCTCAAGCAGCTCCTGATGGTGGCCGGCTTCGAGCGGTACTTCCAGATCGCGCACTGTTTCCGCGACGAGGACCTGCGGGCCGACCGCCAGCCGGAGTTCACCCAGCTCGACATGGAGATAAGCTTCATAGATGAAGAGGATATGCTGAATTTGATGGAGGAGCTCCACACGGCGATGGTGGAGACGATTCGGCCCGACATGCGGATGATCAAGCCCTTCCCTCGCTTCACCTACGCCGAGGCGATGCGCCGATTCGGCAGCGACAAGCCAGACCTGCGCTACGGCATGGAGCTGTCGGATGTCTCCGACCTGCTGGCCGAATCGGAGTTCGGCGTCTTTCAGCAGACGCTGGCCGCCGGCGGTGTGGTGCGGGCCATCTGCGCGCCCGGCGGTGCCGTCTTCAGCCGCCGCCAGATCGACGAACTCACCGAGTTCGTCAAGACCGTCGGCGGCAAGGGGCTCATATCCATCGGTTTGACCGGCGAAGGGCCGGTGGAGGAGCTGACCGCCGACGAGTTCCACTCGCCCACGCACCGCTACCTGCGCTTGGAGGAGGTGCGGGCCATCGCCGGCCGCGCCGGGGCCAGCCGCGGCGACCTGATCATCATGGTGGCCGATCAGGAGGAGCAGGCCAGCCAGGCCCTGGACGGCCTGCGACGGGAGATGGCTCGCCGCCTGAATCTGATCGACGAGGGCCTCTTCGCCTTCTGTTTCACCACCGACTTCCCTCTCCTGGGCTGGAACGAGGCCGAGGAGCGCTGGGACCCGGTGCATCACCCCTTCACCTCTCCCAAAGAAGAGGATTTGCCCCTGATGGATAGCGACCCCGGTCGTGTTCGCGCCCGCGCCTACGACCTGGTTTGCAACGGCTGGGAGATAGCCGGCGGCAGCATCCGAATTCATCGCCGCGATGTGCAGGAGAAGATGTTCAGCCTGTTGCGCATCGCGCCGGAGGAGGCCCAGGATCGCTTTGGCCACATGCTGGAGGCTTTCGAATACGGGGCGCCGCCCCACGGCGGCATCGCCACCGGCCTCGACCGCACGGTGATGATCCTGGCCGGCGAGCGGGACATTCGGGAGGTGATCGCCTTCCCCAAGACGAAGACCGCCTCCGACCCTCTGTTCGGCGCTCCCTCCACTGTCTCCGATGCCCAACTGAAGGAGTTGCACATAGCGCTCAGGCCAGGGGTGGTTCCCAAGGAATCTCCTTGAGATTTTTCCTGTCTTGTGGCTATCATGGGCTAGCTTCCGTCATCGGCAGGGGAAGGCTGTTACCTGCCGAGCGAAGGGTTCTTGCGTCGCGATGAGGGATCTGTTTCCGGTTCTGCGTGGCTTGGCCGCCGCTGTGGCCGTGGTTGTCGGCGTGGTGATCCTGGGCGGCTGCGGCGGCGACGAAGGAGACTCCTCGGATCAGGGGACGCCGACCGCACCCACGGCCGGCGGCGAGCTGCGCTTGCTGGGCAGAGATCCCATAACCCTCGACCCCGCCTGTGCCAGCGACGTCGACTCCGCTAACTACATCGTGGAGATCTTCGGTGGCCTGGTGACCATCGACCGCGAGCTGCAGATCGTGCCGGACATCGCCGGAAGCTGGGACGTAAGCGACGACGGCACGGTCTACACCTTCCAACTGCGGCGAGGCGTCCTCTTTCACAGGGAGGACCGCCAGGTGACCGCCGACGACGTCAAGTACTCCATGGAGCGGGCCCTCGACCCTGACACTCAGTCCACGGTGGCCGAGGTCTACCTGGGGGACATCGTGGGGGTCGAGGAGTTCGTCGATGGCGACGCCGATGAGGTCACGGGCATCGAGGTGGTGGACAACTACACCCTTCGCATCACCATCGACGCGCCCAAGCCCTACTTCCTGGCCAAGCTGACCTACCCCACCGCCTTCGTGGTGGACCGCCGCCAGGTCGAGGGCAGCACCTGCTTCAGCGGCACCAACTGGCAGCGCCATCCCAACGCCACTGGGCCCTTCAATCTGAAGGAGTGGGACCTGGGACAGCGCATCGTTCTGGAGCCCAACAGCCGCTACCAGTTGGGGGCGCCATCGCTGGGTCGCGCGGTGTACACCCTGGGCGGCGGCTCCGCCATCACCATGTACGAGAACGATGAGATCGACGTCACCGGTGTCGGTCTCAACGACATCGAGGCGGTGCGCGACCCCGCTCACTCCCTTAACAAAGAGTTCCAGGAAGCGCCGCGCATGGACATCTGGTACATTGGCTTCAACGTCGGAGAGCCGCCCTTCGATGACGTCAAGGTGCGTCAGGCCTTCGCCCACGCCATCGACAAGGACAAGCTCATCGAGGTGGTGCTGCTGGATGCGGTGGTCGAGGCCGATGGTATCCTGCCGCCGGGCATCCCCGGCTTCAACGAGAACCTCCAGGGGCTGGAGTTCGACCCGGAGAGGGCTCAGCAACTGCTGGCGGAGTCCACCTACGGCGGACCTGAGGGGCTGCCCGACATTGAGATTGCCTCCTCGGGACGGGGAGCCAGCGTGGGGCCGGTGAGCGAGGCCATTCTGTTCATGTGGGAGGAGAACCTGGGGGTGGAGATTTCCGTTCGCCAAACAGAGTTCGCCACCTTCCTCGGCGACCTCCATGACGGCGAGTTCCAAATGTTCGAACTGGGCTGGGTGGCGGACTACCCTGACCCGGAGAACTTCCTGAAGATCCAGTTCTATAGCGGTAGTACCAACAACTACAGCCAATATGCCAACGCCGAGGTGGACGACCTGTTGGAGCAGGCAGACACGGAGACGGACGAGGCCAGGCGGCTGTCGCTGTATCAGCAGTCGGAGCAGATCATCGTCAACGAGGCGCCCTGGATACCCCTGTTTCACGACAAGTTCAGCGTGCTGATCAAGCCCTACGTGAAGGACTATCTCCTGCCGCCCTTCGTCATCCCTCGCCTCCGCTACGTCCACATCGAGGAGTAGGCCGCGGCGGCGACATGTAAAACGCGAGATGCAGGGCATTCTCCCCTTTGTAGTGCGGCGCCTGATGTGGGCGCCGTTCGTCCTTCTGGCGGTGTCGCTGGCTACGTTCGCCCTGGGCCGCTTTGGGCCGGGCGACCCGGTGGAGATCGTGCAGGGACAGTATCACAAGCCCGAGGTGGTGGAGCGCATCCGCCACGAGCGGGGCCTGGACGACCCCTTCTTTGTCCAGTACGGCCGCTATATGTGGGACGTCCTCCACGGCGACCTGGGCACCAGCTTCACTTACCAGGGCTCGGATGTGGAGGACATCATCTTCGACAAGATGTGGATCACTATCCAGTACAACCTGGTGGTGCTGGTCATCATCTTCGCCATCGGCATCCCCGTCGGCATCTGGGCAGCCCTCAGGCAGGGAACCTGGCAGGACCCGCTAACGATTGGCGTTTTTCTGCTCTTCAGGTCTGTTCCCGTCCTGGTGATCATACCCATTTTGCAGTTCATACTTGCCCTCAAGCTAGGCTGGCTGCCCAGCAGTGGCTGGGTGGAGAGGGACATCCTTGGCATGAAGATCGGCATCTTTGATAAGCGGATCATCATGCCCATTCTGGCCCTCTTCCTGCCAGGCATCGCGGCGGTGGCCCGCCTGATGCGCGCCCAGACCCTGGAGGTGCTGGACGAGGACTTTGTGCGCACTGCGCGGGCTAAGGGCCTGCGGGAGGTGGTGGTGGTCAGCCGCCACGTCGCCCGCAATGCCCTTCTGCCGATGACCACCATCGTCGGCTTCGCTCTGGTGGGCCTGCTGGGCGGCTCCCTGTTTGTGGAAACGCTGTTCGGAATACCTGGCATCGGCCAGTTCACCTGGCAGGCGGTGGGCAACCGCGATTACGACGTGATCATGGCCGTCACCCTGATAACAGCCACCGCCTTCATCGTGGCCAATTTGGTCACCGACATTGCCTATGGCTTCGTCGACCCCCGCGTCCGCTTGGGCGGGGGAGGCCCGAGGTACTAGCATGGCGGAAGCGGAACTGGCCCTAGAGGAGCCGATGGAAGAAGCCCGCCCCCGCTTCGGGGGGACGGCCCTGCGGCGGCTTTTGCACAAGCGGCTGGCAATGGTCTGCCTGGTGGTGATCGTGGTCATCTATCTAGCGGGCCTTCTCGCCCCCGTCGTGTCGCCGTACGGTTACAACGAGTGGGACCCGGACAACACCTTCGCCGGCCCCAGCCTGGCCCACCCCCTGGGGACCGACCGTCTGGGCCGTGACATGCTCAGTCGTGTGATCTGGGCCTCGCAGACCACGGTCATCATCAGCGCCGCCGCCATCTTCACCGGCGGCCTGGTGCTGGGGGTGGGCTTGGGCTTGCTGGCGGGCTACGCTGGCGGGTGGCTGGACAACCTCATCATGCGGGTGGCCGATGCCTTCTTTGCCCTTCCCGATATCCTGCTCTTGCTTCTGATCACTGCCACCGTCAGGCCCCGCGTCGAGGACCTGTTCGACAAGTTCGAATCGTGGCCCGTCGCTGGTGGCCTCGTTGAAGCGGGTGCCCCCGACTACTTCCTCGTGTTTGGCGCCCTGGCCTTGTTCGGCTGGGTGGGCATCGCCCGGCTGATCCGCTCCCAGGTTCTTGCGCTACGGGAGAGCGACTACGTGCTGGCGGCGCGGGCTTCGGGCGCTTCGTTGGGGCGCATCCTGACCAGACATCTATTGCCCAATGTGGGCAACATCATCATCGTCAGCATCACCTTCTCGCTGGGGGCGATGGCCGGCACGGAGATCATGCTGAGCTGGCTGGGCATCGGCATCACATACCCTCATCCCAGCTTTGGCGCCATGATTGCCGCCGGCAGCGATCTGAGTAGCCTGCGCGCTCATCCCCACCTCCTGCTGGTGCCAGCCGCGGTCGTGGCCCTGCTGCTGTTCGCTTTCAACCTCCTGGGCGACGCCCTCAACGACGTGCTGAGCCCGCGGCGGCGCTGAGCGCGGTGGCTCCCTCGTAGAAGGGCGGCATGCTATAATGCCGCTTCGGAGGTACACCCTGCAGGTCAGCCGTTGCCCTTGGCGGGGCAGCGATGTCTGGAAAGGAGTCCTCACCGTGTTGCACCGAGGCACACTGTATCTGTTGATCCTCGTACTTGCCGTGCTGGCATCCCCTACGGTCACGCCGGCAGCCGCGGTCGGGTACACCTACGTGGTCGATGATGACCTGTCCCAGAACTGCGCTAAGCCGGGAGCGCCCGATTACCACACCATCACCGACGCTCTTCTTACGGTGAACCCTGGCGACACGATCCGTGTGTGCGAGGGCGACTACACGGAGAACACGCTGGACATCAACGTTTCCGTGACCATCACCGGCCCCGGCGCCACCCCGGCGGACGATGGGGTGGCCACCGTCCACCACGGGGGGGGATACAGCGCCATGGTCGATATCAACGCCGATGGCGTCACCCTCGAAGGCTTGGACCTGGACGCCGCGGCGCCTCCAGGGTGGAGCGGCTGGACCAATGGCATCGTGAGTGTCGGCGATTACGTTACGATACAGGACAACGAGATCCACAACGCCACCAACTGGGCGGTGCAAGCCGGCGGGTCGCCAGCCACGACCGACGTGAATATCCTCAGGAACAATATCCATGACAACATTGCGGGAGTGGCCTGCATGACCTGCGACAACTCTGGCCTCTGGGGTAACACTGTGGACGGTGGCAATGTCCCTGTCGCATTCATCGGCGGGCAGGGCACAGTCGCGGGAAACGTAGTGACCAACGGCAGTGTGCAGGCCTTCGGGGACGATATGCTGGTGCAGAACAACCAGATATCGGCGGGCACCGCCGATTGGGGACTGTACGTGGAAGGCAATCCCGTCACGGTTACGAATAACAGCCTGAGCGGCGCGACCGACTACGGGATCAACGTATCGCCGGGGAGTGCCTCCAGCACCTTCGCCACGATCACCCGCAACACCTTCACCCAGACCGATAGGGGCATCTACTTTTTCGATTCGGACCCCGCTGATACATTGACGGTGACGGCGACCATCGGTGGCAGCCCGAGCGAGGCGAATACGTTCGTCGATTCGGGAGGCGTCCTGGGCGACGACAAGTATCTGGTGGAGATGGATGGCCTCACCGCAAACGTAAACGCTGAGCACAACAACTGGGGACTATGCACGGCCGGCCAGATCGAGCAGGAGATCTACCACCAGGTGGACGACCCTGCGCTGGGGCTCGTCGATTTCGAACCGTTCATTGAACCGAGCGGTTGTGCCGCGCCGACCCCTACGTCTACACCCACACCAACGGCTACTCCATCGCCTACGCCCACGCCGACGGCTACGGCTACGCTCACACCCACGCCCACACGGGCGGTGAGCATAGCCGCCCACAGCTGGGCGAACTTCGCCTGGACGGGCGACACCAGCGCCCAGGAGGTGGTCGACTGCTTCGACGAGGACAGCATCGCCGTCATGTACCGCCTGGATGCCGAGACGCAGCTCTTCCAGCGCTGGATTCGTGACCGCCAGGAGCTGTCCACTATGGGTGAGGTGCAGCGCTACGATGTCTTGCTGGCGCTCAACGCCAGCGAGGAGCCCGCCACCTGCGACATGGCTGACCCCTCTCCGGTGTCTCCGCGAACGCTGACCATTCCCGCTAACAGCTGGGCGAACTTCGCCTGGACGGGCGACACCAGCGCCCAGGGGGTGGCCGACTGTTTCGGCGAGGGCAAGATCGCCGTGATGTACCGCCTCGACGCTGAGACGCAGGTGTTCGAGCGGTGGATCCGTGGTCGTGACGAGCTGGCCACCATGGGAGATGTCGCTCGGTTCGATGCCCTGCTGGCCCTCAACGCCAGCGATCAGCCGGCCATCTGCGAGATGCCCGGCGGCTAATCCCCTGTCCGCTTCAGGCGACAAGAGCTGTCTGATAGAGTCTATCTGTCCGCCCATGCTATAATGTCTATCCGGAGGATCGAATAGCGCGTGAAAGTTTCCACCGAACGTATCCCTGAAAGCCAGGTCGTCCTGGAGATCGAGGTCGAGCCCGAGCGTCTGGAGCGCTCGCTGGAGCGGGCCTATCGGCGGCTGGCCCAGAAGACCGAAGTGCCCGGCTTTCGCAAGGGGAAAACACCGCGCCACATGCTGGAGCGGTACCTGGGCCGCGATGCCGTCATGCAGGAGGCGCTGCGGCTGTTGATCCCGGAGGCCTACAATCAGGCCATCGAGGAAGAGAACATCGATGCGATCGACTATCCGAGTGTCGAGGTGGTGCAGCAGGAGCCGCTCATCTTCAAGGCCACCGTAGCCGTTCGCCCCAGCGTCGATCTGGGGGACTACCGAGAGGTGAGGGTGGAGCGGGAGCCGGTGACGGTGAGCGAGGAGCAGGTGAACGAGCAACTGGAGGAACTGCGCTATCGCTACGCCATCCTGGGGCCTGTGGACAGACCTCTGCAGATGGGCGACCGGGTGCGGGCAGACGTTCGGGTCAGCGTGGACGGCCGCTCGGTCTTCTCTGACGACGATGCGGAGTTCCGCTTGCGCCTGGGGGTGCCTGTCCTGGTGCCCGGCTTCGTCGAGGAGCTTCTGGGGAGCGAGAAGGGCGTCGAGCGGCAGTTCAGCATAGACGTGCCGCCGGACTACTCCCAGCGGCTGCTGGCCGGCAAGACCTGCCTGTGCACGGTTCTTCTGAAGGAGGTCAAGGAGGAGAGGCTGCCGGAGTTGGATGATGCCTTCGCCGCCGACGTGGGGGAAGGCTTCCCCAGCCTGGAGGCCTTGCGAGAGCGGCTGGAGTCAGACCTGCGGCAGTCGGCCGAGCAGGAGGCGGATGCCCGCTACCGGGAGAAGGTGGTGGATGGGGTGGTAGCCGTCGCCTCAGTGGAGTTCCCGCCGGTGCTGGCGGAGCGGGAGGCGGAACAATTGTTGCGCGAGCGGGTCAGCTCGAGTGGGGCTGGGGACGTCGAGCGCTACCTGAGGCAAGTGCGTAAGTCGGAGGAGGAGTTGCGCCAGGAGTTGCGCCTTCAGGCTGTCGAGCGGATCCAGGGCTCGCTGGTGCTGGGCAAGGTGGCTGCAGTGGAAGGGATCTCGGTAAGCGAAGAGGACATCGATGCCGAGATCGAGCGCCTGGCGGCGTCATCGGGGCCGCGAGCGGACGAGGTGCGGAAAATCTTCGGTAGCGCTGGCAGCCGCGAATCCCTGGAGCGCTCTCTCCTCACCCGCGAGACCGTGGGTCGACTGGTGGCCATCGCTTCGGGAGAGGAGGCGCCACCACCGGCCGAGGAAGAAGTCGGCGAGAGCGAGGTCGTCAGCAAGGAGTGAGGCCCATGGACAGCAAGCCTGGCATGATAATTCCCTACGTCGTCGAGACCAGCCCCCGGGGCGAGCGTGCCTTCGACATCTACTCGCTGCTCCTGAAGGAGCGCATCATCTTCTTGGGCATGCCCATCGATGATCAGATAGCCAATCTTATAATCGCCCAGCTCCTCTATCTGGAGCGGGAGGACCCGGGCAAGGACATCAACCTGTACATGAACTCGCCTGGCGGTGCCATCAGCGCCGGGCTGGCCATCTACGATACGATGCAACTGGCCCGCTGCGACATCGCCACTATCTGCGTGGGCATGTGCGCCAGCATGGCCACCGTGCTTCTAACGGCTGGTACCAAGGGGAAGCGCTACGCGCTACCTCACTCCACGATTCACATCCACCAGGCGCGTGGCGGGGCTACGGGAGAGGCAGCCGACATCGAGATCTATGCCAAGGAGATCCTGCGCAACCAGCAGGTCATCCGCGATATCTTGGCCAGGCACACCGGTCAGGATCCGGAGCGCATCGCCCGTGACTCCGACCGCAACTTCTTTATGGACGTCAACCAGGCCAAAGAATATGGCATCGTAGACGAGATTCTCCAGCCTGGGGTGCCGGCGGCCGCTTCAGGCGAAACGAATAAGCCAGAGAGTACGCCATCATAGGCGAGATTCTCCTGTGGCCGTAGACTAGCCTTTGCGGGCGCTTAGGCGCCGGGCGGCTTTTTTGATCCCTTGTTTCTCAAGTGGCTTGTTATGTTTTTGGGTGGGTAAGCGTCTGCTATAATAGTTGGAAGTCGATTCTCTTGGAGGGACGATAGCAAGCTATGGCAGGTTCTCGCCGAAGCCGAACGCAGCAGTATTCTTGCTCCTTTTGCGGCAAGAGCCAGGAGCAGGTGCGCCGTCTCATCGCAGGTCCTGGCTCTGTCTATATATGTGACGAGTGCGTTCGGCTCTGCTACGAGATTATGGAGGAGGAGTCGGTTCAGCGGGGCAGCGGCAAGGCTCCCTTCCAGCGGGTCCCTCCGCCCAAGGTGATCTACGAGCAGCTTAGCGAGTATGTGGTGGGCCAGGAGCAGGCCAAGAAGGTCCTGTCGGTGGCCGTCTATAACCACTACAAACGCATCGCTGCTGGCGACCGGCCCGCCGACGTCGAGCTGGAGAAGAGCAATATCCTGCTGCTGGGCCCCACCGGCTGCGGCAAGACCCTCCTCGCTCGCACTCTGGCCAGGATTCTCGATGCTCCCTTCACCATCGCTGATGCCACTGCCCTCACCGAGGCAGGCTATGTGGGTGAGGACGTGGAAAATATTCTCTTGCGCCTCATCCAGTCGGCGGAATACGACATCCCACGGGCGGAGCGGGGAATCATCTATATCGACGAGATCGACAAGATCGCCCGCAAGAGCGGCGACAACCCCTCCATCACCCGCGACGTATCAGGAGAGGGGGTCCAGCAGGCCCTGTTGAAGATCATCGAGGGGTGCGTGGCCAATGTGCCCCCTCAGGGCGGTCGGAAGCATCCTCACCAGGAGTTCATTCAGATCAGCACCACCAACATCCTCTTCGTATGTGGTGGCGCTTTCTTGGGGCTCGATGCAGTCATCGACAAGCGCGTGGGCACGGGCAAGCGCGCCCTTGGCTTCCGGCCTGGCCTCGCTCAAGAGGAGGCGGCCAAGGCCCGCGATGAGATTCTCACCCAGGTGGCGTCCGACGACCTCTTGGAGTACGGCCTTATCCCCGAGTTCGTGGGCCGCCTGCCGGTGATCGTGCCTCTGCAATCGCTGGACAAGCAGGCCATGATGGCCATCCTTACCGAGCCCAAGAATGCCCTGGTGAAGCAGTTTCAGCGTTCCTTCGCTCTGGACGGCGTAGAGCTGGTATTCACCGAGGATGGTCTGGAGGCGGTGGCTGAGGAGGCCATGCGCCACAAGATGGGCGCTCGCAGTCTGCGCACGGTGGTGGAGGATACTCTGCTGGACGTGATGTACGAGATCCCCTCTCACCCCGACATCAAGAAGTGCGTGGTGGATGCCGAGGCCATTCGCGGTCGCCGTCGGGCTATCCTTCTCAGCGGCGGCGGCCAGGCGGTGGAGCCGTTGGGGGAAGAGGCCCGCGGCGAGACGGCCTAGCCTGGCACCTCCGGCAACCTAACCGATCATTGCCCTGAGCGCTTCGCCTTGACTTTCCTCTTTCTTCCTGCCTATGCTGAATTGCGTTCATGGCCAAGCGTCGCCTGGATACTGTATTGGTGGAGAGAGGTCTGGCCGAGAGCCGGGAGAAGGCGCGAGCGGCGGTCTTGGCCGGCGAGGTGCTAGTTGGAGACAGGGCGGTCGCTAAGCCGGGGATGCTCATCCCTGAGGCGGCGGAGGTGCGTCTGCTTGCCAGGGCTCCCTATGTGAGCCGCGGCGGCGAGAAGCTGGTGCATGCTCTGCGGGCGTTTGCTGTCGATGTGCGAGACCTGGTGGCGATGGATGTGGGCGCCTCCAGCGGTGGTTTCACCGATTGCCTCCTCCAGCACGGCGCTCGTTGTGTCTACGCTGTGGATGTGGGGTACGGCCAGTTGGATTATCGCCTCCGCCAGGACTCGCGGGTGGTGCCCATGGAGCGGGTGAACGTCCGCTACCTGCGCTCGCTGCCGCAGAAGGTGGATCTGGCTACGGTCGATGTTTCGTTCATCGGGTTGGAGAAGGTGCTGCCGGCGATAGCCCGACTCCTGAAACCGGGAGGGAAGATCATCGCTTTGTTCAAGCCCCAGTTCCAGGCCCGCCGGCGGGAGGTGGGCAAGGGAGGGGTCGTTCGCGACCCTCTGCTCCAGGCCAGCCTCATCGGGCGCTTCGTGGCCTGGGCAGTCGAGCGGCGCTTCCGCATCCTTGGTCTGACCTGTTCTCCCCTGCGGGGGCCGGCCGGCAACCAAGAATTCCTCTTCCTGCTCCTGCCGCCGGGGGTGGGGAGAAAAGGGGAGCGCGTCTCGTGAGGAAGGTGGGCATCTGTTTCCACCCTCAGTGGCCCGCGGCCCAGGCATTCGCTCAGGAGGTGAAGGCAGCCGTCGCCCCTCACGTGAGCGAGGTCTGGCTGACCTCGGCCTGGGACGAGGGAGAGGCTGGGCGGAACCTAGAGGGCACCGACCTCCTGATCTGCGTTGGCGGCGACGGGACAATGCTTTGGGCTGCCCGCTTGGTCATACTCCAGCACACACTCCTGCTGGGGATCAACATGGGTCGTTTGGGCTTCCTGGCCGAGCTGAAGGCGGAGGAGGCGCTTGCCAAGCTCCCCCAAATACTGGAAGGCGGCTTTCGCATCGAGGAACGCACACTGCTCCATGGCGAGTTTCTGGAGGAAATGGGCGCCCCTGCCGCTGAAGGCGGGAGATACCACGCCCTTAACGACATTATGGTTGGCCGCGGCGCCCCTGGGCGAGCGGTACATGTGGAGGCCTCCGTGGATGGCAAGCGCTTGGGTCACTACCGGGGGGACGCGGTGATCGTGGCCACGGCCACCGGTAGTACCGGCTATTTGCTATCGGTGGGTGGCCCCGTTCTTCACCCCGAGGCTCACGAGTTGGTGTTGATGCCTGTGGCTCCTCATCTGGCCGTCGCTCGGGCACTGGTGTTGCCTTCTTCGGTGGTGATTGAGCTGCGGGTAACCAGCGACGAGAAGGCGATCCTTAGCGTTGACGGACAGGTGAACAAGGAGCTAGCTAAGGGCGAAGGGGTGCGTGTGTTCCACAGCCCTCATCTGGCTCGCTTCCTGCGCCTGGGTTCGCCCCTCGACTATTATGCCGCTCTTAGCCAGCAACTAGGCTGGCTCAACGCGGGGAATGCCTCCGGCCCCCTCCTGCGGCCAGGCGAAGAGAACTTCTGAGTGTGGGGGGACAGCAGTGAGCGAGCAGTTTCCCATCGAGAAAGCCACCATGGCCGACGCCCCTGTGATCCAGGATCTGGTGAGCAGTTTTGCCGCTCTGGGGGAGATGCTGCCTCGCCCCCTGGCCGAGATCTATGAGCAGTTGCGCGACTTCCTGGTAGTGCATGACAACGAGCGGCTGGTAGCATGTGCTTCCCTTCACATCATGTGGGAGGACCTGGCAGAGATTCGCTCCCTTGCCGTGCTTGACGAGTGGCAGGACAAAGGTGTCGGCGTCGTGTTGGTGGAGGCCTGCCTTGACGAGGCACGTGCTCTGGGTATCGCTACCGTCTTTGCCTTGACCCGACAGCCCAGCTTCTTCGAGCGGCTGGGCTTCCACCAGGCCGACGTGATGGTTCTGCCCCGCAAGGTTTGGGGCGAGTGCTTCCGCTGCCCCAAGTTCCCGAACTGCGACGAGACGGCGGTCATCATCGAGCTCAAGGCTCAGCCCCGCGCGTAGAGGCGAGATCTGGTGCAGGCGTCTCGAAACCCCTCGGACCAGGAGCGAGTGGTGGAGAGCCGTCGGCTGTACGAGGGGCGGGTGGTGAGCCTGCGGGTGGATCGGGTGGAGCTTCCCAGCGGCCGCTTGACCGTCCGCGAGGTTGTGGAACACGCTCCCGTCGTAGCCATCGTCGCCCTGGACGGCCGGGGAAATGTCCTTCTGGTGCGCCAGTACCGCCTGCCCGTCCGGCAATCGCTGCTGGAGATTCCTGCGGGCGGCGTCGACCCCGGCGAGAGTGCAGAGGAGGCCGCCCAGCGAGAGCTCCAGGAGGAGACAGGCCAGCGGGCCGGCCGTCTGGAGCGTCTGTGCAGCTTCTTCGCCTCTCCGGGCTATTGCGACGAGCACATGGACCTGTATCTGGCGACGGCGCTGGAGCCCAGTACCCTGGCGGCTGATGCGGACGAGAGCATCGAGGTGGTGCGCCTGCCCCTGTCCGAGGCCCTGCGGCTCATCGAGCGGGGAGAGATCTGCGATGCCAAGACCATTGTCGGTCTGTGGGCGGTATCTCGTGGCGAAAGTTCATAATTTCACTATTGAACGTAAAATACCACGCTGTTAGACTAACTCGGAGGTGACTGCGGTGCTGTCTCACGACGTGTTGGTAATTGGCGCCGGCCTAGCCGGAATGCGGGCGGCCCTGGAGGCCTCCCGCAATGGTGTTGACGTGGCTGTCCTATCCAAGGTTCATCCCGTCAGGAGCCATTCCACTCAGGCTCAGGGGGGCATCAACGCTTCCCTGGGTGAGGACGATTCCTGGGAGAAGCATGGCTTCGACACGGTGAAGGGGAGTGACTACCTGGGGGATCAGGACGCCATTGAGCTCTTCGTTAAAGACGCGCCCGAGCGGGTCATCGAGTTGGAGCATATGGGCACCGTCTTCAATCGCCGCGACGACGGCCGCATCGCTCAGCGGCCCTTCGGCGGTGCTGCTTTTCCCCGCACCTGTTATGTGGCTGACATTACTGGTCAGGCTCTCCTTCACGTGTTGTACGACCAGATCTTGCGGGCGGGTGTGCGGGTCTACGAGGAATGGTTTGCCACCTCTCTCATTGTCGAAGATGGTGCTTGCCGCGGCGCGCTGGCAATGGAGATTCGCAGCGGCGAGTTGCATGCCATCGGCGCTAAGGCAGTGGTCATGGGCACCGGCGGTCTGGGCCGCATCTACGAGCCTTCGACCAACAGCCTGATCAGTACAGGCGACGGCCAGGCCCTTGCCTATCGCGCCGGTGCTCCTCTCATGGACGTGGAGTTCGTTCAGTTTCACCCCACCACTTTTCGCAATGGTGTCTTGCTCACCGAGGGCGCCCGCGGTGAGGGGGGCTATCTTCTGAACTCCGAGGGCGAGCGCTTCATGGCGAAGTACGCCCCAGAGCGCATGGAGTTAGGCCCTCGCGATGTTGTGGCGCGGGCTGAGCAGACGGAGATCGACGAGGGGCGGGGTGTCGACGGCTTCATCCTCCTGGATCTGCGTCCCCTGGGCCGCCAGAAGATACTGGAGCGCCTGCCTCAGATCCACGAGCTTGCTCTGGATATCACAGGGCGCGATGCCATCAAGGAGCCTATACCCATTCGGCCAGGCATGCACTATTTCATGGGCGGCATCAAGACGGATGTCCACGGCGCCAGCCCCATGCCTGGCCTCTACGCTGCCGGCGAATGCGCCTGCGTTAGCGTTCATGGGGCCAACCGCCTGGGCGGCAATTCGCTTCTGGAGACGCAGGTCTTCGGCCGGCGTGCCGGTGCGGCGGCTGCCGAGTACGCTGGCGGAGTCGCTCTCGTCAACGTCCCAGAGGCGCTGGCCAGCGGCGAGCAGGACAAGATCAAGGCCATCCTCGATCGTCCCGATAGCGGCGAAACCGTCGCCCACGTCAGGATGGACATGGGCCGGACGATGAACCAGCACGTGGGCATGTTTCGCACCGAGCAGGATCTGGAAGCGGCCGTGGCCAAGATGGTGGAGCTCAAGGAGCGCTACCAGCGGGTAGGGGTGAAGGACAAGGGCCGGGCATTCAACACCAGTCTCCTATTCCACCTGGAGCTGGGCAATATGCTCGACCTGGCGGAGGCTATCGCCCTGGCCGCCCTCAATCGCAAAGAGAGCCGCGGCGCTCAGTTCCGGCGCGATTTCCCTGAGCGGGACGACGAGAACTGGCTGAAGCACACTGTCGTGCGATACACGCTGGAGGGGCCCAGCCTGGACTATTCTCCCGTTACCATTATCCGCTGGGAGCCGAAGAGGAGGGTCTACTGATGCTTGCTCGGCTCAAGGTTAGGCGCTACCAGCCGGAGACGGGTCAGGAGCCCTATTATCAGAGTTTCGAGGTCGATGTGCCGGAAGGGGCGACAGTGCTGGATGCCCTTCTCGAGGTCCGCGACTACCTGGATGGAACTCTAACCTTGCGGGCCTCCTGTCGCAGCTCCATCTGCGGCTCATGTGGCATGCGCATCAACGGTGTGTCCCGCCTGGCCTGCAAGACCCACGTGGTGGACGTGGCACCCCGGGGTCAGGAGATCACCATAGAACCCCTGGCTAACCTGCCGGTGATCAAGGACCTGGTGGCGGATATGGAACCCTTCTGGCGCAAGTGGCGCGAGGTGACGCCGTGGCTGGTCACCAACGAGGAGAAAGAGAAGCCCGCCCGCGAGCACCTGATGTCTAATAAGCTGGCCATCTACCTTAACCAGTTCGCTGGTTGCATTGCCTGTGGCGTTTGCTACTCGGCTTGCCCCATTGTGGCTATCGACGACGACTACCTTGGCCCAGCGGCTCTGGCCAAGGCCTTGCGCTATTCCTACGACCCACGCGACAACGGCAAGCGGCAGCGGCTGGCGAGGCTGGCCGAGGAGCAAGGACTGTGGCGCTGCCACACTATCTTTAGTTGTGCTGAGCAGTGCCCCAAGAGGGTGAACCCCACGGAGGCTATCCAGCAGCTCAAGAAGATGGTTATCCTAGCACGGCTCGGACTGGCCCGCTAGGCGGGCCTAGGCGCTCCGAAAGGAGGGGGGATGTACAAGCCTATCGATGCTCAGTTTCAGGCCCGTGCCATGCGCACCGGTACGGTGGCTTGGCTCCTCCAGCGGCTCTCTGGCATATTCCTCACCGTCTACCTCATAATCCACATCATCGTCATTGGCAACTCGGTGCG
>Ga0307439_1000069_pt1 | contig 70146 bp, 57 predicted proteins | sample SalMarWE160490MG_FD_202142 | JGI IMG/M metagenome (GOLD analysis project Ga0307439, IMG submission 202142) | Salt marsh sediment microbial communities from the Plum Island Ecosystem LTER, Massachusetts, United States - WE1604-90 | ecosystem: Environmental > Aquatic > Marine > Intertidal zone >... | reverse complement strand
GCAGCCCTGCTTTCTGTGAATCACCGGGATCAATTATTATGAAGTCATTTGCAGGATTTGGCCAGAAGTGAAGTATATTATTATTTCTGTATCGCAGGTCATTGACTGAGTTAACAAGAGGAGGGCCCAAAACAGGCCTTATCATAACACTGCCTGATATCTGTGAAATGTTCCAGTCGCCGTTGATCCAGTAAAACTGCCTGCCGTTATGAGGTGTGTTAATATCAAGTCCTGCATTCAGGAATGCTTCTGATCTCTGTCTCCACCCAACATAGAATATATCATCAACAGGTACAGAAACAGGAAGTATGTAAGTGTGAAATCCGTTAAGGTTATCAGCCAGTTTAACCATAACCTCTTCCTGCGAGTAGAGAACATCTCCCGGAAAACCTCCTGCATCACCCCAGATCATAAGATCAAACAACCGCCGGTTGGAATTCATGTAACTGTCGTTAAAGCATATCTGCACTCCTCTTAAGGTGTCCGGTATGAATGACTTAAATCTGTAAGCCACCATTGCATTGTTTGATCCCAGTCCGTTTACTCCATATCCTCCCTCGGCTGATCCGTCATCAAAAGCAAAATAGTTATTAAAATGCTGGTAGTAAACCATTGTGTCATTCACTTTAGGATCAAAATTATCAGTAATGAGCCAGCTTTTTATCATGAACAATGCAGAATCAGGATTTTCATTTGTAAATGTATAGATAAGTTTAGCGTTATAGTCAACAACTGATGAGGGAAGTATATCCATCGCTCCGGCAGTGAATGACTTATGAAGAGAATCGTTATAGAGATCCCAGATTTGAAAATTCCTGGTCACATTTCTTTCAATAATGTCATTATTTCGGTAGTGTATGGTTATAGAATCTCCCATCTCCTGGTGAAGTATCTCTTTGAATTGTTTCCATGGCATAGCCTCATATTCTTTGAGAAGGGATCGCATCGGGAGAGTAAAGGCGACATCGGCATAGATCGTATCGTTCTCCGCCCTGTTCCTGTCAAGCAGCACATAATCCAGATGCCATTGATCACAATTACCAACCAGTGACGGGTCGTTCAGGTTTGAGCTCAGGCTTGCATAATTAATGAAACGGAACCTGAATCCTTTCTTTAAAAACCGGTCCTGATCAATTCCTATTATCACCGATTTGAAATCCGGAAAACTGTTTCCTTTGCTTTTCCAAACAGAATACCATTTTTCTTCTCCAGGTGCATAGAACTGCAAAGTGAGGCTGTCATTCTCTTCTGGAATATCTGCAAGTCCCCCGGCCTGATAACAGAAGCTGAGCCGTATATTATCGCCTGGAGGATAGTTGAGGTTGAAAGGCTGTGATGTAAGATGATCAGCTTCGAAGTAAATGGAAGAGGCAATTTCATATAATTCTCCTGTACTGCTCAGGGCATCAAAAGTGGCGACCCCGGCTGTGATTTGCCTGTCAGTGTATGTGTTGTTAATAAAAACATAATTATCGGACCATTTCGCGCTATCGGGAAAGAAAGACAGGCCTGAGAAATCATCAAAAAAGGGAAGCTCAAGGGTATCTCCGGTTAATGATTTGGATCCTGTATTTATAGGAGCAGCATTTTTCAGCAACCTGTTGGTCTGCAGACCTATAACAATCTCCTGGCTTTCAGCATGATTAATACATAAGCAAAACAAAATGATATTTAATATTGATCTTTTTATCATTATGAATTAAATAGCTGCTCCTGGGAAATATACGGCAGGGAGTGCCGTATCGGGCAAAGCCACCGGCGCTGAATCAAGCGGCAGTTTAAGAGAGTCCACCGTCAGCCACAGATACATGGATGACCCGAACTGGATTGTTGCATCTTCCCTGTACTCGGGATTTTGCCTGTAAATGAAAGCATTTATAGAATCCTCGCGGGTGAGGATGGTATTATCAAAAATATAGGTGCCGAGATTCAGAGATGTTCCATTGATCCTGTCACAGGCAGGATCAAGTCTCATCCCAATTAGATCAGGTACGCTGGTTCTTTGATTGCTGAGGCCTTTTCCAAGTACCAGATCAATCATGGAACCCTTCTGCAGGGAATCATTCGGTTCAATCTCTTTTCCGTTATATTGCTGGGCAAGCACAACATCAATTGAAAGATCAGGTTTGTAAGTTTTTGTCCCCATTTCCAGACCTGCACTCTCTATTAATGCCTTTGCCTGCCGGAGCGGTAGATTGATAAGGTCGGGTACTGCAACCATTTCCGGACGGAAAGCATTGATTGTTAATATTATGTTTCTCCATTTTTTTACTTTAAATCCGGGTTCGGGATTCTGTTCTGCCACACATCCGCGCGGAACAAGATAGGTATAAACTGAATCAATGATCTGGTAATTCATCTTGCTCTTTTTTGCCAGCGCTTCAGTCTCATCCATGGTTAAACCTGTAAAATCAGGAACAGGCCTTGCCTGGCCATGTCTTGTATAGAAATTAAGCCAAAGGAGCAATAAGAGAAGTGCTGCAATTGCAATAATAATGGCCAGAGCAAGATGTTTCAGGAATAATTTGCTGAATATAAATTTTGTTAAGCTCATAGAGGCAGTTGTGCATTAGTGATAACGCAAATGTATTGATAAAATTATTGTTATAATCTATTGTATAATGAATCTCTTTCGACAGGTTCGAATCCTGCTTCACTGATAAGCTTTCTTATTTCGGCAGTTGTCATCACAGGGTTTTTTTCTCCGGCTCCTGCCATGGAATAAATTCTTGTTGTATCCTCAATTGTTCCGTCAATGTCGTCAGCGCCGAATAAAAGGCTTAACTGCGCAACCTCTTTTCCTGTCATTGGCCAGTATGCTTTAATATGCGGTATGTTATCGAGATAGATCCTGGCAACAGCATAATTACGGAGATCTTCAACTATGCTTATTTCGCCAAGATACGACATGATATTATTTTCTTTCTTGAATTTAAGAGGGATGAAAGCATTAAAACCACCTGTCCTGTCCTGAAGTTCACGGAGCCTTTCCATATGATTGATTCTGTGTGCATAGTGTTCTATATGTCCGTAAAGCATTGTGGCATTGGATGGAATCCCAGTTTTATGAGCTGTCTCATGAATCGAAAGCCATATTGCGGAGGATGTTTTTTCATCGCAGATTTGAGCCCTCACCTTCTCATCAAATATTTCAGCACCGCCCCCTGGTATTGAGCCCAGACCGCACTCTTTAAGCTTTTCAAGTCCTTCTTCAACTGTTGTTCCGGCTTTTTTTATCATATAGTCGAGTTCTATGGCTGAAAATGCTTTTATATGGAGTGAAGGCCTGTGGTTCTTTATTTTCCCGATCAGGCTGCAATAATATTGAAGATCGTGTGAAGGATGAACACCCCCAACGATATGAACCTCTGTAACATCTTTATTATCGAATCTTTTAACTATCTCCAGCATTTCCTCATGGCTGTATTCCCAGCTTTCCGGATCAGAGGCCGGTTTATGATAAGAGCAGAAACGGCAGTTATATACGCATTTATTTGTTGGTTCAATGTGAAAATTCTTATTGTAAAAAACACTGTTGTTGTTAATTCTTCGCCTCACAATGCCTGATAACCAGCTGAGAAGAGACAGGTCGGTATCGGTGTAAAGCAATAAACCCTCAGCAGGCTTAAGCCGCGTTCCCGAGACGACTTTATCTGCTATATGCCTGATATGGTGGTTGCTGATATTATTAAGAATTTCCTTCATAGGATTGGTGATGAGGCCAAAATTAACAAAAAAGGTGCCTTATTTGGCACCTTATTACTGTTATAATTAACCGGTATCAGCTTTTTGTTTTAAGTTCGGAAGAAACAGAGAGCTTTTTTCTTCCCTTTGCCCTTCGTGCATTTATCACTCTTCTTCCGTTATGTGTGGACATTCTTTCTCTGAATCCATGCTTGTTTGCCCTCTTTCTTCTTGACGGTTGAAATGTCCTTTTCATCAGTTTTTTATTTTATAGTCAGTACTTTTTTCAATTGAGATCGCAAAGATAGAGCTTTTTTTAGATTTTAAAACCCCGGAAAATATTTTTTTCAGGATAATCAGCGAGGCAGGTAAATGATTTTTTTTGTTACAAAGAATGATTCGTTGAAGAATTCTTTAATATTCCACACGGTGATTTTATCCCTGAACTCTGCAAGTTCTTCATCTATCTCTCCTCCCTTCAGGTAAATGATCCCGTTTTTCAGTCTGTTATTACCGTTACTTAAGATATTTTTTGTGGTCAGCTTTACAAACTTGTTAAATTGCATAACAGCCCTTCCGGTAATGAAATCATATTTGCTCTCTTCATCTTCGGCTCTTTTCCATGCTGTCGTTACATTTTCAAGATCAAGCTCACCGGCAATGGCAGATATTACACTTATCTTTTTTTTAACTGAATCGAGAAGCATGAATTTGGATTCGGGAAACATTATAGCCAGGGGTATCCCGGGTAATCCCCCTCCTGAACCTACATCAAGGATGCATGTGCCGGATTTAAATGAGATGATCTTTGCAATTGACAATGAATGAAGTACATGATGGATGAAAAAATTATCCATATCTTTCCTCGAGATCACATTTATCATGCTGTTCCATCTTAAATAAAGGGATTGCAGCATGGCAATCTTATTCTTCTGAAGGGGTGAAAGTGACGGGAAATATCTGAATATAACTTCCGGCATTACCTGTTTCCTGTTTTTAAAAAAATATTGTATAGCAGGGTTTTTGCGCGGTACAACTGGGCTTTTACGGTTCCGAGAGGAATATTTAGTTCAGAAGCTATCTCTTCATATGAATACTCCTTATAATATCTTAGCTCAATTATTTCCCTGTAGGGTGATTTAAGCTGGTTGACAATATTTCTCAGGGTGGCTATTTTCTGTTCGTTAATGAGTGTCTCTTCAGGATCGGGAAGGTCGGACTGGATATTGTGTGTAAGGTCATCCATAACCTTATTTCCCTGGTCGAGAGGAACAGGGGAGGATTGTTTTTTTCTTACAAAATCGATGCAGTTATTGGTAGCGATCATGAAGAGCCACGTGCTGAAAGCATACCGGGGCGTATAAGAATCGATGTTCCTGAAGGCCTTGCCAAATGCCTCAATTGTAAGATCTTCAGCATCGGAAGGATTATTAACCATCTTAAGCAGCATATAATAGATGGAATCCCTGTACCGGTTCATAAGACTTGCAAAAGCTTTTTCATTGCCCTTCTTTGCCTCCTCAACCATTAACAGATCATTTCTTGCCTTATCCGAAAGTCCCTGGTTTATTTCCATTTGTTCTTGCCCGGTCTGGTGAAGATATTGCTAAAATAAATCGCACCGTTGATCACAGGTGAAAAGATATCAAAAAATAATGAAAATACTTTAATGCCCGGTTCATTTAGCTTTTTCTGTGCCAGAGTTGTAATGATGGTCTGAATTATCAGCCTCAGGCCAAAGATAATAAGTACATACTGCCAGAGAAAAATATTATAAAGCAGGATAATAAGCGAGACATAAAACAGCACCCTGGTAAATGGTTCCATAAATAACCTGAACTTATCTCCAGACTTGTAATAACGGGCTGTGATCATATGTCTTTTTTTCTGTTTTACCCACTCATTGACTGAAGCAGCTGGAACAGATCTTGTATGTGTCTCTTTCCTGAATTCTACGACTGTATTGTTCTTATCGGCATTTGAGTTTACGAAAAGATCATCATCACCTGATAACACATGGTTATGTGATCCAAAGCCCTTTTTATTGAAAAACAGTGACCTCCGGTATGCCAGGTTTCTTCCAACACCCATGTAAGGGACCCCGCGAATTGCCATACCGAAGTACTGCATGGCAATAGTCATGCTGTCGTATCGTATATACCTGTTTAACAAGCCTTTTCTTTTGAAATATCCACCATATCCAATAACAAAATCAATATGATCCTCGAATCGCGAGACTATTGTTTCAAGCCATTTATCAGATTCGGGATGACAATCAGCGTCGGTAAAAAGAAGAAGATCATTTTTTGCGGCTTTAATACCAATGAACTGTGCAAATTTCTTATTATGAGTGAATTTGGAATCCTTGTGCACGTTTGATATCTTCAAATGCGGGTATTGTTGCAGAAAGTCGCCCAGTATGTCATAAGAATTATCTTCAGAGCAATCGTTTACGACTATCACTTCATAATCAGGATAGTCCTGTTTGAGAACTGACGGAAGGAATTCTGTGAGGTTCACCGATTCATTCCTTGCACAGATGATCACAGAAACAGGTTTTTTGGAAGGATTTACTTCAGGATGTTTATAAAGAATAATGGCAAGGTAATAATAAAAATAATAGAAAATCTGGATAGCTCCGGAAAGTAATAATAACGAGAATACTATTGGTAAAAACAGATTTTCGTGTAACATTAGCTGACTTTCAAAATATTGCAGCAATATTAATTAAGATATTCGTAATGGAGAAAAAAAAGTGGTAGAATTTCCTCAGGCCGAACGGATGAATTACATTTGTGCTGCCAGTAACGACCGGTTTATATGTTTAAAATAGAGAGCAGGGATAAGGAAACAAAAGCAAGAGCAGGTATTCTGACAACTCACCGTGGAAATATTCCCACTCCGATATTCATGCCGGTCGGTACAGGGGGGACAGTTAAGGGGATACTCAATCGTGATCTTACAGAAGAGATAGATGCGAAGATCATTCTTGCCAACACCTATCACCTCTATCTTCGTCCTGGTACAGATATAATAAAAGCCGCGGGAGGGCTGCATAAGTTTATGTCATGGGATCTTCCGATCCTTACTGACAGCGGAGGTTACCAGGTTTTTTCTCTCTCGGGTAACAGGAAACTTACTGAAAAGGGGGCAATCTTCAGATCTCATATTGACGGCTCAGAACATATCTTTACTCCTGAAAATACAATTGACATACAGAGGGTTATAGGTGCTGACATTATTATGGCCCTCGATGAATGTGCTCCTTTTCCATGCGATCACAAATATGCAGGAAAGTCTGTTACCCTTACTCATCAATGGCTCGACAGAGCTGTGGATAGGTTCCGGACAACTGAACCTCTATGGGGTATCGAACAGTTCCTTTTCCCGATAGTACAGGGAGGAATTTTTGATGATCTGCGAAGGATTTCGGCGGAAAAGGCAGCTGAAGCAGGTATGGCTGGAAATGCCATCGGAGGATTATCGGTAGGTGAACCTGCCGATGAGATGTACAGAACCATAGAAATAGTTAATGAGATACTGCCTGAAGATAAGCCCAGATACCTTATGGGAGTAGGTACACCGGTCAATATCCTCGAGGCAATTGAAAGAGGTGTCGATATGTTCGACTGCGTGATGCCGACACGAAACGGACGTAACGGAATGTTGTTTACATCAAAAGGGATAATTAACATAAAAAACAATAAATGGAGCGACGACTTCAGCCCCATAGACCCATCAGCCCCTGCTGAAGTGAGTATTAAATATTCCAAAGCATATCTCAGGCATCTAATAATCTCAGGAGAGATCCTTGGATCACAAATATCAAGTATCCACAATCTGGCATTTTATTTGAGCCTGGTAAGGAAAGCCAGAGAAAAAATAATTACAGGGAATTTTAAAATATGGAAAGAGTCAATGATAAAAAAGCTGTCTGCAAGGTTATAGATTCTTTTAAAATCAAAATAATTGATATCTATATCATCAGGAAATTCCTGGGCACGTTCTTCTTTTCTCTTGTCCTGATAATGACTATTGCAGTGGTTTTTGACTTTGCAGAGAAAATCGACAATTTCATGGAAAAAGAAGCGCCGTGGAGGGCTGTGGTATTTGACTATTACATGAATTTCATTCCATTTTTTGCGACACTATTTGCACCGCTTTTTGTTTTCATCTCAGTCATCTTTTTTACATCCCGTATGGCTGCCAATACCGAGATAATTGCCATCCTGAACAGCGGAATGAGCTTCCAGAGAATGATGTGGCCCTATTTCCTTTCAAGCTTTGTTATTGCGGTATTCATTTTTTATCTGACAAATTTTGTGATTCCCAGGACTGCCCTCGAGAGGATGGATTTTGAAGATAAATATTACCGTCCACAGTGGAGAAAAGGAAATGTTGACAATATTCACCGGCAGGTTTCCCCGAATGTCTATGTCTATATGGAATCATTCAGCCCTCTTTACATGCGTGGCAGGAATTTTACATTAGAGAAGTTTGACGAAAAGGGCAGACTTGTTTCAAAGTTGTCTTCACCAACTGTAGCATGGGATACTGCATCTTCAAGATGGGTAGCAAACAATTATCTGATCCGGGAAATAACAGGTAATGAGGAGATATTGACAAGAGGAACAAAAATTGACACAGCCCTCATAATAAATCCCAAGGATTTTTCAAGAGATCCCGGATTTGTCGGGACCATGACTTACAAGGAACTGAATGATTATATAGATTTGCTGAAATTGCAGGGATCAGATGAGCTGAATGTTTTTCTGATTGAAAAACATCGTCGTTTTTCGAGTCCCTTTGCAGTATTCATCCTTACATTGATAGGAGTTACCCTTTCTTCTCAAAAGCTGAGGGGGGGGTTAGGTATGAACATAGGAATAGGTCTTGCATTAAGCTTTTCATATATATTGTTCCTTCAATTTGCGGCACAATTTTCCGTAAAGGGCAACCTCGGACCCATGATTGCCATGTGGATACCCAATATCATTTATATCTTTATTGCATTAATTCTTTATAAATTGGCTCCCAAATAGTATCCTTAAATCGTTCATTTTATGTAAAATTGTAATTCTGGGTGCCAGGGTAAAAATATATTCTAATATTATCAATCTATGGAATTTAATAAGAAGATAGAGGAATTACACGAGAGGAGGCAGAAACTTCTGCTCGGGGGTGGTGAACAGGCTATTGGGTGTTAATTCACTTGCCGGTTATGGCGAGATCTTCTTTAGAAATACACTATCGAGCGGAGTAATACCGCAAATATCTGTTATACTTGGTCCCTGTGCGGGGGCTGGTTGAGCCGGGACAGATTGTCAGGAAGGGAGAAATCCTTATGATCCTTGATGCCATGAAGATGCAAAATCAGATTAAATGCATGATGGACGGAATAGTAAAAAATGTACTGGTAAAAAAAGGCGACAGAGTGTCAAAAGGAATTGTCCTGCTCGAAATGGAATGAGGTTATAGAGTTCCCTCAAAGACTAAAAACTCTTTCAGCTTATCAGGAATTTTGGATTTCCTCTTATAAATTCCGTAGACAGAAGATCCGCTTCCTGTCATGGAGCAATAGACTGCTCCCATTTTGTACAGGGAATTTTTCAGTTCACCCACCTGCGGGTAAACCTTGAAAACGAAATCTTCAAAATCATTTACAATGTATTTCTGCCAGTCGGATATCTTATGGGAAAATAATTCTTCAAGACTGGTCTCCGGTTTCGATGGATGGCAATTGTGATAAGCCTCCCTGGTACTAATATGAAATCCAGGATTAATAAGGATAAGATGATATCCTTCCAGAAGATTTTTAACCGGTTTTAATATCTCACCGCGTCCTGTTGCAAATGAGGGTACAGGGTTCAGGAAAAAAGGGCAGTCACTTCCTGCTTCCAGGGCTATTGTTTTAAGTTCGGTTTCACTTACAGGAAATTTGAAACGTCTTATTATGCTCTTTAAAATACAGGCAGCATCGGAAGAGCCCCCGCCCAGTCCGGCCCCCGAAGGAATTACTTTGTGCAGATGTATTTTGAGCATGGGAACGGGATAGCTTGTCCTTAATCTTTTAACTGCCTTGATGATAAGATTTTTTTCAGGTCGTGTTTTTATATCGATACCCGAAACCACCAGTTCATCTTCCCTGGCTTTTCCGGATATTGTTACAAATTCGAGAGCATCAGATAACGGGATAGGATAGAATATAGTTTCTATATCATGGAAGCCATCGGAACGCTTTCCAACAACTTTTAACCCAATGTTGATCTTTGCTTTCGGAAAAGAAATCATCCTGTAAAATTATCATTAGGTTTTGAATTTGATGTTAATGATATTTTTTTTTAGCTTTTCAACAAGTTTTTAACACATTTATGTTTGTAATAAACCTGATATCCTGCATTTATAAAACTTGCTAATTCATACCTTTGAAACTGCCGGTAAGACTATTTGGCTACAGGGTAATTATCAATCAATCAGCAATATAACATTAATGGCAAAACAAACAACGGGTAGCAGAAAAAATATTGTGTCATTACCTGATCTTGGGAAGGTTCCGCCACAGGCTATAGATATGGAGGAGGCTGTCCTTGGAGCAATAATGCTTGAAAAGGAGGCTGTAATAACCATACTTGACATTCTTAAACCTGAGAGTTTTTATAAGGATGCACATAAAAAGATCTTCAAGGCAATCTCTGACCTTTCATTGCGGGAGTATCCTGTTGATCTTTATACTGTCACTGAAGAACTTCGTAATCACCATGAGCTTGAAAGTGTTGGAGGACCAGTTTATCTCACCCAGCTTACTTCGAAGGTTGTTTCCGCAGCCAATGTTGACTATCATGCACGTATAGTAGCTCAGAAATATATTCAACGTGAACTGATCAGGGTCTCTACGGAAATCCAGTCAAGATCCTTCGATGACTCTATAGATGTTACCGATCTTTTAGATTATTCCGAAAATGCCCTGTTCCAGATTGCCGAAGGCAACATCAAGCGCGAAGTATCTCCCATTAATATGGTTATTAAAGAGGCCATAAAGGAGATTGAAGAGGCTGGCAAAAGAGAAGACGCACTGGTTGGTATTCCTTCGGGTTTTACAAAACTTGACAGGTTGACATCCGGATGGCAAAAGTCAGAACTTATCATCATTGCCGCCCGTCCCTCAATGGGGAAGACAGCACTGGCACTTTCAATGGCAAGGAATATGTCAATTGATCACGGGAAAAAAGTAGCAATATTCTCGTGTGAAATGTCTTCTATTCAGCTTGTTAACAGGTTTATAATTGCAGAAACCGATATCCGGGGAGACAAGATCAGGAATGGCCGTCTTTCGGAAGAGGAGTGGAAACATTTGGATACCAGGATCAAGAAGCTTGTTCAGGCTCCTATATTCATTGATGATACACCGGCCATTTCAATATTTGAATTAAGGGCAAAATGCCGCCGCCTAATGGCTCAACATAAGCTCGATATTGTTGTCGTTGATTACCTTCAGCTTATGTCAGGGCCTGAAGATGCAGGCAGCCGTGAACAGGAAGTGAGTAGTATATCGCGATCGCTGAAAAGTATTGCCAAGGAGCTGAATGTCCCGATTATTGCACTTTCTCAGCTTAACAGGTCGGTTGAAATGAGAGGCGGCACAAAACGTCCCCTCCTGTCTGACCTGCGCGAATCGGGTGCTATTGAACAGGATGCCGACATGGTGGTTTTTATACACCGTCAGGAAAAATTCGGAATTCCGACATTTGATGACGGCTCATCAACAAAAGGAATAGCCGAGATAATTCTTGCCAAGAACCGTAACGGTCCTGTTGATGATGTTAAACTGAGATTCAGAGAGGAGAAGGCTCAGTTTATTGATATTGATGATTTTGATATTGATAATGTACCGGAACCTGGTGGTACACAGAGTATAACGCTGGGATCAAAGATGAATCATGATAACTTCAGAAGCTCCGGCGGGAGCTTTGACCAGGAGTATGATAATCACGACGAACCTCCCTTTGCTTAAACCCTAATCCAGTCGCAATACAAGCCTTACACCTATGCTTTCATAGGTCAGGTTTTTAAATCCGGTATATACTCCAAGTTCTCCCACCAGGAATAACTCTGTAATACTGTATCCTATTTCAGTATAACTCTTGTGAAATTCAGATCCCAGCCATGAGAGGCTCAGGTTTTCACGCATCAGTGTTTTACTGAGGCCGGGGAGGTACTTAAGCAGAAAGTATGGTGTAGTATACTTTATATGAACCTCACCAAAGAATTCAGGAGTGCTCAGTGAATAATAGTCAGACAGTCTGAAAGCATCCTGGTAATCATTAATCAGTACAGGCAGTGGTTGTGCATTGAAATGAAAGAAATCATACCATGTAAGATGTTTCTTATTAATAAATCCGCCCGTCCTTACTCTCCACCTGAACTCGCTGAAGGCACCCATATCATGCTCTTTAGACACCTCGAACCTGATCATGTCAAAATGTTTATACCTGTCTGTAAGCTCAGTGAACTCATTGATCCCGTGTTTCCACATGAGATTAAAGGTAGGCCAGTCGGAACCCCATGGTATTTTGGCATCGTTAATTATTCTGTACTTCTGTCTTGGAGTATAACTGACACTTGTTACAAATTCAAAATGCTTCTGGTCTCCCAAAGCGTACATACTATCTGCATCTGCAGATAAATAGAAATTATCAGGTATGTTATCCGAATACTCAGCTGTTGAATTGACTAATGCAAATGAGGTATTATTTTCGAGTACTCTCCTGTCATCATATTCAGCAGTCAGTTCAAGATAAGTTCCGATTGAGATCCGGCTCCTGTGGCCAAGAGCAAAGTATCTGTTTTCGAATAGCTTAAGGTAATTCTTTTCAAAGAACAGGGATGTTACGGAATTTAAAAATGAATTAATGCTTCCACCTGTTCCGATATCCCTGCTGGTCATTCCGGCCCTGAAAAAAAACTGCTTTTGCCTCACCCTGTCATAAGAAAAGTTACCGTTTAGTCTCCATAAAAGTTGCTCACGGCTGAATGCATAACGAATATCAGGATAAAATGAAAGTGATGTATTGTTTTTCCATCTCTTTGAGATACTGAAATCTATTCCATGTACAAAACCATCAACCGTATTGAAACTAAAATTATTAAGATCAAGAAGTCCTCCGAATCTGAAGCTGAATCCTGTAGTGTCGGACCATGTATGGCCGAAACTGATATCATTAAGAGTTCTGATGAATTTGTTTTTTTTCTTTGGCCTGGCACCGGGAATAGTGTCCTGTTTCATTTCCCTGACCGATGACTCCATCTTTATGCTGTCACGGATCCTTATACTCTTCATCTCAATGTCGGAAAGTGGAATGGGTCTTATCTCTGCCCAGTATGTACTGTCTTTTTGGTCTGCGTCTTCTTCAACAGTAGTTATTATCTTATCCTTTATTTCCAGGTTGTTTTTGGTACTGTCAGGCAGTGTTTCTTCGGATTCCTTTTCCATTAGACGGGACAGCCTGACCATATCACGGTTTGACAGTTCATCTTTATCAAGTATCTCTTCAATCTTCTCCTGGTTTTTGGTTACAGGCAGATCCTTTTGAGGCTGTGCGGTAACTGGTTTTCCGAAATAATTTACATCAACAGATTCAGGTTTCCTGAGTGAATTATTTGGTATGACTTCATTGTATTTGACTGAACTGCCATAGCTTGCATCAGCCCTGATACCTATTATTTTAAGATTGACATTAAACTTGTGGCTTACTGGCATCCATATATCATCCTGAACAGGTATATAGAGTTGCTGAACATTTATTGTGCCGGCAATATTTTCATTAGTGAGATCAACACTGTAAAGACACCAGAGATCTTCAATGATATAGATTATTCCTTCAAAGAGCTGCTGGCTTTTACGTTTCGGAGTAACCTTTATCTTATTGACTGTTATATTTCCCTGGGGTGTTGCTCCCAGGTATTTGAAATTATAGTGTGAAAAGGCCTGGGGAGACAGAGGTGATATTGCAAGGTCAGCTATTATCGGCTGATAGAAACTTGCATTGATGATATCCATTGGTGATATATCATCCCCCTCATCGGGGAAAGTACTGTTTATTGAAATAACCTTCTGGACATAATTGTCAGGTGCGGTGAATTCAATCTCATTGTATGATTCCATCATAAAGGCATCACCCTCCTTGATGGTTACGGAGGTGGTTGTTGATCCGCTCTCATCCTGTGTTTCCAGTTTCATTGCTTTCTGTATGAGCTTGGGGATCTTATTAATAACAAGATTCCCTTTAAGGTAAACATCTGCCTTATAATAACTTATGTTATTAAGATAGTATGGAGCCATACCAATGGCCTTTCTCATTATACCGTACGCCGGGTCCTCCCCGGTGGCGGTTATTCTCACCTCAGGTATTTCATAGTACTGTAAGGGAAGAGTTACATTCCTGGTAATGGTTTGATCGTAAATTGTGATATTGAAGAAAACCGGTGAAAATCCGAGACTCTGATATGTTACCATATATTTGCCAGCCGGTAGTTTTAATTCGTAATCCCCTTTTGTATTGGCCGTAGTTCCCTGTTTCAGCTCCTGGATATATACTGTCGCATACTGAATTGGCTCACCTGATTGACTGGTTATCGTCCCTTTTAGTATCTGAGCGGAAATAAAACAGGGAAACTGTATAAACAGGATTATCAGAATAATTGATCGTCTCATAACAGGTTATTCTTTCTTCCCGGCAACAATGATAACTATTTCTCCTTTTGGAGCAGTTTTTTTGTAATGTTCTGAAAGATACGACAATGAGCCTCTCATGTTTTCCTCAAAAACTTTGCTCAGCTCTCTTGATACACAGGCCTCCCGGTCATGGCCGAAATGTGAAGCCATATCATCGAGAGTCCTTACGAGCCGGAAGGGAGATTCATAAAAAACCATTGTACGTGTCTCTTTCTCAAGATCTGTCAGCCTTTTTACCCTGCCCTTCTTATGAGGCAGAAAGGCCTCAAAGCAGAAACGTTCACAGGGCAGACCGGAATTCACCAGAGCAGGTATCAATGCTGTCGGCCCCGGCAGAGTTTCAACAGGGATACCCTTCTCCAGACACGTTCTTACAAGCAAAAACCCCGGATCAGATATCCCCGGCGTACCGGCATCAGATATAAGGGCTGTTGTAGTACCCGAAAGGATCCTGTTACAGATTGATTCGACGCTTTTATGCTCATTGAACATATGATGCGACTGGAGAACTGACCTGATATTGTAATGTTTAAGAAGTTTTGAAGCATGCCTTGTGTCCTCGGCGAGGATAAGATCAACAGTGGCAAGGATTTCAACAGCCCGGTATGTTATGTCCTTAAGATTACCAATGGGAGTAGGGACAAGGAACAATCTACTCATTAGAGGGAAATTTGCGTTTTACGATATCAAGAAACTGCTTAACGATCCTGGTCTCCTTGTTATCTCCTGTATAACTCATCAGAACAGTTTTGGCATCGTTAAAGGTTTTTACCCCGTTGAGCTTTTCAAGAGCCTGATTATAAGATTCAGGACTCCCGTTAAAGAGCTCCCTGATGAACAGGAATTTGTCATTTACTCCTATTGCATCATCCAGATTTGCTAAAGGTTTTGTCTTTATTATCTCTGTAACATTATCTTCGCCTCTTATGCTTCCCATCTGTTCATTAAGCCGGTCTGTGAGACTGAAAGAATCCCCTATTGTTGATGAATCAGGCTTTTTGCCTGAAGATGATGAAGAGACATTTTTTTCTTCTTCTTTTGGTTGATGAGAAGTCTTAGATACAGGATGAATCCTATCGGGAGTTTCACTCCCGGCGATATTTCCTGCGGGTGCATCCTTATTATCTGTAACAGGAGGTGTTGGCTGTTTATAATCCGGAATATTTACCTCATTACGAAGACTCTTAAGAAGGGCAATTATTTCTCCTGCACTTTTACATTTCGATTTTGCCATCTCTATCTGTAATAAGGGTACACCGGGATAGTTCTTAAGATCATCAATGATTTCCCGGGCTTCATCAAGATCTTTAATAATTAAATCAACGGTCGCGTTGAAATCCATTCCTTTTATTGTTAATAAAACAAACCAATTTCCTTATTTTGCAAAAGTAACTAATATTCTACAAGTAAGAACGGGATTTTGTGGCAAAATGGTATACAACCGCATAGGATAATTACAGATGGATTTTTTAGAGAATTCAGTGAAACTGACCGGTAAACGAGGCTCAATAGAGGTAATTACTGGTTCAATGTTTTCGGGGAAGACCGAAGAACTGATCAGACGGCTGCGCCGGGCACAGTATGCAGGATTGAAAGTAGAAATATTCAAGCCATCCACTGACAGAAGGTATTCTGAAACCAGGATCGTATCACATGATGAGAAATCAATCGTTTCCACACCTGTCGACAATGCGTCATCAATACTGTTGATGGCCGGCGATGTTAAAGTTGTAGGTATTGATGAAGCACAATTTTTTGATGATACATTAGTGGATGTCTGTAATAAGCTGGCCGACAGCGGTATAAGAGTTGTTATTGCAGGGCTGGATATGGATTTCAAGGGAAATCCCTTTGGCCCAATGCCAGCCATTCTTGCCATAGCCGAATATATTACAAAGGTTCATGCAATATGTGTACGATGCGGTAACCTTGCTCAGTATTCCTTCCGAAAATCGGAAGAGAACCAGGTAGTTGTACTGGGTGAAAAAGACAAGTATGAACCTTTGTGCAGATATTGCTATAACAAGATCTCTGGTAAATATGATTATTAACTATGCAGCTTTCATTTTACAAGGAATATTGTTGTCATCGAAAATGTTGAAGCAAATCTAGCAATGGAGAAAAGCAAATTATATTCAATAATTCACTCCATATATAAAGGAAAAACTAACAATACCTTTCACCAATTGATAAGATACACTTTTGTGGGAGGGCTTGCCTTTATTATTGATTTCAGCACCTTGTTCTTTCTGACAAATTATCTAAACCTTTATTACTTAATATCTGCCGGGATCGCCTTTCTGCTGGGGCTTACAACTAATTATTTACTTAGCATCAGTTGGGTTTTTGCCAGGAGAACTGTTGAGAACCGTAAACTGGAATTCATGCTGTTCATGCTTATTGGTATAATAGGATTGGCATTAAATGAACTATTCTTATGGTTCTTTACTGACATATTATTAATGTATTATCTTATATCAAAAATAATTACTACCTTTTTTGTATATCTCTGGAACTTTTTTGCCCGTAAATTCATACTCTTTAATAAATAATACAATCTGTTGATGGCTAATAAACAAGCAATTATAATAGGAGCAGGTCCGGCAGGATTAACGGCTGCCTATGAAATTATTACCAGAACAGATATAAAACCTGTTATTATTGAAAAAACAAATGATATAGGAGGTATTTCGAAGACAGTTGTCTATAAAGGGAACCGTATAGATATAGGGGGACACAGGTTTTTTTCGAAATCCAGTATTATAATGAATTGGTGGCAGAATATTCTTCCCCTGCAAGGTTCATATTCAAAAGATGAGATTCTTAAAAAGAAGTACTATCATAAATCCAGGACTCTAAAAGGATTAGTTCCCGGAGGTCCCGATCCGGAAAAAACCGACAGGGTAATGCTTATCAGGGACAGATTATCACGGATATTTTTTATCGGAAAATTGTTCGATTACCCGTTATCATTAAGCTGGAAAACTATTTCAAATCTGGGATTTGCCAGAATAATAAAAATAACCTGGTCATATATGCTGATTAAAATCTTCCCTGAGAAAGAAATTAAATCACTTGAAGATTTCTTTATCAGCAGGTTCGGGAAAGAACTATACAGAACATTCTTTAAAGATTACACCGAAAAAGTATGGGGTGTTCCTTGTTCTGAAATCCCTGCCTCCTGGGGATCGCAAAGAGTAAAGGAGTTATCTGCATCACGTGCCATCTATCATGCTATAAAAATAATTTTCAGCCGCCAGAAATCAATTGAACAAAAGAATACTGATACGAGCCTTATTGAACAGTTCATGTATCCAAAACTTGGACCGGGACAAATGTGGGAAACTGTCGCAAGAATAATAGAAGAAAAAGGAGGCACAATTATACTGAACTCTGAAGTTGTGCGACTAAACCTTTCCGGAAACCAGATAAGTGAACTGGTTTATATAAATACTAAAACCGGATCAACATACTCACTGACAGGAGATTATTTCTTTTCTTCCATGCCGGTTAAAGATCTTATCAACACAATGTGTGATGAAATTCCTTCAGAAGTGAAAGAAACAGGTAATGGTCTTAAGTACAGGGATTTTATTATGGTTGGATTGTTGTTACACAGACTTAAAATTAGAAATGAAACAAATATCATCACTCTTAATGATCTGGTTCCAGATAACTGGATCTATATTCAGGAAAAAGGTGTGAAAGTAGGCAGGCTTCAGATTTTTAATAACTGGTCACCTTATATGATTGCCGACATTGATAAAGTATGGATTGGTCTTGAATATTTTTGCAGCGAGGGAGATGAATTATGGGAGAAGAAGGATAATGATTTTATAATCTTTGCAATAAATGAACTGCATAGCGTCGGTGTTATTGATAAAAATGAGGTCATTGATAGTATAATTGTCAGAATGCCCAAAGCATATCCAGCTTATCTGGGTACGTATTCACGATTCAAGATCATCAGGGATTTCACAGATAAGCTTACGAATCTTTTTTTGATCGGGAGGAATGGAATGCATAAGTACAACAACCAGGATCATTCCATGCTTACTGCAATTACTGCAGTTGACAATATTATCACAAATGAAACATCCAGGGAAAACATCTGGGATGTTAATACCGAAGAGTCCTACCATGAAGAAAAGCATGAATAAACAACAGGATTATAATGAATCATTTAGGAGATACATGCTCAGGAAAGAGAATCTATATCAACTGATACTTTTTTTCGTATTGTATGGAATCCTGTACGGTTTAATGATTTATTTATATCCTTATCCGGCAAGTATATCTGATTCAGGCGCTTATGTAAATGCTGCTGTTAAAGACAGAATTGATACTTTCAGACCTTTCGGCTATTCCCGGTTCCTGATCATTATACACGGATTGTCTTCTTCAATTCATCTCCTGGTATTCATTCAATATTTTTTATGTGCGATCAGTACTATGTTTTTTGTTTTTACAATTAAGTTCTTATTTCAGCCCAGGAATACAATTCTGTATTATTTGTTTGCCCTGTTCGCTATATTCTCCCCATTGGTTATCTATCTTACAAATTCAGTATTAAGTGATTCACTTTTTACTATATTAACAATACTTTGGTTCACCTCCGCAATATGGATGCTTTATTGTAATAAAACACTGAACAGATTTATTTTCAGTATAATTAATATAATCTTGCTAATTCTCCTTATTAATGTCAGATATACCGGATTGGTTTTTTTACCTGTAACAATGTTATTTGTCTACCTGTCATTATTCAGGAAAAATATTTTAATATGTATTGCCCTGATGATAACACCAATATTGCTTGTTTTTAATTATTACAAGGAGCAGAAGGCAAAAATAAACAAACTTGTACATGTCAATACTTTTTCGGGTTTCAGCGGATGGCAGCTGGCAAATAATGCATTGCATATTGTACCTTATATCAAGCTTGATCCATCTGAATTTAAGGATGAAGAAGTGAAAAGATTTGCAGAATTTATTGTACAACAGGATACCTTACTGGTTTTGAAAGTGAAACCATCAGCTAAATTCATGTGGGACAATGAAATGCCGTTAAAGAAATATCACTTTTATGAAATGCAGAGACGGAACAGAATTTACCTTTATATGTGGAACTATCTGGGAGAAAATGTATACAGTAAATTCGGATCGCATGTGATAAAAACACACCCTCTGTTATTTATCAGGTACTATCTCCTGCCTAATTGCCGATTGATATTATATCCGACTCAGGACCAGATCATTAAAAGCTTTAAAACTGACGGGATACCTGATGATCTGTTGAAAAAATGGTTCGAATTTGACGAAACGGAAAAAGTATACAGCAGAAGCAAAATATTTGAAAAGCTATTCTTCATCATCCCTGTATCAAGGCTGATAATATGGATAATGGTAATTGCGGCAATCCTGATATACCTGATAAAACGAAAACAAATCAAATGGCAATCCTGGCAGGAGGCCCTGTTCTGGATGTTATGGATCTTCCTGGCAATATATTATGCTTTCAGTGCCTATGCAGGACCATTTGAACTTCGTTATATTGCACCAGTTCATCTAATACAGGTTTCTACAATTTATATTTTTATAAATAGCGCTATATTAGGAATCAGGGAATCCGCAAATAATAATGAAGGTATGGGAAAAGGTTAAAATATAATTATGACGGAATCGTATTAATAAGAAAATTGAATTAAAGTGTAATTAAATAAACTGACTTGAACCTTATTTCATCAGATATTGCAAAAATTATCAATGGAAAACTAACAGGAAATCCAAATCTTGAGGTAAATGATATTTTTACCGACAGCCGTCGGTTCAGCTTTACCGAAGGCATGGCTTTCTTCGCGATTTGCGGGAAAAACCATGACGGTCATTCTTTTGTTGATGCCCTTTATAAAAAAGGAGTGAGGACTTTTGTTATTGAAAGGTTGCCGGATAACATGGAATCCTACAAAAACGCTGCCTTTATTCAGACAAAAAACACAATTAATGCACTACAGCTTCTTGCAGCACATCAAAGACGAAAATACAAATCACCTGTAATTGCTGTTACAGGCAGTACAGGTAAAACTATTGTGAAGGAATGGCTTTCAGATATTCTTGGACTTTCTTTTCCGGTAATCAGAAGTCCCCGAAGTTATAATTCGCAGATCGGTGTTCCTTTATCGGTATTGAAACTTGATGAAAAATACAAACTGGCAATTTTTGAAGCAGGGATATCTCAACCGGGAGAAATGGGAAAGCTCAGGAGAGTTATTGAACCTGACATTGGGGTCATTACTAATATAGGCGATGCCCACAGTGAGAACTTTCCTGACTTTATGGCCAAAGCCAGGGAAAAGCTGAAATTGTTTGTGAATGTCTCGATGATAGTTTATTGCAGCGATCATGCCATTATCCATGAGCTGTTGTCAAAGGGAAATATATTCAGGGGTAAAAGAGTTGTTGAATGGTCAAGTGAAAACAGGAATGCGGAGATATTTATAAAAAAGAATACTCTTCCCGATAGTACAACCAGTATCGAGGTTAAATTCCGGGGCGATGCTTATGATTTTATTATTCCCTTTAATGACCATGCTTCAGTTGAAAATGCAATGACAGTGACATCTGTTTGCCTGGCTCTTGAAACCAGTCCTGATATTATCAGGAAGGGATTGAGAAGTCTTGTGCCGGTAGCCATGCGTATGGAAATGAAAGCGGGGATCAATAATTGCCAGCTTATCGAGGATTATTATAATTCCGATCCGGGCTCCCTGGGAATGGCAATAGAATATCTGAAGGGGCAGAATAAGATGGAGACAACCCTTATCCTTTCTGATTTTGTCGAGAGCGGTCGTGATGAAAAGGATTTATATGGAGGAGTGGCGGAGCTGGTCAGGAAAAACAGGATAAACCGGTTCATCGGCATAGGCCCGGGGTTGGCAGGGAACAGTTCATTATTTGACGGAGAGGCTCAATTTTTTTATTCTACCGATGAATTCATCCAGCGATTCAAATCCTCGATGTTCGGGAATGAGGTAATACTTCTCAAAGGAGCACGTAAATATGAGTTCGAAAAGATAGGAAAACTGCTTGAGCAAAAAGTACATCAGACACTCTTAGAGGTAAACCTTGATGCAATTGCACATAATCTCAATGAGTTCCGCAGATGCCTTGATCCAGAAACACGTATTATGGCAATGGTAAAAGCTTTTGCCTATGGAGCAGGTCCTGCTGAAATAGCAGGATTGCTGGAGTTCCACCGTGTCAGCTATCTTTCAGTAGCCTATACTGATGAAGGGATAGAACTGAGGAATGCAGGTGTTACCCTGCCGGTAATGGTGATGAACCCCGACCCTTCATCTCTGGAGCAGATCATCAGGTATGACCTTGAACCCGAAATATATAGCTTTTCCTCTCTCGGGGAATTCTCAGATATAGCCTCCAGGCATGGACTTATAGATTACCCTGTCCATATTAAAATTGATACAGGAATGCACCGGCTTGGCTTTTTACCCGATGATACTGAAAAGCTGATATCATGTATCAGATCTGCAGAATCGATTAAGATAATGTCGGTATTTTCTCATTTTGCTGCAAGTGAAGATCCCGGATTTGACAGTTTCACTCACAGGCAGGCAGAGATATTCATTAAAGTGGCTGAAAAGATAATGGAAGCTACAGGGCAAACCTTCCTCCGGCATATTTGTAATTCATCAGGGATAACTCGTTTCCCCCAATATCAGTTTGAAATGGTAAGACCGGGTATCGGATTATATGGCGCCGGCTCTTTCGATGGTTTAACGCTTAAACCAGCTGGACGCTTTAAAACAAGAATATCACAGATCAAAAAAGTCCCGGCAGGCGAACCTGTAGGTTATGGATGTACAGATGTTTCAGATAATGAACGAATTATTGCGATTCTTCCGGTTGGGTATGCTGATGGACTCAACAGGAAACTTGGAAACAGTAATGGATCGCTGTTCATTAATGGGAGCAGGGTTCCAATAACAGGTAATATCTGCATGGATATGTGTATGGCTGACATAACAGGGGTTGAAGCAAAGGAGGGTGATGAAGCAGAGATATTCGGTGAAAATATTACAATCGATGAGCTGGCAAAAAAATGCCAGACTATTCCTTATGAGATCCTGACTTCAATCCCGGGCAGGGTAAAAAGAGTCTTTTTCAGGGAATAACCTGAGTCAATAACAGATAATCTTTTAACACTTTCAGTATTTGGCCACAATAGGCATTCTCCTTCCCGTTCCGAATGACTTGGAGGATATTCTTAGAACGGGTGGTGCCTGGAATCTCTTATATTCATTACTATTGATCATACTTATCACTTTCTCCACAGTGTATTTATCGAAACCTTCACCCGAGATACGTTCAACAGGTTTTTGTAATTCTATATACTGGTACAATATAGAGTCAAGTATCCTGTAATCAGGCAGGGAGTCTGTGTCAAGCTGGTTTGGTCTCAGCTCAGCGGAAGGCAGTTTGGTAATTATATTGGCAGGAATTATTTCAGAGTTTCTGTTTACATATCCGGCAAGCCTGTAAATGTCTGTTTTATACACATCTCCAAGCACAGACAGTCCTCCTGCCATGTCGCCGTAAAGAGTGCCATAGCCTACAGCTACCTCACTCTTGTTTGATGTGTTCAGCAGGATGCATCCGAATTTATTTGATACAGCCATCAGCAGAAGGGCCCTTATTCTGGCCTGTATATTCTCCCCGGTAACGTCAGCTTTTTTGTCGCGAAACAGAGGTTTGAGATCTTCTTCAAAAGCACTGAAAGGTTTTTCAATGCTTACAATATCATATTGAACCTTCAGCCTTTTAGCAAGGTCAACAGCATCACTTACAGAATGTTCTGATGAATAACGTGAAGGCATCAGTAATGCTCTTACATTTTCATTACCGAGCGCCTCCACTGCGAGGCAAAGGCATAATGCCGAATCTATTCCCCCTGACAACCCGATGATGCAGGAACTGAAATTTGTTTTGGCAAAATAGTCACGGATACCTGTTACAAGAGCCTTATAGATAAGTTCAACAACCTGTGGCTTTTCGGGGACAGGAAAGAGAATTCCCTTACAAATATCCTCTGTAGTGAAAGTTTCAACAGCCTCCACAAAGAATGGCAGTCTTTTGCAGATCTCGCCCTTACTGTTTATTATCATGGAAGCTCCGTCAAAAATCAACTCCGTGTTGGCCCCTGTCTGGTTTACCATTATAAGAGGTATTTTATGCCTTGTTGCCTTGCCTTTGAAAATATCCTCTTTAATATCTGTCCTGGTATATGAGAATGGGGATGCCGATATGTTTATGATGATGTCAGGATTATGTTTTGAGAGTTCATCCATCGGGGAGATGGTGTAAAGACGTTTTTTCTCAAACTCGTTATCAAATGACTGTTCATCCCACAGGTCTTCACAGATTGTCAGGGCGATCTTTAATCCCTTGAATTGGAATACATTAAAACTCGTGCCGGGTTCAAAATATCTGTATTCATCAAAAATATCATATGTAGGAAGGAGTGCCTTATTTGCAGAAAAAATGATCTTCCCCTCCGAAAGCACAAGTGCCGAATTATATAACTTTTTACCATTCCGGTTATTATTTGTTACCGGTGATCCTACAATAGCAGTAATTCCCATGCATTCTTTAGAGATATCTTCAACGGTCTTATTACATTTCTCGATAAAATCGAACCTGTCAAGCAGGTCAAGAGGCGGATAGCCTGGTATGCAAAGCTCTGAGAACACTACAAGATCGGCACCTTCACTTTTTGCCTTATGTATGGCGCTGCAGATCAGATCTCTGTTTGCGGCAAAGTTACCGATATGATAATTCAGCTGTGCAATGGTTATTTTCATATTGCATTAGTTAGAAGTTGATTCCGAGTCGTACAGATATTATTTTATGTGTTATTTTATCTTCAGGCTGTATACCGTTATCTTTTGTAACGTCAAGAAAGTTGTTTTCAAAACCGAGTCCGAGAACGGCAGCAGTGTTACCTCCAAGCCCGTATTCAATACCTGCAATAATATGATACGAAAGGTTGAACAGTCTGAGTTCTGACATTGCCTTTTCCCCTTCAACATTAAGGGCCGGAATATCCATCTTTCCGCTAACCATTACTTTAGGATCCACTCCTACATCGGAGAAGAAGGTAAGATAACCAATCTGGTTTGTCTTAAGTTTTAATCCAAGAGGTACTTCAACATACTGGATTTTATACAGAACTGCTTCATCCGGGGGAACCGTAATTAAATCATTTCCAGGATCATAAGGCTCGAGTCTGGTTGTATCGCTGCAGGTAAGTCTGCCTGCAGCACTGACCAGATTCACTCCTGTGGAAAAGGAATAGTTGGGAGTAAAAGACCTGTTGAATGAAAGCCCGAAATTAATTCCGGGTCTTGCCCCATCATTCTTAACCTCACTAATATCAGACCCAAACCAGCTTATCAGAGGATCAAAATGTAATCCAATACTTATCCTTTGCTGGGCTTTAGTATTCAGAGAAATAAAGAAAAAAAACAGCAGTAACAGAATGAATTTCTCGCTTGTATATTTTCTCTTTTGTGATTCCATATTTTCCGGTGTTATAATAATTAATTTTTCATCAGTGCAGTAAAAATAAGAAATATTAATTGAAGTTATAAGTATAAGATAATTGTTGTAATAACGGTGAAAAGTATCTATTTTCGGGAACTTAAAAAATTATGTGTCATGAGGGCAGGTTTGACAGTCACCATAGTTATAGTATTTCTCATTGCCGGATTATCATCCTGTAAAAGGAATTCTTACAGGATCAAAATATCCTCTATTACTGCCGAGATTGAGATACAAAGGCTTGAAAAAGATCTCTTCTCGATCGATCCTGCTGAAATATCTTCATCAATTCCATACCTTATGGGAAAATATGGCGGATTTCTTCAATTGTTCAGCTATGTGACAAATTCAGGTGATATAAATGACACTTCATTTGCTGATCTTCTGACAGGATTTTGTACCGACAAGCTGAATTATGAGGTTTATCAGTCTGTGATGGACAAGTATCCTGATATCACTGCAATTGAGGATGACCTCGAAAAGGCTTTTCGTCATTATAAGTGGTATTTCCCGGATAAAAAGATCCCCTCAGTATATACCTGCATTACAGGATTTAACAACAGTCTGATTATTGGTGATTCGGTTATTGGCATCGGGCTTGAAAGATACCTCGGAAGTGACTGTGAGTACTATCCCCGGCTTCAGATCTACAGATATATAGCCGCCAGGATGAATTCGTGGAATATTGTACCAGATTGCATGTATGGATGGGCCTCATCGGAATGGGACTACACTTCTATGGGATATCCTGCCGATGATGTCATGTCCAGTATAATGCATGAGGGTAAGCTGAAATATTTTCAAAAATGCATGATGCCTGCGATCAATGATACAATACTCTTTGGGTTTTCAGCGGATCAGATGAAATTCTGCAGGAACAATGAAAGACAGATGTGGTTTTATCTTATTGAGCATGACCTTCTTTTCAGCACCGATCAGTTTACTATCAGTAAACTTACGGGGGAGGCACCTTTTACAACTTTTTTTACCGGTGAATCGCCAGGGAGAGCTGCAGTCTGGATTGGATTCAGGATCATTGAATCATATATGATGAGAAACAACAGAATTTCTCTTGGTGAAATGATGGAAAATACTGATATTCAGGGCATTCTTGAGGCAGCAAAATATGATCCTAAATAAAAAAGACCGTTATTAAAACGGCCTTTAACATTTTTTTGATTACATTACTCTGCGGGATGAATCGCCTCTACGGGGCAGACATCTGCACATGCCCCGCAATCGGTGCAAATATCCGGATCTATCTTATAGATTTCGCCTTCAGAAATAGCTTCAACAGGACACTCATCAATACAGGTTCCGCATGCAGTGCAATCTTCGTTGATTTTGTAAGCCATGTTTTTTATTTTTAGTTTTATGAATTACGGTAATCATGCAAAACTATCCAAATTTTCTCAATTAAAAAAATTCGAAAAGAAATATACAAGAACCATGACTCTTTTACGAATTACATATGAAGTTCTTAAAAATCAAGACTGAAGGACAGGTAAAATATTCTTGGTAAAATATATTTATTCTCGATGCCCCATGCCCAGTCGGCTCTCACAAAATAGCCCAGTAATTGTGCTCTGACCCCCGCACCGAATCCTGCAACGATGGGTTCACGGTTTGAATCAAGTATAACTGTAACCGGCCCGTTTTTTAATGTTTCAGTGTCCCATGCATTTTCGCCCGACCAGGGTGATTTGCCGGTCCAGGCTGTTCCGATATCGCCAAATCCTACAACCTGAATACTGTTGAGGAAGTTTGACCTTAGCGGGTGCCCGGCGAAATACCTTATCACAGGCCATCTTATCTCACTGTTTATCAGTGCAAAACTTTTACCGTTCCTTATATTCTGGCTGAAGCCGCGGAGATTGGTTGCTAATGCCTGAAAGCCGTAATTCATGTTAGGGCTTACAGGAATTGTATTGTCGAACATTGCGTTTTTATTGAACAGGTAACCCATCCAGTTATCGACTCCTCCCAGGTAATAGATCAGCTTTGTGGGGCCGTAAGAAGTACTGGCGGCAAACCTGTTAGCCCAAATAAGCTCCCTGTGGATCCTGATATATTTTCTGAAATCGGCACCGACAATGATCATATCCGACTTATCATATGTAAGCTCTTTATAATATTCTCCGAAAACCTTAAATCTTAACCCGTAATATATGTTTATATTTCTCTTCCTTGTATTATCGTAGATAAGCTCACCTTTCATACTGACCCAGTGATGTGCAAGGTTCTCGTTACTCAGGGAAACCAGGTCCGTTGCAAGGTAAACATGACGATCATACCTGTATGCCAGAGTTCCTTTCAGAGCCAGTACCGGTGTGAATGGCTTTGAATATGAAAGGTAAAAATTATGTGTGTGTGACTTAAAAGAATTATTGTCATTATCCGAACTGATGAAAGCCTGTCTGTGAAATATGAGTTGTTTATCGAATTTACCCTTAAGGTTTTCGACGCTTACCAGGTACTCGTTGCTGTTAAAATCACCTGAGAATCTGAATCCTCCCGTGATCCTTATGTTTTCAAAAAGATCAATAGCGCCGATCTGGGTCAGCATATTAATTCCCGGATTGAAATAAGGGGCTCCTCCGCTGTAAACCTGGTATGAGTTATTGAGGAAGGTGAAATCAATCTGATTGGCGATATAATTGTTATAAAAAGAGGTCTCGTAAATCCTTATCAAGGGCAGATTGAGTTTTCCTGTGTCGAGTTCTATATCCATATAATCCTTTCGCCACAGCTGCTCGTAGTAGTTCTGTTTTTCCTTCTCAAAGATGTAATGAGTTATATCAATGGGCTCATTTTTAACATAATACTCATACAACGGTTTGGTAAGCGTGTCCCTTCTTTTTTTGTCTTCAGCAATGAGCCACTTTCTTATCTGTTCAATGCTGTCAGCTTTATGGAGCATTCTGTTTTGCTCTTCGCGAAACGAGGTTAATTCCATTTTATTTTGAGAGACAGGAGTCAGGTTACTCATCTGTCCTTCTCTCACGAGGTATCTTCCATTACTGTAAAGAATCTCTCCGTAACTATCCGGTGAGCTTATTACCGAGTGATCATTAATATTCCTGTCATAATTAGTAACAGGCAGAGAATTAATAAAATACCTGTAATGAATGGTGGTATCGATGTAGCTTATTGCACTGTCAAATGTTGCTGTATACCTGTTGAGAATGCCATTCTCGTCTCCGATATAAGCGATTTTTCTTTCAGATGTTCCGGTTGGTGAATACCTGCTGGTATACTCTCCTTCCGACAGCCTGGTAAGTACATTATTATTTTCTGAGATATTGTAGGTGAACAGGTCAAATGTTAATCCTGTTTTTTCAAACGGATCACCTGTATTAGTGAGAGTATCCGATAAACGGTTTGATGAGAAGATTATCTCATTGGGTCTCTCTTTCAGGAAAGAGGGATTAAGGTCATCAGCGATATCTCTTGTTATCTGCTCATTGGTGCCTGAGGCAATTGTGTGTATATAGAGATCTGTTATACCATCTTTCACAGCAGAAAATATAAGCCTGGACCCTTCAGGGGAATAAGAGAAATCAAGGATCTTGTCAAAATACAGCAGATTACGTGTTTCGGTTGTTTTGTCATCTATCCTGTAAAAATACATAACCATGGCGGCCTTCTGCTCGTTTATAATTGTCAGTATCTTACTGCTGGGATGCCAGCCTATAACAGGATAGGTTTTGTCGATAATATGTTCAAATCTGGGTTCAGCCCGGAAGACTATCTTTAGTTTTTCAGTATTTTGATCATAGAGCCACACTCTTTTTCTGCCCCAGTCATTTGACACAAATGCTATATATTTACCATCAGGACTCACACTGACTGTCTGATAAGTCTGTTCTTTCTTTGATCTCCTGATGGTATTATCGTCATAACCCGGGAGATTCTGATCATCCGAATATTCATTCAGGTAAAACTCTTTCCATTCTTTCAGAAGATCTTTAAGTTTTTTACCTATAACATAAAGAAATCCGTCATCGATGTTTTTGTATACTTTTGTGAGGTATATGATGTTAGGTACAAGTGCGTCTCCATATTCTTTTCCAAGGAACCTCCAGAAGGAGAGGCCGGCATAGACTGCATCTTCATTTTCAAGGTTGCTGATATTCCTGTATTTCTTTGAACCAAAACCATCTTTAACCCTGTTTTCCGCTTCATAATCCCATCCATACGATACGTAATTAATCAGTCCTTTAATATACCAGTCGGGAAGATTTATAACGGAAGAACTGGCGATACGGTCCTTTACATCAGCATTATACAGCATTTCATTTATTATGACCTTGGTAATTGATGATGCTATCTGTTTCTGATAGTCTATATGATCACCTTCATAATAGAGCATTACCTTGTTTTCTATTATCCTGCTGTAGCCACCTGTATTATAGCTGTCTTCATCAGCGGTGATCAGTCCGATATTTGACTGTTTGTATTCGGCATTTTTATTATAGATGATGAATATCAGTCTCTTTTCCAGGGAATAATCGAAGAAATCTTCAATTTCCCCGAGTTTTTTTGTTGCATAATCTGCGGTGTATTGTGCCAGTTCACGTCCGTATTCATTGAAATAGCAATCGAAATCATCAAACCTGTAATACTGCCAGTAATAATCATAGTACTGAACCCTGTTCTTGCCGAATTTCATCTGATGGCCATTATAGAACTGACCACCTGCATCCAGGCAGTAGGTGCTGGCTAAAATTATGATTATCAGTCTCCAGATTCTTCTCATACTTTTGTTACAGACTCATGATGCAATCCGTGTTTTGCGGCCGCAAATTCTGTTCCAATTCATCCCTGATGATTCTGACCGGGTAACAAAACTAATGATATTATGTTTAAAAAGTTAAAGTTTGTTATTTTTGTCAGAAAAAATGATTTTTTGATTTTCCGGTCCGTTTTTTGTATTATGTCATGCAACCAATTCCATTCAGGAATTGTTAATATGAAAAACCATATTATTACCGGATTTATTATGTTCAAACACAATTTATTTATAAAATGAAGAAATTACTTATTTTATTACCAATTCTGATTTTAAGTGCTTCAGGTTTCTCACAGGCTGTGATGAAACTGTCAGAAAAAGAACATGACTTCGGCACCTTTAAGGAAGAAGCCGGCAAACAGGGCTATGAATTTGTTGTTACAAATACAGGGGATTCACCCCTGGTTATCCAGAATATTGTGGCCTCCTGTGGCTGTACACAACCTGAATGGACGAGAGAACCAATACCGGCAGGGGGAAAAGGGAAAATCATTGCAAATTATGATCCCCGTAATCGTCCCGGGCAATTTAACAAAACACTTACAGTTTATACTAACTCCAATCCGAAAGTGGTAGTGATGGTTATAAAAGGTGAAGTGATTCCGCGTGAAAAAACTATCGAGGAGCTGTTTACCTTTCCCGTTGGTGCTGTAAGGTTTGAAAGCAATCATCTGGCTTTCACAAAAGTTAAGAAAACAGAAAAGAAGATACGGGTAATGCAGGTTATTAACACATCCGATGAGCCTGTGAAAATAGGGTTTGACAGGCTGCCTGTACATCTGGAGCTCAAATCAAACCCGGAAACACTTAAACCAGGCCAGAAGGGTATTGTCGAGGGGACATATGATGCCACAAAAAACAACAGCTGGGGCAATGTGAGCGACATGGTCAAGATCAAGATAAATGATGTCGTCCAGGAAAATGTATATTATTATGTGTCGGCGAATCTTGTTGAGGATTTTTCGAACATGACAAAGGAGGATATGGAAAATGCCCCTGTTTTCAATCTCGTTTCAACAACTGTCGATCTTGGGAAAATGCAGGGTAGTACAGCAAAGGAAGTCGAGTTCAAATTTACCAATGAGGGAAAATCAGACTTGATAATCAGGCATATACGGTCTACATGTGGTTGTACGGCAGTTCAACAGGGCAATCTGGGTGTGGGAATAAAACCCGGTGAGTCCAGCTCAATAAAGGCTGTTTTTAATTCCGGAAGCTACAAAGGGAAGGTTACAAAGGCAATCTATGTTTACACTAACGATCCCAGAAAATCAGAAGCAGTGCTTATGCTGACTGCGAATGTTGAACAAACAGCCTCAGGTCGGTAAGACAATCTTAAAATGATAATAAAAAAGGGTGGCAATCAACAATATGGCACCCTTTTATTATTTTTACATCTTTATATTTTCCGGTATGGGAAAAAATAAGAAGGCTCTTAGAATTCAGAAGGGGATAGAACATCCCCCGAATGTTAATCCTGATGTTTTAAGCGGCAAGGGAAACAGGAAAAGAAAACAATACTCGGTGGAGGAGTATGTATCAGGTATCCTGTCGGGCGACAGAACCATTTTGAGCAGAGCCATAACACTGACAGAAAGCTCATTACCGGAACATCATGATACCATACAAACAATTATAGAGAAGTGTCTTCCGTACAGCGGCCGTTCTGTCAGAATAGGAATAACAGGGATTCCCGGAGTAGGGAAGAGCACATTTATAGAATCATTCGGGTTATATCTTACAGAACAGGGTAGGCATCTGGCTGTTCTGGCCATAGATCCCAGCAGTAAGAAAACAAAAGGAAGTATCCTTGGAGATAAAACCAGAATGGAGAAACTCAGTGTATCTCCAAATGCTTTTATAAGACCTTCTCCTGCTTCCGGCACACTCGGTGGTGTCGCAAGAAAGACCAGGGAAACAATCATACTGTGTGAAGCTGCCGGTTTTGACACTATCCTGGTTGAGACGGTGGGAGTCGGACAATCTGAAATTACAGTTCACTCAATGGTTGATTTTTTTCTGCTGCTGATGCTTACCGGTGCGGGTGATGAACTCCAGGGTATTAAACGCGGAATAATGGAAATGGCAGAGGTTATTGCTATCACAAAAGCTGATGGCAAGAACAGGATTGTTGCTGAAAGTACAAGGGCTCTGTTTCAGAATGCTCTTCGCTTTTATCCTGCCTCCCAGTCAGGATGGGAGCCCTGTGTAATGGTGTGTTCCGCGCATGAAAATATAGGAATTAAAGAATTGTGGGAACAAATCAACAATTATATTGTTTTTACTAAGGCAAACGGATATTTTGATGAACACAGGAAACAACAGGCGGTTTTAAGAATGAATGATGCAATAATGGAATATCTGAATAAGTCATTTCATGATGATGAGAATGTTAAGAGAGCAAAACCACACCTGGAACGTTTGCTGCAGAAAGGCAAAATCACTTCTTACAGAGCCGCTGTTTATTTAATCGATAAATATTTCAAAAGATGATCTTATTATTTTAAAATTGATATATATGTGCGGTTGATGTGATTGTAAATCTGAGAAATAATTTAAACCATTAAATATGAAGAAAATCATTTATTTGTTGTTTACGGCAGCAATTATCTTTAGCTGCAGTTCTGAACCTCATTATGTTCTAAAAGGGAATATAGAGGGTTCAGACAGTGTGACGTTTTTTTTACAGAAAAGAGAAGCAGGTGCTATTATTAATATAGATTCGGCAATCTCCAGAAAAGGCTCCTTCAAAATGAAGGGAACTGTGGCATATCCGGATATGGTACAGCTGTTAGCCCTGAACTCGATGCAAAGACTTGCTTTTTATATTGAAAATTCCAATATTACTATAAACGGGAAGCTTGATTCACTATACAATGCTACAGTTACAGGTTCGAAAACACAGGATGAATACCAGTCCTTAATTGATTCAAATAAATCCTTGAGTGAGAAGTATTCCGCTCTATATACTGAATATCAGCAAGCCCGCCAATCAAATAATACTGTGAAGATATCCAGAATTGAAAAAGAGGCAGAAGCAATACAGGCTGAGATTACCCGGTTTCAGAAAGATTTCCTGAAAAATAATCCTTCATCCTATGTATCTCCTTCAATATTAAGGAGCCTGAGCTATGGAATGGATGCCAATGAGATTGAAGAGGCTATCAATGCTATGGATGCTGATGTAGCTCAATCACCGGTGGCACGGGATCTTATGGAGAGAGTACAGGTTATGAAAGCAGTTGCAGTGGGGCAAAAGGCTCCCGATTTTACACTGAATGATGTTGACGGCAACCCTGTTGCACTCTCATCAAAAATTGGCTCAAAGCTTCTTCTTATTGATTTCTGGGCTGCATGGTGCGATCCCTGTCGTCAGGAAAATCCAAACCTGGTAAAGGTATATAAGGATTTCAGCAAAAAAGGATTTGATGTTTTCAGTGTATCCCTTGACAGGGCTAAAGAGGACTGGGTAAAGGCAATTGCTGCTGACAGGCTTACATGGACCCATGTCTCGGATCTTCAGTACTGGAACAACTATGCTGCAAAACTTTATGCAGTTAATGCAATCCCGGCAAATTTCCTTCTCGATGAGAATGGAATTATAATTGCCAGGAACCTGAGAGGCGAGGGTCTTTATAATAAGGTAAATGAAGTATTAGGAAATTAAGAAGTGTGTAAAGTTTATAAACTACCCCTCCTTATTCAATTCTTCAAGAATAAATCCAGTTCCCCTTACAGTGCGGATATCAATATTCTTGTCTTCAGAAATATATTTGCGAAGGCGGCTGATAAAAACATCCATACTCCTTCCAAGAAAGTAATCATCCTCGCCCCATATCTCGGTGAGGATATCTTCTCTTGCAAGAATTTTATTTTTGTTTATAATAAAAAACTTGAGAAGCTGGGCCTCTTTCAGTGTAAGCTTTTCCTTTGAATTCCCGCATATAAGTTCAAGTGTGTTAAACTTAAGTATTGTGTTGGAAATTTTAAATTCATCATTTGAAGAGGAATAGGCACGTTTGAGAATATTATTGATCCTAAGTATAAGCACCTCAGGGTCAAAAGGTTTAGTGATATAATCGTCAGCACCTAATTTCAGTCCCCTGACAATATCTTCCTTCAGGCTTTTTGCAGTAAGGAAGATTACGGGCAGATCAGGTGATTCTTTTTTGATCTTTTCCCCGAGGGTAAATCCGTCCATCTCGGGCATCATTACATCAAGTACACAAATGTCGGGTTTTTCCACGGTGAACAATTCCCATGCTTCATTACCATTCCTTGCAAGTATAACATCGAAACCGCTGATGGTTACATACTGTGATAAAATATTGCCAAAATCCCTGTCGTCTTCTGCTAATAATACTTTCATAATCCCGTGAAATATTTTAATAAGGTATCGTTACTGTAAATATACTACCTTTTCCCGGTTTACTGTTCACTGTAACATCTCCGCCATGAGCCGTTGCAATTTTTTTGACGTAGTAAAGCCCCAGTCCTAAACCTTTATATTTATGTATATTGCCTGAAGTGGCACGATAAAACTTATCAAAAACATGTTTCTGATCACTCCTGATTATCCCTATGCCGTTATCGGTAATCTTTATGGAAATGTTATTGTTATCAGCTACCCCTTCAATGTTAATAACAGGTTCCTTTTCGGAATATTTAACAGCATTTGAGAGAAGGTTATTGATCAGTGTTGTGAAATAAACAAGATCGATATCTGCTTTTGCTCCGTTGAATGTATATTTTTCAGTCAGTGAAGCGCAATCACCGCAACCTGTCCGGAAACTGGTAACTATATCGTTCATAATTTCTTCAATATCCACTTTCTTTTTATCGAGCTCAAATTCAGTTCTTTCCCACATGCTTATTTCAAGGATCATGTTAATAAGCTGGTTAAGGTGAATACTCTGCTTCCCGATCAGTTTTGCCGTATCAAGTATCTTTGACTCATCAGTTCTTATCCTTTCCATTTCAAGGGTTTTACCTGCGACGGTTATAGTTGCCAGGGGTGTTTTAAGCTCATGGGTCATATTATTTATGAAATCTGTCTTGAGATTTGATAATCTCTTTTCTTCCATGAGGTTACGGTATGTATAAAGAAAGATCATCACCACTATGATGATGCTGAAGATACTCATTCCAAATGATGCTGAAAGCTCCCTGAAGATCGTACTCCTTTTAAAGGTTAAATCGATATAATAATTAAAATTAAGGGTGAAATAATTCCCGATAATCCTGAAACGGTTTACCAGGATGGTGGATGTTGATCCTTTAAGTGAGTGCGCTAATCCTTCAAAGTCACTTGATGATCTCCTCCCTCTGAAGGAGGGATCCCGGTAAATGACCAAAGTGTCAGCGTCAAGAATTTCAAGATTTATAACTATTATTCTAGGACTAAACTCATTTTCAGCCCCCTGGTTTTCAAAATATTCTGAGAGATATTGTGAAAGATCCTGTTCCTTATTGAGGACGGTCGAGAAATATTCAAAGATCTCTTCTTTCTTATTCTCCAGTTCCTTATCATCAGATATCTTTGGGAGCTCTCTTACAACAGATTCAGTGTAATAATCGAGAAGGTAATTAACGGTATCAAAAACCATCGATCGAGATCCCCTGAGCGATGTATTTGCCTCTTGGGATAAAGATCTGTATCTCAGGTAGAGCATCTCATCAACCTGTTTCCAGCCTCCTCTGATAATGATCACCTGGGCAATGATCATAATTGCAAATGCAATAATACCCAGGATTAAAACTGTATTCCTCTTTTGCATATAATAGATTTCCTTCCAAAAGTATTCAATTTTTGGAAATAGGTTATTACAATCATTAAAACATTAACCCTGCATTAACTCTGTATTAACAAAATTATGGCAACAACGGTATTATATTTGAACTGACAATCAATAAAAAGGCAGTCATGAAAAAGATCGGTTTAATATCAGCAGCTATTTTCCTTCTCATACTTGTTATTCCATTCCAGCAGGTAAGTGCACAGGATAAATCAAAAGAGGAGAAGGAAAAGGAACATCAAATGCAGGAGATCATAGATGCCCAGAAAAAAGCAATGGCTGAGCAGAAAAAAGCTCAGGAGGAAATGATGAAAGCTCTTAAGGAACGGCAATATGATGTCGACAATATTATGGAGGATTTCAGAGTAAGGATTGACACAAATGATTTCGGCAGGGCCATGAGGATCTATACAGACAGGAGCAGGGACTGGTTTAATTCTTCCCATGAGCCTTTAATTGTTACACCCAGAACGGGAGTAAATGTATGGACTCCCTTCAATATTGGTGATAGTGAAAGCACTACATGGGAATTTTCGAAGTCAGTAAAAGATAAGACATTTTCCAGGGATTATACTTTTGATGTTGAACCTACTGTAGGAACAGTAATAATGTCAGTCAATGGTGACTGCAAGGCAGGTGACATCAGGATAAAAATAACCATGCCCAATGGTAAAACCTATTCTGATATAATTGTTGACGAATTCGGAAGCCTGAACTGGAGAAAATCATTCAAAATATCCGATGAGGAGAACCAGGATAAGGCCGGAGCATGGAACTTTGAGATTAAATCTAACAAAGCCACCGGGTATTTTAGGATCTCACTTCAGACATATTAGATATCATTCCCTCTTCAGAAATATTTTCATTCCTTGAAAATGGGGTCGCATCAGGGGGGCAGCCCCATTTTTTATTCCATCTGTGCTGAAGTACGGCCACCTTTAACACTTTCTGCTCTTACCGTATATTTATTTCCTCCCCTGACGATCCATTTAAGGTCAACACTCTGGTATCCTGCTATATTCTGAATCTCCAGTCGCTGCGGATTTTTCTTCTGTTCAGTTGTGATGTTAAGGTCGGCATCTTCAACCATCATTCCAGCGATTACTGTCCCGCCGTCAAGATAAACATAATCGGGAGGATCAATTTTATACTTCAGGTTACTTGCTGAATGGGTAGGGAGCATCCTTTTATTAACCACGGTAGCTGTCACCTCCTTCAGTCCGCCATCAAGCTTTGTGACTTTCAGGTTGGTGATCTCCAGTTTTGGAGTCTGGTAAGCATTATAAATGCAAAAGGCGGCATTACGGTGGGCATCTGTCTCGAGCATAAATCCCGGATGAAGTCTTCCAAAATTCTTGCTGAAACCACCTATTTCAATTTCCCCGTATACAGGATGATTAACCTTCTGCCATGGTATGAATGAATCTTCAAAGAGGAGGAGTTTTTCAAATTCATACTCATCGTAGTTGGTGGTATCGTAAAACATCAGGTAGCTGTTCCACAACTCGTTGGAGTAGACGAAACAACCCATGGCGCCATGCCACCAGTCTAATTCTCCGCCATATACCGGATACAAATCTTTCCATATTGTAAGGAGTTTATAGCCGGGAATCATTTTTTCTCCTGTCTTCCCGATAGCATCAATCACCTCATTATCTTCCCGGCTGTAAGCTTCGGCTCCGCCTCCCTCAACCGAAGGTCCCCTGAGGATCATTCCCCCGGAATTATGAAATGTCTGCGTTCCGGTAATATTTCTGTGGGTTACTATAAAATCGCGGACAGCCTGGTTCTCGGGCTCGGAAAAGGGATATTTGTTAGCTCCGTACTGGACATAATTGGGTTCCCAGTTAAATCCCCAGTCACGGTTACCGTCATAACCTCCCGGACCATCCTCGTTGATCATACCATCACCATCATTATCGATTCCTTCCGTTCCAAGTAATTCATAATCACTTTCTTCTCCCGGTTCCACCCTGATCATTCTGCGGGGATCTTTTGGGTCGGTTATAAATCCGCCGTCAGCTTTTTTTCTTCTCATCAGGCTTATATTCTTATCACCGTTCAGGTCATCGGCGCCATCCTCATCATACAGGCCATCACGATCGCTGTCCCAGGGCATCAGCCCCGACCTGGGAGGTACTCCTATGGATGTAAAATATTCACGTGCATCGGGATTGATGGTAGGTGCAATATAAAAGGTCTTGTCGCCAAGCAGCTCCTTAATAAACTTATTTTCATCGTACATCTCGCACAGGTACCAGGCTGTGTACATAGCCATTTCTGTTCCCTGAAGCTCTATTGAATGTATATTGCCATCGATCCATAAGGCCGGTTTAAGCCCGGGGTCACCTGTCTTTTTGTCAGAAATAGTAAGAATATCTATATCGCGTCGCTGATATGATTTTCCGAGAGAGCCGTGCGTCACAAGATTGGGATATGCGGCGGCCAGTTTTTTACAGAAATCTGTAACTCCGGCAACAGTATAGTATTTATTCCACGATACCTGTACCCTGGGATTTGCAGGAGTACCGGCAGCCTTGAAAAACAGCTCCTCACCCTGCGAAATTGCAGGAATGGTCTGAAGCAGAAGAGCTGATGCAATAATGACAAATGATATTATTTTTTTCATGATCGACTTTTTGAATAGTATTTATTTCAGATCCAGCGTTGTATTTATAGTTCCTGTGTTTATTGCTCCGGCGGTTATTTTAACAGGACCTTTTCCCAGTATTAACCAGCTGAATTCAGCCGAACAGTCACCTTCAAGTCTTGGTATGCTCTGTACTTTATTCCCACTCAGGAATTTCTGACTCTTATTTGTGACAACACTTATCCGCATTATCCTGTTCCACATATTATTCTCACCCGCCTCGGTGCATGTTGCAAATATTCCTTTGTTATGCACCTTCACCGATACCCTGAAGAGATCATCACCCATATTTTCAACCTCTGCATCAAGGAACTCCAGCTCAGGATGCATAGCAGCGATATCAATGATGAATTCATAATTTTTGGCTATCAGCTCTTCAAGTTTATCGGCGGGAGGATTTGTCATAACAAATGGTTTGATCCCGCCTGTCTCGGTTTTCTTACCCGGGAAGTCGGGATGTTTTATCTCGGTCCAGGGAACAAAAACATCATCCATATTATTATCTTCAGCATATTTGAGAAATGCAGCCTCGCTGTTTTTATCCTTTTCCACAGGAAACCACCATGCCGGGGTACTGAAACTATAGCGGCCGTAGTGATAATATGACCAGTCCATGAAATTTCCGGGAGTTGATTTCCTGGGTGGTGCTCCTTTAACACCGGTTATTTCACGGTATTTTTCTGAAACAAGTCTTATGATAACCTCATCTGACTTTAGAACGTTTGTGATCTTCCTGGACTGTCGCATTCTGCCTCTCTGACTCCGGGAAGGAAGAGGAGCCTGCCCGGGGGCAGGAGGTTGATCTTCTTCTGAAGCCTGATCCCGTGAACCAGTCTGGCGTTCCGGTGGATTTTCCTGTCCCAGGTTATCCTGAGGACCGAAAGCAAAAGTGGCATAAATGTTAAAATGGTCGAACAGGAAATCGAGTACAGCTTTTGTCTCCGGCTCTGATACCGGGTGCAGCCCTGCATTGATCCCGAATTCCTCATAGTCAAATGTGAGGTTACGGTTGAAGTTAACACCCCCAGGTCCGTCTTCATTAAATACACCGTCCTTGTCATTATCGATCCCTTCAGAATAGACAAAATATGACCCGGTTTGTCCTTTTGACAGATCTGCAAGCGTCATAACTCTCTTATCATCAGTGCATTCCATAAATGAGCCGGCCGGGTCAGCAACACGGATAAGAGTTATAAATCCATCATTATTGAGGTCTTCAAAGGGATCCTCATCTGTCATAAAATCTCTGTCTTCATCAGTTGACCTGGCGTTTGTGTTTCTTTCATACTTCAATGCTGAGAAGAATTGTTCGGTAGCATCGGGACTGACATCAGGAAAGACATAGAAAGTGATTTTTTCAAGCAGGGCTTTGATTTCGTGTGATGCGGATTCCTTTAGCAGAGAGGTAGCAAAACCAAGAGCGAGCTCTTTCCCCAGGATATGGCTTCCCTCTATACCTCCGAGGACAGCGATACCCGGTTTGCTATCATTCTCACCTGTTCCGACAGACAAAACAATCACATCATGGCCACCCTTACTTTTTACAAGAGTGCTGACCGAGCATAAGGCGGGATAATCATTTTTAAGGACATCGGCCTTTTGCATCATTGTCATGTGATTGTTGTACTGAGTCTGCGCACCGGCATGCCAGAAGAAAAGGATACCGATGACGGTCAGCATTAATTTCTGTGCAGGTATTTTCATGTCGATATTATTATGTTAATTATGTTTGTCAGGTTTGGCCGGTCTTTTTGCCGGTGGTCTTAACTGGTTATTGTTGAAAGTGGGATCCCAGTTGGCGTTTTTGAAGAACTCAGCAGTATTGGTATTAAAATAACCAAGGACATGTTTGGGTGAGACTGTGAAGATCAATTCATCATTATCGCCATAATAAGGGTCTGTGATGGTCATAACTTCCTCTATACCCGTGTCATATTTATTCGAAACATCCGAATAAAGATGGTATATCTTCCTTGGTATGGCCAGAATAACGGTAAACATCCCATAGTCCTTTCTCTGGAAAAGAAAATAAGTAACCTCAATAGGGTCATTCGGATTAACACGATCAGTGGAATGAGGAAGCTGGCTCTCAAAAACGAAACCCTCATCCATTATCTTTTCAACAACAGCAAATTCTTTGGTGTTATGTAGGAAAAAGTAACAATCTTTAAATTCCTGCAGGATAGCTGCAAGAATCTCTCCTTTATTCTTCATCCGGCCATGAGAGCTATTTCCAAATTATCAGTCTCAAAAATAGCGTATATTATTTTATTTGCAACACATAAACCTTTTGTTCTGTTATATGTTAAATTTGTATCCTGCACCGGGAAATATATTTCTATGTGGTTATTGAAAATAAATTATTTATACATAAAACGAATTTTTGCGCTTTCTGTTTTTATGATCCTGATGTCATGCAAACCTAATCCTTCAGGAGCAGATACAGACATAATAACAGTAAGCATAGCACCTTTTAAATACTTTATAGATGAGATAGCCGGGGAAGATTTTAAAGTAAACATTATTGTTCCTTCCGGGGCCAATCCTCATAACTATGAACCATACCCCGAGCAGATAAATAACCTGCGCAGATCAAAGGCCTATATAAGCAACGGGTTCCTGGGATTTGAAAAAGCCTGGCTCGGCAGGTTTTATGAGATCAATAAAAGCATGATAAAGGTATCTCTTGGTGACAGTATAGATCCGATATCTTCCGGGCACCGGCATGAAGGTGATCATGCTGAGGGAGCCGATCCTCATTACTGGGTCTCCCCGAAATGTGCATTGGTCATAGCTTCATCTGTGAAAGATCTGATCTGCACTTTAAACCCGGATGAAAGGAAGAAATATGAATCAAATTACGACACTCTGCATTCTAAGATCACAAAAGCAGATAGTCTGGCAGATTCTCTGTTTTCAGGGGCAGCGGGGAGGTCTTTTATGATTTACCACCCGAACCTGGGATACCTTGCAAGAGATTACAGGCTTAATGAAATAGCAGTGGAGTTTGAAGGTAAGGAGCCTCCGCCCTCAAGGTTCAGGGAACTTATTGACCTTGCCAGGTCAGAGAATATTAAAACTATATTTGTCCAGAAAGAGTATGATATCAGGCATGCCAGTACTTTAGCCCGGGAAATAAATGCCAGCATAACTGTGATTGACCCCCTTTCTGAAGATTGGCTGACAGCAACAATGGGAATAATAACTGAATTACATAATAGTTTTACAGAAAACATACAAAACGACTGAAAAATGCCCTATCTGGTTGAAATGAAATCCGTTACAGTTTACTACGATAACGTTATTGCCCTGAAGGATGTCAGTTTCAGGGTAAATGAGAACGATTATATAGGTGTGATAGGTCCTAACGGAGGCGGTAAAACAACACTTCTTAAGGTAGTATTAGGATTAATAAAACCTGTCAGCGGAAAAATAACCTTTAACAGCAGTCTGATTAACGGGAGCGGAATAGGTTACCTTCCACAGATATCTACCGGGGACATAACTTATCCCGTATCTGTCATCGATGTAATACTTTCCGGGATGATGATACGCAAAAAGATTATCTCAAGAATGTCATCATCCGACAGAACAAGAGCCGGGCAGGTGATAGAAGAACTGGGGCTCACATCTATGGCAAAGTCAGCATTGAATGAATTATCGGGTGGGCAGTTACAGAAGGTTTTTCTTGGCAGGGCGATTATCGGGAATCCAAAATTACTGCTGCTGGATGAACCAGGCAACTTTGTTGATTCGAATTTTGAAATTGAATTCTATGAGAAGCTCAAGGACCTCAATAAACGTATGGCCATTCTCATGGTATCTCATGATATAGGGATGATATCAGCACATGTCAAGTCTTTCGCATGTGTGAACAGGGGGCTTCACTATCATCCCTCATCAGAAATAACCAATGAACAGCTGGCTGCTTACGGTTGCCCGATTAAGCTTATCACACATGGAGATGTTCCCCATACTGTACTTAAAACCCATAGCTGATTGGAAGGAAATATTCTTCAATATGAATTTATTGTGAGGGGTCTCGTGGGAGCTCTGTTTGCAAGTATAACAGCAGGACTCGCAGGAACATATATTGTTTCCAGGCGGATGGTTTTCCTGAGTGGCGGTATTACACATGCATCATTCGGAGGTATAGGTATAGGATATTTCGCCGGCTTCAATCCTGTTGTGGGAGCCGCAATATTCGGGGTAATTTCTGCCCTCGGAGTGGAATATCTATCGGTCAGACATAAGATCAGGGAGGATTCCGCAATAGGAATACTGTGGGCATTCGGTATGGCGATCGGAATAATTTTCATTTACCTTACACCAGGATATTCTCCCGACCTTATGAGCTATCTCTTCGGGAGCATTCTTACAGTAACAAATGCCGATATTATTGCACTTGGAATTATGTCTCTTATACTTATATGCTATTTCAGCATATTTTACCGGACTATCCTGTATATATCTTACGATGAGGCATTTGCGCGAACATATTCACCTTATGTCAATACCTTTAAATACATTACCACAGCCCTGATAGCACTTACGATTGTCCTGAACATTAGGATGGCCGGTGTTATTCTTGTACTCTCGCTCCTTACCATTCCACCGAATATAGCAATGATTTTTACCAAAGTCTATTCCAGGATAATCATCTATTCGATAGTGGCAGGATTTGCAGGAACAGCAGCCGGATATGTGATTTCCTATTTTGCGGGAATACCGGCAGGGGCCACCATCATCTTCACACTGGTGGTGATATGGGGCTTGGCGAAACTTGTTAAGAAAATAACCTCTGCATAGGATTTTCTATTGTTTTGAAATTGAGCGATTATATTTTTTAGATAACATTTAAAGTGATAATATATGGATTATGATCTTATAGTAATTGGCAGCGGTCCCGGAGGATATGTCGCGGCCATCAGAGCATCGCAGCTGAAAATGAAGGTTGCTGTTGTTGAGAAAGAGGAACTGGGTGGTATCTGCCTCAACTGGGGATGCATTCCTACCAAGGCATTGCTTAAAAGCGCCCTGGTTTTAGGATACATGAAGCATGCATCGGATTATGGTATTAATATTGAAGGAGAGGTAAAAGCCGATTTTAGTGCAATCATTGCGCGTAGCCGCAGCGTGGCCGCGGGCATGAGTAAGGGAATAGAATTCCTGTTTAAAAAGAACAACATAACACATATCAGAGGGTTCGGACACTTGTCGGGACACAACAGTATAGAGGTCGAAGATAAAGAAGGAAAGATAACAAAGATTACAGCCCGGAATATCATTCTTGCTACGGGTGCAAGATCAAAAGAGCTGCCAAACCTGAAACAGGACGGCAAGACAATAATCGGGTACAGAGAAGCGATGACATTACCGGAACAACCGGCTTCAATGCTTATTGTTGGTTCCGGAGCAATCGGAAGCGAGTTTGCAAATTTCTACCAGGTTATAGGAACAGAGGTGACACTTGTTGAATTTCTTCCACGACTGGTTCCCAATGAGGATGAAGAGATATCAAAACAGCTTGAGAGATCATTTAAGAAGCTTAAAATGAAGATAATGACCGACTCATCAGTTGAATCGGTTGATACTTCAAAGGGGAAATGCGTTGTGACTATAAAGACACCAAAAGGCATTGAGACAATGGAGACCGATATCGTTATGTCAGCTGTTGGTGTGACAGCAAACCTTGAAGGTATAGGCCTTGAAAATACAGGAGTAAAAACAGAAAACGGGAAAGTGGTTGTCGATGAGTTTTACCATACTTCGGCAGAAGGCATATATGCCATTGGCGACATTGTCCATGGTCCTGCCCTTGCACATGTTGCATCAGCAGAAGGGATCATATGTGTTGAAAAGATTGCCGGAAGAGAAGTTGAACCACTGGATTATAATAACATTCCATCCTGCACATATACAAGCCCCGAAATAGCTTCGTGTGGTCTTACCGAAGCAACAGCCAGGGAAGCCGGCTATGAGGTTAAGGTCGGGAAATTCCCATTTACAGCTTCAGGAAGGGCCAGTGCAGCAGGTTCAAAGGATGGATTCATCAAGCTTGTTTTTGATGCTGCTTACGGAGAATTGCTTGGAGCTCACATGATAGGGGAGAATGTAACAGAAATGATCTCGGAAATTATAGTGGCAAGGAAACTTGAGACCACTGCTGACGAGATAATAAAAGCAGTTCATCCTCATCCTACAATGTCAGAAGCTATAATGGAAGCAGCCGCCGCAGCTTACGGTGAAGTGATACATTTGTAACAGGCATTAGGCATTAGGCATTAGGCATTAGGCATCAGGCGGCAGACGGCAGGCTTTAGGTCAATTATCTTTAGATTACAGGATCTTTATAATACATTTTACCTGTCGCCTGCCACCTGCCGCCCGACGCCTTTTTTAACAAAAAGCAACCTTTTCCTGGGTTTATTCATCAATCTTATACCTGATTTGAAGGTTTTGAGATAATATTTTTGTATTTTTATACTCTAATAGGTATAGGAAACCTTGTCAGAGATAAAAAATATAATTAATGGTTGTCTCAAAGGCTACAGAAGGGATCAGGAGCTTCTGTACAGGAGATATGCGGCTAAATTGTATGCCGTATGTTTGCAGTATGCAGGAAACGATGAAGAGGCGAGAGATATATTACAGGAGGGATTCATCAAGATCTTTGAAAACCTTGTTCATTACAAACATGAGGGTTCATTTGAGGGCTGGATCCGCAAGATAATAGTCAATACCGCACTGGAAAAATACCGCTCCAGGCATAACCTTTACAGAGTCGATGATATTGACGATATCCCGGAACCTGATGCAGATCCGGATAATGAGGATTATTCAGGGCTTGAGGCAGGTGATCTCCTCGGAATTATCAGGGAGCTGCCACCGAAATACAGAATGGTATTTAATCTCTTTGCCATTGAAGGATATTCACACAAGGAGATAAGCAAAATGGTAAATATATCCGAAGGTACTTCAAAATCGAACCTCTCGAGGGCAAGGATTATATTACAGAGAAGAGTGGGTTCATATACAGGACTCAGGAAGAAGATATCGAATGGATAACAGAGGGGCAAATATAGATGTGGTTTTCAGAAACGGACTGAAAAACTACGAGGTGCTGCCGCCACAGGAGGTATGGGATGATATTCGTCCTGTTATAAGGAAGAAACAACGACCCTTTATCCTTCTGAGAGTTGCAGCCGTAGCAGCAGTTGTACTGTCACTGGGCATCCTTGCCTACAGGTTAAGCAATGAAATATCTTCCGGGATTGAAAATCAACTTATTACGCTTAATGCGGAATCGGTTTTCCCTTCAGCAAACTTTGCTGAGGCAATTATCCCTGTACCACCTGTTATAACAGATCAGGAACCTGTAGTAAATATTATCCGGGACGATCAACCTGTCAATCCGGTAGCTACAGATAATTTAAATACAACCATTCAGGACTTTGCAGTTGTATCTGCTCAGTCAGATTTAAAGAAGAATTCAGACATAAATTACGGGCGATATAATTTGCCGGCAATAGATTATGATGCTGCAGATTATCTGGATTTTGATGAGAGAACCACCCTGGATACTCCGGATAACATAATCAGGAAAGAGCCAGGCAGATGGTCAATATCTGCATTGGTGTCACCTACATATCAATCACGCTTAGGTGCCGGCGATAATGAAGCTATTGCAAATCTGATGGCTTCAGAAGAAGCTGTTATGTCATACTCAGGGGGACTGGCACTCTCGTATAAGGTCAGTAAGAGATTCAGCATACAGTCAGGTGTGTACTATTCTTCGATAGGGAAGGAACTTACAGGTATCTCGGCATACAGCGGTTTTGAAAATCACCTCTATACCAAGGGAAGTCCGAATTTTGAGGTGCTTACCTCCAATGGTCCCGTTTATACCGAAAACAATGATATCTTTCTTACAGATCGTATGGGCGGCGACAGGATAACAACAGCCTACGATAACAATGTTTTCGATCCTGAAAAAGCCTCACTTAAATATATTGATAATTCATTACACCAGAATTTCAGCTTTCTTGAACTTCCGATCATTCTTCGCTATAAAATTATTGATAAGACCCTGGATTTTAATATTATAGGAGGAATCTCCTCCAACCTGCTGGTTAATAATTCTGTTTATGCTTCAGCAGAGGACGGTAAATTACCGGTTGGAAAAACAAAAGGACTGAATATCCTGACATTCAGCAGCTCACTGGGTATGGGAATGGAATATAACATCTCAAACAATTTTTCTCTGAACCTTGAGCCGACATTCAGATATTACATTAATCCTTTCAATGATATCTCCAGTTCAGGAATCCATCCATATTCCTTCGGTGTTTTCTCAGGTATCTCCTACAGGTTCTGAATTTTCCACTCAACCAATCCTGTTTCTTATTTAATTTAGAGTATTCCGGAATTATTTATAAGGTATAAAAATATTACCTTTGCAATTTATTTCTAAATACCCTGTTCATTATGATAAATTCATACAGGAAACCATTATTTGCATTACTTGTCCTGGCCGGTGTACTAATATTAATAATATCAATTGCAGAGAGTTTCAAAGGTGTCGGTAATTCAGATTCCGAAGCATCAATCCCGAACGATACAATTTATACGAATAAGCCTTATAAACTGCCTGAAAAAGTAACCTTTGCAGGTGAGAGGATGCCTCTTGAAAATTTCGATACCAGAGAAAGCCTTGACCGGGAAATACTTACAAGTGCTTATCGTCATTCTTCAACAATACTTATTATTAAAAGGGCAAACAGGTATCTGCCTGTTATTGAAAAGATCCTCAGGAAAAATGATATACCTGATGATTTTAAATATCTTGTTGCAGCCGAAAGTGAATACAGCAATATGATATCACCGGCAGGTGCAACCGGTTTCTGGCAGATAATGAAGGCGACAGGTATTGAACAGGGTATGGAGATCAATTCGGTGGTTGATGAGCGTTATGATATTGAGAAATCGACACAGTTTGCCTGTGATTATTTCAGAAAGTCGTACGAAAAGTATGGTAACTGGACACTGACGGCTGCATCATATAATAGCGGAAGATCTTCTATTGATGAACAGATAAGCATTCAGCAGCAGAATAATTATTATGATCTTCTGCTGGCTGAAGAAACAGCAAGGTATATCTTCAGAGTTGTTGCATATAAGCTTGTTATCTCTGATCCTGCGAGTTACGGTTTCACAATTGACAAAGATGAGCTTTACCCGGTTTTGAGGTACAAAGAGGTGAAAGTAGACACGGCGGTTACAAGTTTTTCGAGCTTTGCAGAACACTTTGGAACAAATTACAAATTACTGAAATTCCTGAATCCATGGCTCAGGAAACCGTACCTTACACCAAAACGAGGCAAGGAATACGTAATTAAGATCCCGGAAAAAGGCATGAGAAATATTGAAAGCCCGGAACCTGAAAGCTGATAATATTACAGTGGAGGGTTATAATGAGTGAAGAAATAAACGTCCTTGGAGCAAGGGTGCATAACCTGAAGGATATAGATGTTACCATTCCGCGTAATAAACTTGTGGTTATCACAGGACTCAGCGGAAGCGGTAAGTCATCTCTTGCCTTTGATACAATATATTCAGAGGGCCAACGGCGTTATATGGAAACCCTTTCTACCTATGCACGACAATTTCTTGGTGGCATGGAACGTCCCGATGTGGACAAAATAACAGGTTTAAGTCCTGTCATTTCCATTGAACAGAAATCAACAAATAAAAATCCCCGTTCAACAGTTGGTACAATAACAGAAATCTACGATTTTCTGAGATTGCTTTATGCAAGGGCAGGGGAAGCATATTCATGGGCTTCCGGCGAAAAAATGGTTAAATACACCGATGAACAAATAGTAGATCTGGTAAAAAAAAGATTTGCTGATAAGAAGATCTGTTTTTTGGCACCGGTTGTCAAAGGGCGTAAAGGTCATTACAAGGAGCTTTTCGAACAGCTCCGGAGAAAAGGATATCTTAATGTACGTATTAACAGCGAGATCAGGCAACTTCAGCCCGGGATGAGGCTGGACAGGTATAAAACTCATTATATTGAACTGGTAATAGACAGGTTCAGGGTTGGGGAAGTAACTGACAAAAGACTCCGGGATTCTGTACAGATTTCGCTTGACCAGGGAGACGGAGTGATGATGGTTCTTGACAGTGAAAGCAACGAACCAAGATATTTCAGCCGTCACCTTATGTGTCCTGTAACGGGTATTTCCTATAATGAACCTGCTCCCCATAGTTTCTCTTTCAACTCCCCCCAGGGAGCTTGTCCTCATTGCAACGGGCTTGGACAAATATCGAGCATAGATGAGAAGAAGCTTATTCCCGACAGGAGCCTCAGTATAAGGAAAGGTGGTATAGTTCCTCTCGGTAAGTACAGGAATGTATGGATATTCTGGCAGATTGAAGCAATTGCGGAAAAGAACGGTTTTACTCTTGATACTCCAATAAAGGATATACCCGAGGAGACGCTTAGCAAGGTTCTCTATGGTTCAGATGAGGTGCTGAAACTATCCAATACACCCCTGGGAATGACATCAAACTATTTTCTGACCTTTGAGGGGGTTGTGAATTTTATTGGTAACCTGGAGGCTGTTAACGGAAAGAAGAACGGAATGCGGCTAAAAGATCAGTATGTTCAGTATGATGTTTGTCCCGAATGCAATGGTACCCGGCTTAAGAAAGAGGCCCTCTTTTTCAGGATAGCAGATAAGAGTATCGGGGATCTGTCAGCCATGGATATCAGAGAGTTATCGCTGTTCCTTGCTAATGTTGAAGAGAAACTGACTGAAAAACAGAAAAAGATTGCTGCAGAGATACTCAAGGAAATAAGGTCAAGGCTCGGTTTCCTGATTGAAGTGGGGCTTGATTACCTGTCTCTTAACAGAGGAGCAGCAACTCTTTCAGGAGGTGAAAGCCAGAGGATAAGACTTGCTACTCAAATCGGGTCACAGCTGGTGAATGTCCTTTATATTCTCGATGAGCCGAGTATTGGTCTTCACCAGAGAGATAACCGACGCCTGATATATGCACTGAAACAACTCAGGGATTCAGGTAATTCAGTCATAGTGGTTGAACATGACAGGGAAATGATAATGTCGGCTGATCATATAGTCGACATGGGACCTGGTGCCGGACTTCATGGAGGCCTGGTAGTTGCGCAGGGAAGACCTGATGAAATAATGAGTTGCGGGACTCTTACCTCAGGGTTCCTGAATAACGAAAAGAGATTTATTATTCCGAAAGACCGCAGGACAGGTAATGGTAAATCGCTGGTGATGACAGGCGCTACAGGCCATAACCTTAATAATGTTGACCTCGTCCTGCCGCTTGGTACATTTATCTGTGTCACAGGTGTTTCGGGCAGCGGTAAATCTTCACTGATAAACCAGACCCTTCATCCGGCACTTGCCAGACGCTTTCATAACTCAGGTAAGACGCCTTTGCCATATAAAGATATTTCAGGACTGGAAAACCTTGATAAAGTCATAGAGGTGAGTCAGGCACCTATTGGAAAAACACCCCGGTCCAATCCTGCCACATATACAGGCGTTTTTACCGATATAAGAAAGCTTTTTGAACAGACCGCTGAAGCAAAAATCCGTGGATTCAATGCCGGGAGATTTTCGTTTAATGTCAGAGGTGGAAGATGTGAGGGCTGTCAGGGAGCCGGTGTGAAAACAATCGAGATGAATTTCCTTCCCGATGTTTATATCAATTGCACCGAATGCAACGGCAAACGGTATAACCGGGAAACCCTTGAAGTAAAGTATAAAGGACAAACTATCAGCGATGTCCTGGAAATGACAGTAAACATTGCTGTTGAATTTTTTGCAAATATCCCCTCTGTACATCATAAACTGAAAACATTGAAGGATGTCGGCCTCGGATATATAAGGCTTGGCCAGCAGTCAACAACACTTTCAGGCGGAGAAGCTCAGCGTGTCAAACTTGCTACAGAGCTTGCACGGCGTGATACAGGAAAAACACTTTATATACTTGATGAGCCTACGACAGGACTCCATTTTGAAGATGTAAGGGTGCTTCTAGACGTTCTGAACCGTCTTGTCGACAGAGGTAATACGATCATTGTAATCGAACATAATATTGATGTTATTAAAATGGCCGACCATATCATAGACCTTGGAAAAGAGGGTGGAAAGGAGGGAGGTAATATAGTTTTCTCAGGATCACCAGAAGAACTGGCTGAATGTGCTGACAGTTATACTGGATTATTCCTTAAACCAGAGTTGAAGGCATAAGAAATTAGTTATATTTGACATTCTAAAAACTATCGATAATGGGCAAAAAGGACAAACCTTCCGATCTTATAAAAGATGCTTTCGAAGAGAAAACCTGGCATGAGATACATACAACAGATTCATGGAGAGTATTTAAGATAATATCTGAACTGGTTGAGGGTTTTGAAAAGCTTGCCCGTATAGGGCCATGCGTTTCTATTTTTGGATCGGCAAGGACACATCATAATGATAAATATTACCGTCTCGCCGAAGATATAGCCTACCGGCTGGTACAGAAAGGCTATGGAGTTATTACAGGAGGCGGTCCGGGGATAATGGAAGCAGCGAACAGAGGAGCAAAACGCGGTAACGGGAAATCGGTAGGTATCAATATCGATCTTCCTTTTGAACAACGGCCCAATTCATTCATTGATTCTGATAAACTTATTACCTTCGACCATTTCTTTGTGAGGAAAGTGATGTTCATGAAGTATGCCCAGGGATTCATAGTTTTACCGGGAGGATTCGGAACTTTTGATGAGCTCTTTGAGGCTATCACACTGATCCAGACAAGGAAAATAGGAAAGTTCCCGATAATCCTTGTAGGAAAGAAATACTGGAAGGGGCTTATAGAATGGATCAAGGAAGAAATGATGGCTGAAGAACATAATATCTCTCCCGGAGACCTTGATATTTTTAATATCGTAGATACCTCCAAAGAAGCTGTTGCCTGTATTGTAAAGTTCTACTCAAGATATCTGCTCAGCCCCAATTTCTGATAAAGTTTGTGGATTATTATCTTTTTCTGATGCGGTCCAGTTCCCGTTCTGTATCCTTACGTTTTATTGTCTGACGTTTGTCATATTCCTTCTTGCCTTTCGATATTGCAATTTCAGCTTTTGCAAGTCCCCGGTTATTAATAAACACTTTGGTGACGATAATAGTCAACCCGCTCTCTTTTACTTTTCTTTCAATCCTTTTCAGTTCACGTTTTGTCAGAAGCAGTTTCCTTTCACGCAGCGGATCATGATTATTCAGGTTACCCCACCAGTATTCTGCAATATGCATACCCCTGATAAATAGTTCACCATCACTGAAAAAGCAATAGGAATCTGCAAGTGCAGCTTTTCCCATCCTGATGGATTTAATTTCTGTCCCGGTAAGCTTTATCCCTGCAACAAATTTCTCAAGGAACGCATAATCATGAGAAGCCTTCTTGTTCTTAATTACAATATCACTGGAACCTCTTTTCATCAATCGTTGCCATAAAACAGCTCAGTAAGAGTCAAAATTACGTAATTTTATGGTAACTTGCTTTTCATGTCAAACAGGTTGCGGTAATGTCACAAAAACCGAAACATGGATATGATCTTCTTGTTATTACAGGACCAACCGCATCAGGCAAAACCACTTTAGCAGTTAATCTGGCAGCTCGCCTGGGAGGAGAGGTAATAAGTGCAGATTCACGCCAGGTCTACAGGGGTATGGACCTTGGTACAGGAAAGGATTATTCAGACTATTATATTGATGACAAGGTTGTTCCATGCCATCTTATTGATATTGTTGACCCCGGATATAAATATAATGTCTTTGAGTATCAGCGTGAATTTAAAAAAGTATATGAAGATATGATCAGGCGTAATGTTTTCCCTGTTATGTGCGGAGGGTCAGGTATGTATGTCGACAGCATTATAACGGGATACAAAATGAAGGAGGTGCCTCCTGACAGCGGATTGAGGGCAAGACTTGAGAAGAAGACCATGGAGGAACTTATAGGGATTCTTTCTACTTTTAAAAAACTGCATAATATTACCGATATCGATACAAAGAAAAGAGTTATCAGAGCTATAGAAATTGAACAATACAACAGAGGTGGGGGCGAAAAACAGAGTCAGTTTCCCCGGCTGAAGGCTTTAATTGCCGGGATAATGTTCGACAGGGAAGAAAGACGCAGAAGAATCTCGGAACGGTTGAAAAAACGCTTCGATGAAGGAATTGTGGATGAGGTGAGGAAGTTGCTGGCAAAAGGGATCAGGAAAGAAACGCTTATTTATTATGGTCTTGAGTATAAATATATTACATTATTTCTGGCCGGCAAATATGAGTATGATGAAATGGCAAGTAATCTTGAGACAGCTATACACCATTATGCAAAGAGACAGATGACCTGGTTCAGGGGAATGGAGAAAAAAGGTGTAAAAATCCACTGGCTTGACGGAGCGCTGCCGCTGGAGGAGAAAATATCAGAAGTACTTGAGCTTATGAAATAGTGAACTCATCCAGTCTTTTCTAAGATTACATGTATTTACTCCATTTCTTTTTAGGGGTGAGTACATGAACATACCTATTTCAGATATGTCTCCAGCCACTCAAAAAATTCCCTTTGCCATATCACGGCATTCTGGGGTTTGAGTACAAAATGCGTTTCTTCCTCAAAGAATAACAATTTACTGGGAATATTATTCAACTGTGCTGCCTGGAATGCTTCAAGGCTCTGTGTATAGGGTATCCTGAAATCTTTGGCCCCGGTGATGATAAGTATAGGAGTATCCCAGTTGCTTGCCATCAGGTGGGGTGAGAACCGGTAGCTTTTTCCCATATTCCAGTAGGGTCCCTCAATATCTTTATCCGGAAACCATAATTCCTCTGTTGATCCGTACCAGCTTGTAAAGTCGAACATTCCGCAGTGTGAAATGAAAGCTTTAAATCTTCCTCCGTGAACACCGGCGAGATAAAATACCGAAAATCCTCCATAGCTGGCACCCACAGCTGCAAGCCGTTCAGGATCAACAAAAGGTTCTTTTGCCATTGCATCGGTTGCATCGAGATAATCATGGATGTTAGCACCTCCGTAGTCACCGGATATCTGTTCTTTCCATGCCTGTCCAAAACCAGCATTACCGCGCCTGTTGGGACAGATCACAATATATCCTTTTGCAGCCATCATTTGCATGTTCCAGCGGTATGACCAGAACTGACCGAGTGTACTTTGCGGGCCACCGTTGCAGAACAGCAATGCGGGATATTTTTTTGACGGGTCAAAGTCAGGAGGATAGATAATCCACATCTGCAGATCTTTATTATCCCTTGTTTTGATGTACCTCTCTTCTGTACGGCCCATCTTTATTGATTCATATATGTCTTTGTTTATTGATGTGATCAGTTTGACTTCTCCGGTTGACAGGTCAACTTTTGCCAATTCATGTGCCATTGACAGGGATTTGATATTAGTTACCATGACACCTGATTTCAGACTGACCGGACTTAGTTCATGTACCCCCTCTGTTAACTGGTCAACACCCCTGTCAGAGATGCTTGTTTTGAACACCTGTGTGGTACCCAGATGAGCACATGCAAAATAAATCGTTTCATTATCTGCCCAGTTAATACTCTCAACATCAAAATCCCATCCTTTTGTCACCCAGCTGCGGATTCCTTTGGCAATATCATAAACAAAAAGCCTGTCAAGATCAGCTTCGTAACCATCTCTTTCCATGCTTTGAAAGGCAATCTTTGAACCATCCGGGGAGAAGACAGGATAGCGGTCATACCCACGGTTGCCTTCGGAAATATTCACCTCCTCGCCTGAAGTGATATTATATAGCATTATGTCAGAATTTGTGCTTCTGGCATCCTCTTTTCCCCTGAGCCTTTTTGTTGTGTAAGCAATTTGTTTATTGTCAGGGCTCCATGATATTTCACCCTCATCAAAATAGGGGGCGAGTGGTGATTCGAACTTCTGTCCTTCCATTATGTCCTTTTCACCAGAAATGTTGGTTCCGTTAAATGATGCAACAAAAATGTGACTGTATGAATAATCACTCCAGTAATTCCAGTGCCTGTACATTAGGTCATCAATTATCCTGACATTTGCTTTGGGAAGATTATGTTTTTCGTTTGCAGTCTGATCAAGTTTTACTCTTCTCGTGAAATAGATCTTGTTTCCATCAGGCGAAATACTGAAGATCTCAAACTCCTTAAAGTCTTCAACAGTCTGTTTATCAGACCCATCGGCATTCATAGTCATCAGTTCGCCGTCATTATTGATATAGGCGACAGATTTGCCTTTATTGAACCACTGTGGTGAGCTGCCCCCATCGGTTGTGAGTTGGACGGGGTTGCCGCCACTGGCAGGAACCTTGAAAATGTTTGTTCTCTTTGCTTCTGTTTCCAGGTCGATATCGGTAACCGTATAGAGGACAAATGATCCATCGGGAGAAAGTGCAAATGAACCAAGTCTTCTGAATTTCCACATTATTTCAGGGGTCATCACTCCTCCCGCCTTCTCTTCGGCAGTAAGTTCATTATTGAACTGTGGTACAGCTTCTCTGGTATCTGATTTCTCCTGCCGGCATGACAGCGAGAATAGAAATAGCAGAAGAATTATCGAAACATGATATCTTTTCATCAGTAATGGTATTTTAATGATTATTGTTTCTTAAGGGCTTCAGAAACTTTATCTTTAAGTTCATCATACAATTCGGGATTATCCCTGAGTATCTGCTTGACGGCATCACGTCCCTGGCCGATCCGGGTTTCTCCGTAACTAAACCATGAACCGCTTTTTTTGATAATATTGAAATCAGTTCCAAGATCAATTACCTCGCCGAGCTGCGAGATTCCCTCTCCATAGAGGATATCAAAATCGGCTTTTCTGAATGGAGGGGCAAGCTTGTTTTTTACTATTTTCACTCTTGTCCTGTTCCCCATGACTTCATCTCCCTCTTTAATCTGGCTTATCCTGCGAATATCTACTCTGACGGAAGCATAGAATTTAAGGGCATTTCCCCCGGTTGTTGTTTCGGGATTCCCGAACATCACTCCGATCTTTTCCCGGAGCTGATTAATGAAAACGCAGGATGTGTTTGTCTTGTTTATGTTTGCAGTAAGCTTTCTCAGTGCCTGTGACATCAGTCTTGCCTGGAGACCCATCTTTGAATCACCCATTTCACCTTCTATTTCAGCTTTGGGTGTCAGGGCTGCTACTGAATCAATAACTATTATATCGAGAGCTCCTGAACGGATGAGATTATCTGTGATCTCAAGTGCCTGTTCCCCGTTATCGGGTTGTGAAATAAGCAGGTTCTCGACATCAACGCCAAGTTTCTCGGCATAATTGCGATCAAATGTATGTTCGGCATCTATTATTGCTGCAATGCCCCCGTTCTTCTGTGCTTCTGCTATTGCATGGACAGCCAGCGTCGTCTTTCCTGAGGCTTCAGGTCCGTAAATCTCTATTACTCGTCCGCGGGGAAACCCTCCAATACCTAAAGCTGCGTCCAGTCCGATGGAACCGGTGGAAATAGTCTGAATATTTTCAATGGCATGGTCGCCCAGTTTCATTATTGTACCCTTCCCGAAATCTTTTTCAATTTTTCCAAGGGTGACCTCAAGAGCCTTTAGTTTCTCCTTGTTGATCTCTTTTCTTTCTTCTTTGCTCATATTTATTGGTTTTTATTTATATAGTGCGAATATCTGTTCCGAGTGGATTTTTGTATCAACTTTTGTAATTATCTTCTCGATGATACCCTACCTTTAAACGGAGGTGCCGGCATACCTTCTTTTAATTGTGCCATGGGTTTACTAATTTTGTTATTATGGGTAAATTTACGAAGTTTGAATTGTTTTCAGAAGAAAAACAGATTTTTAGTTATTAACAATAAGCTTTTATAACCATTATAAAAGAGCTTTATAACAGATTGTAAATTAATTATTTGTGAGGCGAGATAATAAACCCGTGTTTGCTTTAAAACGATATCCGGCATGTTTACTGTTAATATCGGCTTTATTTTTGCTGGTTACTAATCTCAATGCACAGGATCTGCCAACCAAACCTACACGGCAATCTTCTCTCGAAGCTTTTTCAAAAGGTAATTATGAACAGGCTTACAGGGAATTCTCCGAGCTTCTTAACACATATCCGAAAGATCCGATGTACAAGTATTATTCAGGGGTGTGTCTGGTTAAATTGAAGAGGGAGCCGGAAAAAGCTGTGACACTTCTCGGGCAGGCTCAAAAAGGCTCAGCTATAGTAAGAACCATACCGTCAGATGCACTGTTCTGGCTTGGCCGGGCACAGCAGATGTCGGGGAAATTTGAGGATGCAATAGCTTCCTATAACAATTTCATTGATCTTAACGGAAAGAAAACATCCAGAGAACTTGGGATACCTGATTTTATTGAGCAATGTGAGAGGAGAGAAGGTTTCTTAACGGAAGATAATGCAGTTATTACCGTGGAAGAAGATGAACCCGGTATTGGGAAAGAGGGAAAGAGTATAATTAAGTTAGAAGAAAAGGTTATGATGATTTCTGAACAGGAAGATACCCTCTCCGGTAATTATGATGAGATGTTGTCTGAAGCCATTGAATATCAGTATAAAGCTGATTCTTTATATAGAATCGCAGAAGAACAGAAAAAAGAGCTTGAAAAGGGAAGCTATGCTGAAAGGACAAAGTTGAAAGCTGAGATTGCTGAAACTGAAAAGCTTGCAGCCTCTTTCCAGGATCTTGCTGATAAGAAATATAATGAGGCTCAGACTGTAATGAATAGTAAACCATTTACCGAGGGATTGGTTGCCAGACAGATAATTCCGCTTGCAACAGATTCTTCCCTGAAAAGAGAGAAGCTAAGCGATTCCCTTATCAATAACTTTAACAGCGGCGAAACAATAGACAGCATTACTACAGCCAAAGATAGTGTCAGAACAGAGACAATCAAAAAAACCGCTGATATCAAACCTGTTGCAGACACAGTTACTCTTAATGATGTTAAAAAGGATATACTCCCGGAAACGGTAAAAAAGAGTGAAGTTTATTATGTTTTTGAAATTAAGCAAAATGCTGAAAATGAAAAAATTCCTATTGATCCCGAGGTTCCTGAGGGGCTTCTGTATCGGATTCAGGTAGCAGTCTTCCGGAACCCTGTTGCTCCTTCATATTTCAAGGGTATTACACCGGTTTATGGATTTAAAATGACGGGCAGGGATCTGACAATTTATTATGCCGGCATGTTCAGGAGATTAACAGATGCTAATAAGGCTCTGGGAACGGTAAGGCAGAAAGGTTTCAGGGATGCATTTGTTTCAGCATTCTTTAATAGCAAAGCTGTCTCTTCGGAAAGAGCTGCCGCTCTCGAAAATAAATGGGGGAAAATCCCGCTTTCAGGGGTAAGCGCTGAGGAACAGGTTCCTGTAGATACAGTTCCTCCAACACTCACATTCAGGATTGAAATTGCAAGATCACAGAAACCTGTCAGGGATGATGACCTGGAAACTTATAAGAAGCTTTCAGGTACGCGGGGACTGGATATCATAACCCTTCCCGATGGTAATATAGTTTACCTTGTAGGACACTTCATTACCTGGGAGAGTGCTGTAGAATATGCCGACCTGCTGGTAAGGAATGGTTACAGTGACGCAAAAGTCGGAGCCTGGCTCGGGGAAAAAGAAATACCTGTTGAAACGGCAAGGGAGCTCTTCGATATGCTGGAATGAACTCTAAAAAAAGGTTACTCAGTGTAAAACTCAATCATTCGTTTTATTGCCTCACGACATACGGAACAGTAACCCTTTGATGAATTGCTTTTCATCCTGCATTCCATTTCAGGGCGGAAAATGCCTTTGGCTGAGTATCCTGCTCCTTCAAACAGCCCTGTAACGTTTCTGTATTTCTCTTCGGGAGGAGTTGGAACGGGTGTCTCTTTGTCAATCATTTTTTCCCATTTGGAATCGAAATCCACCATAGTCGTAATATTAGGTTCTCAGGGCTCAACATCCAAAGGGTAAAACTCCTCGTAAGCCACTTCGGAAGAATAGTATTCATCAGCAAGCCCTGCAAAGCCATGTCCGAATTCATGAATAAATACCTTAAGTGACAAAGGATGACCGGTGGTTGTACCGCTGTAATAATTATAAACACCGCCTCCACAGCCCAGATATTAATTCTATCCTTATATTCGCTGAAAGGTGCTTCAGAAAACAGGTAATCAGCCATTTTTTTACATCATCATGGAATTTCTCCATCTCATTAGCTTTATATCCTTCGGCAATAAATGCAAGATCAACAGAAGTCTCAGGCTTCCCGTTGCCGTAAAATTTTGTAAAAGAAGCAGATACTGGCTTTTCTTTTCTTATGAAATAATCGGAAGGATTAATAGCGGTTTCGTACAATTTTGTAAATACTCCACTGCGTTGCCGGATGCTTAATACAAACCTTGCTTTTTCCCTGGGAAATGGCATTGTTGCCACCTCATAGAAGCTTCTTTCCATACTTTTTGCCCCGGCAGTAGTCTGCCATTCCTGGAAAAGAGTACAGAAGCCGCGTGAATAAATCAGCCTGCCATCTGAATCATCAAAAAGCTCATATCTGAAGTTACCGTAGTTAAAAGGATTGGTTAGTTGAGTTTTTGAACCGCCATAAAAAGGTTCTTCTTTCATGCCAACAGGATATACAATCGTTTTTTCACTGTTTCCCGCTAACATGAAGTCAAAGCGTAAAATCTTATCTGTAAAATAATTATCAAAATTGATCTGAGCAATCAGCGGTGCTGATAAAAATGTTAAAAGCAGAACAGAGAATGTTCTCATATAATGAATTTTTTTTAACAAAAAAGTAAAGCTAATAAATAAGAATGAACCAGATCAATAAAATATATATTTTTGTGGCATCATATTTTGAGTACAAATGACTTTTATGAATGATCCGTTATTATGGCTTAATGATATCCTGATTGAACTTGGATTAAGTTATAAACTGGCCTCTTTTATCAGTACTACAGGGATGATCCTGGTTATTCTGGCTCTTAGCTGGCTGGCAAATCTTGTTGCCAGGGTAATAATCAGGCAGGTTCTTATCAGAATTGTAAAGAGGACTGTAAGCGCATGGAATGATATTTTCCTTGAGAAGAAAGTTTTAACAAGGTTATCTCATTTTGTTCCTGCTATTATCATATGGTCGGCAGCCAGCTGGGTACTCAGGGATTATCCTGTGTGGCTGACCATTATACAGCGGCTTGCAATTACATATATGCTTGTTGTAGCTGCCATTGTTATCAATTCATTCATTGAGTCATGGTATAAAGTATATCTTACCCTGCCTATATCTCAGAACAGGCCTATTAAAGGCTATGTTCAGATAGTAAAAATAATTGTTGTCGTATTCTTTTCTCTACTGATTTATTCAGCATTATTCAGGAAAGAGGTCAGTGCCATCATTGCCGGATTAGGTGTCATGGCATCAGTTATAATGCTAATCTTTAAAGATGCCATTCTTGGGCTTGTTGCCAGTATTCAGCTGTCAGCCAATAAGATGTTGAAAATCGGCGACTGGATATCAATACCTGAACGCAATGTTGATGGTGAAGTTCTGGATATAACTCTCACCACTGCTAAAATCAGAAATTTTGACAAAACAATCATAACCGTTCCCACATATTCCCTGATTAATGAATCATTCCAGAACTGGGTGGGAATGCAGGAGTCAGGTGTCAGGCGCATAAAAAGATCATTTCTTGTCGATGTAACAACAATAAGATTTGCAGATGATGAACAAATGAGGAAAATGAAGGAATCATCCCTGATTAAAAAGTACTTTAATATTGAGAAGGATGGATCGCTGATCACCAAAAAAGAAATGAATAAAAAACAATCAGCGTATTTTATTTCAGGACAGATAACAAATCTCGGCATATTCAGGATGTATGCTGAGGCTTTTCTTCTTGATCATCCCAGGATCGATAAATCGCAGGCTATTATCGTCAGGCACAGACCGCCTAATGAGGATGGGATACCGTTACAGGTATATGCATTCACAAACAGAATTGACCTGGTTACTTACGAGAACGTACAGTCAGAAATTTTTGAACACCTGTTATCATTCATGAATGAGTTCGAACTAAGGGTGTTCCAGCTTCCGTCAGAATATGATTATATACGTAAACAGGATAAATAACGATCTTAATGATTATTAATAAAACAGAATATGGCAGACCTTAATACTAGAATAAGTGATTTCCTCTGGAAGAACCTGAGTGATAAACGTATAATGGTCAAAACGGATAATTTCTGGGCCACTCTCCGGGATACCGGAACAGAGATATGGCTTGATACCGGTGATATGGAAGAGGCAGAAGCTAACTGGACAGCTGAGATGAGTGCCCTGACTACGAATAATACATTGCTTAACAATGAGATACAAAAGGGAATATACGATGTCTTTATCTCTGAGGCTAAAAGTCTGGTCAGAGAGCTTCCGCTGGAAGAGAAGGTTAAGGAGATAGCATTCATACTGAATGCACGGCATGGTCTCAGGCTGGCCTCAAAATTCGGAGGAATGGTAAGTGTGGAACTTCATACCGACACTGCTCATGATATTAAGGCAATAGAATATTACGGTAAAAGACTACATGAAATCAGTCCCGAACATTTTATAATAAAGGTTCCATATACGGCTGCAGGATTGATAGGAGCGAGGCGGCTTAAGGATACAGGTGTAAGAGTAAATTTCACACTCGGGTTCAGTGCCAGGCAGAATGTTATTGTTACAAGGGTAACCCGTCCTGATTATCTTAATGTGTTCCTGGGAAGAATAGGAGCCTTTATTGCCAGCAACAAACTTGGCGATGGTGCAGGGGCCGGAGAGATGGCAGTTATTTCATCGCAGAACTGGGTAACCGGATTTTCAGCAAAAAACGAATGGCAGACGAAGCTTATTGCAGCCAGCATAAGAGATCACAAACAGCTTGAACTGCTTGCAGGGGCTGATGTTTTCACCATACCGCCAAAAGTGGCATCTGCCGGACATAAATCAATTAAGGACAAGTTTACTTCAAGGATGCACATGAACTACGAAACCGGTATTTCAGCCTCTGGTAAAGCAGCTCATCTGGAAAAGTTCTGGACTGTTGATGACAAAGTACTGAATCTTGCTGAAAGACTTGCTGCAAAAGTACCTGAAACAAACACGGAACTGATTGATATTGCTCATGAAGAGGGCTGTGAAGATATGTTCCCACTGCTGACAAAGGAGGAAAAATCACTGCTGGCTTCTGATGGCAAGATACCTGTTTATTCAAAATGGGAAGACAAGATAAAGGAGGGCAAGATTGCTCCGGATACACTTATGACACTGGCAGGACTGGCATCTTTTACCTCCGACCAGAAAGCACTTGATAATAGAATATTAAGTATTATTTCCTGATATGTGGATCTCTTTGCCTCAGTACTTCATAAAGCAGAATGCCGGCAGCTATTGACACATTAAGTGATCCTATTGTTCCGCTCACAGGAATTTTTACCTTGTGATCAGCAAGGGCTCTCAGCTCACGGCTGATACCTTTATCTTCAGAGCCAAGTATCAGTGCTACAGGACCTGTAAGGTCGCTTTCAGGTGCACTCTCTGTTGATCTCTCTTCGGCACATATTATTCTCAGCCCTGAATCCCTGAGAAATCTGGTTGATCTTACAACAGATCTTTCCCTGCATACCGGGAAGGTATGTAAAGCTCCCGCGGATGCTTTCACTGCATCGGCAGTTATCCTGGCCGATCCCTTTTCGGGTATAACAACTGCATGTGCTCCCAGACAATGGGCAGTTCGTACTATCGATCCGAAATTTCTTACATCTGTAACACTGTCAAGAACAAGGATCAAAGGATCTTCACCTTTTTCAAAGATCAACGGCAGAAGGTTGTCAATATGCTGGTATTCAATTATTGACAGCCATGCAAGAACACCCTGATGGTTTTTCCTTGTCACCAGCTCAATCCTCTCAAGAGGCACTATCTGAAAGACAATATCATGCTTCTTTACCTCGACCATAAGTTCATGGTAAAGAGCACCGTGAAGCCCCTGCTTTATCAGAAGACGATCAATCTGCTTCCCTGCCCTGATTGCTTCGATGACAGGCCTTAAACCAAAAATGCAATCTGATTCTTTCATCGGGATATTAAAATTCCTCGGGATTATCAAGCCTGAAAACAATACCTTTTCTCCAGCTGGCAATAGCCTGTTCCCATAAGGTTACTAGCGTTTCACTCCGGCTTAGATAATAGTCGTTTTCAGTAAAGACGTTATTCCTTTTCCTGAAAGTGAAAAACAGATATTCCTCCTTTACCCTGTATCTGGTTCCCCATGATGATTTGATGACCGGTTTACGATAACCCCAGCTCTCACCGTCGTTTGATTTATATACTTTATCGGGAGGTCCGTATATTATATAGACCATCCCCCTGTCGGTTCTCCAGCCTTCGGTATAAGAGGTAAAATAATGGTTTGCGTAATAAACACGCGTATAATAGATACGTATGAGTTCGCGGGCCCTTTCTATATTGCCTCCGCATTTAATCCAGAATTCATCAAGAGCCAGTTTAGGCCTGGCGGCATCACGTATGGCATTCAGCTCAATCTCGCTGGCAAGGTATACCAGGGGCTCTGTCATTACCTCCGGAGTGGTCATTGAAGGGAATACTTCACCCAGATTCAGAAAGGTGAATCCCTCCTTAAGGTCTTTTCCTGTTGTGAACATATATATACCTTCCCTGGGAAGCATAATGGGGAGAGTATCAGAGTAAGGAAGTGCAATGATAGTGTCAGGCCCGTAATCCAGTGTTTTTTCAGGAAGAATCATTGAAGGAGGATAGGGAATCTCTGTGTAAGGTTTATAAAAGGAAATATATAAGGAATCAATATAACCCTTAAGATAAGTGAGGTTAACATATTCATCTGTCTTCAAAACAGGTTTGAATATATCGTTTTTATCGAAGTACCCCTGTGCCCTGAAATTGTACCTGTTATAGTCCGACAGTGTGCTGAATGATATAAATGCCTGGACTACCTGCATTCTAATCCTGTCAAGGATCTTTATTTCAATGAGGTATTCTCTGCCAGGTTGAACTCTAAATGGAATCTGATAGATATGTTCCGGCTGTTTATCTTCCTTGTAAATTGTCAGATTCAGGGCTAGTGTATCTGCAAGAATTCTTCCCTGTTCAGTAGTAAAAAGCTTTGCTGTGACTAGCAATGATGCAAGCGGTATTCCCTGCGAATTAGCTTCTGAGAAATAGAGTTCGCTGGTAAAGAATTTAACAGACAGGATAGATTCATTGTCAGATTCATTTCTGATGTTGTATAGTGGATTTAATGAGTTTCTTGTGGGATTATACAGGTATGAAAGATCCTTTGAATCAACAGGAACCCTGGTTGCCCTGCAGGACATGAAAAGAGCCGGTAAGACTATTAATAGTGCGATAAGGCGAATTATCCCGGGGATATATGTTTTATTCAGATTCATTCCTGAGGGAATTTTTTAATGCTTTCTTCTTTCCATTCTATTCTTACCCGGCATAACTCTTTATTATCATTTGTACGGAAAATTGAATGGTTGAAAAAAGTATTTCTCTCTTCTTCCTTCGATGTTCTTATGAATATATTTTCATCGTACACTGATTCTGCAAGATAATTTATTTCTGCGGAACATGGAAAATGGGTCAAGGTGAAATCCAGATCGTAAGTGTCGCATACCCATTTAAGATAGTTGACATTGTTTGTATGAAGGTTTATATCGAGATCACTTACTTTTATTTTTGATATTGGTGTAACTTGTCCGTCAGGTGAAGCCTCTGGAAGTTTTGCTGCCTGCCTTGCGGCAGTTTTAATTACTTGATTGTCAGAATTATATCGAGAAAGCAGGTCGCCGGGTCTTTGTATTTTTTTTGTTGTACGTTCTATAATCAGCCATGATGATGAAGCTGCTGCAATTTCTCTTTCATCGGGATATTTAATTTCATAATTTCTCAGCGCGAAAAGCTTTTCTGTGCCGGATGGCCATGTTTTTACCACAATTTCGTTGTTCCAGAATGGCAGGTCGTGAATCACGGCATACATTCTCGAGAGAACCCAGAATTGGTTTCTCTTCATCAGGTCGTCTCTCCCGAATCCCAGTTTTATGGCATGTTCCGAAGCGATGTCCTGCATATAATTAAACAGGGACCAGAGGTTGACTCTTCCTTCCGGACCTGTCTCATAAACATGTACGCGGTATTTTTTCACCATCTGCCGGGGTTCCATTTTCAGCTGTTGTTTTTTAAGAAAACTTCTACATCGTGAGTATATTGTTCCAACATGTTCATTTCCTGATTATGATGTTCACTGAGCTCCTGGTACTTCATGTAAAGTTTATCCATTTCTTCAGCCGGCCTGTTGCTTTGGCTCAAAATTTTGTCAAGCGAGGATATTTCTGCTTCGGCCATATAGTTGTTACCACCGAGTATCCTGAACCGAAACCATGCTGAATAAAGCTGACGCAAATATAGAAAAAGTATGCCAGCCTTTGAAAGCACAGTATATCTCAATATCAATTATCTTTACTCTTCAAAATATGTAAAACTTCATTTAACACGAAGGATGTTGTTATGCTGATTCTTCGGGAAAGATAATTCACGGGATAATGGGAAGGAAGAAAGAGCTGCCACGTCTTGAAAAAATCATGATAACCGATATTGGTGCCGGGGGTAACGCCCTCGCCAGGGTTGATAACCATGTCGTATTTGTGCCAATGCTCATCCCGGGCGATGTTGTAGACATAAAGATACCAGGAAAAAGAAAAATTACATGGAAGGAAGAGCTATAAGGTTCCATGAATATTCAGCCGACAGGGTTGCTCCGGTATGCAGCCATTTTGGTGTATGCGGAGGCTGCAAATGGCAGCACCTGCCGTATGATCTTCAGCTGCACTATAAACAGAAACAGGTTGCAGAGAATCTTTCCAGGATCGGGAAAATCACTCTGCCGGCGATAACTCCTATTTGCGAATCCAGGGAGGTTTTAAGATACAGGAACAAGCTGGAGTTCTCATTTTCCGGTAAACGTTGGCTCACAGTGGCAGAGATAAATTCCGACCACGATTTTGAAAAGGAGGATGCACTGGGATTTCATATTCCAGGTGTATATGATAAGGTTCTCGATATCAGGGAATGTCATCTTCAACCCGAACCGTCCAATGCCATACGCGATTCAGTCAGAAGGTATGCACATAAAAATTGTCTGCGTTTTTTTGATCCCCGCCAGCAGGCCGGTTTCCTTAGAAACCTGGTGATCCGTAATTCAATTGACGGAAAATTTATGGTTATTGTCGTTTTCTTACATGATGAGCCGGAAAGAAGAGACAGGCTTCTTGATCATCTGGCTTCGGAATTTAAATGTATTACATCCCTTTTTTACGTTATCAATTCAAAACGAAATGATTCTCTTTCAGATCAGACACCTGTATTGTACAAGGGGCAGGACCATCTTGTAGAGGAGATGGACGGACTAAAATTCAGGATAGGTCCCAAATCGTTTTTCCAGACCAATACAAAACAGGCTCTCAGGTTATACAGTATTGTGTCAGAAATGGCAGGATTGACCGGGAAGGAAATTGTTTACGACCTTTATACAGGAACAGGTACAATAGCAAATTTTATAGCATCAAAGGCTCTTAAAGTGATTGGTATTGAGTATATTGAAGAAGCTGTGAAAGATGCTGCATTAAATTCCTCTGTCAATAATATCAGGAATACAGAGTTTATTGCGGGAGATATAAAGCAGATATTGTCGGATGGCATTATGGAAAAAAGAGGATATCCTGATATTGTCATAACCGATCCGCCCAGAGCAGGGATGCATGAGGATGTGGTTAATAATATCCGTAAAGCAGCACCGCAGCGGATAGTATATATAAGCTGTAATCCTTCAACCCAGGCTCGTGATATGGCATTATTCTCATCAGAATACAATGTAACAAAAGTACAGCCTGTGGATATGTTCCCCCAGACACATCATGTCGAAAATGTAGTATGCCTGGAGAGGAAGCGACAGTAAAGGTGCATGTCCAGTTGTACTGCAATACAAATTAATGTATCTTTAACTTTTACCAGTCAATATAAGGTGAGTAATGACAGTAAAGGCTCAACATAATCCTGATATCATTGCCCTGATACAAAGCCAGGGAATTGATGATCATATAGCCAGCCTCAGATATGCCGGGATTATTCAGAAAGCCCTGATGCCTGAGCCCGGATACCTGAAAGGTCTGGTGAAAGACCATTTTGTGCTTTTCATGCCGAGGGATATAGTGAGCGGTGATTTTTATTATGCATTCAGCAACAAACAGTGCTTATGTATTGCAGCAGGTGATTGCACGGGACATGGAGTGCCGGGTGCACTGCTCAGCATACTGGGCATCAGTTTCCTTAATGAGATAATGCAGTCAAAGTGTGAACCCAAAGCTAACAGGGTGCTGAACCTTATGAGGGAGAAAGTGATGAAGGCCCTTCATCAGACAGATAAAGGATCAGTTGCAAAAGACAGTATAGATATCGGATTGTGTATCATCGACACCAATGCCGGCAAATTCCAGTATTCGGGAGCAAACAGGCCACTGTTAAGTATGAGGAAAGGAGAGCTCACCGAGTTTAAAGCCGATAAAATGACTATCGGTCTTGCCCCGCTGGTTGAACAACCATTTACAAACCAGATAATAGATACACAGCCCGGAGACAATTTTTATCTTTTCTCCGACGGATTTGCTGACCAGTTTGGTGAACTGACAGATAAAAAATTCAAATATAAACATCTGAAAAGAGTGATAACGTCATTGAAAGGCATTCCGATGGCAAAACAGAAAAAAATCCTCGAAAACACCTTTAACGACTGGAAGGGAAACACGCAGCAGATAGATGATGTTCTTGTTCTTGGTTTTAAGATATAATTTTTTTCATTATGATAAAGCTTACAGCTTTTAGGATCAGAAACTTCCGTTCAATTATTGATACCGGGTGGCAATCTCTTTCCCCCGATAATATTACTTGTCTCATCGGTCAGAACGAATCGGGAAAAACATCTGTCCTGGAGGCCCTGAAGGTATTTTATTCCGGGATTATTTCAGAAGATATCCTTCGCAGTGACCTTACTCTGCCGGAAGTAAGCTGCCGGTTCAGTATTCCCGAGGGATGGCTCCTGAAGGTAACTGATAACCCGGGAACAGAATTAAAAGAACTTCTTTCAGGACTTAATCATATTGAACTTACAAGGGTATGGATCGCCGACCTCTCGTCGGTTATAGTGGTCAGCGGTGAGATAAGTCAGTATCTTGATTCCCTTGAAGATGCCTGGCGTCTGTACCTGGGTGACGTTACCGTCAAGCTTGAACAGGAGATCAGTATTATAACCGAAAATGAGAAGGAGCTTGCGGAGCTTAACAAACAGGAAAATGAAGCCAGGGCCAGGTTGCAATCTGCTGAAATGACAATAAAGAGATTCAGGTTATTTGGTAGAAAATCTCAACCACATGGTTCCGTTGATAGCAAACAAATTGACGATCTGAAAAAACAGCTTAAGGAAATTAAGGAAAAGCGTGAGACTCTGTCTGCTGAACTGCTTGCAAAACAGCTGGTTAAAAAAGCGGGTGAGAAATGGCAGAAACTAATGGAAAAATTTGTTTCCCTCGATAATCACATGGCAGAACTGGAAGTCAAGCTTGAGGAGAGACACCAGAAAATGACTCTTCTGATGCGCCCTGCTGAAGATGAGGATGACCAGGAATGGAAGGCCGTTCTCAGTGATTATAAGAAAACCCGTAACGAGAGGGATCAGAAGAAATCTGAACTCGACAGGCACATAGCAATGTCGGGTTATATAATAGGGGGAAGCTCTGAAGAAGAGGCGGAAAAGAAGGTGAATGAGGTAATTCAATCATATAAATCGCAATATAACAGCGAAATACTCGGCAGGAAATACTTCGAATACTGCCCGGTCTTTGTGCTGTTTGAGGACTTTGGCAGCCTTTTGCCCAACCGGATAGACATGGATGATATTGTCACCGGCAACGACCAGGTGGAAGGTTACAAGGCAGCCCGGAATTTCCTTTCAATTGCACAGCTCGATTATTCATTTTTCCAGCAGCCTTCAAGCCGTATCCTGAAGCAGAAGATTGAGAATCTCAATCACATGCTAACACGTAATTTCCAGGATTTCTGGCAGCAGTCTATTGGACGTAATAATAAAATAAACATTCAGTTTGAACTGGATCATTACAGTACAACCTATGCTGAAAAGTCAGGCAAACCTTATCTTGAATTCTGGATCAAGGATGAGGGGGAGAGGCTCTATCCAAAGCAAAGAAGTAGAGGGGTTCGCTGGTTCCTCTCTTTCTATATGGAACTGAAGGCAGCAGCAAACATAAATAAAAAGATGATCCTGCTTGTGGATGAACCGGGAGTAAGCCTTCATGCAAGAGCACAGGAGGATGTGCTGAAGGTGTTTGAAGACATAAAGGATAAGATTCAGGTGATCTATACCACTCATTCTCCCCATCTTGTAGAGATAAACAAACTTCACCGTGTTCTGGCGGTTCAGAGAGATGATCTCGATAACCTCAGAAGTGCAACACGGATACTTGATCCTTTAAAACTTTCTGCCGCCTCTCCCGATACCCTTTCTCCGCTTCAGAGTATTCTGGGTAATCCGGCAGCCAATGAAGGTTTTTCATCAAAAAAGATCAACCTGATAGTAAATGATACTGGTTCGTTTTACATTTTGAATGCGATTTTTATCCTGACCGGTTTTAAAGGAAAGATAAGTGTTATTCCTTCCACGAATGTCTCTTCAATACCTTTACTATGTAATATTCTCATGGGCTGGGGACTCGATTTTGCAGTATTGCTGTTTGAAAATGAGGAGGAGAACAAGATGCATGACCTTCTGAAGGAGACAGTTTTCAAAACTGACAACAGCGGAAGAAATATGATAATCAGTTTACCGGGATTATTTTATAATGCGGAGGATCTCTTATCCACTCTCGATTTCAAGAACCATATTTTAAAAAGCCGGGAAGGCATAACAGTTGCCAACTCAGATTTTATAAAGGAAAAGGAAATGCCACGCAATTTCCTGTTCTCAAAGTTTCTTGCAGATGTTAAATCAGGGGTGGTCAGGATATCCGATTTTGATGAGGAGACGCTGGAGAATTTCAGGCAGGTAGTTGATATTTTTAAGGGATTGAAATAATCAGTAATTTATTTTGCACTTAATGCACGATTTTCTAATTTTGTCGCGCTCAGATAAAAATCCCTCCTTCTCCGCCGGCTGGCGGATACGGAGGACAGATTCCACCTTCGCCAAGGCTACGGTGGACAGAGGGAGAGATGGGTGAGTGGCTTAAACCAGTAGTTTGCTAAACTGCCGTATGGGTGACTGTACCGGGGGTTCGAATCCCCCTCTCTCCGCAACGAAGGATTACTCCCGGACGCCAGTGGCGGACGGGATTTTTTGTCTCGCAGATTTCCGAACCAGGCTTGCCTGAGTGAGGAAAGATGCGAGACAAAAAATAAGGCGAGTGAAACGAGCCGGAAGTAATCCGGAGTTGCAGGTATCCCAAAAGGGATCGCGACTGAACGTAGTGAAGGAGCAATCCCCCTGACTAATAACCTCACCCTAAATCCCTCTCCCAGGGGAGAGGGACTTAAGAGTGCAATCCAACCCTCACCAAACCCACGGTACCAGCCGGTACCTGACTTTTTTTGCATAATCCGCATATCCGGGCAGTTCTTCCTGTAATGTATTATCCTCCA